>ERZ1643247.1044-NODE-1044-length-28236-cov-116.628721_pt1 | contig 28236 bp, 39 predicted proteins | sample MGYA00579264_ERZ1643247 | MGnify/ENA primary metagenome ERZ1643247 (study PRJEB29033, sample SAMEA4952262) | chicken gut metagenome | biome: Broiler Chicken; feature: Gastrointestinal Tract; material: Caecum | place: Ireland | collected 2018 | study: Broiler... | reverse complement strand
CTGCTTGGCATAGGTTGCCGCGATATTATCTCCGTTACCATCTTGCGTCGCTTTCACCGCACTGTCCGCGCTGTCCGCATGGGTCGCATTGTCTGCATTAACAGCATTCGTTGCGTTGTCTGCATTCGTTGCATGGGTCGCATTGTCTGCATTAACAGCATTCGTTGCGTTGTCTGCATTCGTTGCATGGGTCGCGTTCCCTACCGTCATATTCGGATAACTTCCATTTATTTTCGCATAGTCCGAAAGATCCACATCATTAACTTTACCGATAAACTCGTACTTGTTATCCTCGGAAATCCATAAATATTCCGCATAGGCATCATTTTCTATTGCGTTTGCAGAAGGGACAAGATAAATAAACGCGCTGTCACCAGGGACGGGAAGATCATCAAAGCTGTCATAAACTTTATACTCTTTTTTTGCATAATCTTTCGCCTGTTCCATGTATTCCTGCGCTTGTCCCGCCGATTCCTGCGCGGACTGCGCGCTCCCCGCAGCAGAACTTGCGCTCTGCTCCGCCTGCGTTGCGCTGCTTGCCGCCGCACTCGCCGATTGCCCCGCAGCCGTCGCCGAACCTGCCGCCTGTTCCGCAGAGCTTGCCGCATCCCCTGCGCTGCCCGAAGCCGCGTTTGCATATCCCTGCGCCGCAGTTTCCGATGCCTTGGCGTTGTCCTCCGCCGTTTCCGCCGCTGCCTGCGCATCTTCCGCCGCTGCCTGCGCTGCTTCTGCCGCATTTTTTGCCGAAACAGCCGCCTGCATGGTTTCTTGCGTATCCGGAAAATAAAACTCAAAATCTATGTATGTCTTTCCGTCCTCTATGCGTTTATTTACTTCTGCCTCTGCCGGTAATGTTGCATCTATAATATTGCTCGTTACATTGCCTATTTCAAAGTCGCCGCCGCCCCCTGTTCCCCCGTAAATAATATCCAGCGTCTTAGAGAGATCTTCGATATTACCGTTTGTCCCGTGCGTAAAACGCGCGACCTCGACCTGATATGTACCTAAATCGGAAGCGTATAGCTCTTCCTGAATCAAATCCGCAACTTCCTGTACAAACAGGGAAAACGCAATACTTTTATTTGCTTTTAATTCGATTTGCGCAATTATTTGGTAACGAATCGGTTCTGCCGGAGCCGAAGCGAGCGTCAATGTTTCAACGGATATAAGTTTTACCCGGATGCCATGAATGATCAGCTCTCCCGGTGAAATACCGATGGAGTTCCCTGTCGCCGTAACTGCGCATTCCGATAACACTCCGCCGATAATGCCGTCCCGATTCCCTGCGGAAAAATTATTGAACGCCCCGCCGTCTATATTTTCGTTATCGACTCCGTTTTGCTCCAAAATTTTATAGCCCATAATCCCTCCTACTGAATGATTTCATAAATTGCAACTATGCTGTATGAATCATCCGCTACGGTTCCTGATCCTCTCTTAAAATAGAACCCATCAACGTTCGTTTGAGTCCGAATCGCAAAAAATTCTGTATTTATCAAATCATATGTGAGATTCATCTCATTATGGTGTAGTGTAATCTTTACATGGTGATCAACGCTTACAGATTTACCGTAACTATTTGAGTCCGCATGGCGGGCAACAATTTCAAGTGTTTTATCTTTGTATTGCGCCCACTCTATCGGGAAAGCAACTAAACTTCCGTCAGATGGTAAAGAAATAGGTACTTCCAGTTTTTGCGAATCACCATAAAGTAGCCTTCTTTGCGGAATTATCGTATCACCGATTCTCAAAACACCGTTTTCGTCGCGCTTTATTTCAAGAGCATTGACGCTTTTTGCATTGGCTGGGATAATTGTACCATTCTGTAAGCCATCCCTCAATTCGTTGATATTATAAAGGCTATATTCAATCCCCTGCACTGCCTTCTTTACATTGGATATAACGCCATTTGTGGCAGTAAACTGATACAGCAACAACCGTGCCGTGCCTACCGTATTCGCCGTTAAATCGTCGCTCGCGGGGATGTCGGGATATGTTCCCGATCGATAGGTCGATTTTATAGCGGCGGTATCAGTGCCGCAGTTTACTTCCAAATAAACGGAAAAATACTGCGTCGTACTTACATTGGGCGGCACGGATATCGCGGCACCGTTTGCATCGATTTCCACTTCCCATCCCTGCAGTACGAGTACGCCGCTTTGCACAACGAAAGACGTACCGTCGATTGCATAGTCGATTTCACTTCCCCTATCCTTTACAAAGCCGTCAAAACCGCCGTAAGCATAGCGCACCATGCGCGCATCGTCATGATTGGTAACGTTTGGCGTTTGGCTATCCTGCCGAATCAAACGTATAGACATAGTTGCTCCTTATAAAATAAAAGATATTCCCGTTGTCCGATATCCGATCTGTATTTTTTTCAGACCTGCCGCGTCATACTCCATTTCTCCGCACGGCAGCGATTTATAAACCTCTTCCCCGCGCGCGACTACGATATTGAACCGCGATTCGAAATTGCCGTTCAAACCTTCGATCTCGATATTTTCCTGATACATCGCATCGGCAAGTTCCTTCAAGGCTTCGGTGTTTGCTTCGGACAAAAGCGATTCTATATCCTCTGCATTTTCCGTCTCCTTAATCGTGATCCGCCGCTTGACGGGATAAATATCCCGTAACTCTGTATTCGTCGTTACCTCATTTCTCGAAGTCAATATCCACCGTATGCCTTCCGTCAGCTCGTTTGTTGCCGTATTTAAGACATACCCCTGCGTTTCGTTTACGTCGGCGATCCATTTGCCGTAATCGCGGATGCCCCATTCCCACAGTTTGACTGTGACATCCTCCGCCATGCTTTTCCCGATTCGGAAGATGACTTTTTTACTGATTAAATCGAGTTCCGAGATCATGAATAGACCGTAAAATTTGAGATAGACCGCAAAAATATCTTCCCAGGCGTCATAGACCGCATATGCTTTTTGCGCGGGTTTCAAATTGTCCCACGCAATGGTTCCGACATTATCATTGAATACAAGTTCGCAGGTAAACGTCCCCTGCGTAACCTGTTCATTCCACGCATCGAAAACAGCTTGCAAAAAGGTGTTGACATCCGCAGGTGTTTCTGAAAAATCAAGTAGAACGTCCGCTTTGAGCATCGTCTTCAAATCGGACGCCGTGATCTTCGTCTGATTATCGGACGTAAGCTGCGGAACGCCGGCAAGCGCGCCGTACTCATATCTTCCCCTGTCGTCTTTTACCACGACGAACGTCGGTTGTATACTTTCGGTAAAAGCCTCACAAGTACATTTTAATTCGTCGAGATCCACGGCGCGTCGGATGAGAGAATAGCTTGCGGCATCTACAACGAGGGATGCGTTGTTTTGCAGCCCGTTAAATGATTCGTCATAAAAAGATACGATCATAGTCCGTACTGCCTCCACGAGCCTACAAGCGTTCCTTGGTTCGCTGTATCGAGATTGACGGAAATCGTAGTGATTCCTCTTTCGGCAAATAAGAATGTATCACCGCTCGGATCCGTTTTTGCGCTGTAATCTACATATTCTGCACCATCAAAAAAATAAATCTTTTTCGTGGAACTATTGATGACGATATGCTGACCTGTCTGTAGCGATACTCCCGGAAATCCGACCGTGTTATATGCGTTTCCGTCTTCATCCAAAAGCTGCACAACAGGTTCCGAAATCGGCCCATACAATGTGACCGTTACGGGAACGGGTGCCAAATACGGATTGTTGATTTGGTTATTTTCAACTACATTTTTCCCGTAGCAATACGGATATTTGAACGAGTAGCTTTTACCTACGCTTGAAAATGTAAATCGAATCGATTGCTCGATATTCAGGAAAAACGGCGTTGTCGGCGTGAACGTCGCCGCGCAGGAGAGATTATCGAACTCGTCCTTTTCTGTCTTCTTTAACTCCGTCACCTTCCCCTCGATATATCGTACCTGCACTCCGTCGTTGTATTCAAGTGCAAGCGCGACATTCGGCGCGGAATACTTTTGCAGCCACTGCGATAAAATCGTAAATTTTTCGTATCCGCGCCCGATAAGATTGATAGTCAGACCGACCGATTGCTTTTCCTGAACGACTTTCGTTATTGTATCCGTGACGTCGCCTTCGAGCGTAGAAAGTTTCAGCCGCCAACCGAGTCCGCTCAAATCTGTAACGACGTCGAGAGGAAAACGATCGAGAATGGAATTATCGATATCAAATACGGCAAATGCAAAACTTCTCATTCTGCCTCCTATCTGCGCGATTGGGCAAGTGTCGCAATCTCTCGCCCGACTGCTGCCGCGATCTCCTCCGCCGATGCCCCCGGATTGGTAACATTGACAGTAACGTTGTATTGATCTGAATACGTCGTGTCGCTGTACGACGCACCGCCGCCCGAATAGGAATAATCGGGCATTTCGTCGGATGCGTTCAACGCCCCGTTGGCGTATGATTCTATATTGTCGGCTGTAAAATTGATATTTTCTTCGGGCATTATATCCTGCGCTGCCGCATTGATCGCCGCAATGCCGGCAGCCACGCCGGCAACGATCCCACCCACTGCGAGTCCGAGCGACCACGATGCGTGAAAAACCGTTACCGCAGCCGCCGCAACAAGCGCCGCAATGGCGAGCATGGAAAGCAACTTCTCAACCCACGTCATATTTTTCCAATTTGAAATCAGATTGATCGCCAATCCCGCCGCCCCGGCAAGCGAAGCAAACCCGACCGCCGTGAGCAGCTGCGCCTTATTCAGGTTCAATAACAACCCCGTCAGCATTTTAAGTCCCGGAACGATTTTTCCTATCAAAATCAAAAGCGGACTCGCAACGGCAAGTATACCGAGCAAAGCGAGAATGGTATTCTGCATCCCTTCCGGGAGATTGCCGAACCATTCGGCAAGGGATTCGATCGCGGGAACGAACGATTCTTCAATAAACGTAACGACGCGTTCGATGAGCGGCGCAAGCGCTTCGCCGAGCTGCGCACGGGCATATTCCATTGTGACAGACAGGCGGTTGAATGTATCGTCCAACTCCGCGAGAGCTGCCGCCTCTTCGCCTGTGAGTGACGGCATCGCCTCAAATTCCGCATTCCACTTGGCGAGATCCTCGGCTCCCGCATTTATGTACGGCAAAAGTTGTGTTGCGATGCGGTCACCGAAAATTTCGTTCGCATACGCCGTTTGGAGAGTACTGTCCTCTACCTTTGCAAGCGCCTTGATGATGCCGTCAAACATCTCCTCATCGCTGCCGAACTGCCCCGCCGATATACCGAGAGCGGTAAGAGCATCCGATGCCGCATTCGCCGTCCCCGTAGATAAATCTGCCATCGCCGCCCGCGCGCGGATGAGCGCCCTTGTAAATGCCGTAGCATCGACTCCGGACTGCAAAGCAAGGTAATTCCAACGCTGAATCGTTTCCGCAGATATGTCGAATTGCTGCGTCATATCGTCGATTTCGGCACCCGTCGCCGCAGCGCTTTTCCCGATTGCCGCCGCCCCCGCGATGACGCCTGCTGCAGCCAACGATACGCCTGCCATCTTCTGCCCAGCCTGCGTAATCGATTCGCCGAGTTTATCGAACTTTGCATTTAACTGCTCGATTTGTACGTTTTTGACCTTTTCCAAACCTTCGCGCAAATCAAGCGCCTTTGCTTCCGTCTCCGCCAAGACAAGCTCAAATTTCGCATATTTTTCGGTATCGACTTGACCCGACGTTCTCATATAATCGAGCTGCTCTCGCAGAGCTTTCGCCTTCTCTTCCGTTTGCTCGATCGCCTTTTGAAATTGCTTTTGTGCCTGCACGGCACGATTTTCATCGTAATCGATTTCGAGGCTTTTGGCGAGAGAGTTTGCCGATTTTTGCGTAGAGCGTATTTCCCGATCGGCTTTTTTTAAGCCTTTTTCAAATTCTTTGGTATCCGCCCCGATTTTAATGGTGAAACTTGTTGCCATACCCGCTCCTTATAACGCGTCAAAATCTGCCTGCGTAGCTGGCGTAATACGCCTAATCCCTGCCTTTGTCATCTTCTCCTGCGCACGGTGCCGCAGCCATATGCGCGCATTATCGATGCGAAGCGAGCAGACAAGGCTGAACGCATCAATGATATGAATGCCCCGCCAATCGATGCCTGCCGCCCCAAGCTCTTTTATCGTCCTTAAACTTAAAGGCATCAGGTGCCGCTCTTTCGGAAAAGGTTTCGGGTCGATTCGCTCAAATACCCTTTTCAGCTCCGCCTGATGCCTCATCAGTTTTTTTCCGCCGCCCCTTCAAATATCGCGTTAAATGCTTCGGAAATTTTCTCGATCAGGCCCTCGACATATTCTCTTTGCGAAAAATCGAACATCTTCAAAAAGCTGACAAAATTGACGTCAAGTTTGAAGAAACAAAAAAGAACCTTCAGCTTGGAAATCAGCACGGAGACATTTTCCCCGCTCTCTCCTTTCAGCCGCATCGCATAGTCCACTATACTCTCCCGCGCTGCAATCTCCGGGAAATTGGCTTCCCAACGCATCTGAGCCACGAGCGTATTATCGATGTCGACCGATCTATCTTCCGTTTCAAATATTCGCTTTCCGTCCTTAAATTCATCCTTTTTGACGAACGGTAAAATTACTTTCATAAATATACCCCTTGTTGAATTGAGCGACGCGGGAGTTGCACCCGCCACCGCATGGCGCTCTTTCGCCCGTAAACCCGCGCTGCACAGGCAACGCGGGCATGTGGGGTATTATGGCTAAAATGCCGTGTAAGCTCATGTCGCTGATTTGGGAACGGGAACGCTGTCAAGGAATGTTTCATACCCATCATCTTCGGGTTTTTTACTGTATGTAAACACTTTGACTGTTTGACCATTTTCGTCAATATATGCGGTTTCACCCGTTGCCGCCTGCAAATTTACGCCGTATGCCGTATACGAATAATCCGCGGTTGACTGCGTAATATCGTCCTGATCCTGCGTAAAGCTGTCGTTCGGAGGACTGACCTGCATACCGAATACCCATGTCTTTTTTGTTTTACGGATGCCATCCGCGCCAACGAAATCTGTTTCGAATCCGAAATGGATGCGTGGCATGCTTTTTACCGCAATTTCGGCAATACCGCCGCCCGAAGGTTTAATTGCGACACCGATATCCTCTTCAAACGTATCATCGCGCGCGGTCGCCCCTACCGTTCCGGAAATATTGCGGTCGGATGCAAGCGATACAATCATCTCGCCGTCGCCATAAAATGCGCGCGTCGTTATATTTCTGTCCTTTGTAAAGGTATTCATCCAAGTAAGCGGCTTTACCGAGGACGATTCGCCGTCTACAGCATAGACAGCATTTTTAATATTGAACTGCGCAAGATCCTTTCCTGTTTTTTCAGGTTTTGGCATGTTCGATTTCTCCTTTTATGATATTGATAACTTGATTCTGGTTTTCCTGTACGGTTTTCCGAACAAAAGGCTTTCCTTTGCGCCCGAACTCCAAAAGGTTGACGATAGGAATCTCACCGTCGCCGCTCGTGATTGTATCTCCCGGCGTTTTTGGTCTCGTTGAAGTGTTATAGATATACCGTACATTTCGGTACTTAAAATTCACTTCCCAACTCCGCTGCGTTTCGTGCGTATCATACGGCGTAGCGACCTCAAGGGCATGCTCCATATGCCGAGCCGCCTTATCAAGTCCGCGGTCTACGGCCGCATATACCTCCTGCGTAATGCCTTGAAGCACTTCGTCTATTGCGGCAGAAAGTTGATTCAATGTAGGCTTTAACGAGCCTTTCGGCTTATCTCTCTTTGCCATACAAAAACTCCAAAGTCCAACTGTATTGCGCTTCTTTCAGCGTAGCGTTATATCCGAGATCGTACCCCGTATAAGAAGCATCGCCGGCGGCGTCTAAAAAGGCTTTTACTTTGCGGATATTGACGCTATGGATGTCATCCGACCGCGCGCCCGTTGCTTTCGACACGAGCAGGATATCCGCCGTATCACGGCGGATAAGCGCCCTTCCGTCGCCATAAACGGCTCCGCTGTTCGAGATGTCCGCCCGAATGAGCAGATAGCTTTGCGGGACGTTTTCTTCCGCCTCGTCCATGACTTGCTTATAAATGGGTATCTCCGTAGACAATGGATTCAAAAAATCCCACAAAGCGGTCATTGCGTCGACCGCATTAAAGATTTGCATTGCTCCATTCCTCGATTGCTGCCTTTGCGGCGCCGTCGTTTACTTCTTCCACATTGAGCAGCATCTCCGCCGCCGACTTTGCTTTGGAAAGCGTGGCGACGGCGTAGAGACTTCCGTCAAAATAGAGGTACTTTTCGCCGCTGTATTGCACCCGCCCGACAGTAACGCTGTATTTCAGTTTGAAACCCTGTACCTGACCGAGTTGGGCGGTATTGACACCGACAAGCTCGACATTTGCCGCAAGCGCCCTCGCCCGCACAACTTGTTTTTTTCTGTCACCGGTCGTTGTATCCTGCGCGCCGGCGGCAATGTCTGCAAGGATTACGCTCTTAGGCCCCGTCAGCATCATTCCCTCCGTAGCGTTCGCCCTTCGTTTGAACGGAAAGCGTATTGCGCAGCAACTGTAATGTCTTGTTTTCCGCGATATTTTCGCCTTTCATAAGGACTTGCGCTTGCAATACGATTGCGCACAGACCGAGTTCGGAGGCGAGAACGGCATCGGAGATATCGTTTGCGGCAAGCATTGCCTGCGCTGTTGCGAGTTTTTCGTTGTAGTAATCATCCAACTCGGTTCCGGGCGTCATGTCTCCAATCGCCAACTTGAACTTTGCGAGCAGCGCCGCCTTGTCGATTGTCTCCATGCTTTACCTCTCGGCTTATGCCATCGCCTGCACCAACTTGACGAGCGCGCCTTTTACTCCCGTAGGTTTGCCGTCTGCAAGAGCCATGCCGCGATACACGACGGAACCGCTCATGAACCCGGCTTCTTCCGAACTTGCGATTTCGATGGGCTGCGCAAAGTTCATCACGTAGCCTGCTTTCCAATCTCCGAAGTATGCTTCGCCGTCTTTGACGTTCGCATCGAGGCGGACTGGATATCCGAGAAGATAACCGACAAAACCGTCTTCAATTGCACGCTCAAAAATCGGGCGTTTCTGATCGTCTTTGAGCTTGAGGAGCGTCGCCTTCATTTTGCGGTTAAACACCCAAACGGCGTTCGTGATGAATCCCTCGCCGACGAGCGCTTCCAAATCGACGAGGTTATCATAGGTTGCTGTCGAGCCGGCAGCGACCGTTACACTGTTCGTCCCATCCCATGACTGCGAATCGAGACCCATCGGCTGATTGCTGCCCGTGCCGGAAATGACCGCCTTATCGCAGGCAGCGCGCAGCTTGCGGACGAGCGCGTTGACAAGCCACGTTTCAAAGGCATCGATCGACATGCGCGCGACCTGGGCAGTGATCTTGATCGTTTTGATGAGCGTGTAAGCCGCAAGCGCTACCGCTTTAAGCGTATCATTGCTCGGCGTGCTGTCCGTCCCTTCGGATACCCATGCCGCATCGTTGACAACGTTTTCAACCGGGAAACTCGTCAATGCCGGGATATTTTCAAGCGTGATGAGGCTCAACAGAGAATCCGATTCACGCAGTTGCCCGATAATCATATCCATCGTTTGCGTAGGAATGGCGGCGCCCGCCGACGTCGCTGCGGATGTCATGGCGCGCTTTTCGATCTCATCCGCCGGCTTTCGCTGCAGCCGTTTGAAAAATGCAGAGCGGTATTCTGCCGTAGCGATAACGTCCATGCGCTCCATTCCGTCCTTAAAATGCAAAATGTTTTCGTTCATGATATTTCTTCCCTCTCCCTGGTTTTTATTTTTTTCTGCGGCGGCGATCAGCTCGTCGCGGTGCTTAGTACGAAGCAAAATTTCCTTTTCGATGTCCTTCCTCTCCTCGGTCATCTGCTTCAATTCTTCCTCTGAAATATTCCCGCTGCGATGCTCTTCGAGTTTTTTCTTGAGTTCGTCACGCTTTGCGGCAAGCCTTTCAAGCTCGTTGTTCTCATCCCGCAGCATTTCCGTAATAGGATCCATGATCTTCTCCTTTAATTAAAATTTTTCAGTTCTTCTTCAACACGGCGCGCCATTTCCTGCCGCTCGCGCAGCACCTTCCGGCGCTCCTCTTCCATAGCGATAACGACTGTTTCTTTATAGGCGGGAAATGCCGTTATAGTGACTTCCGGCAATTCCTCGATTTTGGTAACCGTCCTCGTCAGCGTTGCCGGATTGACCTGATCGTGCGTCCGCAACCAAAAGCTCATCCCGTCGACTATGCCCGCCTCGATGAGATTGTATATATCGCGTGCTTCCTGCGTATTCGGCATCACACACTCCATAAACAACCCCGTTTCGTCGATCTCCAAACGCATATTCTTTCCCGAACGACCGAGTACTCGGTTCATATCATGCCCGTATAAAAGAAAGACATTTTGCAGGTCTACGGAATCGAGCGCTGTCGGCAAAATAACCTCGGTGATCTCGTCATACCAATAGTCCCATACTTTTGTGGGTGTATTGAATAAGATCGGATACCCGCGGACAATAAGCTCTTTTTTTCCGCCATCTGCTTCTCGCGCTTCGGTTTTGAACTCCACTTCTCGGAAATCCCGAAATCGCTTTGTTTTTTCGTTAGGTTGCATTGTTTCCTCCTTCCGGCGAAGCAGTACCGCCGCCCGTCGGTTTTTCCGACTCTCCGGCAGTATCCGATGCGCCGTTTTTCGCCACTTGATAGGCGTCTGCATTTTCTATGTTGACCGTATCGAGGCTTATCCTGTAAATTCGCCCGAAGCCGTCCGGCAAGGGGCCGTAACCGATTTGCTCGCGCACCTCGTCCTCATTCAGGATGGCGTTGCGTATCGCCATCTGATAGAACTGTGTCTTTGCCGCCATCGTCGAAACTTGCAGCCAAAACGTATCGAGTTCCAACCGGTTTCCATGCGCTTGTTCTGCCTTCGTAAAAATTTTACTCGTAAATTCCTGCTCGACCTGACGGGCGATAGGCTCCACATGATTTTTTACGAACAGCTGATATTCAATTTCGGTCGCCTTGTTATTGACGATGGCATCTGTAATCCCAAAGTAGTTGTAGACGATATTGATAACCATCTGCATAAGATTACGGTTGACGTCGTTCTCCGTCCAGTTTATGGGCGTAATTTTCCACTGCGAATCAACGTAGGCAATCCCTCTTACCGCTTTGGAAAAGTTGACCTCAAGATCCTTCATTGTTCCTTCGGCATCCTTTTCTTTGAGAGCCCCCATCGCGGCGGGATCCGCCTGCATAATTGCCTGCACCTTATTCGGGTCAGCTACAGCGATCGCTTGCGCGGCAAGCGCCTGAATGATCGTCTCATATAACCCGAGATTGTTCTTCTGCCCGCCGCCCAAAGCGGAAAAACGATTTAGATAGATAATATTTTCCATCGGAAAAGTCTTGCCGCTCGCCGCAAACGTTACCGCCGCCCGATCATCGTATAGCGTGAAATCAAAATACTCGGGATCCCTCACATAAAGTTGTGAAAGTCTGCCCGTGCGTGGAGAGAATCGTGGTTCAATAAAAACGTTTGAGTAAAGCATCAATGAGGTTATGACATTTACCCAAAACTGCGACGCATTCTGCAAAGGATTCGGGCGCACATTTATGACGCGATCCTCTTCTCCCTCCAAATACGTTACGTTTCCATTCTTATCCCGCCGTTCAAAATACTTCGGAATAATTGCGAAAATCTCCGCAAACGACTGAATTGCCGTCCGCACTTCTGGAATCTGATAGATGCTGCTTGCATATGCGCTTGCAAACCAATCGATATTATCCCCGTAGCGATTTCGGATAATCATACGCAGTTCGTTTGCGTTCGCTTTTTGCGGAGTAATGTCCGCTTTAGCTTGTCTGCGCGCGAATATATTTTTAAAAATTTCCTGAAGTTTACCCATGTCATATCCTGAAATACTTTGCTATGCGATTTGCATACAACGGCATCTCTTTCGCCCTCTGATACGCTACAAAAGCATTGAACACGCCGATGGCTCCGTCTATATGCCCAGTCGATTTTGCCTTATGTGGCGATAAATTGTTGTTTACGTCCTGCCGAATTTTGAGATTATAAAAGCAGTACGCAAAGAGTTTGTTTCTACTGTCGGCAACAATTTTTCCTGATTCAAACAGGCTTTTCGTAACCTTGATCGGCTCCGATAAAGTCCACCCGCCCTGCGCAACTTCCGTCAATACGCCGAGGTCGCGTGTTATCGTTCCGGTTTCGGTATCCCGCCGCACCTTTTCGTGCGAGAACCCGTGTTCCTGCATATCCGTCAGCCATTCTTTGGAAAGCGCCCTGTCGTAGCCGATTTTTAGAAAGCTGATCTTGTACTCGTCACGCAGCAAAACGAACCATGCAGTAACATATTCTTTGCGTACATAACTGCCCGGCGTTATGATAATTACCTCGCTCGTGATGCGATCCCCGGTTGCAAGGTTCGTCATGCGCCGATAGTCCTGCTTGTCCCGCTCGCTGTTGCGCGCGAGGCGGTCTTCGGCGATGAAATACGCCTGCAAATAAATGAACTTATCTTCCGTCAGTATCTGCGCCGTTGCATTGCACAGGTCTGTCGTTTCGGCGAGGTCTACGCCGCCTACCGCATATGTATCGATGTACTCGTTCGGCTCGACGATCCGCATGGCGCTTCGGATTGCCGTCATACTGAAATAATCGATCGACGCACCTATCTGCCTGTTCATATGCTTGGCAATGAACGTGTTCAGCAGAACGGGATCGTCTTTCATCCCTTCAAGTTGGGTACGAAGAAAGTCCATTGTCGGTCGCCCTTCGTACATCGCAGGGTTTGCCTTTATCCAACAGCCTTCGTCATGATAGTCGTCCGTTTCGTCAATCCCGAACATCAGAGCAAAAATGCGATCGTTTTGCCCGAGCCGCCTCTTTTTCAGGAATTTTTTATTTCGCTCATAGAGACTTTCGTATAAACTTTCCGGGGTGACGCCCGCCGACGATATAACGATCATCATAGGCTGCGAGCGCGCGCCCATGCCCGATTTTACGGCATTGTACTGATTTTTGTTCGTGATCTCGTGGGCTTCATTGACTACCGCCACGGACGGATTCGCGCCGTCTTTACCCTTTGTCCGCCCGGAAAGGTACTGAATCATACCGCTCGTTTCCGGGCATTCGATGACTTTCGACGTTTTCCCCGTACCCGTGAACCAACAATCGAGAGGCTCTTCCTTTACGTTGTTTTTTATCAGGTCGAACGTCCGTTTCGCCTGCCCCTCGTTTTCGGCGAGTATCTGACACCACGCGGAAGGCTCTTTATCGATTCCGACAAAATAAGCGATGAGAGGAACGATAAACGTATCCTTCCCCCACTTCCGCGCCACAAATAGATCAAGCTCGTTGAACCATCGTACAAACCGCTCCTCCTTCTTGTTCCAAACCTTAATACCGAGAATGCAGGCGGCGATATACTTCTGTTCGCGGTTCAATTCTATCGACCGCCCCGCCCATATGCCCTCCCGATGTTTGAACATCCTGGCAAACTCCTGAAAAGCGAGCGGATCCGCTTCCTTGTAATACACGTTCGGGCGCGATATAAGTTCTTTTATTTGGCGGACGTTGTTTTTGACATGTTCGTTAAAATCCTGCGGGCGGTTTTCGACATACCGGATATAGTCCGTTATCCACTTCAACATAGCCGCCGCCCGTTATGTATCCTTGCGCTTCATCAATTTGCGGAAAGGATCGTCCTTCCGTTTGGCGTTTGCAGCCTGCAACCCCGCCTTCGCCCGGGCCTGCGGAGAAAGCCCCAGTTGATCGGCAAGCCGTATGCAGAGCGCCGCATTGTCGTTGCGTTTTTTGATATTCGGATTTGCTTTAAGCACCTGTTTCGGGTTTCCGTCTTTATCCTCCCCGCATTCATAGACCAAATATGCCCGAGGATCTTCTTTCAACGCCGCATCCGCCTCATCCGTCGCTACCTTCGCCCGGCAGTAAAGCACCATCATATCGACATCCGCATCCGATACGCGGCAGTTAACGGTCTCTCTGAAAACCTGAACCAGGAACTTCCAAACCTTACGTTCTGCCTTTGTCAATTCCTTTGGCGGGCGGAACTCTTGCCTTTGATAGATCGGAGTCAATTCTTCCCGCTCCGCAAGGTCTTTGTTGCTGCGATGCAACTCCTTGCCCGCATTTAATTTCGGCGCCCGCCCCGCCATCGTCCATCGCCTCCCAAAATTCATTAAACCTTGCAAGCGGACTTATACGTCCATGTCTTTGGTTATGACATTCGCCGCACAACAACTCTAGATTGGCAATATCCAGCCGCCTGCTCCAATCGACGTCGATCGGAATTATATGATGCACTTCTCGGCCCTCCCGAACGATCCCCTTTGCAAGGCAACGCTCGCAAAGTCCCTTTGCCTGCGCGAACTTGATGCTTCGCACCCTCCTCCACGCAGATGATTGATAAAAGCTGTCGTATTGCTCGTGATAGTTCCCTTGTTTTTCCATAAATTTTTGAAATTATAGGTAAAATTGCAAAAAAATGCAAAAAGCGGAAATGTTTGCAAATGGGCATTGAGCGCGCTTGCGCGCGTGCGCGTTATTTTCCCTCGCCTATAGGGGGTATTCGGAAAATAAATACAAATATAGCCTAAAACCTATATTTGCCCTTATTATAGCGGTTATTTTTTAATGCGCTTTCATGACTTTTTAAGAAATTTTAATATTTTTTCATAACTTTTTAATTTTCTTTCAGAAATTTTAAGATTTACTCTTTGGTTTCAATAAATCTTTTACCATTTCATGACGGCAAAGTCGCTTGATCGCAGCGGCTTCCACATTGGCACAATGCCCATAACTGTAACCCAACTGCTGTGCCACTTCCGCCATCGATTGATCGTAGATATACAGCTTCCAAAGGATACGCGATTCCAAACTGTCCGATTTCAAAATACCGAGAATATATTGAACATTGCGACAATGTAACTCAAACTCCTTTTTACTTTCCACAAGTGCGCTGCGCACGGATTCGATGATCTCTCCTTCCTGCAAGGCTCTTCCGATTTCCGCCGCCTGATTTTGGCAAAGCGAAAAACTTTTCAAGTACCGGCGCAATACCTTCGCTGAAACAATATCATTCTGCATTGTTGTCTCCTTTCTATTCTCAATGTCAAATTTTGCACATAAATGCAATATTGTATTTTTATCCTATTTCCCCCCTTAATCCCGCCGCCGCATCTTGACGTAGATATACGCGCCGGGAGCAAATTCCGATACGAAAGCCGTCAGCTCTATGACCTTATAGCCACTATTCTGCCGCTCGAAATATGCAACTGCATCGTCATGATTGAAAGCAATGTTCCTTGCTCTTCGACGAGATATCGCTGTATCCGAAACGGTAATTTTCGGCTGTTTCAGATTGCGCGACGCCGCCCATGTCTTTTCATACTTCACGGATCGGGTTTTGGATATGTACCGCCCGAGACCTTCCAGTCCCGAATCGTCCGGTTGAAGCCTACGCGCTTGCGTTCTCCCGCCTCCGGCCCACAAACTTTCCGCTATGTCACGATCGGGAAAATTCATAACGACATGGTGATGAATCCGCACAGATCGCTCATCTTCAATATACTCCGTCACATAGAGATATTTTAGCGCACTATAGCCATGTTTTTTCATCCAATACGCAAGCCGGCGCAGATAGTTCTGCAATACCTTGCGAGCCTCTCTCATATTTTTCGGCAAATGAGCGTTGTCATAGGTCAAAGTCACCCAAATATCTTTTTTCGTAAAGTTGGCGTTCAAAAGCCGAACGATTTTCTTGCGGGTGTTTTTGGCATTCTGCCTTTTTTGCTTTTCGGAAGTTGCCATTGCTTTCTTCGCCCTGGATAAGGCGGTGCGACTCCGATAGATCGGAAATACTTCACACTCGCGAATCTCTCCCGCCGTGATCGTCTTTTGACGGCAGCCGCATACTTCTCTGTCGTCATAGAACTGTTGCGGCTCTTCCTCAAACAAATCATCGCAATTTTCCGGAACATACTTTTTTCTGATTTTCATCGTAAGCCTCATCGGCCGCAAGCTACCCGAAAACTTTCGTCGATAAAATAATACCTATTACGAGGACGGCAATAGCCCCCTGTGAGGCATTTTTATTGACATACTTATATAATAATGATATAATAGAATTGCTTTTCGGATTGCCCTCGCGGCAGTCTGTATAGTTTTTAAGGGAACACCTTTCAGGCGGGTGTTCCCTTTTATTTTTACATCACTTCCACTACCGCGGACTCCTTATAAGAGCGCTTGAATTTCAATTTGCCCTTTGCGCTCAAGCTGATAGTAATTTTTACTCCAAACACATTGACTGCGATGTTTTCGATCTTCCCGTTCAGAACGGCTTCACCGGCGGCAATAAGCAACGCCTCGGCATCGGGATCGAATACATACAGCTTCTTTTCGCAGTACTGAGCAAAGTCGCTGACCGCATCTCTGATTTTCTTTTTGTTTTCCTCTTTCTCTCGTTCCTTTTTTACCTGCTCCTGATAATCACGCGCCAATTCGCAATCGCAGTGCATAACGGCATATTCTTCCGCTTCTTTGTCCGATTGTAACGTAGTATCAGCAATCATCTGTTTGCCGCAAAACTTGCAGCGCGGCAATAAATACTCTTCCTTCATTTCCTTTTTCATTTTTTACCTCCTATCCCGCCGCCCGAAGAGAAATAATTTCTTCCGCCGGCACCTCGCGCAAAACACGAATTTTTCGCGCCCGCACTTGATCTTTCGCATCCGGTACGACGATATCATGAATATTTGCTTCGACTTCCAAAATAGCAACATCATTCCAGCAACTTCCATAGTTCACGGCAAAATCGAGCGATGCAATGTGGATCCCTTTGACAGCCACACTATCCGGATTTGTGTCTGTATCCGTTTCGACCCACTCGCCGACGCGGTACACCGTTCTTCCGTCCCACCCGGATATATAACGCCCGTCTTTCTTTTTGTGAACCGCCTTATAATAATGCACGGTCACCGTATCGCCGTCATAACCGTTCAGCTTGCGCTTATTGAACCATTTTTTATACTTCTTACAAAAAATCTCTATCTCCTCGGTCGCTTCGGCATTCTTTTCTCCGCGCACTTGTACAATGTCGCAACGCCGCATATCCTTTTTAATCTCCATTGTATAAAAGTTCTTTTCGGGATCGTCTTTGCGCCGAATAAATAATATCACGCTTTCGCCTGCCGCCACACGTTCGACATACCGCCCGACGCAATGATTTTGGCGAACGCCTTCTTCGACGATCTCGCGCGCGGTGCGCGGCATAATGACTTGCAGTTTCCCGTCATTCCATTCCGTAAACGCATGGATAGAATCGTACACAGCCGCAACGAGATCGTTATACGCCTGTTTTTCTTGCACCTTCTCCTCAACCATCGCCCAATCGTGTGCCTTTTTCATCGAATAAGGCATCTTTACCGCGGTATCGTTCAAATTTGCTCCGCAGCGGGAACACATTGAAATATAATCGGTATAGTCGGCGATAAAATTTTTCACTTCCGCATAATCAGATTTTTGTGTCAGATAATACTGAAACCAACGTTTACGGGAAATAAAATCATACTTAAAATCTGTACCCGAATGAGCATTGACTTTCGTGATAAACTCGATCGCCGCCGCCCTGTCCTGCTCCTCTATCTTCCAAACCTTGACCTCCTTTCTCGCGACGAGTTCCTCCACGGTCAGTGCAGAGCACTCCTCCGCCTCCGCACGGCTTTCAATGCCAAGGTCTTTCAGCGACCTCACATTCCTCATCATGCGGCGGGCATCGTCCGCAGAAAATTCCGTAATTTCTTCCGCCGCCCGATATAAACCTACCTTGTACAAAATTTCCAACTTCGGTTCATCATTATAGGCGTTGAAATAATAAAACGGATTGACAAGGTTATGCTCGGCGGCAATTTCAAGCGCCGAATACTGATACTTTGTACCGCTTAATACCGCACGGAGATTATACGGATAAGTATTGATTTTTCTATCCCGCAGGCGCCAGCCGCTCCACCCTTGACCGTGTACTCTTCCATACCCCAAAATCCACTTTCCCGCGTTTTTTCCTTGACTGATAGGATGAAAAGCAAACTCTGTCCTGTCGTGGAGGAAACCTCGTTCCTCTTCCGAAAAGTAATATTGGACGGCGACCTCTTCGCCTGTCCTCCAGCACCTTTTATAACAACTGAACAGCCGCTGCGTGAAATCGTCTCCAGCCCTGTCGAGGTAAGAACAAGCCATATAGTATCCTCCCCCGTTCGGACTTTTTGCCCCGTCGTGCAACTGCACGGTTGCCCCGCATGCAGGGCATTCGATGATCCGCGAACTGCGGGCGCGGGTAAGATGTACCTTCTCCCCGCACGCCTCGCAGTAGGCGTCATAGCTCCCGCGCTTTAACTTGATGTAGAACATTGTTTTCGTCATCCTCTCCCTTGCCCATTCGAGTACATAATCGGGCAGTTCGGATGTGATGCTCCGTATGCTTTCAAACGCCTTGCGCTTTATCTGACCGTAATTATACGCCTCTTCCTTCATCTCCGCGATCTGCTCTCTCGTCAGTTCGTAATTTGAATACATACACATGACTCAAACACCTCACAGCAGATCCTCGAGGCGGCGATGGCTCGGCGCCGCCGATACTTTTTTGAACATATGAGCAAATCTCTCAATCGGGCGCTTATATTTCGCCCCGAGTTTTTCGGCAATAAGTTCCGCCGCCCGAAACGGTGAAACAACTCCATTTTTACGCCCCTCTGTTTCGATGAGCTGATACAAATCATGCAACCCGATACTTTGGTCTGCATCAAAGTCCTCGCTTTCCTGCGAAAGCGCTTCCACTGTGCATTCGAGTACGGCCGCATAAAGCTCCTTTTTCTTTTCTTCTTCCGTTTCGTTGTCCTGATACAGCATTTGAAGATATTCGTTCCGACGCATATCAAAGTCCCCTTTCCTTCAATACCACTTTCAGCGCATTGATGCAGCGCGCCTTTTTATCGGCGTCCATCTCCGCCAATAAAGCAAACATTTCATCCAACATCGCCTGCAAATCGTCGAATTTAATTTTGAACCGCGTCATCCTGTCATCAGCGGCGATTTCCAACTGCTTTTGCGCCGTTTCCAATGCCGCGACAGCCGAATCGCGGGCAGCTTCCGCCGCCTTCAGCTTTTCGAGCGTTTCGGGATTTTCCACCTGTTGCACCTCGGGCGGCAAATTCTTTAACTCCTCGACTTTTTTCTCCGCACTCTCTTTTGCCTTTTTTAAGGTTTCTACCCTTTTCTCGGCACTTTCCAGCTTTTTACGCGCACTTGCCGCGTCCGCCTCTGCCGCCGACTTCGCCTTTTCCGCTGACTCCTTTTCCTTTTGAAACATAGAAAGCTGTTCCGTCTTATTGTCGCGCTCGGCTTCCAGCTTTTTGATATATTCCTGCAATTCGCGGACATTGGCGCTCTCCGCCTGCCCGCTCTCTACGACTTGAATGCGGTCTTCTTTATCCGCCGCCGCCAAAATAGACAGCTTGGTAATGCCGAGACTCGCGTTTTTTATCAGAAAATCCTGCGGCAGCTTTTCCGTAATGGAAATATAGTTGTACGCCTGCCGTTCCTTGATCCCGATTGCCTGTTCGGCATAATCGCCGAACTCCTCGAAACCCGCCGCCCGGTACAGCTTCCCATCGCGCATATGCTTGAGCTTATACGCCATCTCGACAAGATACTGTCCCGCCATGCTTCCGCACGCTACGATTTGCTTGTGCGTAATGACGAAATCTTTTTGCTCGTCCGAAAGCATAGTGTTCGGATCGTCGAGCATCAACTGCTGAAAAATTTGGTTTTCCATAATACCTCCGTTTTTTGTAATTAACTGCAAAATCAATGCTCGGCAGCGTTTTGGTCTGCCGTCGCATATCGTTGTCTGAACTTCAAAATCTCGGCTTCAACGTTCTCCGTAAATACCGCATCCGCGGATATCCACTTTCCGTCGGCAAGCCGTAAGGACACTTTCTTGTCGGTATCAACGAGTATTCCCGTTATTTTGCTCGGCTGCGCGTCGATTCTCCCCGACATGATGCTGCGGGAAATAACATAGCACTCCCTTCCGATTATTTCCGTATCGACTTTAACTTTCATTCTACACCTCGTCAAACGGACTGCGCTCCATTATCGGCTCCATCTTCGGTTTAGAAATCCGCTCCAATTGCGGAGGGCTGCCCGCCGCCTTGCCTAAAAAAGAAATCTTCGCGGCAACAATATTCAGCCGCGTAAATTTTACCCCGTCCTCATTCTCGCGCGTATAAATTTGAGCGCTTCCGTATACGGCAAGTCTGTCCCCTCGATGGCAATGCTTTTGTACCGTATCCGCCAAGTCCCGCCATGCCACGATGCGGAAAAAATCGGCGGGGCGTTTCCCTTCCGCGTCCTTATATTCGCGCGGCACCGCAAGCGTAAATGTGCATACCGGCGTCCAATCTTCCGTCGCCGAATACTCGGGATCGCGCGTCAGTCGCCCGATCAGTATCACCTTGTTCATACCGCTGTGCACTCATCCTCTGATAAGAGCCATCTGACGCCAAAAACAGTCCCACCAATAATCGCCCATATCGATAAGTTCCGCCGCCCATCGGTCGAACGCCGTCACGTCGAGGATCTCCCCGATCGTTCCTTCTTTTGCGCAAACTGCCGCCGCCCAAGCTGTTTGTTCGATCATATCTCCTCCGCATTCGATATATCGAAATCGTCAAATATAATATCTACTCGCCCCATATACTGCACCCTCTCGATGTCAATATTTGCCGTACCTTTGATTGCGGCATAAAGCGCGGTTTCCCTTGAATCGGCGGCAATATATTTATAATATCCGTCATATTGGATGCCGAATAAATCTTTTGAAATGATTTTAATCGGGGTATCCTCTTTATTCAAACAATCGGCGAAAATCTGCGCATCCTCTTTTCGCTCCATGTAAGCCCCCGCATACTCGCGATTCCCACTGTGGTCAACGGCATTTTCATCAATGAGCCTGTAAGGGCGAAAATACTTTTTGCCGTTGATGACATTACTCGATACTTTCCATTTCTGCATAATGCACCTCTGTTTTTATAATTTTTTACCATTCTTTCCCGCAAAGAGGACATTTATTTTTATCGTGATACAAATCCAAAGCCTGATGGCAAATCGGACAAAAGCCCTCTTTCAAAGCCGTATACTCACGGAGTTCGAGCGTCTTTTCTTCCGTCCACTCACCCCAATCTCCGCTATGGTAAAAAGCTGCCACCCATATTTCTTCGGGTAAATTGTTTTCGTATATATACTCATGCGCTTCCGCTATTGTGGGTTGACGTTGGGAACCTGTTATCTTCAATATCCTGTACGCACCCGTTATCGGCTCCCATTCTATCTCATGCGTCAATTTCTGTTTTGGCATAATAATCACTCCCTTTTAATCGTCTATTTCTGTGCCGCCGATACGCGTGCGCTTCGCTTCCAGCCAGCGGAGCAGATCGGATACTTTGATTTTGCGCGCCCGCTCGCCGATCTGATAAAAAGCCAATTCCCCGCCGTTGATTGCCGCGTCGATCCGATGGCGCGATACCCCGCACCGCTTCGCAGCTTCGGCAATGGAGAGCAACTCTTCGATTTTTCCGCCGCCCTCCGGCACCTGCCTTTGACGGCGCGGCGCCCGCCGCCCGTCGCCGGCGAAAAGTTCTTCCAATAAAGTTGCTTCCTGCCCTTTCGTCATATCAATGATCCCCTGCATAATACCCTCCTAAATGCTATTTGAATTTATATCCTTTCCCCTGTGAAAGCAGGGGCTTTTATTTTGCCCTTCTGTTCCAAAGCTGCCTTGCCTGTCCCGCCGTTTGAGCGCAGCCCGTATCGATTTCTGCCATACAGTCCGCGCAAAAAATTGCCCAACGCACGCCCGCGGCATGATCGTATTTTCGATAATAGATATCGCTGCTGCCGCAAAAAGGACAGGACTGCAAGTCGCCTTCTTTGACCTTGATAAATTCTCCGTCCATAATACCCTCCTAATTGATTTTTATAAGATTTTCTGTTACAATGATGTAAAAAAGGAGCTTTACAGATGCCTGATGATTTTAACCCATTTGATTTTGATCCTTATATCCCCTCAAAAGAAGAGCAACTTCTTGAACAAATTACCGATTTACGCTATACTACTGAAACGCAAATCGATACTATCGCGCAAAATCAAACGAATATGCTGAAGTATACAAAATCAGTCAATGACAACCTTTCCAACGAAAATAAGAAAGACCGTAAACGTTCCGATAAGCAGTTTTGGCTCTCACTTTCAATCGCCATTCTCGGAGTTATCATCGGAGTGCTCGGACTTATTTTTTGATTTTTTCAAATTCATTAAGCCGCAAACCGACATCCCCATAGCAAAGCCGCCAAATAAAATTGCGACTATTCCGCAAATCAAACTTGCCAAACTGATTTCAATCATTCTGTTCTCCTTAGCCCTGTGAATGCAGGGCTTTTATTCTGCCTTTTTGGTTTCCGACGTAAAGCATTCCAATACCCGCTCGACCGGAACATTCAGCACCGAAGCTATTTTCAAAAAGTCAGTTATGCGTGGACGACTTTTTCCCGTCTCCCACATAGCAACTGTTGCGCGTGCAATTCCCAACGCATTTGCAAATGTTATCTGCGTAAAGCCTTTTTCTTTCCGCAACTTCTTTATGCTCACACTTTTTACCTCCACAAATGTCAAGTTACGCGACAATTATAACGCATTATCTTGACATTGTCAAGAGATTTGACAAGAAAAATAAAAAAATTCTTGACTTTTGTCAATATTTTTGACAAAATAAATATACACCTAAAAGAACGGAGGTTGAGCTAATGAATAAAATAGCTGAATTGCGCAAAGCGGCACATTTGACGCAAGAAAAATTTGCAGCTATAATTGGCGTCGCTCGCTCCACAATCGCTATGTACGAAACTGATAAAAGCGAGCCTGACTTTAATATCCTTCAAAAAATAGCTGACTATTTTCATGTTTCCACCGATTACCTTCTCGGCAGAGAAGAAAGAAGCTCCCCTGCAGAGCAGGAGAGCGGCGGCATTGTTATCCCCGAAAAATATAAAGACGTCGCTGTGGCATTCCACGGCGGCGCCGATAACTTAACGCAAGCCGATATTGACGATATCGTCCGCTTTATTGAATTTACGAAAAGCAAGAAGAACCAATGAGCTTTCGGGGGAAATGATTTTTGAATACTTTTGGGCTTTTACGGATCGCTGACAAAATTGCAATTCCCGTTTACGACTTCAAAATGACAAACAGAAAAGCCTGCTGCATTGCAGATGCAATTGCAATCGACTTTCAAAGCATCGACTCGGAGCGGGAAAGCAAACGCCTGCTCGCGGAGGAACTCGGCCATGTTATGAACAAGGCCCTGTATCCTCTATCCTACTGCTGCGACAGCCTGCGGCGCGGAAACGTAATGAAGATGGAACGCAAAGCAAAAGACTGCGCCATCCGTCTGACCGTGCCGCTTTGCGAATTGAAAACAGCCATTGCCGAAGGCGTTGACGATTACGACATCGCCGATCGGCTTGACATAGAGCTTTGGGAACTTTCCGAAGCCGTCGAATACTATAAGTTAAAGGGGTTACTATGAATTGGTTTTCAAATTTGCCACGTTGGGCGCAAATTCTGGTCAGCGTTATTCCGTATGTTTTTGTTTTTATTATAATTGTTATTTTTGCAACAAGCGGCATTAGCTTTGTTACAGGTATATTTTTGATTTTCTCCTTTATACTTCTTGGAATAACAACTTCCTGGAATGTAAAACTAAAAAAAGAACAAGCTGAAAAAGCAGAAAGAGAGGCTCGCGAACAAAAACGACTTGCGAATCCCCACCGTTTAGGTCATGCAACACTTTTTAGAAAAGATTATTCTGTAATTGATATAGAAACAACGGGACTTGATCGAAATATTGATGACATTATAGAAATATCCGCAATAAAGTATCGTAATGATGAGCAAGTTTCTTTCTTTTCCTACCTTTGCATTCCCTCAGCCCCTCTTACTGATGAAATTATTTCTATAACAGGTATTTCAAACGAAATTATACAGGAAAAAGGTATTCCAATTGAAAAAGCGATTTCAAAATTTGCTGAATTTATTGGAGAAGATGTTCTCGTTGGCCATAACATAGAAAACTTCGACTTAAAATTTTTGAATCGAGTATTAGATGAACACTATGGACGATACTTTCACAATGATTACCTGGATACATTACCTCTATCGAGAACGGTTTTCCCACACATGAAAAATTATAAACTCCAAACATTATGTGAAAAACTTGAATTACCCCTACCCTCTCATAGAGGATTAGACGATTGCCTTGCAACAGCAGCACTTTATAAAGCTATCCGCGAAGCTGATGAAATTCAAATCACATTTGATTATTAAGGGATATATCTATGACCGACAAATTACAATTATTCAACGATAAGACTGTCCGAACGCATTGGGATGCGGAGAATGAAGAGTGGTATTTTTCCGTCGTCGACGTGGTCGCCATTTTGACGGACAGCGCCGACCCAAAGCAATACATAAAGAAAATGCGCTCGCGCGATCCTGAACTGTCAGCGAACTGGGGTACAATTTGTACCCCGGTTGAAATGACGGGAATGGACGGCAAACGCCGCAAAATCCAAGCCGCCACAACCCGCGGGATCCTCCGTATAATACAGAGCATCCCCTCCCCCAAAGCGGAACCTTTCAAGCAATGGCTTGCTCGCGTCGGCAGTGAACGGCTCGACGAAATCGCCGATCCCGAAAAGGCTATTATGCGAAGCGCCGAATATTACCGTGCCAAAGGCTATACCGACGGTTGGATAAATCAGCGGCTGCAAACCATCGAAATGCGCAAAAAGCTGACCGATGAATGGAAAGAGCGCGGAGTAACGAAAGACAAAGACTATGCCATTCTCACAAACGAGATGACAAAAGCGTGGAGCGGCATGACCGTGCAGGAATACAAAGCGTATAAAGGCTTGAAAAAAGAAAGCCTGCGCGACAATATGACGGATATTGAGCTTGTCCTGAATATGCTTGCAGAGGTCACGACTACCGCTATATCCAAAAAGGAAAAACCTTCCACCATGCCCGAACATAAACAAGTAGCCCGTTCCGGCGGCGCGGTCGCAAAGAACGCCCGCCGCGATATAGAGCAACGAATCGGGCAGAATGCCATCTCTCCGCTGAACGCTCAGAACAAAGAGCTTTTAGAAATCGAAAAAAAGGAGCCGAACGGCTCCGAGGAATGACGAAATGATTATTGAACTTGAAAAGGGTAAAAACTACGCCGTTCGGTTTTATGTCAAAGATTGTTTCGGCCGGATGAAGCGCCCGTACAAAAGCGGCTTCCCCTCCCGTAAAGCAGCCCAACTATGGGAGGCCCAGGAGCGGGCGAGGCTGGAAGGCGAAACCTTTTCCAAAGAAACTATCACGTTTGCGCGGCTTTTCAAGGAATGGCGCGGCAGCCTTATCAAAAAGGATGTTTCCCCTCGCACCTTGGAAAAGTACGATCTGTACCATTCTTATATCGCCGAATATCTCGACCATCTTCCTCTGCAAAAAATCAACGAGCGCATCTGTCAAAAAATTATCGATATGCGGCTTGATTCCCCCGCTACCTGCGCAGAGCTGCGAAAGCTGATGAGCGCGTCATTCAACTACGCGCGGAAAAAGCGTTGGATGCGGGAGAACCCGATGGAGTTCGTTGACGTTCCCACCTACCGACCGAAAAGGATTCCTGCCTACGACTTCGACGATATCCGCACTCTCTTTTCCGCTTTGCGTGCGGAAAATTCAAAGCTCTATACGCCCGTATTGTGTGCCTGTCTCTTTTCCGCTACCCGCGAAGAAGTCTGCGTACTTCAAGAAACCGATATACAGCGTACAAAAGACGGCTCTTTCCGATTGAGCCTTGAAAGAGCGCTGATCACAGTAAACGGGCGCTCGATCATCAAAACGCAGAAAACAGAAAACCGCCGCCGCAGCTTCATCATATCCGCCGCCCTGTTTGAAGAACTGCATCGCTATAAAACGGAAAACGGCATTGTGAGTCCCTTTCTATGCTGCAACCGAAACGGATCCAATATCCAACCGAACACGATCTCCAATGCCTTTTCGAAATTCCTTGTCGACCATTCTCTAAAAGAAACGACTTTTCACAAGCTGCGCGACGCGTTCGCCAATGCCTGCAAGCGCCTGAAAGTCGATCTCGATACCACCTACCGAATGATGGGGCATTCTTCCTACAAAGTGACCGCCGAACACTACGCCACCGCAGACGAGCTATTAACTGCTGATGCGATCTCGCGTATTGAGCATGCTCTTTTTTCGGAAAACTAAAAATTTTTTGCCTCAAAATAGACAATTTTTAGACAATAGACAATTTATATCGTAATTATTTATACAATATATATGATTATCATATACTATATTTTCAATATATAGTATATATAGACAATTATAAAATTCCCCTGCTAAGGGGAAATTGGCTACTTGCGGGGAGTGGCACAACGGCAACGTTTTGAAACATATAGAAACATTTCAAAGCAAAATTTTCCCACTCCCTTTTTAGACAAAAAACGTATCAAAATATCGCGTTTTTTTGCATTTTGTTTCGGCTCGATAGACAATTTATAGACAATAGACAATTCGCTTATAATCTTGAGATGCGGTGATACCCAAGTGGCTCAAGGGGCGCCCCTGCTAAGGGCGTAGTACGGGAAACTGTAGCGAGGGTTCAAATCCCTCTCGCCGCGCCAAACTCAAAAAACCCCGGACATTTGTCCGGGGTTTTTCTTATTGCTTTTTAATGGCATCGACCATTGCACGGAGTTTATCCTCCTCCGTCTTTTCCGAACTTGTCTCCGACGATTTTCCCATCGCCGTTTCAACTTCCTTTGCATTTGCCTGCAATACTCTTTCTTCGTTCGGTTCGTCTGTCTCCGTAAGTATCCCCTCAACGGCATCTATGATCGGCTCGGCTTTGATTTTTTTTGCTATAGCATGGATAATCGCCGTCGCCATCTTCCGCGTCGGTTGGAACAGCAGCCAATAAACGAGCATCGTTCCGATGCTGAAACATATTATTATCAACACGAACATCTCTTCATCGGCAAGTTCCATTCCTTTTTCCAGCCAAAAATAATTACCGAGAGCAGCCAATAAAAGGGCTATTGGGGTGAAAACATACTCTTTCACGTTCCCGGAAACATTTTTTCCGTAACGCTTCGCAATTGCGCAAACTATGAGTTTTGCCATCGACGTGATTGCAACCGCTGCCACGGAAATAGCCGCGCAGACGCCATATAACAGCACCTGCTCTTTCATAGTATTTACTCCTCCTTAATAGTCGGAAGGCTTTGCTGAGCAGCCGACAGATTCTGCGCAATCTTCATGAACGCCGCATCGACTTCGGCTTCAAGTGCTATGCGCAGTTCCTCTGTCCTTTGCGAGATTGCCGCATTCTTTTGCTGTTGCAGAGCAATAATACCCTCGGAACATGTCTGCTCTTGCTTGCGTTTAAATTCTGCCAATTCGCCCGCTTCAATCTGCGCCCAGCGATCCTGCTTGAACGCTTGCTTCTGCGTTTCTAAATTGTCGCAGAGGTTTTTCAGCATTTCTTCAAAGTTCGTCATTTTTAATCTCCTTGTATTTATTATAAAATGAGGCCTCATTTTATTCCAGAAATTATAGCGGATTAATAGTCATATAAAACAGACTGCTGCCATTCGGGTCAAGTTCGCATTGCAGTGAGTTTGCGTTACCATCAATGGCTATTGCTCCGTTGTTGATATAGAAAATGAATATAGTTCCCGCAGTCGGAATTTGGAACATGATTGCAAATTGCGCAGAGTGGTTATTTATCTTAAAAGTTGCTCCGTTTTGAGCAAAGGCAAACATTACCGAGCGGTATCGCAAAATGGTACTTACCTGTGTAGGTTGCGATATTTGTTGATAGCCTAAAAGGTCGGACACTTTTAGGTATGTCGTTGATATTTGGTTCCCACCCCCGTCGCTTATCGCTTTATTGGCGTTGCCTACGGTCATCCCTGTATATGTTCCGCTCTGCTTCGCATATGTACCGGAAATATCGTTGCCGTCCGCGTCGTATTTCGCGTACCGCAGGTCGCGGAAATT
>ERZ1643247.1043-NODE-1043-length-28274-cov-7.738403_pt1 | contig 28274 bp, 33 predicted proteins | sample MGYA00579264_ERZ1643247 | MGnify/ENA primary metagenome ERZ1643247 (study PRJEB29033, sample SAMEA4952262) | chicken gut metagenome | biome: Broiler Chicken; feature: Gastrointestinal Tract; material: Caecum | place: Ireland | collected 2018 | study: Broiler... | reverse complement strand
TGAAACAGGGAGGCATCGAATCTCTGTCCCATCGTGGCATATAACTTCTGATAAACCTGATCTCTGTCAGCTGATCAGATAAGTTGTCATATTTCTTTTTCTGTGACTGAAGAGATTCCTTTTCTAACGGCTTTGTCCGAATCGCCTTTGTAATAGCTTTGTATTTCTTCAAAACCGGTGTGATCATAGAAATCCATTCTCTGGCGGAGGATGCCTGATAATCTAGGAGCAGCGCCCGGTCTGATTCAGAACCGGAAGTTTTATCCTTTAATAATGTAATTTACTGATGAGTAATTCCATTCCGGCTGTATAGTGGTACTTCTCCATGTACGGGAATACGTTCTCTACAGATGGAGTTGTTTCGTTAACAGTAATTTCCTGTATCATTGGGTGAAGTGCAATATGCCGTCCGGTTTGTGTCTGTATGAACCCTTTCTCAATCAGGCCATGCGGACATGTTATATGCAGGCATGTTTGGCATATGTTAATTTTGAAGGAATTTCAAATGCCGATATACGTAAGATTTTTGGCTTAAAGGAAAAAGAAAAGTCTAAAGCATCAAGGATTATTGCTAATACTGTTGAAAATAGCCTTATTAAAGTAATGGATCCTGATACAGCACCTAGATACAAAAAATATATCCCCTATTGGGCATGATTTAAGTTTCGCTAAGTTTTGTTTGAGTATTTGGATACAAGATTATTTTAGAGAAAAAGATTTAAGAACGCTGAAAAAGCGTTAATTTTTCAGATTTTCAACACCATTTTTATACTAAATAATTGAAAATGAAATAAATTTTAAGTTCTGCTAAGTTTCGCTGACTTCTGCAAAACATAGAGTATATAAGGAAAAAATAAAATTTCCAGTAACAGCAAAAAAGGACGTGGATTTCGACATACAAAAATAGAATTATTGCCGATAAAATAGCGTGTGTCAATTTTTATAGGAAATCTCAATTTCATCTCGTAAATAAAGTTGAGGTTTCCTCCTGTTCTATGCTATTTTACAATATAATAGGAAATCACATGGGAAACCACGAAAAGGAGGAATGTTTTTATGCTTAATCCTATCGTTATGATTGCGTGAGCAAGGCTAAGCGCAATGAAAATAAAATATGTGTTGCGATATGCCTTGCTGTTCCCGTAAAAATGACGAAGGAGAGCAAGATGAGCTACAAAAAAGCAGCACACGTTCTGCCGGAAGAGCTGCTGCGGAAAGTGCAGGAATATGTGGACGGGGAATTTATATATATTCCCAGGGCTTCGGACAATAAAAAAGGCTGGGGAGAGACCACCACAACCCGTCAGGAGCTGCATGAACGAAACGAGCAGATATATGCGGAATATCTTGCCGGACAGAGAATGGAGGCGCTGGCCGATAAATATTTTCTGTCTTTGAAAAGTATTCAGCGGATCATCAGGCAGTTGAAAAAAGAACATAGTAAATAATCATGAGCCGGTATGGTTGAAAAATCATCCCGGCTCATATTTCTTTCGTAAAAGAGTATTCGGTTGGGTTCCCCACAGGGCGATGTTACTATTTACCTGCAGGAGGAACCGATGAATGAAGCAAATTGTGTGGGAAATACAGTGCCTCGTGGAGCCGCCCGTATTGAGATATTGCAGAAAATGTAAAGAAAAGAAAGAATTTCTTTGTTCAGGACAGTTCCGCATCAATGCGCAGAGGAAGTCTCTGGATATCTGGCTCATATACAAATGTAAATTCTGCGACACCACGTGGAACGCAGAGGTTTATTCGCACATTTCCCCACAGGCCATAAAACCGGAACTGCTGGAAGCTTTTTACGGAAATGACGAAGCCCTCGCCAGGCAAATATCTGTGGATCCGGACTTTCTCAGGCGAAACAAAGTGGAAACAGGATTACCTGTGTATCATGTAATCGGCGATACATTTTCTCCCGATGAAGAAGTGATGCTGGAAATTAAAAGTAAACATTCAATAAATATCAGAGTTGCTGCCATCATAAGAAAAAAGCTTCATCTGTCGCAAAAAGACTATTTAAAATTAATCGACGACGGAAAAGTGAGAAGCATTCCGGAAACTGATTTACGAAAATGCAGGCTGAGAAAAGGGATAGTACTTATTTTTTCGGGCAGCAATTCTTAGCTGATAGTGCGGAAATATCATCGGAAACGTTTTTGGGGATGTCCTTTTTGATTTCAGTATGATGATACAGACCAGTTGCTACGTTGAATTCGAGGGTGTTTTTTGGTATACTCGGGGCAAGATAAAAAATATCTGCCAGAAAGAATTAACAGACAAAGGTGATAAAAATGTGCCGAAATAAAAAACGAAAAAACGATGCATGGCTCCACGCAAAGCCAGTGAAAAGAGCGACATTTGCGTGGAGAGAGCCCGAATAGTCGCTTGCATATGACTGGCTTTGCTTCCTGGATGATCAATCGGGGAAGGAGCCTGCATATGAAATACATCAATGCAAATGTAATTCTTCCCGATGAGCTGGTCGAGGAGCTGCAGAAATATGTTCAGGCGGGATACATTTATGTACCTGCCAGGGAAGAGCAGCACAAAGCCTGGGGCGAGTTGTCCGGATATCGGGAGGAACTTGAGAAACGCAACGGAAAAATTATATCAGAATACCGTCAGGGAAGTTCTGTGGAAGAGCTGGCTGACCGGTACAGCCTTTCGACTTCTGCCATCAGAAAGATTATTTATCAAAAGAAACAGAAGAAAAACGAAGAAAGCGGTAGAGAAAACGAAAATTGCGGTAAACAATCATGAAAGATAGGTTGGCGTTTAACTGTTATGACTGAAGTGTTGAATTACAAGAAAGGATTTCAGAAAATGAATGACAAAATTTTTACGATAACTGATATCAAAGCGTTAGTAAAGCCTATCGCAGAAAAATATAATGTAGATGAAATTTATTTGTTTGGTTCTTATGCGAGAAATGAGGCGAATCAAAACAGTGATTTGGATTTTCTTGTATTTGGCGGACGAAATTTCAAGCTTACAATGATTTTTTCACTTGCAGAAGAATTGCGTGCAATTCTAAATAAAAATGTGGATGTGTTTGAAATAAGCGAAATCAATCAAGACAGTGAGTTTTATAAGACAATCATGAAAGAGAGGCTTCGCGTAGCATGAAATATTCAGATGAGCAGCGCATTAAAAAGACGTATGATAAAATTCCCTGGTTGATGATTTCAGGGCTTAGGCATCGCCTGGTTCACGATTACGATGGCACGAATTGGAACATTATTGCAGATGTTGTTTTTGAAGAGTTGCCTGTCCTGATAGCAGAATTAGAGAAAATCAAATAATCTGTTATTACATCTACTAAACAATACAGCAGCGTTCTGTGGATTGAAAGTATATTTTCTGAAAAGTAAAATAGCCATGTATTCTATAATTCAGCACCAGGAAAGAAAGGATGATGAAACATGGCTATGCCAGACAAAATTTACCCAAGAACCGGAGACACCCAGACCATTTATCTGAAAAATGTCATCACGAATCCAAATATCCAGGTGGGCGATTATACAGTATACAATGATTTCGTCCACGACCCGCGGGGATTTCAGCAAAATAATGTGTTATATCACTACCCGATCAATGGAGATAAACTCATCATCGGAAAGTTCAGCTCCATTGCCTGCGGAGCGAAGTTTCTGTTTAACAGCGCCAATCATACGCTGGATTCTTTATCTACCTATACATTTCCTCTGTTTTTTGAGGAATGGGGACTGCCGTGGGACAAGATGAAAGACGCATGGGATCATAAAGGAGATATTGTCATCGGAAACGATGTGTGGATTGGCTATGAAGCGGTGATCCTTGCGGGAGTGACCATCGGAGACGGCGCAGTGATCGGCAGCCGGGCGGTTGTCACAAAGGACGTGCCGCCCTATACCATTGTGGGAGGCGTTCCTGCCAGGACTATCCGCAGGAGATTCGATGAAGATATCGTGGAGGAACTGCTGCGCCTCCGGTGGTGGGACTGGCCGGAAGAAGCCATAAGAGAAAATATTGCGGCCATCCAGTCGGGCTGTGTGGAGCGGTTAAGCAGGATAAGGTAAAGATAGGAACAATAGGGGAAAAAATCATTTTTTAAATCCAGGAGTATTGGTAATGAGAAAAGAGCACATAATTCAGTGTACTTGTAGACATAATTATGCTATAATCATGTCAAAAGATGAAAGGAGCTGATATTATGCCGGTTATTATGCCAATCAAAGAACTTCGTAATACAAGTGAGATATCTGATATGGCCCATAAAATTCAGGAACCGATTTTTATTACTAAAAACGGATACAGTGATTTAGTTGTAATGAGCAGTGAATTATACGATAAATTTGCAAAAACCAATCGTATTGATCAGGCAATCTATGAATCTGAGAAAGAGATGGAAGAAGGTGGAGTTTCCATTGATCTTGATGAAGCATTTAATAAATTGAATAGAGAATATTATGGATAAGTATAAAGTCAGATTAAATCAACAGGCATTTCGGGAAATCCCCAGTCGCATCAAGAACGGACCGAAGGGAATTATGCCGGCAAAGGATACCGGCAATTACTCATAGATAATTATATTGCCATCTTCAGAATTGATGAATCGAATAAAACAGTTTACGTTGTGACTGTACAGTATCAGGGACGAAATATATAAGAAGAAGCCAGAGTAACAGAGAAAAACTCTGGCTCTTCTTCCGCATAGCAGGGAGGTCGCCGAAAGAAATGAAAACAATCCTCATTGTTGAAGACGATAAGAAACTGAATGACGGGATTAAGCTGGCTCTGCGGAATGAGTTTCGCTGTCTGCAAGCTTTTTCGCTCCGGTCGGCTTCGGACATATATAAAGAGCAGTCCGCAGATCTTATCATACTGGATGTGAATCTGCCGGATGGAAATGGCATGGACTTTTTGACGGAGATTCGGAAGACGGACGATGTGCCGATCATACTGCTGACCGCCAATAAGATGGAGATGGATATTGTATCCGGATTGGAGCTGGGCGCCAATGACTATATCACGAAACCGTTCAGTCTGATGGTTCTGCGGGCCAGAGTCGGCGTACAGCTGAGAGATCGAAAGAATTCATCGGGCGTGTACAAAATCGATGAGTTTAGTTTTGATTTTGGCAAAATGGAGTTCATGAGAGGGAGCGACATCCTGGAACTGAGTAAAACGGAGCAGAGGCTGCTGAGATGCCTGCTGGAAAACAGGGGGAAGAATATGAGCCGGAGTCAGCTGATTGATTACATCTGGCAGGGCGATACGGAATATGTGGAGGAACATGCTCTCACCGTTGTGGTGAACCGGCTTCGGAATAAGCTTGGCAGTCAGCCCGAATGTATAAAGACGGTGTACGGAGTGGGATATAAATGGGTGAGAAACTGATTATCAGAATCATCCAGAATAACCAGAAGAATTTAGAATAACTAGAATCATCCAGAATAACCAGAAGAATCGGAGAAGGTATGAATGAGAATGTTGTAATCACTGTGCTGGCAGCCGTAATTTTGTTTTTGATCTGCGGTCTGGCGGGCGTAATCATTTACTTTACAAGGCGGGAAAAGAAATTTGCCGGAAGCATGGAAGACATGCTGGAAGATGCGGTTTCAGGAAGATTTCAGGAGAAGCATCTGGATGAATCCCGTATGTCTGTGATTGAAAATAATATGTGGCGGTATCTTTGCGACCATGAACGGAAGATCAGCAGGATGACGAAAGAACGGGAGCAGATGCAGGAACAGATCTCGGATATTTCCCATCAGGCAGTCATCCCTATCTCGAACATTATGCTGTATTCACAGCTGCTGGAAGAGTGGACGGAGACGCAGAGTCCGGAGGACAGACAAAATATCAGGGATGCACTGACGGCCATCGGCGAACAGGCGGAGACGCTGGATTTTTTGATTGAATCTCTGGTGAAACTATCCCGGCTGGAGACGGGAATCATCCGGGTCAATGTCAGAAGACAGCCGCTGCAGGCTGTTCTGGATGCGGTCAGAAATCAGTTCCAGGCCATAGCGGCTAGGAAAGAGATACGATTGGAAGTGACCGACACCGATGAGATGGCCGCCTTCGATCTGAAGTGGACTATTGAGGCGGTGGCCAATATTGTAGATAACGCCATCAAATACACGCCCCGGGGTGGAAATGTGACGGTGCGCGTGCAGTCGTATCCTTCGCTGGTCAGAATGGACATCGCGGATAACGGGCCGGGGATACCGGAGGCGGAACAGGCGAAGGTATTCTTAAGATTTTATCGTTCTGAGACGGTGAGCGACAGCCCCGGCGTCGGCATTGGTCTCTACCTGGCAAGAGAGGTTATGAGAGCGCAAAATGGATATATCAAACTCTCTTCAAAAATCGATGAGGGCAGTACATTTTCTCTGTTTTTTATGAAAGAGGAAATGTCTCAAAAGTGAGAGATTGTGGAGACTGGTTTGTGATAATAATGTGGTATAGTCTGTATAGAAAACATACAGGCTATATTTTTTTATTAGGGGGAAAAAACGCGATGAATATTTTAGAGATAAAAAATCTGAGGAAGATATACGGCGCCGGCGAGACCCAGGTGCGGGCGCTGGATGGCATCAATCTCACAGTGGAACGGGGAGAATTTGTGGCGATCGTCGGCTCGTCGGGAAGCGGAAAAACGACGTTTTTGAATATAGTCGGAGGGCTGGATGTGCCCACCGGCGGCGAGATTATCGTGGATCAGAAAAAAATTCAGGAATTGTCCGATGATGAGCTGACGGTGTTCCGCCGCAGAAAGATTGGATTTATTTTCCAGCAGTATAATTTAATTCAGATGCTCAGCGTCTGGGAAAATATTATTCTGCCGCTGAAGCTGGATGGCAGAAAAGTGGACGAAAAGTATGTACTGGAAGTCACGCAGCTGCTGGGCATTGATAAGAAATTAAAATGTCTTCCCAATCAGCTGTCAGGAGGGCAGCAGCAGAGGGTGGCCATCGCGAGGGCGCTGGCAACGAAACCGGCTCTGGTTTTGGCCGACGAGCCCACGGGAAACCTCGATTCCAGAACCAGCCAGGACGTGTTGGGTCTGTTGAAAATCACCGGCAGTAGATTCAATCAGACGATCATCATGATCACGCACAATGAAGAAATCGCGCAGCTGGCGGACCGGATTCTGAGAATAGAAGACGGGCAGCTGGTCACAAGGTAGGTGAGGCGGATGTTTGGGGATGGAAAAGATATCAGACTGCATAAACATTTCATAAGGAATTACAAGAAAAATACGCTGGCCGTTTTTTTCAGTTTTGCGTTGACATTTATGCTGTTGACGGTGCTGCTGACTTTGCTGCACACCAATCAAAAGATAGAAAATGTACAATTGAAAGCGGAGTTTACCCCGTCGGACTGCTATGTGGACGGGCTGTCTCAGGCGCAGGTTGATCTGCTGCGAAAAGACCCGGACATTCAGTGGACGGCGCTGCAGCAGGGTACGTATGACCTTTACAAATGTAATGAACAAAATGTATTTCTCACAAGAAATGATGATGCAGCAATTACAATGATGGCGAAGCTGACGGAGGGCAGGCTGCCGCAGCAATCCGGAGAAATCGCGGCGGAAAGATGGGTGCTCCTGAATCTCGGCATCGAGCCCGTCATCAATCAGAAAATTTTTATCACGGATGAGGAGACAGGGGAGGAGAAGAGATTTGTCCTGACAGGAATTTTGTCGGATATCTACGGAAATAAAAAATACGGAACATTAAATCTCTATACTGCCATGGACGCAGGCAGCACAGATTCGTATCTTATTTACATGGGATTTCAGGATTCCGTGAATTACGAAAGCAAAGTTGAAGAATTGAGAGAAGTGCTGGGAGTCGGCAGAAACCAGATAAAAGAATGTCCGGCAAGAGAAAATCTGCGAGAGTTATATCTGATGGATGCAGGGCTTGTGAGCGTACTCTTATTGATCTGCATGGTTGTGTTTTATGGCGTCTACCGCATCACCGTGCTGTCGAGAACGCAGCAGTATGGAATACTGAGAGCCATCGGCATGAAAAGAGGACAGCTTTGTAAAATGCTGCTGCTGGAATTATTTGATATTTACCGGATCAGTGTTCCGGTGGGGATACTGTGTGGCATTTTCGCCGCCTGGCTGGTCATGCTCGCATCGGGCGACAGAGATTTGGAAGTGTATCTTTTGGGCGAGGCGGTGCGTTTCCGGCTGGTGATACCGGTATGGCCGATTCTTCTGTGCGTTGTCATTACATTTGCTCTGATCAGCGTAATCGGATATCGATTCGGAAGAAAGGTTACGGCCAATTCGGTCATCGATACCATATTGGGAAAAGAAACAGAGAGCGGAAAGCGGCTTTTCCCAATCCGCCAGAAAGACAGCAAAACGGGAACCTTATTCCGGCTGAGCTGCAAGTACATTTTCAGAGACTTAAAAACAAGCGGTTTCGCCGTGCTGACCATCTGCCTCGGAGTCACGTTGTTCACAGGACTGGCTTACCGGGCAAAAACTCTGGAATTATATCGGGAAGATACGAAGGAAATGTACTATTTGAATGGGGAGTACGCGCTGACCATGCTGCATTTTAATAATGTGGAAGAGGGAATCTCGAGAGAAAATGCAGAGGAAATCAAGAATCTGGAAGGAATACGGTCCGTGAAAACCAGCTCGGGCTTCCCGATTCGTGTCGTTGACGAAGATGATGTGCAAAGAAATGATGCGTATTACAACGAGTACAATGAAAGATTGAAAGAGATATATGGATACGGCAAAAGCGGATACGACGGAACAGACCAGGTTTATCAGTCCATGCTGCTGGGATATAATGCGGAGGCACTCACCGCTCTGCAAAAATATGTGATCGAGGGCGAGTTCGCCCCGGATGATCTGGAGGACGATGAGGTGATTCTGTCAGTGCTCCGCATGGGCGACATTCAAAATAATGATCTGCCCGGATATTACAAAGAAGGCACGCCTCTGATGGACTACCACCCGGGCGATGAGATTACTGTAAAATACCGAAAGGATCTGCAGACAGGCTCCGGCGAGTACGAGGCGCTCAAAGACTACGATGCGGAGTACATTTATAAGACTTACAAGGTGAAAGCGATCGTATCCTTTCCGTATATGTTTGAGTGCAACAGAACCATGTATCCGCTGCTGATTACCGGCGACCGGTACATACAGCAGATGGCGCCGGAGAGCGGGATTCAGTGCATGTATTGTGACGGAGACACAGGCCTGACGACGCAGCAGCAGAACATTCTCGAACAGCAGCTCATCCGGATCGGCAGCCAGGATTCCAACATATCAACCCGCAGCCTCATCGCGGAGATAAGACAAAATGAAATGTTTTATCACAAGCAGATGGTATACATTTATGGTATATCAGCCATTACATTTATACTGGTCATGATAAATGTAATGAACAACTTCAGATACCGGATGCAAAAACGAACAAGGGAGATCTGCATGCTGCGTGCCGTCGGCATGAGCGTGGCAATGACCAGAAAAATCATGCTGTTTGAAAATGTGATATTGGGCGCGGTGGCTGTTCTTGCAGCCTTCCTGCTTTCCCACCCGGTGCTGAGATACCTGTACCGTATATCAGATATGCGGGCGTTCGGTCACGGATTCCATTTCGCCTACGCGGAATTTGCCCTGGTGGCGGCGTGCGTGCTGGCAATCTGCGTGGCTCTTTCTTTTGGAATACTGAAATCCTGGAAGACAAGGCAGATCACGGAAGGGATAGGGAGGTTTGAATAAAAAAGTACTTTGACATAGCAAAACCTGTTTTTATTCAATGGGAAAAATCATCTTTTACAATATTCCAACATCTGTTATACTGGAAAATGCAGTTCAGACTGTAAGTTTTATTCTAAGGGGAAGAAAATTATGAGTTTGGCATTTCGTCTGTTTTCGGTGGGCTATACATTTTCTTTTACTGCTTTTGCGTTGTTTGTGCTCGCCGTGGGTATTCTGGGAAGGAAAATCCGGTGGGGCTATCTGGCGGTGTTCTGGGGCTGTTCCTTTGCGGCGCCGGACGCGGGCTACGCCATGTTTTTCTTCGCGCTGATCGTAGCAGGGTTGTTTTTGATGCAGTTTACCGCCATGTATGTGGCGGGTCAGGACAGGATCAAGGCGCAGGAGGAGACCATTCTGCAGCAGCAGGCTCACATGGCTCTGCTGGAAGAACTGCAGCAGGAAATCCGGGCGTTTCGTCATGATGTCACCAATCTGTTTTCCGGACTGACCCTCCAGGCGCAGGAAGGAAATCTGGCAGGGATTCAGGAGTTTATGAAGAAGACCAGCAGTTATTTTGATGAGAAGCTGGGCAGTGAGATTGCACAGATGGACGGTCTTAATAACGTTGGCATGTATCCGCTGCGAAGTCTTCTGACCACGAAGCTGGCAAAGATGCGGCAGGAAAATGTACGGGCGGTGCTGGAGGTGCTCCATCCCGTGCGTGAAGAGCAGAGTATGGACGTGAATGATCTGCTGCGGTGCGTGGGGATTCTGCTGGATAACGCTGTGGAAGCGGCCGCCGGTCAGGATGGTCTGGTGCGGATTGTGCTGCTTCAGGAAGAGAAGGAACTGTATCTGGCTATCGCCAATAATTATGACGCGGCGCCGAATCTGTCGGCGCTGGCCCGAAAAGGCTACACGACGAAGGGCAAGGGCCACGGCACCGGCCTTTCCAGCTACCGTAAGATTGTAAGCCGGTATAAAGGGTGCGCCACGCGCACGTATCTGAAAGATGATATGTTTGTGCAGGAGCTGCATATTCCTGCGGTGTAGAAATATAAGGAGAAAACAATGATACCTGTATACATTTGTGATGATGAAGAGCCGGTTCGGGAGAAGCTTACGCATATTGTGTCACAGCAGATTATGATTCTTGACAATGATATGGGGCCGGTTCATGCGGTGGATGATCCGGAGATTCTTCTGGCGAGGCAGAAGGAAAATGTTGTGCCGGCCATTTATTTTCTGGATATTGACTTTCCGGGCAGAATCAGCGGGCTGGAGCTGGCACAGAAACTGCGGCAGTATGACCCGAGGGGATTTATCGTATTTATCACCGCTCACGGAGACCTGGCATTTGAGACCTTCCGCCTGCGGCTGGAGGCTCTGGACTATATTGTAAAAGGAGACACGGACTCAATGACCCTTCGGGTGCAGAAATGTCTTGAAAGCATCCGGGAGAGGATGGAAGCCCAGCGGCCCGGGCAGGGAAATTACTGTACCATAAAGATTCTCGACACTGTGCGGCATATTCCCGTGGACAGCATCCTTTACTTTGAAGCTGTGGGACGCCGGCATACTCTTCAGCTGCATCTGGACGAAGAACTGCTGGAATTCAACAGCAGTCTGGATCATTTTGCAGAGGAGTTGGGAGAGAATTTCTGGCGCTGCCACCGGAGCTTTCTGGTCAACCGCTCCCGCATCCGGGCAGTGCATCTGAAAGAGCAGCTGGTGGAACTTGACAACGGTGAGACCTGCCTGCTGTCCCGCAAAGCAAAAAGTGAATATCAGAAAAAGAATTGAGCGAGCTGCCTGCGAAAAGATTTTCGCGGCGGCTTTTTTCGTGGTTGTGGTAACCGTTGGCGAAGTAAAAAAGACCGTTGGCGAAAGAATCGGTCGCATACTCCTTTGTTCTGATATACTCAGGGCAACAAAACAAAGGGGGACAAAAAGATGGCAACCGAAAAGAAAATCAATACTATTTTAAAAGAAGCAGGATATAACCCAATGGAAGGGCGTGCGATTATCGTGACTTACGCCCCGGCTAATCTCAGTGAGAAAATCACCCGTTTTTTCTCCAATGAATTTTTTGTTTTGCAGATGTGTGAGAATTCTTTGGTTCTGGTGCCGTTTAGCAAAAAGAGCTGAGCGAGTTCCGTTCCTCCGGAACCCTGGCCGCAGGCATGAGTGGTTTAAACACCGGTGCGGCTGTTTCCGGATTCCTTAAAGTAGAGAACTGGCACCGAACCAATCTGGATGCTGTGCTGGAGACGCTGAAAAAGTTATAAAGCGAAAGGAAAGGAATGTCTTATGGCAATCGGGCGGATTATGATAACTGATAAAAAGATGAAGGATTTACAGGAAACTAATTATTTACAGGAAAACGGATGGCACGTTAGAACCTATACCATGAGTGGCAGACAGACATATCTGCAGGGAATCCTGTTTGCACTTCCGTTTCTGCTTCTGGCCGGAGGTATGTACCGCACTTTTCTGCTGGAACGGGCGGTGCTGCTTGATCACACAGAAATCATTCTTCTGGCGGCAGCAGCGGTGAGCCTTCCGGTTCATGAGGCGCTTCATGGTCTTGGATGGAAATGGGGCGGACATGGTGGCAGACAGCCCGGATGAAGCTGGATTTGTGGCATTGTTTAGAGGAGAGGAGTAATAGCATGACGGATAAAAGAATGGATAAGAACATAGAAGTCATTAACAGGCAGAAAGGCGAAAAAATATTTAAGATAATAACATTGATTGTCCTGCCGCTTTTCTGGATCGGGTACGGACGGGCGCTTTATATCGGAAATCAGAATAATATTTCCAGCTACTCGCTGCTGATTCTTACATTTTCTATTTTGAATTGCAAAGTGTTGTTTGCGGGAGAGAAAATGTATAACAGGGTGCTGGATGTTCTGGCAAAGTTTGATGGCTTTCTGTTTCTGGCCTGGGCTGTTATGACAATTGTTTCGTTGATAATGAAATAATGCGAAAAATGAAAAATCGTACAGAAGAATGAAAAGAAGTATAGAAAGATGAAAACCAGAACAAGAAATAAAATAGGTATTGACTCCTACGCTGCGTCATAGTTTATGCTATGATCACACGGAGGAAAGGAAAATGATGACCATGAAGAAGGAGCGTCTGGAAAAACTGATCGCCTTTGCCCGTGGAATAAAATTTACAGGAGTGAGTACAATGGATTTTTCAGTATTTGATACAAAGCAGATTGACGAATACGCCAGGCAGGCCAGGGAAATGTGGGGAGGAACTCCCGAATACAGAGAATTTGAAGCAAACGCAGAGAAACGGACCAAAGACTCTGAACAGGAGATTATGCAGAATTTTATGCAGCTCTTTGCGGAGTTTGGCGAGATGAAAGGACACAGCCCGGAGGAACAGGAGGTTCAGGAGCAGGTAAAGAAATTGCAGTAAATAATAAAGCGGCCATAAGCCTTTGTTATAATGGGCTTTATGGCCGCAGTTCTGTGTTGAGTTAATTATTTATCTCCGTAATGTCCCCTGCAATGAGCAATGTAGATGCGTCCGTTTTCTATATGATAGACCAGACGATCTTTGTCATTAATTCTGCGACTGTATTCACCCTGCAAATCACCAGTGAGGGGTTCGGGTTTTCCAATTCCGTTCATACAGCCGTTTCGTTCAATGTCTTTTATAAGCTGATTAATACGTTTGAGTGTTTTTTTATCCTGAGTTTGCCAATAGAGGTAATCCTTCCAGGCGTCCTCTGACCAGATTTTTTCACTCATTATCCACCTCAATCAGTTCATGTGGGGAACCTTTCCCTTCTCGCAATTCCTGAACAGACTTTTTAACATAAGCCATATTTTTTTCAGAAAAAAATGGGTCGGGTGCCTGTGCGATTTCAAAAGGAATACGTTTCTCACGTAAAACTGCTTTTACAAAGAGGTTGATGGCGGTCGAAGTATTCAATCCGACATTGGAGCAAAAAGCATCGAAATCAGCTTTATCTTTTTGATCTACCCTTGCGGTTAAAGTTGTCAATGCCATAGAAACATCTCCTTTCTGTGTTCTGATTGAATACATTATAACACTATTGTGTTCTGATAGCAAGCAATTGTAATATAGAATATCCAAAAACAATGCAATTAAAAAACAGAAGAAAAAACATTGACATTACAGGGTAAAAACGTTTATAATGATTCTCACAAAAGTTTTAAATTGGCAGATCCATAAGTTTTCATCGGAGGGCTGACCGCCGCAGCGGTACGGCGGAATGAGATTCCGCTCAGTCAGAGAAGATGTCGGGTGCGCTCGGTTATTTGGAAAATAACCGGGCGTTTTTTTATTCAATTAGAGTATCCGGCGTCAGCTACGGAATCTGAAAAAAGAAAGTAGCGCAGTCTGAAAAACGCATATCATAATAACATCTCTATTTCTTTAATAAGAGTCTGCGGTATACTTCGCGGTCCCCGGACCGCATAGATGCCGTGCTCTTTCAACTTGTCCCGGCCTATGGCGCCGCGCGGGTAGGTTTCCAGCAGCTGGAGTCTCATGGCCCGCTGCATCCGTATGTTTTTGTTTTCGGACTGCCGGGGAATGTCCACCTCCAGCGCGCGGCATTTAAACAGCAGAGAAGACACCGGAGCGGTGAGATAGATGTAAACGGTATCGCCCATAAAAATGTTATTGCTCTGCTTCCAGAAAAACGGCTCGTCCGGATGTTCGGCGAGGGCTGTCTCAATGTCATAATATTTTGGATTGGCGGGAATAAGCCAGTCGGTATTATGAACGGCGGAAGTTTTTGCTTTGGCCTTTCTGGCAGTCAGCTCAAAGCTCATATCAAGGAATGTGAATATCTGTTCCACGTCCACAGTGCCGTCCAGCAAAATGGAGATCCAGTTCTCTTTATTCATATGGTAGGCAGGCAAAATGCCCGGCTGCATCCGCAGGGAGCCGGAGAGTACCGGATCACATTTTACATTTAAAATGTCCACATCCGGAGATGTCGGCAGATTTGCGCCGTCAGTGTCAATCCCCAGCCGCTTCCGGGGAACCTCCATGATAACCCCGTACCATTTGCGGTTGTCTGTATGACGCAGAACGGCATAGCCGGGGCTTTTCGCCCAGGGATATTCCGGTATTGTGTTATATTCTCTGGCAGCGAAGGCAAAAATTTCCTCCCGGAGGGAAGAAGCTGCCGGCTGAAATGTATCGATGTACATGGGTATTTCTCCTAGATTTTTGTTATTTGAGTACATTTATTGTACTCTTTTTTTGATGAAAGAGAAACCCCGTTTCGGCAGCCGGCGGCGGAAATATAAGTAAAGTTCTGCTTAGAATAGCGGATAAACGTACACGCAAAGTTCTGTTTAGGACAGCGAATAAGCCTATACGCAAAGTTTCGTTTATAACAGCAAATAAGTCTATACGCAAAGCTTTACTCAGAACAGCGGACAGGCGTTTGTATTACGCTTCCGTTCCTAGAATCTGCGCCAGGTCCGCCTCCGGTGTAGTCGTTGGATGGATATTGTAGTTCTCCACAAGGAAATTCAGTACATTCGGGGACAGAAAAGCCGGTAAGGTAGGGCCCAGGTAAATGTTTTTCAGTCCCAGGTGCAGGAGGGTCAGCAGGATACAGACGGCCTTCTGTTCATACCAGGAGAGTACCAGCGTCAGCGGGAGATCGTTAATGCCGCATCCGAAAGCGTCAGCCAGGGCGGCGGCCACTTTGATGGCGCTGTAAGCGTCGTTGCACTGTCCCATATCCATGATCCGTGGCAGTCCGCCGATAGTACCCAGGTCAAGGTCGTTGAAACGATATTTGCCACAGGCCAGGGTGAGAACGGCTGTGTCCGCAGGAGTCTGTCTGACAAAATCTGTGTAGTAGCTGCGCCCTTTTCTCATGCCGTCGCAACCGCCCACCAGGAAAATGTGCCGGAGGGCGCCGCCTTTTACGGCGTCAATCACCTTATCGGCCACAGATAACACGGCATTATGGCCAAAGCCGGTGGTGACGGTGCTGCCGCCGTTGATGCCGGTAAATGTCGTGTCTTCCGTGTAACCGCCCAGCTCCAGTGCTTTCTCGATGACAGGTGTGAAGTCTTTGTCTTCTCCGATGTGGGTGACGCCCGGATAGGAGACCACTTCGGTGGTGAAGACACGGTCAGCGTAGCTGGCTTTCGGCGGCATCAGACAGTTGGTGGTAAACAGGACCGGAGCCGGGATATTGGCAAATTCCTTCTGCTGATTGTGCCAAGCGGTGCCGAAGTTGCCTTTCAAATGTGGATAGGCCTTCAGCTTTGGATAAGCGTGAGCAGGAAGCATTTCGCCGTTGGTGTAAATGTTGATGCCTTTGCCTTCTGTCTGTTTTAAGAGAAGTTCCAGATCTTTTAAATCATGACCGGTAATGACGATAAATGGGCCTTCTTCTACCGTGAGCGGCACGGTGGTCGGCGCCGGGTTGCCGTAGGTCTCCGTGTTGGCCCGGTCCAGGAGCGCCATACATTTCAGATTGATTTCCCCGACTTTCAGGACCAGGGGAAGAAGCTGCTCCATATTGTAGTCCTCGCCCACAGCGGCCAGTCCCTCATAGAAAAATGCGTTGACTTCATCATCGGTATATCCGAGAACCATGGCATGATACGCGTATGCCGCCATGCCGCGCAGTCCAAATAAGATGAGGGATTTCAGAGAGCGGATATCTTCATCGGCGTTCCAGAGATTCTGCATATCGTAATCGGAGATTTTTACGCTGCTATCAGAAATGGCTGCATCGAAGGAGGAAGATGTATTGCCGGAAATCGCATTGCCGGCTTCTCCAGCAGTGCTGTTGTCATTCCTTTGTGCCAGCAGAAGCTGTTTCGCCCGGTGGACATTTTCTATCTGCTGTCGCAGCGTTTCCTCATTAAAGTTTACATTGGTGATGGTGGTAAAGAGACCTTCTATCATAACCCGGTGAGTATCGGAAGAAGGTATGGCGCGGCCTGCCGCGCGGGCCAGTCCAATCAGTGCGCCGGTAAGCTCATCCTGCAAATTGGCTGCGACAGCATTTTTGCCGCACACGCCGGCGCTTCCGGTACAGCCGGTACACCCGGCGGTCTGTTCACATTGAAAACAAAACATTTGATTTGACATAATATATCTCTCCTGTCTATTGTTAGTATGAAAGGGTTTTCTCATGTTTCGATTCAGATTATAGTATGAGGGATAAAAAGATTCGGTTGTTATAACAACAGAAATGTAAGTTTTCGATACATTTCTTGCCATACTTTTTCAAATGAATTATTATAAAAACGTAGTGGCATTAAGCGAAAAATGAAAGAATGATTTAAAGTGACATACAGACGGAGGGAAAAATGTACCGCATTTTTATGATAGAAGATGACAAGGGAATTTTGGATGCAGTGAAAGACCGCTGTGCAAAATGGGAACTGGAGGTGTACGGCGTGGAGAATTACCGAAACATTCTCACGGAATTTGTGGAACGCCAGCCGCATCTGATTATCATGGATATCGGTCTGCCGGCCTTTGACGGCTACCACTGGTGCCGGGAAATTCGCAGAATATCCAACGTGCCGATCCTGTTTCTTTCTTCCGCGGCCGACAATATGAACCAGGTCATGGCCATGAACATGGGCGGCGATGACTTTATCGCAAAACCCTTTGACTACGATGTGCTCATCGCCAAAATCCAGGCGCTGCTGCGCCGGGCTTACGACTTTGCCGGGCATATGCCGGTGCTGGAATGCCGGGGCGCTTTCCTCAATCTGGAAAACAATACGCTCCAATATGGTGACGCAGTCATTGAACTGACCAAAAATGAACACCGGATACTGTCCCTTCTCATGGAAAACAAAGGAGCCATTGTCAGCCGGGAGCGGCTTATGGACGCCCTGTGGGAGTCAGACTGCTATGTGGATGACAATACGCTGTCCGTCAACGTGAACCGCCTTCGGAAGAAGCTGGAAGCCAGTGGACTGGAGAATTTTATCGGAACAAAGTTTGGCGTGGGATATTTTATCCAGGAAGAAGAAGCCGATGGGAAATAGAGGGGAAAAGGAGGACCTAAAATGCAATTCACAGCACAATACCTCTGGGATCATAAATATATCATTCTGCTGAAAATCCTGTCTGCCGGTATCTTTGCCGGCGTTTTTTATCTGTATCATCTGCCGATGATGGCGGTGTTGTATCCGGCGGCGCTCAGCGCATTGCTGTGGCTGTTGTTTGCCGGCGCAGCCGTCTGGAAAGCGTACCGGCAGCATAGGCGTCTGGAAGAAATGCAGTATGTAAGCGAGGAAAGTCTGCGGGAACTCTGTGAGGAAAACCGGGGATTAAAAGATAAAGATTACCAGCGTATCATTGTGAATCTCTGCCGGGAAAGGCAGCGGATGCAGGATGAGGCGGCGCAGGCCAGAGATGACGCTTTTCAGTATTATACTTTGTGGGTCCATCAGATCAAGACGCCCATTGCGTCCATGGGCCTGCAGCTTGGCACGGAAGATTCTGCCCTGGCGAGACGACTCCGGTCGGAGCTTCTTCATATTGAACAATATGTGGAGATGGTGCTCACTTATCTGAAAATGGGTTCGGAGAGTACAGATTATGTTTTTCGTGAGGTAAGCCTGGACAAAATGATTCGTGAGGCCATTCGCAAGTTCCGGGGCGATTTTATCATAAAGAAATTACGGCTTGTGTATGAGCCGGTGGAGAAGACTGTGGTTTCTGATGAGAAATGGCTTTCTTTTGTGGTGGAACAGATTCTGTCCAACGCTCTCAAATATACGAAGAAAGGTTCTGTCCGGATTTATATGGAAAGTCCCGAAACGCTCTGCATTGCCGACACGGGAATCGGCATCGCGCCGGAAGATATCCCGCGCATCTTTGAGAAGGGATTCACCGGCGGCAATGGCCGCGGGGATAAGCGGGCCAGCGGCATCGGGCTCTATCTCTGCCGGGAAATCTGCCGGCGGCTGGGGCACCGGATTGCCATAAGCTCTGTGGTGGACGAGGGGACAACGGTGCGGATTGATCTGGCGCCGCAAAGTCCGGTGGACGGGCAATTTCAAATCTTACAAAAATGTTAGAAGTGCCGGGGAAAATGTAAGCCGAATCCATGGAATGCATTTTCCCTTTTTTGGTATGATGCTGTCAGAAGGAGGTATCATTTATGAGTATTCTGGAAGTAAAAGCATTGAAAAAAGTGTATACCACACGGTTCGGAGCCAATCAGGTGACGGCCCTCAAAAATGTGAATTTCTCTGTGAATCAGGGAGAGTTCGTGGCGATCATGGGCGAATCCGGCTCCGGAAAGACGACGCTTCTTAACATTCTGGCGGCTCTTGACAAACCCACCAGCGGTTCCGTGCTGTTAAACGGCAAGGATATCACGCAGATTTCCGAGAGCAGGCTGGCGCAGTTTCGCCGGGACAATCTGGGATTTGTGTTCCAGGATTTTAATCTGCTGGACACCTTTAGTCTGGAGGATAATATTTATCTTCCCCTGGTGCTGGCAAATGTACCGTACAAACAGATGGTAAAGCGGCTGCATCCCATCGCAAAAATGCTTGGTATCAAAGATTTACTGAAAAAGTATCCTTATGAAGTGTCCGGCGGGCAGAAACAGAGGGCAGCGGTGGCACGGGCGCTGATCACGGAGCCGAAGCTGATATTGGCCGACGAGCCCACGGGCGCCCTGGATTCCCGTTCATCGGAAGAACTTTTGCGGTTGTTTTCTGCGGTGAATCAGTCAGGACAGACGATCCTGATGGTGACCCATTCCACGGCGGCTGCCAGCAAGGCAAACCGGGTGCTGTTCATCAAGGACGGAGAAGTATTCCATCAGATTTACCGGGGTGAAGACAGCGATGAACAGCTGTATCAGAAGATTTCGGACACCCTTACAATTCTCATGACCGGAGGTGAGGGACGATGAAAATGTGGCGGAGACAAGAAAGTAAAGACCAGCGTCCGGGCAGAAGCATTTATTTCCGGCTGGCCTGGACGGGAATCCGGAAAAACAGGCAGTTATATTATCCATATTTTGTGGCCGGCATGGCCATGGTCATGGTATTTTACATTTTCCGCTTCCTCGGTGCTTCTGAGGTGGTGGGAAGCCTGCCGGGCAAGGAGGTTCTGCCGGTCCTGTTTGATGTGGGCGGCTGGGGAATTGGAGCGTTTTCTGTTCCGTTTTTGTTTTATACCAGCGCGGGACTCATCAAAAGCCGGAAAAAGGAACTGGGACTTTATAATATTCTCGGCATGAACAAAGGAAATCTCTTTCATATTTTGTTCTGGGAAACAGTGATTTCGTACGTCATTGTCCTGGTCGGCGGCCTTTTTCTGGGCGTGGCTTTCTCCAAAGTGGCGGAGCTTGGTCTGGTTAATATCATGGATAAACAGGTCAATTACCGTATTTATATAGATGGGAAATCTGCCCTGACGGCGGCAGCGCTCTTTGCGGTCATTTATTTTCTTATTCTGATGAATTCCCTCTATCAGATTAACAAAAATAACCCCATCGAGCTTTTGCACGGCGGCTCCATGGGCGAACGGCCGCCGAAAAGCCGGAAGGTTCCGGCAATCATTGGACTTCTGTTTCTGGCGGCAGCCTATGTCATTGTCATAAGGATGAAAAATCCCATAAAAACAGGAGAAGTGGCCGCAGCGGGCGCCCTTCTCATTGCCGGCACATTTTTACTGTTTATCTGCGCCTCGATTTTCCTGTGCCGGATATTACAGAATAATAAAAAATACTATTATAAGACATCACATTTTGTCACCGTATCGACCATGTCCTTCCGTATGAAACGAAACGGCGCCAGTCTGGCGGCCATCTGTATTCTGGTAACGCTGATTCTCGCCATTTTGTCGTTTGCCGTCGCCTTTTACAGTGGTTCCATCGGTACGGTCAACAATCATTATCCGTACGATGCCGGCGTTTCTGTGGAGATTCCTGCAGCAAATGTTTCGGAAGAAATGACGTTGGGTTCTTATACGAAGGGGCTTCGCGCGGATCTGGAAAATGCAACGGAAAGCTACCAAAATAAGAAAGGAACAGAAATTTCAGAGGATTATTCTGCCAATCTCATGGCGGTGATGGAAAACGGCTGTCTGGATCTGCGCCTGGATATGCGGGATACCTGGTACACGCCCGGATATTTTACCGGCTGGGAGCAGGGCAGTCAGAAAATTGTCTATGTTCATGTGCTGTCGCTGGATGATTATAACCGTCTGTGCGGCACCTCCTATACGCTGGCACAGAATGAAGTTCTTCTGGCGTCAGAAGATGTCAGATATGACTTTGATCATATGATATTTTATGATGGAAAAAAAGCGATCATAAAAGATCAGACCCGGCAAGACCCGGTAATGACAGGCGTGCGGCTGGATGGCATTGCTCTGGATGTCCATAATTGTGATGAGATTTATCTGGCTGTTCCGGATCTGTATTCCTTTATGGGAGGAGAGGAAGGTGCTGCGCGGTACAAAGAGGCAAATTATATGGCGTACCACTGGGAGTACGGCGTCAACATCGACGACACAGACCAGGAAAAACAAGACATTTACGAGAAAATGAACGCTGCGGTTGAGAAACTGCCGGGACAATCGGATGATTCCTCGGATACTGTCTGCTATCTGAAAGCAGAACGGGGAGAGCGTTTCTACGGCCTGGCGGGCGGTCTCCTTTTCCTTGCCATCATCATGAACATTTTGTTTGTGTTTGTGACGGCATTGATCATGTATTATAAACAGATATCGGAAGGATACGAAGATCAGGCGCGGTTCACCATCATGCAGAAAATCGGCATGACGAAAACAGAAATCAAAAAGAGCATCCGTTCCCAGATGCTCACAGTATTCCTTCTGCCCCTGCTGGTGGCCGGTGTGCATTTTATTTTCACATCGAATATCATCTATATTCTTCTGAATTATTCTGTCATTGACAACCGGCCTCTCCTAAACAGGGTGATGCTGATATGTTACCTCATATTTGCGGTCATTTATTCCGCCGTGTACGGTCTGACCTCCCGGACTTACTACAAGATTGTAAATCGTACATCGGCGTCTTAAACCGCGGGATTCTTTTGCAAGTAGCAGGGTGGCGCTAAATCGCAGAACTATTCGCTGATAATCCTGCCGTCGGTGGAGATGACGACCACCTGCCACGGAATAAACTTATCGCTGTCTTTCAGCGCCTGCACGGCGGCGCGTTCCAAACCGCCGCAGCACGGCACTTCCATGCGGACGATAGTAACGCTTTTAATGTTATTTTCCCGGATGATGGCGGTGAGCTTTTCCGTATAATCCCCTTCATCCAACTTCGGACAGCCCACCAGCGTGATCCGGTTTCGGATGAAGCGGTTGTGGAAATCACCATAGGCGTAAGCGGTACAGTCCGCAGCAATAAGCAGATTGGCACCGTCAAAATATGGAGCTTTTACCGGCACAAGTTTAATCTGTACCGGCCACTGGGATAACTGACTGCCCGGACATCCGCCGGCCGGCCATTTGCTTTCTTTCACATTGGAGCCTGGACATCCGCCGGATGGTCGTTTGATCTCTTTTACATTAGAACCCGGGCATCCGCAGGGAAGCGGTGCTTCGGTCTGCTCGGCAGTTTTTCGGGCGGCGGCTTCCTGCGCTGTCTTCACTGCTTCCGCATCATATGCCGCCGCCTCCCGCTCTACAAAATGAATGGCATCCATAGGACAGGCCGGCAGGCAGTCGCCCAGACCATCACAGTAATCATCCCGGAGAAGCTTCGCTTTTCCGTCCACCGTGCCGATGGCTCCCTCGTGACAGGCAGCGGCACAGGCACCACAGCCATTACATTTCTCTTCATCAATCTGAATAATTCTTCGTATCATTTCACTGGCCTCCTCGTAAAGACATATATTTAGTAATTATAGTGATTTCGTGTCATAAATGAAAGGAAAGAATATAATTTCCTATTTGGAGTTGTTGTTGATAATCGTAGTATACTATATGGATGGGGAAAAATCTGTTGTTTTTGCAACGGATAGATAGGTATTTATCGCTTTGAATCTATAAGTTTTGAAATTATCCGGGTGAAGATGAACAGACGGGATTTGTGGCTTTCTATGATACATACAAAGCCGCAAATCCCTGTCTTCTGCATTACCCGGATTATGGAAAAGTCACCGGATTCAAACCGACGAAATCTGTACCAGATTGGCTGGCTCGCCGGGATTGTCGGTGTCTATCCCGACTTTTTAATGATATGTGCAAAAATTGCAGCCATTCATCAGAGAGCAGAGTATAGTCGACATTATAAGGAACATAAATTACGATCAGAATCGTCATAGTCTATGAAATAACCGTTATATTCTGGCAGAAATCACGGTTTAAAATGCAAGAGTTTATGATGCAACCGTTTTTTATGGTGCAATCACGGTTAAAATTGCAACAGTCTGTAAAATAACCGTTTACTATGGTCAAAAATCACGGTTGAAATTACAATAGTTTGTGAAATAACCGTTTTACCAAAGTGAAAAGTACCGTTGAATTTTAATTTCCGACGATAGAACCGTTCAACAGTCAAAAATTGCCACAGCCCTCTACTTTGCCACGAAGGTACAGGATTCTTGTAAATCTCTATGCACGTAGACTGCCGCGTATTGCACAGAGATTTACAAATCCCCATTTGATAATGGAAATCCCCAAAGAAATTTGATATACTGAACAACAATAATCTGTTATGCCTGCCAGAGTAAAAACGTTTAGGAAAATAAACTTTGGATGCTGCGCTCATTCTGTCAGTCCCATGCCTAAATGGGGTCTTAAAATTGTGTATTTGAAAGGAAAATTCATGGAACGATACATTTCAATGTTAGCGAAGACAAAGCTGTTTTCTGGTATCACGGAGAAGGAAATTACAGCTATGATGGACTGTCTCTCCTCATTTATAAGGGGTTATGAGAAAGGAGACTGCATTTTTCAGAGAGGCAGCCGGATCACCAGTGTGGCAATGCTGCTGGAGGGCGTTGTCCATATTCAAAAAGAAGATTACTGGGGGAATCTGAGTATTTTGAGCGAAATCGTGGAAGGCGAGATTTTTGGAGAAGTATATGCCTGCCTGGACGGGGAGAAAATGCAGAACAATGCGGTGGCAGTCAAACCAAGCACCGTGCTTTTTCTGGATATCAACCGGGTGCTGACCACTTGCCCTTCCGCCTGTGATTTTCACAGCCGGCTGATACAGAATCTGATTTCCATAATGGCGCAAAAGAATCTGATGTTGACCAGAAAGATTACACATATGTCTCAGCGGACCACCAGGGAGAAATTGTTGTCCTATCTGTCGGAGCAGTCCATGAAAGCCGGAAGTTCGGTTTTTGATATCCCTTTCAACCGGCAGCAGATGGCCGATTATCTCTCGGTGGACAGAAGTGCCATGTCCGGGGAACTGTGCCGGATGCGGGACGAAGGAATCCTAAAATTTAACAGGAATCATTTTGAGCTTCTTTAGGGAAGAACGATAAATTTCCTTGTTCCAATAGGAGCGGTATAGTAAAATATATTTGTGGAGGGAAAGTTTGGTAGTGAACTTCCAAATCTACCATTATTGACGCAGCAAATGCGTCAGGAAAGAGGAAAAATGAACGAAGAAGTATTATATTTTTTTGACAAACATCCGGAAGCCCTGCCGCTTTACGAGACATTTGAGGACAAGGTGAGAAATATTGTCAGTGATGTCCGTATTAAAGTACAGAAAACGCAGATTTCTTTTTATAATAAGCATATGTTCGCCTGCGTTTCCTTTGCCAGGGTGCGGAAAAAGAAAGACTGCCCGGAGAACTTTATAGTTGTGACCATCAGTCTCAGCCATAAGCTGGAATCGCCGAGGGTAGATATCGCCACAGAACCATACCCGAACCGATGGACTCACCATCTGCTCATATCTGACGTGGCAGAAATAGATGAGGAACTGATGGTATGGGTGGAAGAAGCGGCGGAATTTGCGGCGAGAAAGTAAAGAGTCGGGGAAAGATATGAATATCATCAATAAAAATATAGATGCAGGAAAAGCCTTTGACTGGGGAAGAACTTCGTCAGATTATGCCAGGTTCCGGGATATTTATCCGCAGGAATTTTACGATAGGATTCTTCAGAGGAATTTATGTATCAGTGGTCAGAAAGTACTTGATCTTGGTACAGGGACCGGAGTTCTTCCAAGAAATATGTATCCATATGGAGCAAAATGGACAGGGACAGATATTTCTGACAATCAGATCGCCCAGGCACGGCGGCTGTCAGAAGGAATGGATATTCAATATGTAGTCTGTGCTGCGGAAGAAATTGATTTTCCGAATCAATCCTTTGATGTGATAACAGCCTGTCAATGTTTCTGGTATTTTGACCATGAACGAATTCTGCCGAAACTTTCCCGTATGCTAAAAGATGGCGGAAGCCTGCTGTTGTTGTATATGGCATGGCTGCCATACGAGGACGCCATAGCAGAATCCAGTGAGAAACTGGTTTTAAAATACAATCCGGATTGGAGCGGTGCGGGAGAGACCATTCATGCCATTGACATACCAGACTGCTGCAATAAAAAATTTCAACTGATTTATCATGACGAATATCCGATAAAGGTACATTTTACCCGTGAGAGCTGGCATGGGCGCATGAAAGCCTGCCGGGGCATTGGTGCGTCTCTCCCAGATAAAGAAATAGCCATGTGGGAGAAGGAACATAAGAGGCTGCTGGCAGAAATAGCTCCGGAAGAATTTGATGTGCTGCACTATGGGGCGATGGCAGAGTTGAAAAAGATATGAGAAAGATTTTGTGGAGATACCATAAAATCACGGAATGAATATATGACGATACATTCCAATAAAGCTCTTGAAGTGAATAAACAGGTATGGTATATTGATAAAAGAAGAAAACATTAGTATACAAAACTGAATCAAATCAGAATATGTAACCATTGTCATCACCCTCCTTTCTTTTGTCTGGAGGGTGTTTTACTGCCCTCCGAAAGCTGGAGGGTAAGCTGCCAGCAAATGTAGCAAAAGGAATATCGCTTATGAGATTAGATATCATCGGGTCTGTTGCCAGTGGTAAGACTACCCTTGCCAGGAAACTGTCGGCACAATATCAGATACCATTTTATGAAAAAGATAATATTGTCTGGGAGCGGACACCGGATGGAGATAAAAGGAGAAATCCGGAAGAAAGGGATAAAATGTTCCGTCAGATATTGGTACAGGAGCATTGGATTGTGGAAGGCTCACCCCGGGATATTTTGCAGGAAAGCTTTGCCTGTTGTGATTACATTATTTTGTTGGATATCAATACATTTACCAGATTGTTCCGTGTATTTCGCAGATGGTTAAGACAGAGAATGGGTAAAGAAAATTATAATTCCAGGCCAACTCTTCGATTTCTGTATGCGAATATTCTATGGGTGGCAGAATTTAATCGAAAACGCACACAAATCATATCATCCCTCTCTGCTTATGGTGAGAAATTGAAAAGATTTACAGATGAAGAGGCTGTGTTGGATTTTGTTGCGGAAAAATACGAAAAAAGTGAAAAATGATTCTTTAAGATATTTACATGGCATCTGAAAAAATTAAAGGGAAAGATGTCAGAATGGAGAGATGAAATATGGAGATTTCTAAACGTGACTGGAAACTTTATCGTGAGAAGATAGCCCAATGGCAGGAAAATTATATGGATCGTTTGAACAAAGAGTATATTGAATTACTCAGTTCAAAAGAGGGGAATCCGTCTGACAGATTTTGGGAGCTGGAGAAAAGAATTAAACAGGACAGAAGACATCCCGGGGTAATTCTTGAACGGAAAAAATCAAGAGCTTTTTTTGATATTGTTAATCTTATAAGGTTAAATGTAATAACTATCGATGATCTGGAAGATTTTAGTGAGGAACTGCAGGAAGCCGTTAAGGAGATAATTGCGAGATAAGGAAGAGCTATTTCGGTGAATAATATGGCGAAGGGCATATCACAGGTATGGCTCTCGTTGATTATGAAACGAGAGCCAAAACTATCTGCTTATTGCAATAAAATATATCTGCAATGTAAATAGTATATCAGAAATAATATAGTAGAAATAAGATAGCAGATATGCTTAGTCATATACTTAAATATCAACATTCATTTAATTCCTGAATTTTTTTGCTGCGCAGAGACAAAATACTCATGGCGAAGCCACAGATTCCTGTGCATAAAAACATAACAGCCATGCCGCTGCCTGCACCATTTCCCACAAGCATTTCTAAAAAAGACACAATATCTGCGTCAGAGCGCATAAATGGCTCAAATATATAATCGGCTAAGTATCCTCCCAAAAGAATACCAAAAGGAATCGTGCTGTATTGGATAGCATTTCTTACAGCAAATACTCTTCCTTGCATTTTTTCAGGGATTTTTTTGTAGAGTATGACATTTTGTTCTGCTGTAATAAACGGAATTGGTAAGCTTGCGGCAAAAGCGGCAAATGACCAGAAAAATACATTTCTGCCAATTGCCATAGTCAAATCGCCAAGCAAAAAGGATACTGCAGCAGAAATATAGATCATATTTGCTTTTTTCCTGCTTTCTTTTTTTACAGAAACAAGCAGGCCGCCAATTATTCCACCGATGCCCATGCAGGCATTTACGATTCCCAACACAACATTGTTTGCTGAGCTTCTTGATAAAATCATAGGGGATAATATATTTTCATAGGTCAGCCGGGAAAAAAAGTTTATCACTGCCATGGTAAGCATGATATGCAAAATCCCGGTTTCATTTTTCAAAAAATGAAATCCAACCTTTATTCCTGCAAATGGAGATGTGAACTTCTCCCTTATGATCTGCTCCGGTATATGGATTAAGAATAGCAGAACACAAAAGGCTACGGCAAAACTCAGCAAATCAAACAGCAAGATCAGTGGCGGACCACCTGCAGAGAAAAGCACAGTTGCCAGCATCGGACTGAATACAACGATCAAATTACTGGAAAAAGAATTCATTCCGCTTACATTAGCCAGTTTATTTTTTGGTACAATTCTGGCTATTGCCACAGAAGATGCCGGCTGTTGAAATGCCGTAGTCGTTCCGACAACAGCATTAAAAATATAAATGTGCCCTGCTGCGAGAGTTCCTGTCAGTGAAAACGCCAGAATAAGCAGTGAAGCCAGTGCTGCGATACTGTCTGCAACAAGCATAACAGCTTTTTTACGGTAGCTGTCAACAAACGCACCGACAAATATACTTATCAAAATATATGGCACATAGTTGCAAAATGACATGATCGAAACCGAAAAGGCCGAACCTGTTTGTCCGTATGTCCATAAAATGAGAGCAAATGCAGTCATGGAACTTCCAAGCTGCGAAATGCTTTGACTTACCCATAAAACTATGTATCTTTTAAAATTTTCCATTGAATTTTCTCCAATCTGATTCTTGATTTTTCAGAATTGAATTGTACAAAATCCAATGTTCGGCGAAAATTAACTCTGTACAAATGTCGCCTTATCATCAGATTTTGTACAGAGTTGATTGCTTAAATCGATTATTCTATGACATAAACA
>ERZ1643247.1038-NODE-1038-length-28380-cov-6.603319_pt1 | contig 28380 bp, 25 predicted proteins | sample MGYA00579264_ERZ1643247 | MGnify/ENA primary metagenome ERZ1643247 (study PRJEB29033, sample SAMEA4952262) | chicken gut metagenome | biome: Broiler Chicken; feature: Gastrointestinal Tract; material: Caecum | place: Ireland | collected 2018 | study: Broiler... | reverse complement strand
TGCCAGCTGTTCTTCCGGCAGCTCCGGGATATGCCCGCCCTCACGGAAGGGGTGGGCGCCTCCCACAATGACCGGATACTGGTCAAACAGATCTCTCAGTTCCTGGAACGGGAGGAAATGTCCTTTTTCTTTATGGGGTTCCAGCCGCCGGTTCAGTTCCAGAATCGCCTCCATGGGGCCGATGGATAAAATGTGTCCGCCCTCGGCGATATCGGTTTCCATTCCCGGGAAAATCCGCAGTCCGTCGAAGATGAGGGTGTCTCCCTCTCTCTCGGAGTGTTTTGCGATAAATCGGTACAGCCGGTCAAATCCCAGCGTGTTGAAATGTTCTGTCAGGCACAGGGCGTCAAGTCCTGCCTGACGGGCTTCTGAAAAAAGCCAGTGGGTATATTCTTCGGAAAACGGCAGTTTTTTTGCCAGTTTTCCATGGGTGTGAAAATCTATGTACAATTGTATGCTCCTCCTGTCTCATTGTCCATACCAATTATGCCATTTATACCAAAGTGGATACCAGCACCGTCACTGCCACCCAGAGAAATGAGATGGCAAGGAAAATCAGATCATCATAGGTCACTTTTAAGGAAGACAGCTTCATTTTCCGCACTTCCTTGTTCACTGCCGCGTAGCGGTAGCCTTTGATCTCCAGTGCTTCAACCGTCGTTCTTGACCGCTTGGCGGTGTTGAGCATCAGCGGATAAAATGCATGAATGATAATTTTAATCTGGTAAATCAGGTATTTGATCTTGCCCGGCACTGTCTCGTGGGCCGGTGGGTTGCCCCGCAGCCGATAGGAAAGCAGTACATTTTGAAATTCTTCCATAAGCATCGGCAGCATCCGGTAGGCGTAGGATATGGAAAAGGAAAGCCGTTCCGGACATCCAAACCACATGAGACCGTTGGAGAGTCGGTCAGGATCCAGACCGGAAAATACGGTCACGGACGCCAGCGATATGGTGGCTACTTTCAGGATGAGCACCAGTAGAGGCGCGATGGCCGAGGCGTCGCCGCCAAAGATCCAGGTGGCGATGAGAAGATATCCGGTCTGGGAAAAGACGCCGACTGCGAAGAGCAGCAGCACCAGTCCGGCGACCTTCGCCAGGATGGTTGTGACCATCACCAGCAGGAAGCAGCCCAGCAGAAACGGAAGATCGTTGACGAACCACGGCACAAGGCCGAAGAACAGGTACCACACCAGCAGAATCCGCGGGTCTCTCACAGCGATGACCGTATCGTCGTTTCCATATGCATTTTTTAAAACCTGATTTCTGAGAAAGTCCATGGAAAACTTATCAAGGACGTTCTCTGATAACTTCTGCATCATCTTCTATTCCTCCTGTCTGCCTTCGCAGGAAAAGGCGTCTAAAAATTCGTCCACCGTGTAGCATAATGCCCAGCGATCAAGGGCCTGGCCCATGGTGAAAATCTCCGGCGGTCGGATGCCTACTCTGGAGATCAGGGCCGCGTTGCCAAATATCTCATCTCTTGTGCCGTCCGCTGCCACCTGTCCCTGACAGAGCACGATGATCCGCTCTGCCCATTCGCATACAAGCTGCATATCATGGGTGGCGATCATCACCGTGTCGGTGACTTCTTTCATGTCGCTTAACGTCCGCATGATCTCTTTTCTGGTGGCAATGTCAAGATTGGCGGTCGGCTCATCCAGAAGCAGAATCCCCGGGTTGAGCGCCACGCCGATGGCAAGGCTTGCCCGGCGCATCTGTCCGCCGGATAACAGGCGGCCGTCCCGTTCTGAAAGCTCGGAGAGGCGGAACCGTTTCAGCAGTTCTTCCGTCTTTTTCTGCCAGTTTTCCACATTTCGCACCTGCATGGCGTAGGCAATGTCACTGTAAATGGAATCTTTGATAAACATTTCCTCCGGGTTCTGATACACCAGAGAAATCTGCCGGGACAACTGTTCCGGCTTTACATTTTTTACTGAAGTACCGTTTAACTCCACAGTGCCTTGCGATGGCTTCAAAAGCCCCACCATCATCTTCATAAGGGTGGACTTTCCGGCGCCGTTGGAGCCGATGAGGGCGATCTTCTCTCCTTTATGGATGGAGAGATTCAGCCGGTCGAAGACCGTGTGCGGCTCGCCTTTGACGGAACGGTAGGAGACCGTCACATCCTTAAACTGCGCCACGGTTTTCTCCGATGATTCCGGCGCCGAAGTCTGCAGCACATTTTCTCCTTCTTCGCTGCCTCCCGCATAGGAAAGCGCCGCCATGGCTTCTCTTCCTTCTTCCACGGTGGTCGGAAGCATCTGTGCCTGCGGCAGTCTGCCGTCCTTTTGCAACCGGAAGCCGGCGATGGTCACCTGCGGCGGAAAGATATTGCTCTCCTGCAATTCTTCCACCCGGGCCAGAGCCTCCCTGGCCGGCAGCATCCACGCTACCTGGCCGTCCCGCAGGAGCAGCACATGCTTGCAGTAATCGGCTATGTACTCGGTGTGGTGTTCGATAACGATGATAGTTTTTCCGTAGGTTTCATTTAATTCCCGCAGCACCTCGTAAATGCGGTCCGCGTGTCCCGGGTCGAGCTGTGCGATGGGCTCGTCGAGGATCAGCACCTCCGGTCCCAGGGCAACGGCGCCTGCCAGCGCCAGAAGATGGGTCTGGCCGCCGGAAAGCTGCCAGATATATTCATCCTCTCTGCCTTCCAGACCGCACCGGTGCAGCGCTTCTCTGCCCCGCTGTTCATAGTCCTTCATCCCGTAATTGAGACAGGCATAGGAAGCGTCGTCAAGAACTGTCGGGCGGACAATCTGATTCTCAAAATCCTGATATACGTATCCCACCTTCCGGGCCAGCGTACCCACATCGGCATTCTTGGTGTTTTCTCCTTCCACCCATACATTTCCGGAAAATGTACCGGAAATGAAATGGGGAATCAGGCCGTTCAGCACCTTACAAAGGGTGGATTTGCCACAGCCGTTGTTGCCGACGATGGCGAGAAAATCCCCCTTTTCAATCTCCAAATGCACATGATTCAGAGTCGGCTGAGCGGCGCCCGGGTATGTATACGTTAAGTTTTCTATTTTAATGATCGTTTCCATGCTATCAATAGTATTCTCGTTATTTTCAGCAATGGCATCCATGTTATGTTTAGTTTCCATGCTATTTTCTATGTCTCCCATCGCTGCCCTATTTGGCCTCGCTGACGGGCTGTGCATTTTTTCTCATGACAAAGAGCAGTGCAATGGCGATCACCGCAGCGATAATCATGCCCACAGCAAGAGCGGTACCGCTTCCTGCCCATCCTGCTTCCCAGTCGATAAGGGAAAGACCGCTTTCTGCCATCATCTCCGCACCGATGGCACAGGCAAAGGCTACAAGACAGACAATGATATTTTTCACACTGATCTCGCCCAGACCGGTCTCCTCGGTACGAGGCTGCATGCCCAGCAATGGCTCGATCTTTCCGTAGAGCTTCGGCACCAGGTAAAGTGTCGGCAGCAGGCAGAACAGGATTCCGGAGAATAACAGGTCATTTAAAAATGCAAATCCTTCGGTGGCAAATACACTTTCCGGCAGACCGGCTACAGCTTCAAAGTCTGTCACTGCAAACTGTACTTTTAAAATGTCCACGATGGTTCCCATGAGCAGCTGCGCGCCTGTTCCAACGAATGCGGCGACGCCAACCATCACACGGTTTTTCGGGTTACGCACCAGACGTCCGGCAATGTACACGCCGATGGTCACGGTGATGAATTTTTCCAGTTCGCCAAGTCCGCCGAACTGTCCCAGCATGATCTCGCTGAATACCAGCTCGCCGGTGGCTGCGCCGAGGGCAGCTGACAGCGGGTCAAATAACATGGCAAGTACCAGAGGGATAAACAGGAAAAATTCTACTGAAAATTCCACGATTCCCACCTGAAAGCTCGGGATCAGTTCTGTAAATAAAGTTGCCAGTCCGTACAGGGACATTGATAATACAAAAATCATTAATTTCTGAGACTGCGTCGCAGCTTCTTTTTGTGTAATAGACATTTTCATTCCTCCACATTTTTTCCTTTTTTATGTTGTTCATTTTATGTTTTTCTGTCTCCATCCCGGAAACAATTGTATTCTACCGAAAAAATGTAAGGGCTTCTATCACGCAACGGTAAAATGAAAGTAAAATTTCAAATATTTTCATTATGAAAATTAATTTTACTACATTTTTCAGTAAAAACGGGCACAGCAGATCATCATCTCCACTGTGCCCGCTTGTTCATTTAATTATTCTCCACATTTCGAAGCCGTTCAATGACGCTGCGGTTCTGGGTCTTTCTGTAAAGTCCGACCGGCGCAGTGATGCAGACCAGCAAAACTACAGCAAAAAGAATCAGATTGGCAGCCCACGGCACAGAATAGGAAATATAATAGACGTTCATGGCCTGAAAGGCGGCAAAACTCAGAGGAATCCCCAGAATCAGCGCGCCGGCGATGGAAATCAGGGCATAACCTGCCCCCTCAAGGCGAAGCATGTTCTTTGTCTGTTTTACCGTCATGCCGATACTTTCCAGAGTGGCAAGCTCATCCTGCCGCGCCTGGATTCCCGCCGCCATCACATTGAGATAATTGAGCACGGCGAGCATGGCAAGAATAATACCCAGACTGCCTCCCAGCACTCTCACCTGATTCTCCGACTCTTTCATCTCGTTGTATCTTTCCAGCTTGGAATTATAAGTAATGTCATCTTCGCCGGCAAACACCTCCCGCACCGCTTCTTCCGTCCCGGCAGAAAGCGGCTCGTCGTACACCACCTCAATCAGCTCCGTAAATGTCTCTCCCATCAGCTTCTGTGCATAATTTTCACTGACCATCAGCTCCGGAATATAGCCGCCGGCAAAATAAGCCGGATTAATATCGCTCTCTCCCACGGCGGCAATTTTTACTGTCTCTTCCTTGTCCGGATGGAGTCCGTCCGGCAGATAAAAATGTACTGTCTTCCCCTTCATGCCGGAGTCTCCCTCCAGAAAAAAGTTAGGAGATACCGCAATCTCACCCCGCATAAACTGGTCTTTGTCCAGTACATTTCCCAGTTTCTCATTAACGAGCGCGAAACCCGCCTCATCCAGACCGATCAGCCGGGAGTTAAACATCGAATAGGCCGGATCATTTTTATATTGCTTCATATCTTCCTCATAATTGCCCGGGCTGTGCCTGGTCTTATAAATCTCCCGCAGATACTCGCCATACACCTCCTCCTGATACGGCACCACCGCCACGGTGGACGTTACCTTGCGGACCTCTTTCACACCTGAAATATTCCGCACATTTTCTATGGCTTCGTCCGTGATCAACTGCCTTCTGTCGTCGTCCAGCGTGGTCTCATTCTTAAAACAAATATCGTAATCCATGCTCTCATTCAATACCCGCGCGGCCTCGTTACCCACGATGATGACATTGACCGTCACGAAAACAGAGAGCGCTATAATAAAGGAAAGAAAAATGACAGCCGCCTGCTTTTTATCCCGGAACATGTTCTGCTTTGCCATGGAAAACAGAAGGTTCCCGGAACGTTGTGGCTTCGGCGCCCGCCGCAGCTTCGGCTTCCCGGCAGAACCCGCCACATATTTCATCGCTTCCACCGGGGGAACCTCCCCCGCCAGCTCCGCCGGCTTCCGGCTGCTCAGGAAATTAGTCAGCAGCGCAAATCCTCCCGCCAACAGGAAGAGCCAGACGCTGACCGGCGTTACCTGACTGGCCGGCACGCTTGGATTGACCATGTGGAGGATGCCCGGAATCACCAGGCGCGACACCCCCGCAGAAGCCAGCAGCCCCGCCGGGATACCGATGCAGGAATTAAAAAACGCCTGCCGGTACACCACATTTTTAAGCTGCCGTGAAGTCATGCCGATGGTTTTTAGCTGTCCGTAATAACGGATATCCTTAGTAATGGAAATGTACAGCGTATTGTAGATAAACAGCCAGCCGCTGGCAAAAATCATCAGCAGCAGTCCGGCAAGTACCACAGACATCTTCAGAAAACTGCTGATGGTGTCGTAATCTCCCTCAATAATCTGTAGTCTTCTGATCCCTACCGCCTGCTGCATCCGGATGATATCTTTCTCCGAGTACAGCGGATTATTCAGCGTAATCTTCAGCGATCCCTGGGTAAGGTCCGTCTGCTTCACTCCGGTTCCTCTGAAAAACGCCTCCGACACATATCCTCTGTCGTTACCCGTGTAATCGGTATACCAGCCGGAGAGAATGAATTCTTTTTGGATGCTCTGGTCGCCTGCCGCCTGCACATTTTCTGCCGCAGCGTCTTCTTCCTCCGACGCTAACGTATAGTAGGTAACCGGGATGGACATACCTTCCCTTGGTTTGTCAATCCCCATGGCTGTCAACGCACTTCCCGACAGCATGATTTCGTTTTCTTTCTGTGGATAATGTCCCACATACTCTTCCAGCGCCGGAACGGTCTGCTTCTCCCAGCAGATGTCATCCAGCCAGTAAAGCCGCATTTTGTCCAGCGTTTTACCGTTGTATTCTTCTACGATGGCGCATTTTACCGCCAGTCCGGCGTATCTGACCTCATCCATATCGCGGATAATCTGCACCTGCTCTTCCGCCGGTTCTGTCAGTTCCACATCATAATCCATCCCCTCCATGCGTATCTGCCTCTGGGAGATCGTGTTCCAGTAGCTGACGCCCAGGGCGATAATCACAGAGATTAAAAATGTAGTGAGAAACAGAGCAAAGATGGTGAGAAGATTTCTCTTTCCGTTGGCTTTGTAGGTGATAGAGGCAATCTCCGCCGTAATCTTCCTGTTGGATACTTTAAGCATGGAAGTCACCTGCCCTTCTACTTCCCTGAGAGGATTTCTGTTTCCGGTCAGACTGCTCGCTCTGTCCACAGATTCTCCCGTCTTCCAGGCGGATAATGCGCCCGGCCATCTGGGCAATCTCATCGTTGTGGGTAATCATCACGATGGTCTGTCCAAACCGTTCTCCGGAAGTCTTCATCAGTCCCAGCACATCCATACTAGTCTTACTGTCAAGATTCCCGGTGGGCTCGTCGGCAAGAATGATAGCCGGTTTTGCCGCCAGCGCTCTTGCCAGAGCAACCCGTTGCTGCTGCCCGCCGGAAAGCTGATTGGGCATGGCAAGACGCTTTTCCTCCAGCCCCAGCGCGGCTATAATCTGATCCACGTAAACTTCGTCCGGCCGGATACCGTCCAGTTTTATGGGCAGAACGATATTATCATAGACGTTCATGAGCGGCAGCAGATTATAGCTCTGAAAGACAAATCCAATCTTTCTCCTGCGAAATATGGTCAGTTCATCCCGGGACAGAGAAGAAATATCCTTCCCGGCCACAACAACCTGCCCGGAAGTCGGCGTATCCAGTCCGCCCATCATATGAAGAAGAGTGGATTTACCGCTGCCGGACGTTCCAACCACCGCAAGGAACTCTCCCTTTTCCACTGACAGACTGACCCCGTCCAGGGCTTTTACCTGATTCTCTCCCTCGCCATAATATTTTTTCAGTTCTCTTACCTCAAGAATATTCATTCTTCCACCTGCTTTCTTCTATTATTATATCTTCTCAATCCAGCGTACTGTATTGTCCATGCCAGGTATAATGACGCAGGATACATTTTCATTCTGCAAAATGTAAATGTATCAGTACACCAGATATCCTTACAATAACAGAAGAAACTTTCTCAAATCTTTCTCAAAAGTGACAATCCTGACAGAATTAAAAATGCGGGGAACCAGCTCCTGCCGCATAGCGGGACAGATAAAGATACATCGTCGTTCCCTCACCCGGAGCAGACTTCACCCGCGCATAGCCGCCCTGCCGGGACAGCACTTCGCGGACGAGATAGAGTCCGATGCCGAAACCCGGTTCCGTGCTGACCTCTTTCGCCCGGTAAAACCGCTCAAAGATTCTGCCCTGTTCTTCTTCCCGGATGCCGCATCCCCGGTCTTCGATCTCCACACAGAGAAAAGATTCCCCGGTGCGAAGCCTGACGTCTATCCGGGATCCGGACGGAGAATATTTCACCGCATTATCCAGTACATTTGCCAGCGCTTCCACCGTCCACTTTCTGTCGGCGTAGCAGAGAATCCCATCGGCTGTTTCTTCTTTTCCATGCTGTTGCACGTCTCCCGCCGACTGTACAGCGATGACGATTCCCTTTTTCATGGCGGACAGTTCCACAGTCTGGCAGGCAGCCGCCACAATCTCCTGCACATCCGTCATCTCCGGGTGAAGAGAAATCATTTCCTGTTCTGTGTAGGTGGACTTTACCAGCTCCTTCATAAAAAAGTCCAGCTTGTCCGCCTGCTTTTGAAGTTTCAGTAACAAGTGGCTGATGTTTTCTGTTACCCCGCCATCCTGCCCCGACGCTGCCACAATCTCCTGCAGCAGACCTGTGTACAGCATGATATTAGTCACGGGCGTGCGGATCTGATGCGTGATATTTGATATAATGGACTTAATGGTATCCCGCTCCGTTTCCGCCTGTTCCTGGTGCATGTTGGTCAGCTCCAGCAGACGATCCAGTCTCTCCGTGACGGCGGCGTTCACAGATTCATCAAAAATCTCCTCCTGCATCTCCCCGCCTATGGCTCTGTCCAGACGCTCCAGCATCATCTGCGTGACAGCCTGCATCCGCTTTCTGTAATATCTCCTGATACAAACGATGGCAATACCCGCCGCTGCTGCGAGTACTGCCATACAAATCATAAACTTTTCCATTATTCCATCTCCCACACATAACCCTTGCCATATACAGTCCGGATATATTCCGGTCTGGACGGCGTATCCTCCAGTTTATCCCGCAGCCGCCGGATGCCCACAGACAGGGCGTTATCCTCCACGTACTCTGCTCCGTCCGGCCAGACCCAGTCCATGAGCCGCTCTCTGGTGATGATCTGTCCTTCGTGGAACACCAGAAGATGCAGAATCCGCCGTTCCGTCTTACTTAGGTCAACAGCCTGCCCGTTTTTATAAAATTCCATCCGGTCAAAGAGAAAATGAAAACAGCCTTTTCGGTATTCACTCCTCTGTTCCGGTACATTTCTTCTGAGAAGCGCCCGAATTCTGGCCCGCAGCACCATCAGACTGAACGGCTTCGTGATATAGTCGTCGGCCCCGCTCTCCAGCCCGCTCACAATATCTAGTTCCATATCCTTTGCCGTCAACAGGGCAATGGGCACCCGGCTTGTCTTTCGTATCTCCCGGCAGAAATCCAGTCCGCTGCCATCCGGCAGGTTAATATCCAGAATAAGCAGGTCATACTTCCGCTCCTTCAATAGCTGTTTTGCCTGCGCGACGGTCCTGCTGCGGACAAAAGTAAGCTCCGGACTCTGCAAAGAGAGACAAATCCCCTCCGACAGATCCTCATCATCCTCCAATATTAAAATGTACTGCTTGACATTTTCCTTCATGGCTGTTTTCCTCTCCTGTGTTGATTATGATAACTCCCGCTCCAGCGCCTTCCGGTCGCTCTCCGAAACGCACAGCACGTCCATGGCTTCCTCAGCAGACCAGCCCAGCTTCTCCATCAGTCTGCGGATATTATCGCAGAGCATGGAGATTCTCTGCTGCTCAGCTCTTTCATCCACTTCTTTTGTTGCGCTTTCCACAGCTCTGTCAATCATGGTCTGTATCGCTTTACATGTATCCATTTTCTTCTCCCCTTTTCTCACAGTGATAGCTGCATCCCCGGGTGTTGTTTCTTATAATACTATACAAAATATATTTTTACAATATATTTGCGAGACTTTTTTTATTTTTACAATACTTTTTTCTTATTTTATCATATTAACAATATCAAAACTACCATTAAAAAAGGACGCAGACATTTCCGCCTGCATCCTTATAGATTGTTGTTGAAATCAAATATTTTAGATTATATCTTTTATCACGCCTGAACCGTCTGCTCCCTTCTCATTTTCCGCAGCGCTTTTCTAAACTGGAAGTAAAACAACACAGCGGTAAAACATACTGCAAAGAAATCTGCCACCGGCTCTGCCATGTAGACCGCTCTTGCCTTATCTGCCGTGAAAATGTGCGGCATGATATAGATGAGCGGGATAAGAAGGATAAACTTCCGCATAACTGCTACCAGAATGGAGGCTTTTGCATTTCCAATGGCGATAAAAGTCATCTGGCACGCCATCTGGATACCAAAGAGAAGCATGCTGCCCATGTAAATACGCAGCGCCATCTGTGTGTAAGAAAGCAAGTCGGCGTCTGAGGTAAACATTGATGCGAACCCCTGCGGGAAGATCATCACGAACAGCCACAGCAGGCAGGAATAGATGAGACTGCATTTTAAGAGCAGTTTAAAAGCGCCCTTGACTCTTTTTACATTTCCTGCGCCATAGTTATAGCTGATAATCGGCTGCGCGCCCTGTCCCAGCCCTTGCATCGGCAGCATGGCAAACTGCATAACGCTTGTGAGGATGGTCATGGCTCCCACGGCGATATCGCCGCCGTAGCGAAGCAGGGAGGAATTGAAGCAGACAGAGATGACACTCTCGCTGGCCTGCATGACAAAGTTGGACAGACCCAGTGCCAGACAAGGCAGGACGATAGCTCTTTCCAGCTTCATATTATCTGTTTTTATCTTCAAATGTGTCTTCTTTCCAAACAAAAACAAAAGTACCCAGATACAGGATACTGCCTGAGACATAATAGTTGCCAGAGCAGCGCCTCTCACGCCCATATGAAATCCGAAAATAAATACCGGATCGAGAACGATGTTGATGACCGCTCCGATCAATACGGAAAGCATTCCGGTTTTGGCAAATCCCTGTGCTGTGATGAAGGCGTTCATACCAAGCGTCAGCTGCACGAAAATGGTTCCCAGCGCGTAAATATTCATATATGCCACGCCGTAATCTATGGTATTTTCACTGGCGCCAAATGCCAGCAGGAAATCACGGTTCCACAGAAGCAGAGCCACCGTCAGCAGCACGGAAATGATGATCTGCACGATAAAGCAGTTGCCCAGTATTTTCTCCGCTGTCTTATCATCTCCCTTTCCCATAAAAATCGTTGCTCTCGGCGCGCCTCCGTAGGCAACAAAGGCGGCAAACGCCGTCACGATCATAATAAGCGGCATGCAGACGCCGACTCCGGTCAGTGCGAGCGCGCCCTCTTTCGGGATGTGACCAATGTAAATTCTGTCTACGATATTATATAACATATTGATGATCTGCGCGGCAACTGTCGGCACCGCTAATTTTGCCAGAAGCTTCCCAATGGGTTCCGTCCCAAGAAAATCTTTCTCTTCACTCATTTCTTTTTTCTCCTTCCACTAGTACGCTAACCTCTTCTCTCAATGGCCTTCTGCACATTTTCCCCTATCCGTTCATTTACCTCTGAAAATGTATCAAGTTTCTCCGGACTGATTCCACAAAATACTTCCTCATGAAATTCCCGGCATACCTTCTCCACCGTCTCCACAACAGGCTCCGCCTTCTCTGTAAGAGACAGATGAATCTTCCTTCTGTCTCCGGCATCCTGCTTCCTGACCAGAAGCGATTTTTTCACCAATGACTCCACGGCCTGCGACACATTACTCTTCTGCAGCATACGAAGCTCCACGATATCCACAGCCGTATCCTTCCCCGGATTATTGTAAAGAAAGCTGATGACTGCTGCTTCCGTCAGTGTCATCGCATACTCCTGACAAACATACTCCTTCAGCATACTTTCATGCAGCTTAATGATCCGACGGATATTTCCCAGATATTCCGTTGTCCGATTCACACTAAGACCTCCCGCTTTAAAATAGTTATAAAAAGAACTGTTCTTTCAGGAACTATTATAGACCGCTGTTTTTATTTGTCAAGAAAAAGAAGGAGAAAGAGTTCCAACGGGATATGTTTTCACACAAAAACAGCCGTCAGCGCTGTATCAAAATACATTACACTGACGGCTGACACTATTATTCTCTTCACCTTGTTTCACGCAGAAGCTCTCTTGACTACCAGCCGGTTCTTCCTTGCCAGTGCAATCGCCACATGACAAAATTCCATGGTGGCGCAAATCTTATCTGCAAGAGTTATAATCCACGCTTCCTTATTCTTCGGAAGGGGTCCCAGCGGAAACATGTGGCTTCTGATGGCTGCCTCTTCTCTTTCACTGATATCAAAAAGCCGGGTGCTGTTCTCAGCGGCGGCCTTTGGATGATAAAACGCCTGATGTTCACCGGTCGGCGTCTCCTCACTGAAATCATAAAGGCAAAAGTCATGAAGAAGTCCTGCCCTCGCTGCAGCTTTCTCATCGCACCCGAACTTTCTGGCCAGAATCCAGGACAGATATGACACGTTCACACTGTGCATAAACCGCGTCGTCCACTGATGCTGGGTAAACTGTTCCAACGCCATAAAGTCTTCATGGGAGAGAATGTGCTCCACCTCCGACAGGTAGTCCTGCGGCACTTCTTCGGAAATCTGAAGGCCCATCGGCAATCACCTGCTTTCTTTGTATGATATCTTCATTATGGATGATTGACGATAAAAAGGCAATAGAATTCAATAAATGTTAAGAAAATTGAAAAGTGGAGGCTCCCCGCAGCGCCTTCCTGTACACCACAAAGGCAATGGCCGCCGTGATGGCTTCGGCGATCCAGAATGCGTTCCACACGCCGGCCGGACCGAAGACGCGGCTCAGCAGGAAGGCCACCGGAATGATGACAACTACATAACGGAACAGGGAGATGATGAAGGACGGCACTCCTTTACCCAGTCCTTCCAGGGCGCCGGAGGAAGTCACGGAAACAGCGGATACGATAAATCCGGCGCAGATGACGCGAAGCGCGATCTTGCCGGCCGCAATGGTTTCCGGATTTGTGGTATAGATGGCGATGAGCTGTCCCGGCACCGCCAGGCAGATAATCGTGCCGACGAGCATAATGCCGGCGCTGATGGTCAGCGTGATCCGGTAAATCTGGCTGACCCGCTTATGTTCTTTTGCTCCGTAATTGTAGCCGATGATCGGCCGCATTCCCTGCACAATGCCGTTGACCGGAAGATACAGGAAAGTCTGCAGTTTATAATAAATGCCGAGGATCACCACATAAATCTGTCCGTAGGCCGCCAGGATGGCGTTGAGGGCAGAGATCAGCAGAGACGGCAGCGCCAGGTTCAGCGTAGCCGGAATTCCGATGGAATACAGGCGCATAAACAGTCCATTTTCGCGGGTCAGGTACTGCCGGCCAAGGCGAACCGGTATCGGACGAACCAGATAAATGACCAGATAAATAACCACTGTCAGCACCTGACCGATACCCGTAGCCAGAGCCGCGCCCTCAATGCCCATGGCCGGAAACGGCCCGATTCCGAAAATCAGCACCGGGTCTAGGATGATGTTGGTCACACAGCCTGCCAGCATACCTCCCATGGTTACTTTCATCCGGCCTACAGACTGAAATACTTTCTCAAAGGCAAGACTGGTAACAATAATAAGAGAAAATGCAAACGCAATCCGTGAATAACGGATTCCATAATCGATGACCTGTTCCTGCGTGGTGAACATCCGAAGGAACGCCGGCATGATGGCGATACATCCGACCATCATCACCGCCCCGTGTACCAGAGATAGAACAAATCCCCAGGTGGCGGCACGGTTTGCTTTCTCGTGTTCCTGTGCCCCCAGGTGATAGGCGATCACTGCATTGATGCCGACACCAAAACCGATGGCCACGGCATTGATGAAGTTCTGTACCGGATAAACCAGCGATAATGCCGTCATGGCATCCTCACTGATCTGTGCCACAAAAAAGCTGTCCACAATATTATAAAGAGAGTTGACCAGCATGGAAATGACCATAGGCAGGGACATGGATAGCAGCAGTGGAAGCACTGGTTTTTCTTTCATAAATGTTTCGTTCATCTTTCATCTCCTCCTCTTTGTATGGATATCCTTACAATAGAAAACGCCACACAATCATCCTCTCAATGATTGTGTGGCGAAAAATGGCATAATCCAGAAAAATCCACAGTAGGTTTTAGCAATATATTATTTCCGGCATTTATTATAATATAGATATTCTGCCGCCGTCAAGAACATTTTCTTATTTTTCCCGGCGTCTGCCCGTACATTTTGCTGCGATCAGGCAGAGCAGAATCGTGATCACCATGTCCGGCAGCGTGTTGCCCAGAGGCAGATCAATGCGCATAAGTATTCTGTATACAATAAATCCGACTGCCCAGACTATGAGATTTGCGGTCTGCACAGTTTTTGCCTCCGCATTTCTTTTCAGAAAGAAGAAATCCGCAATCTGCACAGCAATCATTGGAGCAAATACAGAGCCGATGAGATAGAGAAAGTCGGTAATGTTATCCATGGGATATACGATGGCTCCGATGATACCGATGATCGTCACCAGCACTGCCGCATATTTTCCTCTGACTCCTGAAAAAATCGTCTCCGAAGATACGCCGGCAGAGTAGGCGTCCAGAAATGTGGTGGTCACAGTGGAGAAAATGACAATAATCAGACCCGCAATACCAAGACCAGCTTTTACCATAATAAGCGCAATGTCATATTCCCCGGTAAAAATAGCGGCGCCCATGCCGATTATGTACATCCAGCAGCTCACAAGTCCATAGACAATGGCGCTGGCCGCCGTTGCCTTCACCGGTTTTTCGGCCTCTCTTGTGTAATCGCTGATCAGCGGCAGCCAGGACAACGGCATTGCCACCGATAATTCCACCGCAGCTCCAAAACTCATGGAACCGTCATCCACGGCGGCTCCTGCCATCCCGCTGTCAAAGAAAATCACCTTGCACAGCACAATAGTTAAAATGAACAGCGCTGCCATGGCGATTGTATTGATTTTTCCCAGATTGGTGACGCCCACCAGAATCCAGAGAATAATCAGAGCTCCAATGACCAGACACCACACCCAGCGGCCGGTGTGCATGATACCGTCTGCCGCAATGGCGCCATCATAGATCATAATGGCCGTCCACCCTACCAGCTGCAGCACATTCAATGCCGCAAACAGCAGACTTCCTTTTTGTCCGAAACTCATTTTCACGCTTTCCATAGCACTCTTTCTGACGCTGCCCCCGATAACCCCGGAAAGGAAAAGGAGGATACAGCCAATCAGATGTCCCACAAGGATCGCCGCCAGCCCCCTCTGAAATCCCAGCGGCGCAATATATGTTCCCGTGAGGATTTCCGCCAGGGAAACCGCCGCTCCAAACCAGATCAAACCATTTTCAAAAATTCCCGTTCGTTTTGTTTCCATCACTGCTGCCCTCCTGTCGTTTTCTGATTTGCGTTACCTTTGGCAACATTTTCTGTGCTTTCTTCAATAAATGCGCTCCTCAGATCAAATCCGTGATGCATCGGCCCGCTGCCTTTCCCCAGATCAAGCATCGCCGCCAGCGCGCCTGAAATATATTGTTTCGCTCTCTCCACGGACTCATCCAGAGAGAATCCTTTTGCCAGATTGGACGCGATAGCGCTGGACAGAGTACACCCCGTACCGTGAGTATTCGGATTGTCAATCCGTTTTCCATAAAACCACTGACAGGAGCCGTCCCGGTACAGAAGATCATTGGCGTCATTTAACTGATGGCCGCCTTTACAGAGGACGGCACAGTGATAGGTTTCGCTGATGGTTTTTGCCGCCGTAATCATATCTTTCTCCGTTTTTACCGGTGTGCCGGAAAGCACTTCCGTCTCCGGGATATTTGGAGTCAGCACAGCGGCCATGGGAAGCAGGTATTCTTTCAGAGCAGACACGGCGTCGTCTTCAATGAGCTTTGCGCCGCTGGTGGCAACCATCACCGGATCCACCACAATATTATCTGCATGATATTCCTTCAATTTTTCTGCGATCATTTTAATCAGAGCCGCAGAAGAAACCATCCCGATTTTTACTGCATCCGGGCGGATATCTCTAAAAATGTTGTCAAGCTGTTCTCCGAGAAATTCCGGAGTTACTTCCATAATTCCTGTTACGCCGGTGGTATTCTGTGCGGTCAGAGCTGTGACCGCACTCATGGCATATACCCCATTACAGATCATTGTCTTGATATCTGCCTGAATGCCGGCGCCTCCGCTGGAATCACTTCCGGCGATTGTTAATGCTGTTCTCATTTTTCATTCCTTCCTTTCGCATTAATTTTATTCCCTTCATTTCCGGCAGCCGGCGCTGTTTTAAAGCCACCGCTCAGCCGGATACAGGCAGCGACACAAGGTGGTGCCCCCAATGTGCCGCCGTTTTTCATTTTCTTTATGCGGAATCTGAGGGCATTTTTTGCTCACACTTCATACCGCATTTTTTTCATCAAATTTCCTTATCTGCTATCAGCTGGCGCATGTCTGTCACTGAAATATCGGCTTCCTCCTGAAGCTGTTTCCAGTCCTTATCAGCAGAAGGATCATACACCGCCACCGTGTAAAACCCCGCCTGCTTCGCTGTCTCCAGTGCGTGGATCGCGTCTTCAAACACATAAATATCTTTGAAGTCTCCGCCGATGTATTCTCCTGCTTTCTCATAAATCAGAGGGCGGGTCTTTCCTTCGCCCACCTCTGAGCAGGTAAATATTTTGCCAAAATAGTCAAGGACTCCCAGACGCCGCAAAGCCGCTTCCACATGGGGTCTCCCGCTGGAGGTGGCGATCACCATGGGAATATTTTCTGCCCTCAGCCTGTCCAGATATTCTCTCACTCCCGGCTTCAGAGGAGCCTCGTTATAATAAAAATCTTCCACGATTTTTAATGTGGCGGCTGCGATTTCTTCTTCCGTCTCTCTAAGCCCATAATTTTCTTTTATGTAGGCCGCTCCTTCCTCCACGGACATCCGTTCCAGTTTCTGCGGGAGATTATTCTCCGCCTCCACGCCAAGACTCTTCAGATAGCGGACGCTGACGTCTTCCCAGATAGGCATGGAATCAAGCAGAGTTCCATCCACATCAAATATTGCTCCTGTCATTTAACATCTTCTCCGTCTGTTCCTTCAACTCTTTTGCCGCCGCCTCGATATCCGGTTTTGCAAATATAGCGCTGATCACCGCTATGCCGCAGATACCGCTGCCGGACAATTCCATCACATTTCCTGTGCTGATTCCGCCGATAGCAATGACCGGAATCTTCACCGCCTCACAGATGGCCTTCAATGTCTCGTGACTGACCTCCACGGCGTCATCTTTGGAACCGGTCGGAAATACCGCGCCCACGCCCAGATAGTCCGCGCCTTTTTGCTCCGCCAGAAGTGCCTGTTCCACCGTCTGGGCAGACACGCCGATAATCTTGTCAGGACCGAGTTTTTCCCTCACTGCTCCCGCTTCCATATCGCTCTGCCCCACATGAACGCCGTCGGCATCCATAGCCAGAGCAATGTCCACATTATCATTGATCACAAAAGGAACCTGATATTTCTTGCAAAGTTCTTTAATTTCTTTGGCTTCTTCCAGAAAATGCGCCTCATCCAGATTCTTCTCCCGAAGCTGAATAAATGTAGCCCCTCCTTTTATTGCTGCTTCCACATCCTGATACAGCGTGTGGCCTCCCAGCCAGCTTCTGTCGGTAACCGCATATAAAAGCAGGTCTTTTTTATCGAATCTCATAGCTGTCCTCCCTATCTGATTTCAAAACGGGCGCCTTTATCCAGGGTGTCTCCGTTCATATTGTAGATGGCGTCGATAATCCGGTTACGGTAAGTGGAATTTCCATCCCCTTCCTGCATCCGGCTCCATCCGATCTCCCCGGCCAGTCCCATGGCGCAGACGGCAGCTGCAGCTGCTTCTGTCTGGTTATCCGGATTCGCTACCAGAAATGCGGTCATCATGCCGGAAAGCTGGCATCCGGTTCCGGTGATTCTGCCCATTTCCGGGCGGCCGTTTCGAATCACATAGCAGACTTCGCCATCGCTGACCAGATCGATGGCGCCGGTGATCGCCACGATACATTCCGCCTTTTTCGCAAATTCTTTGACAAATGCCACCGCTTCTTCAAGATTATCTTCCGTCACAGCATCCGCCACATCGGCGTCCACTCCTTTTGTAGTACCGCTGCCATGGGCCAGCGTCTTGATTTCTGAAATATTTCCCCGAATGGCGCTAAGTTCCAGCTCCTTCATCAGTTCCACCGCAGTATCAGTACGAAGCGCGCTGGCTCCGGCGCCCACCGGGTCCAGCAGAACCACATGATCAAGCGCATTGGCCCGTTTTCCGGCAGCAAACATTCCCTGAATACTTCTTTCATTCAGAGTACCGATATTGATGTTCAAACCGCCGCAGATGGAAGTGATATCCACCACATCCCTCGGTTCATCAGACATGATCGGGCTGCCTCCGCATGCCAGCAGTACATTCGCCACATCATTGACCGTCACATAATTGGTAATATTGTGAACCAGCGGAACGGTCTTTCTCACATTGTCAAAACATTTTCCAAGCATTACATTTCCTCCTGTTCTCTGATATGCCTGATTGCCCTCCGGGACGCCAAAAGGCGGATATGCCAAACTGACATATCCGCCGAAATTCTTCGTGCCTGTATATCCCTACGTTGGCATTATCCAAATCAGGTAAAGGGTCGAGACGATTCAGTCTCCTCTCAGCCTGCTTGATACGCAAGCTCCCCGTTTTTATTATTACAAACATTTTTATTATACTACTTTTTACCGGTTTTGCAACTGTTTTTCAGACAATTCTTATTTCTCAGCCTTTTCCGGTCTCTTTTTATCCGGCACTAAAAACATAAAAATCAATGAACTGATCAGTAGCATATATGGATAAATCAGATTAGGCATCACATCAAAAGCCGATAATTCACTGCCCAGCTCCGCCGATGCAGACAGAGCGATGAGCATCTGGGCTCCGTAAGGAATCACTCCCTGAAAGATGCAGGAAAATGTATCAAGAATTGACGCCGTATTCTGCGGACTGATTCCATAATCTTCCGCCATATCCTTTGCTATGGGATTGGCCATAACGATAGCCACCGTATTATTGGCAGTTGCGATATCAAGCGCCCCCACAAGCAGACCGATCCCCAGCTTTCCGCCGTTCCGGCTCCGGAAAACTCTTTTTATAAAATGCAGCAGCGCATCAAATCCCCCGTATTCTCCAATCAGGCCTCCGATAGCTGACACCAGAATAGTCACCATGATCGTCTCATACATACCGGCCGCTCCTGAACCCATGTTGGTCAGCAGATCCACACCGGAAACATTGCCCGTCACCAGCATGATGAAAGCTCCCGATACAATTCCAATGAGCAGCACCACAAAGACGTTGATGCCGATGATTCCTCCCACCAGAACAAGCAGATAAGGAATCACCTGAATCAGATTATAATCCTGTACAATCCGCCCTTCCGGCACATTTCCGGAAGTCATAAGAAAAATCACCACCATGGCCGCCAGCGCTGCCGGCAGCGCAATCTTGAAGTTAGCCCGGAACTTATCTCTCATGGCACAGCCCTGCCCGTTACAGGCCGCAATGGTCGTATCAGAAATGAAGGACAGGTTATCTCCGAACATAGCTCCACCTACCACAGCACCTACACAGGCAGCCGCTCCGAATCCGGACGCTTCTGATACAGCCACGGCAATCGGCGTAAGCAGGGTGATGGTTCCCACCGAGGTTCCCATAGCCAGCGATACAAAAGCACTGACCACAAACAGCACAACTACCGCATACTGCGCCGGAATCAGTGACAGAAGGCAATAGGCCACACTCTCCGCGCTGCTTCTTCCCACAACGCCCACAAAAACGCCGGCAGCCAGGAAAATAAGAATCATTGTCACTATATTTTTATCACCCACACCCTTTGCCATAATTGCCAGCTTTTTATCAAAATTAAGCTTCGGATTCTGTATACAGGCCACCAGCAATGCCGCCAGAAACGAAACCACAATAGGAACATTATAAAATCCCATCGGTATCTTCATCACATACTCAAACAAAATCCCCAGGCCCAGATACAGCACCAGAAATACCCCGATAGGCAGCAGTGCTTTCCAGTTTTCTTTCTTCATAATAATACTTTCCTCTCTTGCAAATAAATTTAAAAGTAGCACGGCATTTTTCGAAAAAAACAAAGTTTTTCGTCGAAATACTTTATTTAAGAAAGAATCCTGCAGAGCAGGATTCTCCGCCTGCGGCGTCCGAAAAGGCACCGGGATTATTATACCATAAATGCACAGAGATTTATCACTGAAATGGGGATTTGCCGATTTGAATCTATAGGTTTTGAAATTATCCGTAAATCTTTATGCATGCAGATTCACAAGCCCTACTTCACCGTCACCTCTTTCGGCGCCTCAATTTCATTGGCAATGGTGTGTTCTGTCAACTCTGACAACATCCGGATCTTTTTATTCAGCATCGGCCGCATACAGTTTGGCACGTGTTCCTGGTGGGCCCGGTGGATAGCCACGCATTCTTTACAGTTGCCGTGGTAACGACAGGCTTTTTTACAGGGGCAATGGTCTTTGTCTTTGTATTCTTCCCGAAATGCCGAGGCAAATTCTTCCTGGATGCGAAGACCTTCTTTCCTGTTGCCTTTGTGAAACTCTTTCATGGCTGCTTTTTCGATTTCATTTCCGTCGATGATCATATTTGTACTCCTTTTCTTTGATTCGTGGTTGCTTATTATAAGTCAGGTGCAATGGTAACAACTGTTCCATGCAATATAATAATAACTCCCTGACATCTTGTAAAATAGCGTTTTTACACCTATAATATAGAAAAAAAGAGCCAAAAACTATTTTAAAGGAGGAATCTTATGTCACAAACCACCGGCGGTCAGCGCCATTTGAAAAATACCGGTGGAAATCCGCAGCCGGAGAACGGCAGGTCTCCCATTTACTCCCATAACCCCCTTGAAGGCGGGGCCTTTCCTCTCCTGGTTCTTGACGTGGCAAGGCAGGTATGCACGCCTTCCAATGAGGGGTTCCGGGTACTTCACTGGCATGAGGAAGTGCAATTTATCCGGGTACTTCAGGGTGTGATTCAGACCCGGGTTTATGAGGAAGAGATTGAGGTTCATGCGGGCGATTGTCTGTTTATTAACCGGATGGTTCCCCATAAAACCATAGAAAAGGAAGACTGCCGCTATCACAGCTTTATCATTCCGGAGCAGATGCTCGGATTCTTTCCCGGCAGCATCATGGAAAAAAAGGATGTGAAATCTTTTCTCTATCATCCGGGCTTCACACATTTTCTTATAAAAAAAGCGGAGCCCTCCCACAGCGCTGCGCTCAATGAACTTAAAACTCTGGACAACCTTTATTTTTCTTCTTCACAGAAAACGAAACCACATTACGAATACCTGTTGAGTACGTCTCTCGTCTCTCTGTGGCTGGCGTTTATTTCCGCTCTGCCGCCGCTTCCGACGGCTGCGGCGGCGCCATCCAGAGAGCATCTTCGCATCCGGGAGCTTCTCACTTATCTGCACAGCCATTACCGGGAAAATCTTTCCGTAGAATCCATCGCCGCTGCCGCCCACATCAGCAAAACAGAATGTCTCCGTTGTTTTCACAGATATGTGGGAGAATCGCCGTATCAGTATCTCATAAAATACCGGCTGCATATGAGCGAGGCTCTTCTGAAAGATACAGAGCTTTCCGTCACGGAGATTTCTTCCGAAACCGGTTTCGCCTCCGCCAGCTCCTACATCCGGTATTTCCGGAGATGGTACGGATGCACTCCGAAAGAATATCGGACGGCACAAAAAAACAGCAGCTCTTCCGCTGATTAAATCATCATCAAAAGAGCTGCCGTATGTTTCGCCGTTACACCGCATTTTCATGCTGCACCGCATATTTCGGCATTTTCCGAAATTCAAAAAACGCCATAATAATAGTCACCGCAGCCGCCATAAAGTCTGCGATCGGCCCTGTGTAGATACATCCGTCCACCCCGAAGAACCGCGGCAGTATAAGCAGAAGCGGCACGAAGAAAATAATCTGTCTGGTAAGCGACAGAAAGATACCCTTGGCCGGTTTTCCAATAGATGTAAAAAATGTGGAAGTGATCGGCTGCAGTGCGTCCAGCCAGATAAAAAACAGGTAAATTCGGAAGAACCGCACTCCAAATTCAAAGTATTCCGGCTCGCCCGTGCCAAAAAGAGAGAGTACCTGCCGTGGAAAAATCTGGAACAGCGCAAAGGACAGGACCGAAATGATCACACCCGCTGTGGCTGCCAGGCGATAAGCCTTCCGCACCCGGTCATATTTTTCCGCTCCGTAGTTAAAGCTTTCCACCGGCTGGCTTCCCTGAGCCAATCCGATTACCACGGAAAAGAATACCTGATTAACCTTAATGACGATTCCGGCGCATGCCAGAGGAATCGCTTCCCCATACACTGACAAAGCACCGTAATAAGTCAGAGTATTGTTCAGTACCACCTGCACGATCATCATTGCTATCTGATTAAAAAAAGATGCCAGCCCAATCTGCGCTGTCCGTTTTACGCAGGCGGCCTGCAGCTTCAAATGCTTCGGCAGCAGGGGCACCGTCTTAAAATGCAGCAGATAACGGATGACGATAATGGCGGAAACTACCTGTCCGATGACGGTGGCAATGGCCGCTCCCGCCATTCCCCAGTGGAATCCCATCACAAAAAGCGCGTCGAGAATCGTATTGATGACTGCGCCTGTCAGGTTACATATCATCGCCATCTGCGGACTGCCGTCGGCACGGATCAGATGACAGCCTCCGGTCGTAAGAATCAAAAACGGAAATCCCACGGCGGTGATGCGCACGTAGGTCTCCGCCAGAGGCAGCACATCCGCCGGCGCGCCGAACAGCTTCAGCAGCGGCACCATGAAAACCTGTGCCAGCACACACAAAATCAGCCCGCTGCCCGCCAGGCATACCAGTGCATTTCCTACAAAATAAACGGCCTCATCCTTCTTTCCTCTTCCCATGGTCAGATTAAAGCAGGAAGCACCGCCGACGCCGAACAGCAGCGACAGCGCCACACAGGAAGTGGTCAGGGGAAACGCCACGTTGGTAGCCGCATTTCCCAGAGTTCCCACCGCCTGCCCGATAAATAGCTGATCGACAATATTATAAAGAGCGCTGACCAGCATAGCGACGATACTCGGCACCGCGAACCGCACCATCAGGCTGGAGACCGGCTCCATTCCCAGAGGATTTTCCATCTGCGGCTCCCTCGGATTTTTCTCTTCATTCATATTTTCTCTCCTGTGTTACTATAATTATTCCGTACAGACCTCTGCCTCAGAAACTGTTTCTTCAGATATTCCTGCCAGAACATCCATCTTTTCTTTACAAAGATAATTAAAGGCTGCGACCGCCCGGCCTACTCCTATGACTGCAAACACTGTTCCGATACCGATACCCAGAAGGAAATATCCTGACACGATTCCGATAATAAATGTCATACAAATATTCATCAGGTCAAACATATTTTTGGCAAATCCCATATCTCTGTGAATACAATCTGCGATAGCCGCCACAATTCCATCTCCGGGATTTGGCACAAGGCGCATATTAACCGACATGGCTGCACCTGCTCCTGTGAGGATGATCGCTGCCAGAAGCAGGAGCAGATTGGCGGCAAAGGATTCTGATTCCCAGTGAATCGCCGCATCGAACAGATTCAGAAATCTTGTAAAAACGATGCTGAGAGGAATCTGCAGAAGATCATACCAGCGTCTTTTTTTCCCACGGATAATAAGCTGGATAAACACAAAAATAGTATACCAGATCAGCGTTACATTTCCAAAGTTCAGATGAAGCACCTGGGATACACTGTAGGAAACAGAAATAATCGGAGATACCCCCAGCCCTGTCTTTGTGTTCAGTGTAATCCCCAGTGCAAGAATCACCAGTGATAGTATGTAAAACAAAATGCGGAAACACCAGCATTGTTTTTTCATTTTTTTCATCCTTTCCTCTGTCCCAGGTTGTGACCGGGACTTATGTCATACTCTATGATGTCAGTTGTCCATACAGACGGATTATGCCAGACTCTCCGTTACCCGTACCAGTTCGTCCCGAATACTGATATGCTGCGGACATACCTCTTCGCATTTGCCGCACTTAATGCATTCGGACGCCGGTTTTCTTCCATGTCCGCCCACCAGCCAGTCTTCCTGGTGCTTCGCAGCGCCCTTATCCTTGTATAATGTCAGATAATTCAAAGCCGTAAAGGAACCGGAGATGCCGATATCCATCGGACAGACTTTAGCGCAGTAATTGCAGGTGGTACACGGAATCAGAGGAATCCTGTTGAGCGCCTCTCTTGCCTCGTCGAGCGTCTGCTTCTCTTCTTTGGATAATCCGGTAAAATCCTTCATATAAGAAAGGTTATCTTCCATCTGTTCCATATTGCTCATGCCGGAAAGCACCGTGATGATGCCGTCCAGATCTGCCGCAAAACGAATGGCCCAGGAGGCGCAGGACGCGTTCGGCTCTGCTTTCTTAAAAATCTCCTGCACGGATTCCGGCGGATTGGCAAGCATACCGCCCTTGACCGGCTCCATGATGATAACCGGTTTGTTGTGAGCCCTTGCCACCTCATAGCAGGCTCTTGACTGGATGGCCGGATTCTCCCAGTCGCCGTAATTAATCTGCAGCTGCACAAATTCCATCTCCGGGTGATTGGTCAGTATTTCTTCCAGTTCTTCCGGTGTGGAATGGAAAGAAAAGCCGATATGCTTAATTAGACCTTCTTCTTTTTTCTCCTTCACAAAGCTCCACATATCAAAATCATCAAAGAATTTTGTCCGGTGTTCGCCCAGATTGTGCAGCAGATAAAAGTCAAAATATCCGGCGCCGGTCTGTTTTAAAGAAGTCTCAAACTGCGCGATGGCTTCCTCTCTCGTCTTACAGTTGATCCACGCGGCGTTTTTCGTAGCCAGCTGGAAAGACTCTCTCGGATACCGCTCCACCAGCGCCTGACGGATGGCGTCCTCGCTTCCCGCATAAGCCCACGCCGTATCAAAATAAGTAAATCCTTCTTCCATAAACCGGTCGACCATTGCCTTAGTCTGTTCCACATCGATCGCCTCGCCTTTCATCGGAAGGCGCATCAGCCCAAATCCCAGTTTTTTGATTTCTTCTCCCAAATATGCCATATCATTTCCTCCTGTCTCTCAGTAAATGTATTGGTTGGCGGCGACAGCGCAGCTCTCTGTCAACTACTGTACTTTTTCTCTGCACGCGGAAACCGCTTCCTGATAAATATCCCTGTAGCTGCGTCCGGCAGCCAAACTGAGCGCCTTCACGCTCTCAAACTCCGGATAGTATTTTGTCTCCGCCCCGAAACGGCAGATCTTCACCTGCACTGGGCCGCTGGCGGTCATGACCTCCCGGCCCTCTCTGGCAAGAACCGTCCGCTCCATGCACACTCTTCGGATACCGATGGTCGTCGTCTCCCTGAAAATAATTTCTTCCATGCGGGAAATGTCCTTCTCATCGCAGATCACATTCAACTGCCATGCCGGGCGGTTTTTCTTCATATAGACCGGATGATAATGCACATCTCTTGCTCCGGCGTCAAATAATAACTCCATCACATATCCCAGTACTTCTCCGGCGCAGTCATCAATATTGGTCTCAAGCTTCCAGATGACGTCCTTTAAAGCAGCATTTTTCGGCGCCGCCGGTTCTATAAGTATGGCGCGCAGAATACTCGGCCGTTCGTAGGTACGTTTTCCCGCTCCTATTCCGGTCCGTGCAATCCGAAAGGACTTTGGCAGCGCATCAGTAGTTTGCACTGCAGCCGCAATAGCCGCTCCTGTCGGCGTCACAAACTCACCTTTTATATCCATGATCTCCAGATTCAGACCGCTCTTTTCCACGATATTAGCTACCGCCGGCACTGGTACCGGCAGCACGCCGTGCTGGCAGCGCACAGTTCCCGTTCCCTCGCAGAGCTTCGGAATCACAACCTCATCAATATGAAGATCATCCAGGCAGACCGCCGCCGCCACCACATCCACAATGGAGTCAATGGCCCCCACCTCATGAAAATGCACCTGCTCCACCGGAACAGCGTGAGCTTTCGCCTCCGCCTCCGCGATGATATTAAAAATGCGCAGTGCGATTTCTTTTGCATGATCTGTCATCTTCACGGCATCGATAATCTTCCGGATCTCCGGCATGCCGCGGTGCTCATGATGATGGTGGTGTTCGTGTGTGTGCTCATGGCCGTCTCCATGGTGATGTTCATGTGTGTGTTCCTCCCCATGGGCATGAGCGTGTTCATGCGCCTCGCCGTGGTGATGTTCATGCATGTGCTCATGGTCGTCCTCATGCTGACTCCCATGGAGGTACTCCATATCATGGTCGTGGTTTTCATGTTCAGCGTCCAGCAGCACCGCAAAATCGCAGCAGTCGATGCCGGCTTTTTTTACCCGGGTCACTTCCACAGAGAATCCGTCCGCCGGTCTACTGTCCCGCGCTTTCATGAGAATTTCCTCACTGGCGCCCAGATCGAGAAGGGCGGCAACCGTCATATCCCCGCTGATGCCGGAATTACATTCCAGATAAAGTGTATTTGCCATTATGTATATTTCCTTTCCGTAAATCAAAATTGACATTTAAGAATTGATCGACAAGATGACTGCATATACAGTCTCATTTTGATGCATTTTCAGAAAAAATGGAACGCATTCTTTTTTTATTATATTTCTTATTTTTCCGGAACGCAAGCAGTCATTGGGAAAATTTCTTTCCTTTTCACTATTTTCTTTACAAATAGCGACAGAAATTATATACTTCATATTATACGCTTTTTACATTTAAAGAATCGTAGCTGCAAAGAAATGAATTTTCAACACGGAGCCGCCCGGGCATTTTGTTCCCACGGCTCTTTATTATGGAGGAAAGTATGGTTACATTAATCGAAACAGTTTACAATTTTTTATGGGGAGACCTGTTTGTTCTCCCTCTTCCCGGAGGCGGATCACTCCCTCTTTCTATCCTGGTGATACTGCTGATTCCCACCGGCATTTATTTTACCATCCGGACGCGGGTGCTTCCGGTACGCCTTTTTAAGGATATGGTCGGGGCCGTCCTTGGCAAAAAAAATGAAAAAAACAGCGCTCTGTCAGTACTTCAGACACTGATCGTATCCACTGCAACCCGGGTTGGCATGGGCAATCTGGTCGGAGTGGTAGCGGCCATCTCTGCCGGCGGCGCCGGCGCGGTGTTCTGGATGTGGGTCACGGCCATCATCGGCTCATCCACCGCTTTCATCGAGGCCACCCTCGCCCAGCTTTACAAAGAAAAAGACCCTCTCTACGGCGGCTGGCGCGGCGGCCCTGCCTACTACATTCACAAATATTTTGAGGAACGCAGCGGAAAGAAACGCCGTTACGTGCCACTGTCCGTGCTGTTTGCCCTGTCCGGCCTCATCTGCTGGTTCGGCATCAGCCAGGTGGTCAGCAACTCTGTGACCTCCGCCTTTGAGAATGCGTTCCATATTCCGCCGCTGTATACCACTATCGTCCTTGTAATCCTGGGTGCGGTTATCGTTCTTCGCAAAAATGCTACCGTTCGGGTGCTGGATATTATGGTTCCGATCATGGCCGGCATCTATCTGCTGATGACGATCATTTTGATAATCGTAAATATACAGCTTCTCCCATCGGTATTCGGAAGAATTTTTTCTGAAGCCTTTGGTCTGCGTCAGGTTGCCGCCGGCGGCTTCGGCGCAGTGGTGATGAACGGCGTTAAGCGAGGTCTTTTCTCCAATGAGGCAGGCTCCGGCTCCGCTCCCTGTGCCGCTGCCACTGCGGAGACAGACCACCCGGCCAAAGTTGGTCTGTCTCAGGCATTGGGCGTCTTCATCGACACCATCCTGATCTGCAGCTGTACCGCCATGATCATGCTTCTCACCCCGGAGAGCATCACAAACGGCCTTCAGGGTATGGATCTGCTGCAGACTTCCATGCAGTACCATCTGGGAGAGTTCGGCGTTATATTCATCGCCCTTATCATCTTCCTGTTCAGCTTCTCCACGTTTATCGGCGTGCTGTTCTACGCCCGTTCCAACGTGGCATACCTGTTCGGAGATAACTGGACGTCCCAGACCATTTACAAGATTCTGGCGCTTGTGATGCTGTTTATCGGCGGTCTCGCCGCTTATTCTGTTGTCTGGGATCTGGGTGACGTGGGCGTCGGACTTATGACGGTGTTTAATATTTTTATGCTCTATCCGTTATCAAAGAAGGCACTGGCAGCGTTGAAGGATTATGAGAGCAAGAGAGAACAATAATAGAAATGCAGCCCAACGACAAATTTTTCTGTCCGGGCTGCATTTCATTTTTTCATTATTTATTTAGACGTTAGCATAACATCATCACCTGAAACTCTTTACTTTAGCAGTATAACCCACCTTAATTGTTTTACTGTTTCACACACAATTAATTAACTAAAACTTCCCACACCAATACGGTGTGTTGAACCTTGAAAATTCAAT
>ERZ1643247.1037-NODE-1037-length-28380-cov-10.845331_pt1 | contig 28380 bp, 23 predicted proteins | sample MGYA00579264_ERZ1643247 | MGnify/ENA primary metagenome ERZ1643247 (study PRJEB29033, sample SAMEA4952262) | chicken gut metagenome | biome: Broiler Chicken; feature: Gastrointestinal Tract; material: Caecum | place: Ireland | collected 2018 | study: Broiler... | reverse complement strand
AAGGATAAATAATATGAGAGAAAAATATGAATCATTGTCTCTTAGTGTTTTGCGCGATTTGGCAAAAGCAAGAGGGCTGAAAGGCATTTCTACACTGAAAAAGGCAGATCTGATCGAACGGATGCTGCAGGAGGATGAGAAAAGCCAGCAGCATGAGAATCAACATAGAGAAGAAAATACCCGCACAGAGGCTGGAAAAGCAGAGAATGTCCGTATGGAGAACAATCGGGCAGAGCATAAGAGAGCAGAGACAGCACAGGAAAAATCGAGAGATATGCAGGAGAATGGACATGTTCACAGTGATAAAAAATCTGTGCTAAATAATGAAGGGTTGGACAGCGGGGAGAAAGCGAATGGAATTCTCGAAGTGCTCCCGGATGGATATGGGTTTATCCGCTGTGAAAATTATCTGCCGGGTGAGAATGACATCTATGTGTCCCAGTCTCAGATCCGAAAATTCAATCTGAAAACCGGTGATATTATTCAGGGAAATATCCGTGTGAACCAGGGAGAGAAATTCCGGGCGCTGCTGTATGTGACATCTGTCAATGGCTTTCATCCCAATGAAAGTGTGAAACGGCATAATTTTGAGGATATGACGCCGATTTTTCCGGATCACCGGTTGATCATGGAACGCCCCGGCGGAAGTATGGCTATGAGGATTGTGGATTTGATCAGTCCTATCGGAAAGGGACAGAGGGGAATGATTGTATCTCCCCCTAAAGCCGGAAAAACCACTCTTCTGAAGGACGTGGCAAAATCCATTCTGCACAATAACCGAAAAATTCATCTGATCATTCTGCTCATCGATGAGCGCCCGGAAGAGGTGACAGATATCAAAGAAGCCATTCAAGGGGATAATGTGGAAGTTATCTATTCTACCTTCGATGAACTTCCGGAGCATCATAAGAGGGTTTCTGAGATGGTGGTGGAGCGTGCCCGCCGTCTGGTGGAACATAAAAAAGACGTTATCATTTTGCTGGACAGCATCACCCGCCTGGCTAGGGCTTATAACCTGGTGATTCCACCCAGCGGAAGAACCCTTTCCGGAGGTCTTGACCCGGCGGCTCTCTATGCGCCTAAGAGATTCTTCGGAGCTGCGAGAAATATGAGAGAGGGAGGAAGCCTTACCATTTTGGCGACGGCTCTGGTGGACACAGGAAGCAAGATGGACGATGTGATTTACGAGGAGTTCAAGGGAACAGGCAATATGGAATTGATTTTGGACCGGAAGCTCCAGGAAAAACGGGTATTTCCGGCCATCGATATTCAGAAATCGGGAACTAGAAGAGAGGATCTTCTCCTGAGCCGGGATGAGCAGGAAGCTGTCTATAATATGAGAAAGGCATTGAACGGAATGAAGTCCGAGGATGCGGTGGAACAGATTCTCAACATGTTTGCCCGGACTAAAAATAATGCGGAACTTGTGCAGATCGTAAAAAAACAGAAATTTTTCTAAAGTTCTTGCATTTTCAATAGGGATATGCTATAATTCAAAAGCTGTTTAGAATTGAGATCGGCAAGTAGATAAAGAATATGGAAGACAATACTTTGTCAGGCATACCTGCATTGCCGCAGCAAAGTGACGAATAATTAATAAATATAGAGAGGTGAGAGAAATGAAAAACGGAATTCATCCAGATTACAAAGAAGCAACGGTAACCTGCAACTGTGGAAATACATTTGTGACAAGATCTGTAAAGGGAGACATCCACGTAGAGATTTGTTCCAAATGCCATCCGTTCTACACAGGACAGCAGAAAGCTGCTCAGGCTCGTGGACGTATTGATAAGTTCAATAAGAAATACGGCATTAAATAAGGTAACAGCAGAACATAAGGAAAGTAAGAACAGGTTGAGGTTGGATAAATCTCAACCTTTCTTTGAATACAGAGGTTTTTCAGGCGGCAGGGAATCTTCCGCCTGAGCGATAGAGAATGAGGAGTATATATGAGATCATCAAACATCGGCGGACAGGCAGTGATTGAGGGAATCATGATGAGGCACAAAGATGAGTATGCCATTGCAGTGAGAAAGCCTGATGGAGAGATAGAGGTTAAGAAAGAAAAGTACCGAAGCGTGTTCGGAAATCTGAAGTTTATGAAGGCTCCTGTTTTTCGCGGTGTTGCCAGCTTTGTGGACTCTCTGGTGATGGGAATCAAATGTCTGATGTACTCGGCTGCCTTCTATGAGGAGGAAGAAGAGGAAGAAGAAAAAAAGAGACGGGAGGCCATGTCAGAGGAAGAATTGGCCAAAGAACAGGAAAAGCAGGAAAAAGCGGAAAAACTGATGATGACAGCGACGGTATGCATCTCTGTGGTTCTGGCTGTCGGTCTTTTTATGGTGCTTCCCTATGTGCTGGCAAGTCTGCTCAAGAGATTCGGAGCTACGGAGACGCTGGTCACCTTTGTGGAGGCTGTGGTGAAAATTGCACTGTTTCTGGGGTATATGTTTTTGATTTCCAGAATGAAGGATATTCAGAGAACATTTATGTATCATGGATCTGAACATAAGTGCATTAATTGTATAGAACAGGGACTGGAACTGAATGTGGAAAATGTGATGAAGAGTTCCAGACAGCATAAGCGCTGTGGAACCAGCTTTCTTCTGTATGTCATGGTGGTGAGCATCATCTTTCATTTCTTCTTCGTCTTTGTTCCCTTTTTCTGGGTGCGTATGTTGGGGAGGCTTTTGCTTATTCCTGTGATTGCGGGAGTATCTTATGAATTCATCCAGTGGGCAGGCAGAAGTTCCAATCCAGTGGTCTGCTTTTTGAGCAAACCGGGGCTTGCCCTGCAGAAGTTGACGACAAAGGAACCGACCCCGGATATGGTGGAAGTGGCGATTGCCGCTGTGGAGGCGGTTTTTGACTGGAAGCCTTATGTGGAAGAGGTCAGACGAGAGAAGGAAGGGCAGTCATGAGTACACTGCGTGAACTGCTGGACTGGGGAAGAACAGCGCTGGCTCTTGCCGGCGTACCGGATGCCGGACTGGATGCCTGGTATCTGATGGAATATGTGTTTGAGATGGATCGGGCGCACTATTTTCTGAGAGAGGAAGAGAAGGCGGATCCGCAGCAGGAAGAGAGGTATCGTGACTTCATCGTACAGAGGAGTTCCAGGGTTCCTCTGCAGCACCTGACACATCAGGCCTGGTTCATGGGACTGGAATTCTATGTGGACGGCAGAGTCCTGGTTCCCAGACAGGATACAGAGATTCTTGTGGAAGAGGCAGTGAAGCGTCTTGGCAGCGGACAGAAGGTGCTGGACATGTGTACCGGCTCCGGCTGTATTTTGCTGAGTATTCTGAAATTTATGCCGGACTGCCAGGGGACGGGTGTGGATATCTCGGAAGCTGCCCTGGAAGTGGCCCGGATGAACGGCAAAAGGCTCAATATTCCGGCTGTTTTTTCCAAAAGCGATTTATTTGAACAAATTGACGGATATTATGATATGATTGTGTCGAATCCCCCTTATATTCCGACTTCCGTAATCGGAAGCCTGGAAGATGAGGTGCGCAGGTTTGATCCTGCGCTGGCGCTGGACGGCGGTGAGGATGGACTGGATTTTTACCGAAGGCTGATCGGGGCATCCCGGGATTATCTGAGTCCCGGCGGCTGGCTGCTGCTGGAGATCGGGCATGATCAAAGAGAGGCGGTTCTCCGGATGATGGAGAAAGCCGGATACAAAGAACTGCAGGCGGTCAGCGACCTGGCAGGTCATGACCGGGTGGTTATGGGACAAAAGGATAGGAGGAACGAGGATGTTTGATAAATTGGAAGACTTGCTCATTCGTTTTGATGAGATTTTGAATGAACTGGGAGAGCCGGGGGTGGCGGACGACCAGACGCATTTTCAGAAATTGATGAAGGAGCAGAGCGAGCTGCAGCCAATTGTGGATACTTATAAAGAGTATAAGAAGAATCAGGAGACCATCGAGGACAGTCTGTCCATGCTGGAGAGTGAATCAGATGAAGAAATGCGGGAAATGCTGAAAGAAGAGCTGTCTGACGCGAAGAAGCGGGTAGGTGAGCTGGAGACAGAGCTTAAGATTCTGCTTCTTCCCAAGGATCCGAATGACAACAAAAACGTTATTGTGGAGATTCGCGCAGGAGCCGGCGGAGATGAGGCAGCTCTCTTCGCGGCGGAGATTTACCGCATGTATGTGAAGTATGCGGAGAGCCGCAGATGGAAGACGGAGATGATGAGTCTGAATGAGAATGGAATCGGCGGTTTCAAAGAAGTAACTTTCATGATTCAGGGGCAGGGCGCTTATTCCCGTCTGAAATATGAAAGCGGTGTGCACCGGGTTCAGCGTGTTCCGGAGACGGAGTCCGGCGGACGTATCCATACTTCCACAATAACTGTGGCAATCATGCCGGAGGCAGAAGAGATCGACTTTCATCTGGATATGAACGACTGTAAGTTTGATGTTTTCCGTGCTTCCGGAAATGGCGGTCAGTGTGTCAACACCACAGACTCTGCCGTCCGTCTGACTCATATTCCAACGGGAATTGTGATCTCGTGTCAGGATGAAAAATCGCAGCTTAAAAATAAGGAAAAAGCATTGAAGGTACTAAGATCCAGGCTCTATGAAATGGAACTTCAGAAACAGCATGACGCAGAGGCGGAAGCCCGCAGAAGTCAGGTGGGAACCGGAGACCGTTCGGAAAAGATCCGTACTTATAACTTCCCGCAGGGCCGTGTGACAGATCACCGGATCAAATTGACTCTGCACCGTCTGGAGGGGGTCCTCAACGGAGATTTGGATGAGATTATTGACAGTCTGATCGCTGCGGACCAGGCAGCGAAGCTGAGTAATCTGCAAAATGAGTAGTATATAAGGAGAAAGAAACATGAAGAAAACTGCGTTGGTGATTATGGCGGCGGGGATCGGCAGCCGCTATGGAAAAGGAATTAAACAATTGGAGAAAGTCGGGCCAGGCGGAGAGATTATCATGGATTACTCCATTCATGACGCGCTGGAGGCCGGATTTAACAAAGTGGTTTTTATCATTCGAAGAGATCTGGAAAAGGATTTCAAAGAGATCATCGGAAATCGGATTGAGAAGATCACAGAAGTCGCCTATGCATTTCAGGAACTGGAGGATCTTCCTGACGGTTTTGTGAAACCGGAAGGACGGACAAAGCCCTGGGGAACCTGTCAGGCAGTGCTCTCCTGCAAGGGGTTGATCCAGGAGCCTTTCGCGGTCATCAATGCAGATGATTATTATGGAAAAGAGGCTTTTGTGAAAGTGCATAAATATCTGGTGCAGGATCGAGAGCCTTCCGAGAAGATGCAGATCTGTATGGCGGGATTCATTCTGGAGAACACTCTGAGTGAGAATGGGACTGTGACCAGGGGGATCTGCAGACGCAATGATCAGGGACAGCTGGTGGGAATCACAGAGACCCATGAGATTGCGAAGATACCAGAAGGAGCAGGAGTGCGAAACACAGATGGAAGTATAACTCCGTTGGATCCCAAGAGTCTGGTCTCCATGAATATGTGGGGACTTCCTCTGGAGTTTCTGCAGGAACTGGAAAAAGGGTTTGTGGAATTTCTGAAGAATGTGAAGCCGGGAGATCTGAAAGCAGAGTATCTGCTGCCCACGATGATTGACCAGCTGATCCAGGAGGGAAGGGCACAGGTAGATGTGCTGAAGACCCATGACAGCTGGTTTGGAGTGACTTATCAGGAAGACAAAGAAAAAGTAATTGAGGCATTCCAGGAGCTGGTGAATCAGGGAGTCTATGCTAAGAAGTTGTTTGGTTAAGTATTGACAGAAAAAGGTAAGGAGTTGAGAGGAATGGGAAAGTATTTTGGAACAGATGGATTTCGGGGAGAAGCCAATGTGGTATTGAATGTGGAGCATGCGTTTAAGGTAGGACGTTTCCTGGGATGGTATTATGGGAAAAACCATAAAGCCAGAATTGTCATTGGAAAAGATACAAGAAGAAGCAGTTACATGTTTGAGTATGCTCTGGTGGCGGGACTGACCGCATCCGGTGCGGATGTCTATCTTCTGCATGTAACTACCACCCCAAGTGTTTCCTATGCGGTGCGGACGGAAGATTTTGACTGTGGAATTATGATTTCAGCAAGCCACAATCCTTTCTACGACAATGGAATTAAGATTATCAATGGAAATGGACAGAAAATTGAGGCAGAGATTGAAGAACAGATCGAGGCTTACATTGACGGTGAGATTGAAGAACTTCCTCTGGCTGTGAAAGAGAACGTGGGACGTACAGTGGACTTCTCTTCCGGGCGGAATCGTTATATCGGCTATCTGATTTCCATCCCTTCCAGAGATTTCAAGAATATCAAAGTAGGTCTGGACTGTGCCAACGGAAGCTCTTCCGCGATTGCGAAGAGTGTGTTTGACGCGCTTCGTGCGAAGACCTATGTGATCAACAATAATCCGGATGGAACCAATATCAACACCAACTGCGGCTCCACTCATATCGAAGTTCTGCAGCAGTATGTGAAGGAAAACGGTCTGGATATCGGATTTGCTTACGACGGAGACGCAGACCGCTGTATTGCCGTGGATCATGAAGGCAATGTGGTGGACGGTGATCTGATCATGTACATCTGCGGAAAATATCTGAAGGAGCAGGGAAAATTAAAAGACAACATGGTAGTTACTACCGTCATGTCCAACCTGGGACTTTATAAGGCACTGGAGAGAGAGGGCATGCAGTATGTGAAGACTGCCGTGGGAGATAAATATGTCAGCGAGTGTATGCTGGCGAATGGATACGGCATTGGAGGCGAGCAGTCCGGACATATTATTTTCAGCCGTTATTCTGCTACTGGAGACGGTATTCTGACTTCCCTGATGCTGATGGAGACACTGGTTGAGAAAAAGGCAACGCTGCATGATCTGGCAAAAGAAGTGAAGATTTATCCTCAGCTTCTGAAAAATGTCCGGGTATCGGATAAAAAGCTGGCCAGAGAGAATCCAAAGGTTGTGGAGGCCGTGGATCAGGTTGCGAAAGAACTGGGAGACGAGGGAAGAATCCTGGTGCGCGAGAGCGGAACCGAGCCGGTTATCCGTGTGATGGTAGAGGCAGGCACGGATGACCTGTGTCAAAAATATGTGGATCAGGTTGTGGACGTGATTCAGGCGGAAGGCCTGGCAATTTGACAGGAGAAAAATGAAACGAAAGAAAATTTGTCTGTGGGCTGCAGCATTTGCTGCAGCCACGATTATTGGATGCGGAGAAAATTCTGCCTATCAGCAGGCAAGAAGGGACTTGTCCCAGGAAGCCTATGAGGAGGCTTTACAGGGATTTGAAACTTCTATTGAAGAGGGAGACCATGTGGCAGAGTCTTGCCGGGGTGCAGGGATTGCGCAGTTGAAGCTTGGCAATTACGAGGAAGCAATCCAGTATTTTGAGCAGGCTGTGTCGCAGGGTGGTCTGGACCGGGGATTTCAAAGGGATGTGCTGTCTTATGAGGCCACAGCACAATACAAAGACGGGCAGTATGATCAGGCGGTGGATACCTGTGAAAGTTTGCTGAAAATATCAGACCAGGCAGACAGTTACTATCTGGCGGGACGTGCAGCTCTGGCTGTGGATGACTATGAGAAGGCACAGAAATATTTTGACCAGGCTGCGGACAAGGACAAGAAAGAGGAGATGGCTCTGCAGATTTATGAGGCCTATCTGGAACAGGACATGGAAGCAGATGGGACAAAGTATCTGGAACAGGTTCTGGCTGTGGAAGCCAGGAGTGCCCGGGATCACTGTGAGAGGGGCAGAATTTACTACTACATGGAAGATTACGAGAATGCGCAAAAAGAACTGACAGAGGCGATGGACAGAAATGATTCGGAAGCTATGTTGGTAATGGGACAGGTGTATCTGGCTCAGAATGACGTGGACAGTGCGCGTGCCATGTTCCAGGAATACAAGGAAAAAGAGGAGGAACACATGGCCGCGGGTTACAATGGCCTGGTTCTGTGTGACCTTGCAGACAGAGATTATACCTCTGCGCTGGAGAATGTGCAGAAGGGACTGGAGACGGCAGAAGGTGATTCGATGCAGGATCTTCTCTTTAACGAGGTGGTTGTCTACGAGAAGAGTCACGATTTTAAGACGGCTCAGGAAAAAGCAGAGGAATATCTGCAGCTTTTTCCGGATGATGAGAAGATGCAAAGAGAGAAGGAGTTTCTGGACAGCCGTGTATCTTAGAGGAAGATAGGACGGCAGGATGGACAAGAAGGAGAGAAAAATTTGTACGAGTTGGAAGACATAACAGAAAGAGTGATATTGATCGGCGTCCAGGAAGAAGAAGGGGAAGAAGCGCAGGAATCTCTGGAGGAGCTGGGTGAACTGGCGCGTACAGCTGGAGCTGCGGTGGCCGGGAAGGTGATTCAGAAGAGGGAGAAGATTCACCCTGGTACTTATATAGGAAAAGGTAAGATTGAGGAAGTGCGTATGCTCATCCTGATGCAGGATGCCACGGGAGTGATCTGTGATGATGAGCTGTCCCCCGCTCAGATGAACAACCTGCAGCAGGAGCTGGAATGTAAGGTGATGGACCGTACATTGCTGATTTTGGATATTTTTGCCAGCCATGCTGTGACCAGAGAAGGAAAGATTCAGGTGGAGTTAGCTCAGCTTCGGTACCGGGCTGCCCGTCTGACGGGGCTTGGGCATTCTCTGTCCCGTCTGGGAGGTGGAATCGGAACCAGGGGACCGGGAGAGAAAAAGCTGGAGATGGACCGGCGGCTGATCCGCACACGAATCAGTCAGTTAAAAAGAGAGTTGGAAGAGGTTGTCCGCCACCGGGAGCTGATCCGTGAGCGGCGTCAGAAGAAAGGGCGCAAGATTGCCGCCCTGGTGGGGTACAGCAGTGCGGGAAAATCTTCCATGCTGAATTATCTCACAGATGCCAATGTTCTGGAGGATGCGATGCTGTTCTCCACACTGGATACCACGACCCGTGTTCTCAGACTCTCAGGAAAGCAGGAGATTCTGCTGACCGACACGGTGGGATTCATCCGAAAGCTTCCCCATCATCTGATCGAAGCGTTCCGCAGCACTCTGGAGGAGGTCTGCTATGCAGATATCATCCTTCATGTGGTGGATGCCTCCAATCCGCAGATGGAGACTCAGATGCACGTGGTGTATGAGACTTTGCGGGAGCTTCATGCGGCAGATAAACCGGTTGTCACTCTGTTTAACAAGCAGGATAAGCTTTTCAATCCGAGAAAGTTCCGGGACTTCCGGGCCGATTATTCCGTTCTGACGTCGGCGAAGACCGGCGAGGGCATGGAGGAGCTCAAGGAAATACTGGAGGAGATACTCCGCCAGGGACAGATCTATATTGAGAGACTGTACTCTTATGACCAGGCTGGGAGGATACAGCTTATCCGAAAAAAAGGAGAGCTGCTGGAAGAGGAATATCTGCCGGAGGGGATCGCGGTGAAAGCCTATGTTCCCAGAGAAATCTATGAGAAGGTATAAGAACAAAAACACCATATCTTGTTTTGATAGCAAAAAGCAGACGCAAGATATGGTGTTTTTCTGTTGACGTCCGGATAGGAGTCTGCTACAATGAAACTGCGGCGTGAGAATTACAGACACGTCTGAGAGTGAAAATGACTGACTGAATTTAAGGAGGCAAACGATGTTTCAGGTAGTAAAAAGAGACGGAGAGATTGCAGAATTTAACCTTCAGAAAATTTCAAATGCGGTGAGAAAGGCATTCGAGGCGAAGGAGAAACATTACAGTGAAGACATTCTGGATCTTCTGGCCTTGCGGGTGACAGCGGATTTTCAGGATAAAATAGCAGAAGAGCGGATTTCCGTGGAAGATATTCAAGACAGTGTGGAGAATGTACTGATTCAGGCAGGGTATGGAGATGTGGCAAAGGCCTATATCTTATACCGGAAGCAGAGAGAAAAAATCAGGAATATGAAGTCAACCATTCTGGATTACAAGGAGATTGTCAACAGTTATGTGAAGGTGGAGGACTGGAGAGTGAAGGAGAACTCCACCGTGACTTATTCTGTGGGTGGTCTGATTCTGAGCAATTCCGGTGCGGTGACAGCTAATTACTGGCTGTCTGAAATTTATGACAACGAGATTGCTGAGGCGCATCGCAATGCAGATATCCACCTCCATGATCTGTCTATGCTCACGGGATACTGTGCCGGATGGTCTCTGAAACAGCTGATCATGGAAGGGCTCGGAGGTATTCATGGAAAGATTACCTCTTCCCCGGCAAAACATTTGAGTGTTTTGTGCAATCAGATGGTGAATTTTCTGGGAATCATGCAGAATGAGTGGGCTGGAGCCCAGGCTTTCTCTTCTTTTGACACCTACCTGGCTCCATTTGTGAAGACGGATCACCTGACTTATCCGGAAGTGAAGAAATGTATTGAATCTTTTGTATATGGTGTGAATACACCGAGCCGTTGGGGAACGCAGGCTCCGTTCTCCAATATCACCCTGGACTGGACGGTTCCGGATGATCTGGCAGAACTTCCGGCTTTGGTGGGCGGCAAGGAGATGGATTTTAAATATAAAGACTGCAAAAAAGAGATGGATATGATCAACAAGGCCTTCATTGAGACCATGATTGAGGGAGACGCCAACGGAAGAGGGTTCCAGTATCCGATTCCTACCTATTCCATTACCTCTGATTTTGACTGGTCTGACACAGAGAATAACCGTCTTCTGTTTAAGATGACGTCAAAGTATGGCACACCTTACTTTTCCAATTACATAAACAGTGATATGAAACCAAGCGATATCCGGAGTATGTGCTGCCGTCTGCGTCTGGATCTGCGGGAGCTTCGCAAGAAGACGGGAGGTTTCTTCGGATCCGGAGAGAGCACGGGTTCTGTGGGTGTGGTGACCATTAACATGCCGAGAATTGCTTACCTGAGCAAGACGCCGGAGGAGTTCTATCAGAGACTGGACCGGCTGATGGATTTGTCGGCGAGATCTCTTCACATTAAGAGGGAGGTCATCGGAAAACTTCTGGATGCAGGATTGTACCCTTACACAAAAAGGTATCTGGGTTCTTTTGATAATCACTTCTCTACCATCGGTCTGGTGGGAATGAATGAAGTGGGTCTGAACGCGAAATGGCTTGGCTGTGACCTGACGGATGAGAGAACACAGAAATTTACCAAAGAAGTGCTGCTTCACATGAGAAGCAAACTGTCGGATTATCAGGAAGAATATCCGGGCGAGCTGTTTAATCTGGAGGCGACCCCGGCGGAATCCACAGCATACCGTCTGGCAAAACATGACAAGAAGCGCTGGCCGGACATTAAGACAGCAGGCAAAGAGGGAGATACGCCTTATTATACCAACAGTTCCCATCTGCCGGTGGACTATTCCTCCGATATCTTCGATGCGCTGGATATTCAGGATGAGCTTCAGACACTGTATACATCCGGAACCGTCTTCCATGCGTTTTTGGGAGAGAAACTTCCAAGCTGGAAGTCAGCGGCTGCTCTGGTGCGCAAGATTGCTGAAAATTACAGGCTTCCGTATTATACCATCTCCCCCACCTATTCTGTGTGTCAGGAGCATGGGTATCTGTCCGGAGAACATTTTACCTGTCCGAAGTGTGGAAGGCCCGCGGAAGTGTACAGCAGAATTACCGGATACTACCGCCCGGTACAGAATTGGAATGACGGAAAGACCCAGGAATACAAGAACCGGAAGCTGTATGATGTGGAACATTCAAAGCTTAAGAAGGTTCACACGGCAGTTCTGAAGATGAACCAGGATGAGATCCAGGTGGAACCTGTGGAGAGCATCAAGTATCTGTTTACCACCAGGACATGCCCGAACTGCAAGGCAGCGAAGGAGATTCTGAGGGAGGAAGATGTGAACGTGGAGATCATCGATGCGGAAGAACATCCGGAACTGGCGAGAAAATACGGAATCCGTCAGGCTCCCACACTGGTTGTCATGGATCAGGAGGGAGATCTGCGGCGTTATGTGAATGCCTCAAATATTCAAAGATATGTGGATGAACTGGGAGAGTAGAAGATAAAACAAAAGAAAACCTATGGAGCCGGAAGAGGAGATCGTAAATCCTCTGAGGGACCATAGGTTTTCTTTTGTGTGTATGACAGCTCAAAGATGAAGCAGCTGTCTTGCATTCCTGTAGAGAATGTCCTCACGTTCCATGGGTGTGAGCTCCAATTCCATGAAGGTCTTCAGGTCCTTCTTCTGGTCTGTCCAGGGCACATCAGATCCAAAGAGTACTTTTTTGTGGCCATGGTTTCGTATGATGCGGAGCATCTGCCCGGGATCGATATGCCGGATGGAGAAAGAAGTATCCAGATAGACATCCCGGCCCACCAGGGTACGTTCTACCTCATCATAGAACAGATTGCTTCCCATATGTGCGAGCACGACTTTGTTCGGGCGGACATCATCCAGCATCCGGGCGATAGGCCGGGGAGCTGCATGGATGGGGCAGGGGGAGGTGGGATCGTAACCAGCGTGGATGGAGATGATCAGATCCAGCTCGCTGGCCCGGGCGATAATGCGCTTGTAACGGATATCGTCAATCATTACGTTCTGGTCATCGGGATGCAGCTTGATTCCCTGGAACCCCAGTTCCTTGATGGTATTCAATTCTCCCATGTAATCTTCACTGTCCGGGTGAATTCCGGCAAAGGATAAAAGTCTGGGACCTTTGGCGTGTTCAAAACGCTCATTAATCTGAAGCGCAAACTGTGTGATGCTGTGGAACTGCTGAGGTTTGGTGACCACCGGCAGGACAACAGACAGGTCGATATGGGATTCCCGCATGGACTGCAGCAGCCCGTTCGCTGTCCCGTCAATACTGGGCGGTTCATTGAAGGCAGCAGTCAGATGGGGCATCACCCGTTTGGCCAGTGCATCCGGGAAAATGTGGGTATGAAAATCGATAATCATACTTAAAACACTCCTATCTTGTATCAAAGCAGGCCGGAACCTGCACCTAGATTTCAGTATACATGGATTGGAAAACAGGGGCAATAGAAAAAGAGAGATTTTTAGGGTTTTTCATCAATCCGGTTGACATTTTTTTTGATCCTGCTATACTTAAAACAATTGCAGCTTTAAAGTTTTGCACTTTAAAGTAAAAGCAAAAAAGGAAAAGAGGAGGACGAAGATTATGATCTGGGCAAAAGAAGAAACTTATTCGAGAGAAGAGATCGAATGTATTCAATTGAGAAAGTTGAAGGAAACAATTGCCTATATTTATGAGAGAGTCGCTCCTTATCGTGAGAAGATGGATAAAGCTGGGGTGAAGCCGGAAGATATTCAGACGCTCTCTGATTTGAAGAGACTTCCATTCACTTATAAAGCTGATTTCCGTGAAAATTATCCAATGGGGCTTTTTGCGGTGCCCAAGGAGGAACTGGTGCGTTTTCATGCATCTTCGGGCACGACAGGAAAGCCGACAATTGTAGGATATACGCGTAATGACATGAAAGTCTGGACGAACAATGTATCAAGAATAGCCTGTATGGGCGGGGCGTCCAGCAAGGATATCTGTCAGATTGCGTTCGGTTACGGAACGTTCACCGGCGCGCAGGGCCTTCATGGGGGGCTGGAAAATATCGGTGCCTCTGTGATCCCGACTTCTTCCGGCAACACGAAGAAGCAGATTATGTTTATGAAGGATCTTGGAACCACTCTTTTGGTGGCGACTCCTTCCTATGCGCTGCATCTGGGTGAAGTGATCCGTTCCATGGGCCTGGATCCCCAGAAGGATTTGAAGGTGCGCCGTGCGCTGTTCGGGGGAGAGGGAATGACCGAGCCAATGCGCCAGGAGATGTACAGGCTCTGGGGCGAGGACTTCCACTGTACGCAGAATTACGGAATGAGTGAGCTGTGCGGACCGGGTGTATCCGGTGAATGCGAGGAACTTCATGGAATGCATGTGAACGAGGACTGGTTTATTCCGGAGATCATTGATCCGAAGACAGAAGAAGTCCTTCCTCCGGGCAGCAAGGGCGAGCTGGTGGTTACCTGTCTTGGCAAGGAGGCACTGCCTCTGGTGCGTTACCGCACGGGAGATATCACCCGCTTGATGTATGAGCCATGTGCCTGCGGAAGAAATACCTGCCGTATGGAGAGCATTTCCGGGCGTTCGGATGATATGCTTGTCATCCGAGGCGTGAACGTATTCCCGACACAGGTGGAGGAAGTTCTGCTGAAGATTCCGGAGATTGGACCTCACTATCAGATTGAAGTGAAGAGAAAAGACAGATTGGATGTGATGACAATCACTGTGGAACTTATCGATGACCGTCTGTTGGATTCCTATGGCCTTCTGAAAGAGCTGGAGGCGAGGGTGAGAAAGAATTTGAAGGCATTGCTGGGGCTGGATGCAGTGATTCGTCTTGTGGCGCCGATGAGTCTGGAACGTTTTGAGGGAAAAGCAAAACGTGTGACAGACTTGCGTGGAGATGGTTTATAAGAAGGAGGCGAGGAGTATGTTGAATCAGTTGGCAGTGTTTGTGGAGAATCAGCCGGGAAAGCTTAAGGAAGTGACCTCCTGGGTGCGTGAGCAGAATGTGGAGTTCTATGCCTTTGTCTGCTTTGATAATCCGGAGTTTGGAATCTTTCGCTTTATCTGCGATGATCCGGATAAAATGAAACGGATTCTGACTTCCAAAGGATTTGTGACGAAAGTGGGACAGGTGTTGGCAGTCACTTTGACCAGAGAATTGGGAGGATTTGATGGACTTTTGGGAGTGCTGGCGGAGTATGATCTGAATCTGAACTATACGTATCCGTCATTTCTGAGAAAAGATGGCCTGCCGGTGGTGATTTTCAATACGGATGACCTGGAAAAATCCGAGGATGTACTGAGAGAGAGGGGATTCCAGGTAATCGAGCATATGTCAGAATGCGAATGTGAATAAAGGGTTGAGAAACCGGTATAATTTTGTTATGATGACCAGGGAGTACAAAAAAAGTACTCCCTGATTTTTTTGCCGAGGTGAAAAGCATGTATAAGGTTTTGATTGTGGAAGATGATATGGTGATTGCCAGAACCATGTACCGGCATCTTCAGTCCTGGGGGTACCAGGTTTCATGTGTCACAGATTTTCAGAATGTGATGCAGCAGTTTGTAGCTTTCGGACCCCATCTGGTACTTTTGGATCTGTCCCTGCCTTTTTATAACGGGTTTCATTGGTGTGACGAAATTCGAAAGAATTCCCAGGTTCCGGTGGTCTTCATCTCCTCAGCTTCTGATAATATGAATATTGTGATGGCCATGAGCCGGGGCGGGGATGATTTTATCGCAAAGCCCTTTGACCTGGATGTACTGGTGGCCAAGGTGCAGGCGATGATTCGGCGTGCCTATGCCTTTGGCACATCCGGGAATCTGATGGAACACAGAGGAGCAGTTCTGAATCTGGGAAATTCCACGTTGACCTGGGAAGATCAGACACTGGAATTGACGAAGAATGAATTTCGTATACTGCAGATCCTTTTTGAAAATGAGGGAAAAGTTGTCTCCCGGGATGCGATTATGAACCGTCTCTGGGAGAATGACAGTTTCGTGGACGACAATACATTGACTGTGAATATAACCCGTCTCCGCAAAAAGCTGGAGGCGGCAGGTTTGAAAGATTTTATTATGACAAAAAAAGGATTGGGGTATCGAATTTAGAGATGGATTTCAAGAAAGCGGTGAAAAGTTACATCCGAAAATCCCGGGGGATGCTGGCGGAAATTCTGGGCAGCCTGTGTGTGTTTGCGGTCATCTTTTTTCTCTATGGACTGCCGATGGAGCCTTTTGTCTATGGCAGTGTGCTGGTTTTAACCTTTTTGCTTGCCGGAATGGGTATGGGGCTTGTACGGGAATACCGGAGAGACTGGGAGCTGGTACAGATCCGGGAGTTGGTGCTGCAGATGCCGGTTGAGTTTCCGAAAGCAGGTGGAATCGACGAAGAGCTGTACCAGGAGATGATCCGGGCTCTTGGCAGTCATGCGGGTCAGCTAAAGCAGAAATATGACAGGAATCAGGCGGATCTTATGGATTACTATACACTGTGGGCTCATCAGATCAAGACGCCCATTGCAGCCATGCGGCTTCTTCTTCAGTCCAAGGATGCTTCAGATTCTATGCTGGAGATGGAGTTATTCAAGATAGAGCAGTATGTGGAGATGGTACTCGGCTATCTGCGGTGCGAGAGTATGAACGCGGACCTTTCTTTTAAGGAGCATTCCCTGGACGATCTGATCCGACAGGCAGTAAAGAAATACAAGAAAATGTTCATTCTGCGAAAAATTTCTCTGAGATATGAGCCGGTGAATACACAGGTGCTGACGGATGAGAAGTGGCTGGTGTTTGTGCTGGAACAGATTTTGTCCAATGCTTTGAAATATACGCCAAAAGGCGAAATCTCCATCTATATGGACGAAGAACAGGAGCAGACTCTGGTGATTGAAGACACGGGAATCGGGATTGCACCGGAAGATATTCCGCGGGTTTTTGAGAGGGGATTCACGGGTGAGAATGGGAGAAGAGACAAGCGTTCCACCGGTATTGGTCTGTATCTGAGCAGGCAGATTATGAAAAAACTTTCTCATCATATCTGGATAGAGTCAAAGCCCGGGGAGGGAACGCGGGTGTATCTGTGTCTGAGGCGCAGGGACTTGGAAGTGATCTCCTGACCATGCTGTCTTACGTAAATGTAAGGTTAGACGGCAAAATGTAAGCTGAAGTTATGGCAGCGGTCTGGCTGTGTTTTTATAATGAGATCATCAAATGGAAAGGACGATGAGCTTATGGAATTACTGGAGGTCAATCATTTAAAGAAAATCTATACAACCAGATTTGGAAAGAATAAAGTGCAGGCTCTCTCGGATGTGAGTTTTGCTGTGGAACAGGGAGAATATGTGGCAATCATGGGAGAATCCGGATCTGGTAAGACGACGCTTTTAAATATTCTGGCGTCTTTGGATAAGCCTACCAGCGGGGAAGTTCTCTTGGAAGGAAAAAATATTGTAGAACTGCGGGAAAAAGAAATTTCTGCTTTCCGGAGAAAAAATCTGGGATTTGTGTTTCAGGATTTCAATCTGCTGGATACTTTTAATCTGCGGGACAATATCTATCTGCCGCTGGTGCTGGCGGGGGAAGATTATAGGGAAATGGAACAGAAGATACGTCCCATCGCGAAAAAACTGCGGATTGAAGAGATTTTGGACAAATACCCCTATGAGGTGTCAGGGGGCCAGAAACAGAGAGCGGCTGTTGCCCGGGCTCTCATCACCGGGCCGAAGCTAGTGTTGGCAGATGAACCTACCGGGGCACTGGATTCCAAGTCGGCAGGAGAATTGCTGAAATTGTTCTCGAAGATTAATGAGGATGGACAGACGATTTTGATGGTGACTCACAGTGTGGCTGCGGCAAGTCATGCCAAGCGGGTGCTGTTTATTAAAGATGGAGAGGTATTCCATCAGATTTTCCGGGGGGATATGACCAGGCAGAAGCTGTATCAGATGATCTCGGATACCCTGACGATTTTGGCGACAGGTGGTGAGCAGTATGCGTAAGGGAATGTATCTGAGGCTGGCAGTTACGAATCTGGTAAAAAACCGGAAAATCTATGTCCCCTATCTTCTCACCTGTATTTGCTCTATCGCTATGTTCTATATTATGCGTTTTATCCGTCTGAATCCGGGAGTGGAACAGATGAGGGGCGGTTCTTCTGTGAGGATGGTATTAGGAGTAGGGCTTACTGTACTGATGATTTTCTCGGTGATCTTTTTGATTTACAGCAACGGTTTTCTCATGAGAAGCCGGAAGAAAGAGCTTGGGCTTTATAACATTCTGGGCATGGAGAAACGTCACATTGCCAGAATGCTGGTGCTGGAACTTTTGATCACGGCATTGGTCAGTATTTGTCTGGGGATTTGCCTGGGAATTCTGGGAAGTAAACTGATGTTTATGCTGCTTCTCCGCCTGATCCGGATGCCGGTGACTCTCGGATTTTATATTTCCGGAAAAGCGATTCAAAATACTTTGCAGATGTTTCTTATGATTTATCTGCTCACGCTTTTGAATGATCTGCGGCAGATTCACCTGGTCAATCCCATAGAGCTTCTTCGAAGCGCAAGCGAAGGGGAGAAAGAGCCGAAGGCAAAATGGCTGATGGCAGCCGCGGGGATGCTCTGCCTGGGAGTGGGCTACTACCTGGCATGGACGACGGAATCTCCGCTGCGGGCGGTAAACATTTTCTTTCTGGCGGTTCTTCTGGTCATGGCAGGCACTTATTTGCTGTTCACAGCGGGCAGCATTGCCATTTTAAAACTTTTGAAAAGCAACAAAAAGTTTTATTATCAGACCCGGCATTTTACCAGTGTCTCCGGCCTGATTTACCGGATGAAACAAAATGCGGTGGGGCTGGCCAATATCTGTATTCTGAGCACGGGAGTGCTGCTGGTAGTGTCCACCACCGTCTGCCTGTATTTTGGAACGGAGGACTCTATGAAGATGCAGTATCCAAGCCAAATCAATGTGACCGTCCAGAATCTGGAGCCTGGAACCTGGCAATCGGTACAGGACCAGGTGGAGAAGACGTTGAGAAAGGCAGGAGTCACAGGAAATGTCGAGAGTGAAACCTTCATTTCCGAGATTGCTGTACAGGAAGACGATACTCTGGATTTTGTGGCTTCCATGGCAGGGAAAAACATGGAAGGAATGCGGCTTGTGTATCTTTTTACACAGGATGAGTATGAAAGGATTACCGGAAGGCGGACGAAGCCGCTGGAAGACGGAGAACTTCTTTATTTGCCGGGAAATCAGGACAGCCTGGGAGAGATGGTGGGAATCGGAGACAGGAATTATGAGCTTCATCGCATTGAGCCGTTTTCGATCCGTATGAGTCTGGGGAATATTATAGAGTCTGTGGTATTGATTGGAAATGAAGATGTCTGTGAGAGAATCGGAGATCTCTGCCGGGAAAATCTGGGAGACATGTATTCCGGATGGAACTGCGAGCTGGGTGTGGATCTTAAGGAGGCCTGCCAGGAGGAAGACCAGGTGGGAAATCAGATCCTGGCAGATCTTAAGAGTTTTGTTCAACAATCCCAGATATCCAGCGAGGAAGATTCTGTGAGTGTGCAATTACGTCAGGAAAATGAAGACCGGATCTGGGAACTGAATGGAGGTTTATTCTTCCTGGGAATTTTCATGGGCTTATTGTTCCTGCTGTCGACCACGTTGATTATCTATTATAAGCAGGTTTCTGAAGGATACGAAGACAGGGAACGGTATGAGATTATGCAGAAGGTGGGAATGAGTAAGCGGGAAGTGCAGAAATCCGTGCAAAGTCAGATCCTTCTGGTATTCTTCCTTCCCCTTCTGATGGCGGTCTGTCATATCGTGGCGGCCTTCCAGCTGGTGCGCAGGCTGATGGCGGTTCTGTACATTATGAACACACAGCTGTTTGTTCTTTGCATGGCGGCTACCGTGCTGGTCTTTGCTCTGGTCTACACGTTCATCTATTGGGTGACAGCCAGGGTTTACTATAAAATTATTGAATAAGGTATCAAAAACTGGCCAGGAGCGGGGTACACTCCTGGCCTTGTTGTCTTAAAGATTTTGAATGAATTCATTGATGTAATAGGCTGCGGCGCCGACAGCGGATGCCTCGGTGCGGTAGTGGCAGACCCGGATGAAATCTCCGTTGTCCTCAAAAGGATTCAGCGCGATGGCCTTCTGGCGGAAGCGATCAATATAGTCACCCATATAGGCTCCCACATTACCGCCCAGGACAATATCGCAGTCATAACACATGCGAAGATTGTTGACAGCCAGGGCGAGATGATCCAGATATTCGTCGAAGATCCGCTCAAGCCCCGGATTGTGATGGGTGCTCAGCTGTTGGAAGAATTCACCGAGATTCCCGTCGGTGAAGTCGGAGAGCTGTCTGGCAGAACAGTAGGCGTCCAGACAGCCTTTCTGGCCGCAGTAGCAGGTCCGCCCATTGGGAACGATACACATATGGCCAAACTCGGTTGCACGGGAATTGACACCCGTATAGATTTCCTTGCCGTGCATGTTAGCTCCTCCCACGCTGCTGCTGAGAGAGAGATAGATCATGGGCTGTTCAGAGCCGGAGATCCAGCTTTCCGCCAGACCGGCAGAGTTCGCGTCGTTGAATAACAGGTAGGGGTATGGGATGTAAGGTGCAAGACGTTCATGGATATTGGCAGAGACATTGATGACAGTGGCGTAGGAGATGGTTTTCTGGTCCGTTTTTACGTGAACCGGCATGGAAATTCCCACGCCAAGCAGTTTGTCGGAATGAATCTGATGCTTTTCCAGCAAATCCCGCATCTCTCTTGAGAGAATTTGAAAATAGCCGGGGGAATCCTGGAAAGGCAGGCGCATTCGCTTGCTCCCTATAATATTCAACTCCAGGTCGATCAGTACGATGGAGAGATGGTTTTTCGTGATGTCCATGCCGAGGGCGTATCGGGCACTGGGAACACAGCTGATGATATTTGGTTTTCTGCCTCCGGTGGATTTAAAAGATCCCACGGTACGAACCAGCCCGGCATCTGTCAGAAGTGTCAGGTTCTGAGCGATGGTGGGAAGGCTGATTCCAGATTTCTGTGCGATGTTTTGGCGAGATGTCTTTTTGTCCTGATAGATAATCCGGTAGATATTACCGAATGATTTGGTTTTTGACTGTTCAGTACTCAAGTATATTCACCTCTTTTTTGTAAGTCGTAATCCGACTGAAAATCCTTTTACTTAAAAGATACGGGAAAGCGGAGCGTTCGTCAATAGATTTTTTTTTTGACAGAATTTTCCATTACTTTCGACAAGATAAATAAAACGTTTTACATAAATGATTGTTAAAAAAATAATTATTTACTGAAAAAAATGGAGTTAATTAGAAAAAATACATAAAAGCAGGGGTATAAAATTGTAAAATACTACAAACTTAAATAAAATAATTGACAAAAGTATAGGGCCAGGAATAGAATGGAAACAGAACAGGAGAATGACAGAAAGGGAGGATGAGAGTATGGATGAGATCAAGATGAGGGTCTCCGGTGTCGAGAAGTCATTCCCGGGAGTGAAGGCGCTCAGCAATATTGATTTTGCTGTCCGGAAGGGTACCGTTCATGCACTGTGCGGCGAGAACGGAGCAGGCAAATCAACGCTGATGAAAATCATCATGGGTCTGTATCGGGCGGACAAAGGGCAGATCTATATTGATGAGAAGCCGGTGGATATTCGGAATCCGATTCAGGCGAGAGAATATGGAATTTCCATGATTGCCCAGGAGTTGAATTACGTTCCGGAACTGTCGGTGGAAGAGAATCTGTTTCTGGGACGTCTGCCGGTGAATAAGTTCGGCAAGGTAAACTGGAAGCAGGTGCGAAGAGAGGCAAAGCAGTTTTTGAAAGATGAAGGACTTCCCTATTCTCCGACACAGAAGCTGAAGACTCTGACCGTATCAGATATTCAGATGCTGGAGATCATCAAGGCGGTTACCAACAATGCACAGATTATCATTATGGACGAGCCGACTTCCTCAATCACTGACAGAGAGGTCAAGCAGCTGTTCCGTAAGATTGAAGAGCTGAAGAAAAAAGGGGTCTCGATTATTTACATCTCCCATAAAATGGAAGAAGTATTCCAGATTGCCGATGATATCACGATTTTGCGCGATGGAAGTGTGGTATCCACAGACAGGGCAGAAGATCTGGATTTGGATACGGTGATCTCACGTATGGTTGGACGTAAGATTTCCAATGTCTATCCAAAAGAAGAGGTTCCCATCGGGGATAAAGCCCTTGAGGTAGAACATTTCACTCAGAAGGGAGTCTTTGACAATGTAAGTTTTTATGCCAGAAAAGGCGAGATTGTTGGATTCGCTGGACTGGTGGGTGCCGGCCGTACCGAGACGATGCGTGCTGTGTTCGGCCTGGATCCCCATGAGAGCGGAACTGTCCGCATCGACGGACAGGAGGCAGGCATTAAGAGTGTATCAGACAGCATCCAGAAAGGACTGATCATGCTGTCAGAGAGCCGCAGGGATGACGGAATTGTTCCCGTGCGCAGTGTGCTGGAGAATGCCAGTCTGGCCAGTCTGAAACAATACATATATGGAGGATATGCCCATAAGAAAAAAGAACGCCAGGAAGTGCAGGAGATGTTCAAAAAGATGAATGTGAAGACACCCTCCTTGGAAACCGAAATCTCCAAACTGTCCGGTGGAAATCAGCAGAAAGTGCTTCTGGCGAGATGGATGCTCTGTAATCCGGAGATTATGATTCTGGATGAACCGACAAGAGGAATTGATGTGGGAGCCAAGTTTGAAATCTACAAACTGATTACAGAGATTGTAAAGGAAAACAAAGCAGTGATTATGGTTTCTTCTGAGCTGCCAGAGCTGCTCGGCATGTGTGACCGTATTTATATTATGTGCCAGGGCAGAGTCAGCGGATGCATCGATAAGAGTGAGTTCTCACAGGAGACGATCATGATGTATGCCACTGGCCTGAGAGACCAGAATAAGGAGGGAGTAGAAAGATGAAAACCAATACATCGCATTATTTGCAAAAATTCAGTATCTATATCGTACTTGTCGTATTATTTATTGCCTGTAGTTTAATCAGTCCTTACTTCCTGCAGAGCAGTAACCTGATCAACGTGGCGCGTCAGCTTTGTGTGGGTATTCTGATTGCCTACGGTGAAATGTTGCTGATTATCAGTGGCTTTTTGGATTTGTCTGTGGGATCTGTGCTGGCACTGGCCGGTGTTCTGTCTGTATCTGCTTACAAGAGCACACACTCTTTTATCGTAGCGATTCTGGTGGCACTGGTTGTCGCAGTGGGATGTAACCTGATCAACGCATTGTTTGTGGCCAACTTTAATGTTCCTGCTTTTATCGCTACATTGGGTATGCAGCAGGCGGCAAGAGGTCTGGCTCTCTACTACACAGGCGGACAGAATATTCTGCAGCTTGGAGATTTTGTAAAAATCGGCCAGGGAACCGTGGGAATGATTCCTGTCCCGGTGATTATTGTTATCTGTATCACGATTGTGATCTGGTATGTGGTCAACAACACCAGATACGGACGCGGACTCTACGCCATCGGCGGAAGCCGCAGCGCAGCAGAGGCCAGCGGTATCAATTCCAAGAAGAGTATTTACAAGTCCTACCTGATCAACGGACTTCTCGTTGGTGTGGCAGGTATGATCTTCATGGCACGTAACAATGCCGGTCTTCCCAATGGTGCTGTTGGTTATGAGATGACCGGACTTACCGCAGCCATCGTCGGCGGTACATCCTTTACCGGCGGTATTGGTACTGTAAGCGGAACGATTGCCGGTGCATTTATCATCGGATTTTTGGAGAACGTTATGAACCTGATGGGTATCAACCCGTATATCCAGCAGGTAATCGAAGGATTTATCATTGTTCTGGCTGTGGCATTTGACGTAGTGAGCAAATCCAGAAAATCTCAGAAAGTGATTGTAAAAGACGAAAAAGAAGAGAAGAAAGCAGAATCATAAATCACGCGGAGGCGTGTGTGTGATAAAAAAAGAAAGGGAGGAAACAAAATGAAACTTAAAAAAATGTTAGCGGTACTGTTCAGTGCAATGATGGTGGCATCTTTGACAGCATGCGGCGGCAGCGGCAGTGACAGTGGAAGTTCTGACAGCGCGCAGGCCAGCACAGACGGAGAGTCTTCCGATTCCGGAGACGCATACCGTGTATGCTTCGTCGCACGTGCAAGTGCGGATACTTTCGCAGCTTGGATGACCGATGAGATGAAGAAAGCCGCAGAAGAGTATGACGACATTGAACTGACCTGTGTCAGCGGTGAAGGTGATGACAATACGGAAAACGGTCTTCTGGAAGACTGCATCACCAAACAGTATGACCTGGTAATCGTGCAGTCCAACAACAATGCGGCACAGGCTCCATATGTGAAACAGCTGGTAGACGCAGGTATTCCGGTTATCACAACGAACCCGACCACACATCAGAGCGATCTGGACGGATCAGACGATGATTCCGTTATGGAAGGCACCGGTACTGTGGATGCGGATCCGGTAGAACAGGCAAGAGTCAGTGCGGAACGTGCGGTGGAAGAAGTTCCGGAGAATGCAAATGTGGTTGTTCTGCGTGGACCATCTGGAAACTATCATGCTGAGAAGAGACGTGAAGCATGGGATACTTATTTCTTTGATGAGCGTGACGATGTAAATATTCTGTATGAAGATTATGCGAACTGGAACAGTGATGAGGCAATGACTCTGATGGAGTCCTGGGTACAGGCTGGTACTCACATTGATGCTATCATTTCTATGAATGATAACATGGCAGCAGGCGCAATTGAGGCTATTCGTGGAAATACCGATTACATTGCGGAAGATGGAACCCCAAGCTTCCTGGCATACGGCGTAGACGGAACTGCTCAGGGATGTCTGCTGATTAAAGAAGGTTTGCTCACATCTACAGCCCTGCAGTCTGCTTCCGAGCTGGCTCAGAAGAATATGGACTATGCAGAGCAGGTACTGAATGGAGAAATTGAGGTTACAGAAGTCAATGACTACGTAGATGCTCCGGAAATCAATGCAGACAATGTGGATGAGTATATCCAGATCTACGTTGACAACGGTGAGATCTCTGATGATGGAACTCTGGCATCCGAATAAGTAAAGTAAGGCATCTGATTTTGCCGGTAGTATTTTTTACTAAATATGCATCATGGGCGCCCGGCAGGTAATTCTTGCCGGGCGCCTTGTTTAAAAGGAGAAAATTTCCGTCCCTGGGACGGTGAATGATAAATGTGAAGGCGGGGGGCTGGAAAGAGGCCTTCTGCATACGAAATAATAAGGCTGAAAAGCGAAAGGAGAAGAAAATTATGGAAATGCAGAAAGGTGCTTATATGCAGGGAACAGACAAAATGATTTTGAAAGAGATCCCTGTGCCGGAGACAAAAGAAAAAGAGGTATTGGTACAGATTGAGTATGTGGGAATCTGTGGTTCGGACGTGCATTATTTCCACACAGGATGCTGCGGTTCCTACAAAGTAGATTTATCTCAGGATTTTATGCTGGGACATGAGTGCGCAGGTACAGTTGTGAAAGTGGGAGAGGGCGTCAAAGATCTGAAAGTGGGAGACCGTGTGGCTCTGGAACCAGGTATCACATGTGGAAAATGTGAGTTCTGCAAGAGCGGACATTATAATCTGTGCCCGGATGTGGTTTTCCTGGCAACTCCGCCTGTGCAGGGATGCTATGAGCAGTTTATCGCGTTTCCGGAAGATATGTGCTTCAAGCTTCCGGATAATGTGTCTACTTTGGAGGGATGCCTGATTGAGCCTCTGTCTGTGGGATTCCATGCGGCAAATCAGGGCGAAGTGGGTGTCGGAGATACAGTTATGATTCTTGGATCCGGCTGTATTGGACTGGTGACCATGCTGGCTTGTAAGGCGCACGGCGCAGGACAGATTATTGTGGCAGACCTGGTGGACGCAAGACTTGAGAAGGCGAAGGAGCTGGGGGCAACTGCGGTGATCAACAGCAAGAACACAGATGTATTCAAAGAAGTTGAGCGTCTGACAAATGGAAGAGGAGCCGATGTGGTGTTTGAGACTGCAGGTTCTCCGGTTACGATTGCACAGACTCCGTTCCTGGTGAGAAGAGGCGGAACAATCACCTTGGTGGGACTTGCTTCCCAGGAAGAAATCACTTACAATTTCGCGCAGATTATGGACAAAGAAGCGACTATCAAATCCGTATTCCGCTATCGGAATATTTATCCGAAGGCTATCGCTGCTGTTTCAAGCGGGGCCATTGATGTGAAGAAGATTGTCACCCATGAATTTGATCTGGATCACATTCAGGAGGCTTTTGATGAGGCTGTCAACAATAAGACAGATCTGGTGAAAGCTGTCATCAAAGTGAAATAGGAGGCGCTATGTATTATATTGGCGTAGACCTGGGAACATCGGCAGTAAAATTGCTGCTGATGGATGCGAAGGGTAAGATTATCAATATTGTTTCAAAAGAATATCCTCTGTTCTTCCCCCATCCGGGATGGTCCGAGCAGAATCCTCTGGACTGGTATGAAAAAACCATGGAGGGGATTCGTGATCTTGTATCGGATACTGATAAGTCGCAGGTGGCGGGAATCAGCTTTGGCGGGCAGATGCACGGCCTGGTGGCTTTGGATGAAAAAGACCAGGTGATCCGCCCGGCGATCCTGTGGAATGATGGAAGAACTGGCGAGGAGACTGATTATCTCAATCAGGTAATCGGAAAAGAAAAGCTGTCCGAGTACACAGCTAATATTGCTTTCGCTGGTTTTACAGCACCCAAGATTCTGTGGATGCGAAAGCACGAGCCGGAGAATTTCGCCCGCATAGCGAAAATTATGCTGCCGAAAGATTATCTGGCATATCGGCTGTCCGGAAGCTTCTGCACAGAAGTGTCGGACGCATCGGGAATGCTTCTTTTGGATGTGAAGAATCGCTGCTGGTCAAAGCCGATGCTCGAGATCTGCGGTATTACAGAAGAGATGCTGCCTACGGTCTATGAAAGTTATGAGGTTGTGGGCAGTCTGAAGCCGGACCTGGCGGCGGAATTAGGTCTTTCCAAGGAAGTTAAGGTTATTGCCGGGGCCGGGGATAACGCGGCGGCGGCAGTGGGAACCGGAACGGTGGGAGATGGAAAATGCAACCTGTCTCTGGGAACTTCGGGAACTCTGTTTGTATCCAGCAGAAAGTTTGGAGTGGATGCGAACAATGCCCTGCATTCTTTTGGTCATGCGGATGGTCATTATCATCTGATGGGCTGTATGTTGAGTGCTGCCTCCTGTAATAAATGGTGGGAGGAAGATATTCTGAGGACGAAGGATTTTCAGGGAGAGCAGGCTGAGATTGGAAAGTTGGGAGAAAACAGTGTATTTTATCTGCCGTATCTGATGGGTGAGCGATCCCCCCATAACAATCCGAAAGCCCGTGCCATGTTTATCGGAATGTCCATGGATACCACGCGGGCAGATATGACACAGGCAGTTCTGGAAGGTGTGGCCTTCGGTCTTCGGGATTCTCTGGAAGTTGCGAGAAGTCTGGGAAATCACATCACCAGCAGCCGGATCTGCGGCGGCGGTGCCAAGAGTCCTCTGTGGCGCAGAATCATTGCCAATGTGATGAATCTGAAGCTGGAGATTGTGGAGAGCGAGGAAGGTCCTGCCATGGGCGCTGCGATTCTGGCGGCTGTGGGCTGCGGGGAATATCCTGATGTGGAGACGGCGGCCAAACAGATTGTTCATGTGGTGGAGACTGTGGAACCAGAGGAGGAATTGGTTCGTAAATATGAAGAGCGGTACCAGAAGTTCCGCGAGATTTATCCGACTGTGAAAGCATTGTATGACAGTCTGGCAGAATAAAAAACAGAATCTGTAAACGAAGAAAAGCCATCGAAGGATGAATTAGAATTTTCGGTGGCTTTTTTTATGCCTTTTGAATGAAAAAACAGTGAATATCTTGAAGGAATATTTATTCAATGTTACAATTGTCAAGTCGAATGACAAGGGGATTTTATACGCCGGAAGAACAGGAGGTGTTCTCGTATGACGGCGAAGGAGGAGATAAAGATTTTATGAACAAAGAAGCATTTCAAAGAGGAGTCCGGGATGGTATTCCCATTGCTCTGGGATATTTCGCGGTAGCTTTTACTTTTGGTATGATGGCGGTTTCGGCCGGCCTCACCACAGGACAGTCCGTGTTGATCTCTCTGACGAATCTTACTTCGGCAGGGCAGTTTGCAGGGCTGAATCTGATTGTGGCTGGCGGTACTTATTATGAGATGGCCCTGACACAGCTTGTGATTAACTTAAGATATTGTCTGATGTCGTTCTCGCTTTCTCAGAAGTTGGAGAGAAAGACAGCGCCCTGGCACAGATATCTGGTGGCTTTCGGAGTTACGGATGAGATTTTTGGGGTCAGTGCCAGCCAGGAGGGATTTATCAGTCCCTGGTATAACTATGGTGCCATGTGTGTGGCAATTCCGGGATGGGTCCTTGGAACTTTGGTTGGAGCAGTGTCAGGAAATCTGCTTCCGGAATTTATGATCAGTGCGCTGAGTGTGGCAATCTATGGAATGTTCCTTGCTGTGATCATACCGCCTTCCAAGAAAAACAAGGCAGTTCTGGCAGTGGTCATTGCATCGATGGCGGTGAGCAGCCTTTTTGCGTATATTCCGGTGCTTCAGCAGGTATCTTCCGGATTTGTGATTATTCTGACGACTCTTCTGGTAGCCGGAGCGGCTGCATGGATTTGCCCGATTCAGGAGGAAGGAGGGGTGACAGATGCAAAGTAATGTCTATCTGATGATTTTGGT
>ERZ1643247.1036-NODE-1036-length-28398-cov-6.949970_pt1 | contig 28398 bp, 26 predicted proteins | sample MGYA00579264_ERZ1643247 | MGnify/ENA primary metagenome ERZ1643247 (study PRJEB29033, sample SAMEA4952262) | chicken gut metagenome | biome: Broiler Chicken; feature: Gastrointestinal Tract; material: Caecum | place: Ireland | collected 2018 | study: Broiler... | reverse complement strand
AGGGTTTCATAACCCCATCGGTGCCTTTCGCAGAAAGGTGGTTTATAGATATGACAGAAAAAGAACGGATGCTGGCAGGAAAAATCTACTGCCCGTTTAAAGTAGGGGACAATACGTGGGAAAAGAGCCGCGAAGTTCTGGAACAGTTTAACTCCATGCCGTGGCAGAAAGAAAAAGAGCGTATGGAGCTGTTAAGAAGTATTTTCGGACATCTGGAGGAAGATGCTGTAATCGTGCCGCCGTTTTACTGCGATAAAGGTACCCAGATCTATATCGGAAAGCATTTTTATGCCAATACCGGTCTGCTTATACTGGACGAGGCTGATGTGAGGATCGGCGATCATGTATTCATTGCTCCCCGTGTGTGCATCTATACGGCGGGACATCCGATTGATGCAGACGTCCGCAGACTGGATCTTGAGTATGCAAAGGGCGTAACGATAGGAAATGACGTCTGGATCGGCGGAAATACAGTGATCAATCCCGGTGTGAATATCGGCAGCAATGTAGTGATCGGCTCCGGCTCAGTTGTGACCAGAAATATACCGGACGGAGTAATTGCGGCAGGAAATCCGTGCAGAGTATTAAGAAAGATTTCACAGGAAGATAAGGATTACTGGACACGGCAGGCAGAAGAATATTTTGCCGATGCGGATATCGACAGCCGTGCAGAAAGATAAAATCCGGATGGGAGAAATACGTCTTACTCTTTCCAGTATTCTGCCATATATTTTTCTGCTTCTTCCTGTGAAAGATCATACTTTTCCTGAAGCTTCCGGAGGGTGGATTCACGGGGAATCTTAACTTCCTGAAGAGCGGAGATGAGCTGGCGGATGCCGTCATTAATCCCTTCAAGATAGCCCGTAGATTTTCCTTCGTTGTATCCGTCTTCATACCCTTCGCGCCGCAGGGTTTTATCGTGCAGTTCTTTATCATATGTTTCCAAAATCATCTGGATCACCTCAGCTTTTTGTTTTATCAGGATATCCTGTAAAATATCATTATCGATGCAGGAATCTACAGCGTAAGAAAGGGACTCTTCCAGTGGTGAACCGGTCAGGAGCCCTTTCCGGACAGTATCTACAAAGATTGCATATTCTTTCAGACGTCTGCACTTTTCCATCAAAACCATATTGTGCCCGTAATTTATATTCAGCATTATCGCAATGCACTCAAGACACGGTGTTTTAGGTGATGACGGCATATTAAACAAGTCTGTCAGCTTTAATACTGACCGGTCGGGTTCATTTTCAGTGCCGTTATAAAATACGATATATTGTGGGAAAGGCAGTTTTTTGGGAGATGAGGTATAGATATCAATCTCGTTAGCAGCAATATATTTCTCATATAATTTCGAAAAATACATTAAGCCTCTCACCGGCATATTCGGATTAAATGTGCTCTGATGTTCATATAGATTCATAGTACCGCTGATCAGGAAAGCCAGATCATTCTTCATTGATAAATACAGGACATTGTCAAGCGTATTTATTTCCAGCTCGTCCGGGTTACTGTAATTACTGCCGTTGATCGCATTATAAAGCGAGAGCAGATCTTCTTTTTTCTGAAATACAAGACGAAAAAGTCCGTCTTTGTATGTCCTGTTTGCCGCAGGAAAATCCTGATTATTAAGTTGTTTTATCAATAATTACACCTCCATTATAAGAAAAAAAGTAAGTGGCTGCAACCTTCTGTGAGTCCAGACAAAAGGAATCTTTGACGGAAAACGTCGGATATGGTTATTTGTACCGGATACTGTCTCTGGAACAGTATGCGGGAAAGAGAAGATCCCGCTGATGGTTTGTCCAGTATAGACCACAGTGAGACAAAATACAAGACGGAAAAATGCACAAATCAGGAACAGCAGATTTCGGTTCTGGTTCAAGAGAATAATAAAGTCCATGTACATTGCTGATATAGAAATGCTATAATTTCAAATAAAAGTTTATCTGAACAGGAGATATACATAATGTGGAACACAGAAATATATGAGAAGTTCGGCAAAGAACGCCTTCAGCCGTCCATAGATCTGGTATCGCGGCTGAAGGACGGAAAATTTGAAAGAATACTGGACGCGGGCTGCGGGACAGGTATGAGCACGGCAGCCCTTGTATCAGCTTTTGGAGATGCAGAAATTATCGGAGTAGATTTATCGGAGGAAATGCTTGTAAAAGCACGAAAAAATATATCGCAGGCTATGTTTATCAGGCGCGACTGCTCCCGGCCGTTATCCGATCTGGGTAAGTTTGATCTGCTATTTTCTGTTCCCGTTCAGACGTCTCTTCCTGATCGGCGAGAAGTAAGGTTTACAATAAAGGTCTGAGGCATCTGACAATTTTTTCCACGGTTTCCACGAATGTATCTGTGTCTGTATGAGGATTATTCAGATAGGCATGATAGGCTCCCTGTATACAGTACGAAAGAAGGATCTGTTTTGCCGGATCTTTCGCGTATTCCGGGTACTTCCGGAAGATAACTTCTTTGAGCGCCTGATCCAGGCGGACGCCCAGATGGCTTTGTTCCCTTCCGGAAAACAGGATCCGGATCAGGGAGATCTGGGACATAAAAGCAAGGCAGAGCTCCCGGGTGAAGGCATCGGAGTTCTCCGGCGTGTAATCCCTCAGATGATCTATGCTGCTGATAATAGATGCCACGGTTTCCTGTTCGATTGCCTCAGACAAGGCATAAATGTCTTCGTAATGGGTGTAAAAGGTTGATTTGTTGATAAGCGCCAGGGCACACAGTTCTTTGACTGTGATTTTTTCAAGAGGTTTTCCGGCCCTCAGTTCGATAAATGCATTTTTAATGGCAGCTTCTGTTTTCCGGATTCGCAGATCTGCTTTTTTGTTTGTTCTTTTTTCTGTATTTTTCATTTCTTATTTTCCCCCATAATTCATAGCAGCGGTTCTACGGAACAGCACACATAGTTTAACCGGCATCCCGGGACCGGCGGCCTACAAAATGAACTGTGCCATATAATCGACATTTCTTATAGAACCGTCGTTTTTTCGACATATATCCGGTATTGCCGGTGGATTTTTTTCTGCTCTGCGGATAAGCTGATTATAGAACAAAAAACAACTGCTGTCGATTAATCTGGAGGGATATTATGGATTTTTATGGATTTTATACAGGAAAAATTTTTGACGCATACAAATATCTGGGCGCGCATGTTGAGGGCAAGAAAGTAGTATTCCGCACATTTGCTCCGTCGGCGTCCCGGATTTCCGTGATCGGTGAGTTTAACGGGTGGACAGAAAGTCCCATGGAGAAAGTACATGACGGGAATTTCTGGGAGTTTGTATCGGAGAAGGCAGAGCCCGGCATGATGTATAAGTACCGCATCTATGACCAGTCGGGAAAATGGATAGACCATTGTGATCCATACGGGTACGGGATGGAGCTGCGCCCGAATACAGCGTCTATCATCCGGAATATGGAAACAGGGCAGTTTCATGATGAAAAGTGGATGAAAAAAAGATCAGATCACAGGAACCTGCCGCTGAATATTTACGAACTGCATTTTGGTTCCTTCAGGAAACCGTCGGAGGAGCCGGATGCATGGTACAATTATGAGGAGATGGCAGATATCCTGATTCCGTATCTGAAAGAGAACGGATACAATTATCTGGAACTGATGCCTCTGAATGAGTATCCCTGCGATGAATCCTGGGGATATCAGGGAACCGGCTTTTTCAGCCCTACATCAAGATACGGGACAGCGGACCAGCTGAAGGCCTTTGTGGATGCCTGTCATAGAAATGAGATCGGTGTAATCCTTGATTTTGTCCCGGTACATTTTGCCGTGGATGATTATGCCCTGGCAAATTACGATGGGACAGCGCTGTATGAATATCCGCATTCCGATGTGGGAGACAGCGAATGGGGCAGCAGGAACTTTATGCATTCCCGGGGAGAAGTGAGAAGTTTTCTGCAGTCTGCGGCAGAGTACTGGCTGACAGAGTATCATCTGGACGGACTGCGCATGGACGCCATCAGCAGAGCCATCTACTGGCAGGGAATGCCTGAGCGGGGTGTAAATTCCAATGCGGTGGAATTCCTCCGGTATATGAATCAGGGGCTGAAAGAACGGCATCCGTCTATCATTCTGGCAGCAGAAGATTCCACGTCGTTTCCCGGCGTGACAAAATCTGTGAAAGAGGGCGGACTGGGATTTGACTATAAGTGGGATATGGGCTGGATGAACGACACACTGGACTATTTCCGGACAGCTCCTGAGTACCGGACACGGGATTATCATAAGCTGACATTCTCCATGGCTTATTACTATGACGAGAGATATCTGCTGCCTCTGTCCCATGATGAGGTCGTCCACGGCAAGGCTACGATCCTGCAGAAAATGTACGGGGATTATGAGCAGAAGTTCCCGCAGGCAAGGGCATTTTATATGTATATGTACGCCCATCCGGGAAAGAAACTGAATTTTATGGGAAATGAGATCGGACACTTCCGGGAATGGGATGAAAAACGGGAAATGGACTGGAATCTTCTGGACTATCCGGCTCATCAGGAGTTCCACCGTTTTATAAAAGATCTGAACCGCTTCTATCTGGAACATCCGGCATTTTCTGAAATGGACTATGATACGGAAGGTTTTCAGTGGCTGGAGTGCCATGCACAGGAAAAATGTGTGTATGTATTCCAGCGGAGAAGTGAAAAAGAGCGGATCATGGCAGTCTTTAATTTTTCGGATAAGGAGCAGGAAGTTGAAGTTCAGGGCAAAAATATAAAGGAACTGAAAAAAGTGTTCAGCAGTGAATATATGGGTTATGGAGGTGTGGAAGAGAAGGAGAGTAAAGCTGTAAGGATAAAGAAGGACAGCTGCTCATTCCGGCTGAAACCGTTTTCGGCGGAATACTATATGATCGGGTAGAATACAGCCGGGCCGGGAAAGGACAGTAAGCAAAATGCTTTTCGATCCTTTCCCGGCCCGGTTTGTTTCTGGAATGTTTTATCCGGCCAGTTTCCGTCTGTCTACTGTCTGTTTTAAAATCAGGGCAAGAACCGCAGCCAGGATTCTGGCAATTACAGTGCTCCACCAGATCATGATCTGTCCGCCAAAAAGAGGGGGCAGGACAAGCATGAGAAGCAGCATAAGCACAGGCTCTATGTAGGTCAGAATATAGGAAAGAATACTTTCTTCTATTGCGTAAAAACTTGCAGTAGTTACACGGGTTACCGCTACAAAAGGAACGGAGATCAGAAATATAGGGAGGATTCCGCCAATCTGAGCGTTTACTTCAGCAGACGAGCCGAACAGGATACCGATCAGATCTCTTGTTCCGTACAGAATGACGCAGCTGACAGCCGCCAGGATGATTCCGCATCCATATGCCAGCTTTCGTATTTTCTTCAGCCGGACCAGGCTTTTTTCTCCGTAATAGCGGCTGATAATCGGCTGGCTTCCGTCTCCCACTCCCTGAAAAATCAGATAAACGATACAGATAATATAGGAAATACATGCGTAGACGGCGACTGCCTGATCTCCTCCGTAAAAGATAGAAAACCGGTTTATAATGATCAGGGATATATTCGGCGTCATTGTAAGACCGAAGGGGGAAATCCCGACTTTTATAATGGATTTTGACAATGTTCGGATTTTCCCCGGCGCTATTTTCAGCTGAAACATTTTTTCTCTGAAAAAATAAACCAGAGCGAAGAGCAGGGTTACGCCCTGTCCGATAATGGTAGCCAGTGCCGCGCCGGTAAGGCCTCCTCCCAGCACCCAGACAAACAGGTAATCAAGAATTACATTGGTGATAAACCCTCCGATCATGGAAATCATGGCATAGAAAGGACCGCCGTGATTGCGGATGAAGGGAATCAGGCCTGTGCTGAGGATCTGCAGTCCGGCGCCCAGCGCAATCACCCGGTTGTATTCCCCGCCCAGTGCGAGCAGCTGTCCTTCGGCGCCCAGCAGCTGCAGAATGGGGCGGTTCAGGACAAAGGTCAGGAGAGTCAGGATAACGCTGAAAAGCAGAAGCATCCATAAAGTGGCGGCTGTGAATTCCCGTGCCCGGTTTTCCTTCTTTTCCGCCCTGCTGATCGAGTAATAGACAGCGCCTCCCATGCCGATTCCGGTGCCTGCCGCCTGAAGGATAGCGGAGACCGGATAGGCCACATTTATGGCCGAAAGGCCCAGATCTCCTACACTGTGCCCCACAAAAAAGCCATCCACAATTGCATACACTCCCGATAATGCAAAAGAAAGGATGGCGGGAATGACGTATTTAAAAAATGTTTTCATTTCACTCATGTTTTCGTTCGCTCTCTTTCAGTTCTTTTTCAAAAAGGAGATTAAAAAGCTCCATTGTTTCGATTGTCTGCTTCATGCGTTCGGCCCCGATTTTTCGGGAAATTCTTTCTTCAGCCGCCAGTAAAGGATTAATAATACCATCTGCATATTGTTTCCCCTTTCCCGTCAGAAACACAAGTTTTTCCCGTTTGTCATGCCGGCCGGGTTCAAGAATAACCAGACTTCTGTTTTTCAGGTCACGGATCACAGTATTTACGGTAGCTTTTACAAGCCCCACTTCTTCTGTAATCTGTTTCTGGGTCAGATCGGTTCCGGTTTTTAGAGAGTAAAGAACCATAAGTTCCGGATATCCGATTCCACAGTGTGCAGCCCACCGGGTGTAAAGAACCGTTCCTTTTGCCCAGGAGGAATATAATTGACAGATATTCGATAATTCAGACATATTTCCACCTCTCTAATTAGTATGCATAAATACTATTTAAGTACTTGCACACACTATTATAGGAATGCAAAAGAGGATTGTCAAGAAAAATATATGCAGAAAAATACCGGCAGGTCTGATGACCCGCCGGCAGATTATGCCTGTCTGCTATTTATTGAATCCTTTCCGCTCTTTCGCAGCTTCGATCAGTTCTTTCGCCTCTTCAAAAGCTCCGGGAAGATATGCTTCCGTCCATTCTTTGCCCTGCTTTTCCTGCTTCTTGATGTCTTCCCATTTTGTCAGGACTTCACCCGTATCGGATACCGTGGCTTTCCCGAAAACATGGGGATGCCGGCGGACCATTTTATCGATCACGGTCTGGATTACATCGTCCATGGTAAACAGACCTTCCTCCTCGGCAATCTGTGCGTGAAATACGACCTGCATGAGCAGATCGCCCAGTTCTTCTTTCAGATTGTCGGGATCCCCGGTCTGCTCCAGAATATTGATGCCGCAGATGACTTCCGCGGCCTCTTCAATACAGGGCCTTTTCAGGCTCATATGGGTCTGCGCCCGGTCCCAGGGACAGCCGTCCGGAGCCCGGAGACGGGCGATTATCTGTTCAAATTCTTCAAACTTTGTCATGGCTGCTTTACCATACATTCCTTTCTGTAAAATGCGATTCCATATTTCAGAATATCAGAATAGCCTTCCTGCCTCAGTGTTTCTTCATACTTCCAGTCTTCGATCTGCTTAAGGGCCTCATCACATCGGCGTTCCAGTTCCTGATATGTCCGGGCAACTTTGATCTCCATGATTACAGCTTTCCCCCTGACGCTCGGGTATTTCAGCAGGATATCGGGACGCCCGTTTCCGGATTTCCGGTTGGAGAGTACAATATAGTTTCCAATATTTTTAAGCATCCTTGCAAGGAAACCATGATAGTAGCTCTCCTGATAGTCATAAAAACTGATTGTTTCCATCAGATTGTCAGAGAGGATCTGCGCCATAGTATCGCAGTCGCCGTTTAAGATACTTTCATAGAGAGGGGAAAGCTCCTTCTCCTTCGTCTTCTCTTCAAACCACCGCAGTACAGTGTTTTTATAAATGTAACGGATTTCACTGTTCGGTATTGCCATCTCGACAAGGATATCCTCGCCGTCCTGCCGTTGACTGATCTTTTTCAGATACCCTGTAAAGAACAGGAAGTTCCAGAGGTTGTCCTGTGTGGAGTCCATATCGTCGTAAGTAATATCTTCGTGAATCGGTTTTGTGATTGTCTTTCCCTCAATCAGAGCTTCGATTTCCTGCTTTACCGAGATATCTGCCCGTTCCACGAGAGTGCGGACAATGCTGTTGGAACTGGTATTGGACCAGTAGGGTTTCAACAGGGCTTTTTTGTTGTTATAGCAGGAATTTACATAATTGATGACGCTCCACGGATTGTACACTTCAGTATTGCCGAACTGGTATCCGTCGTACCACGTTTTAACTGCGCTCAAATTTTCTTCAAGACCGTAATGTACAAGCATCTGATCCACCTCGTCTTGAGTAAATCCGAAGTGTTCGGCGTAGGCTGTATCCATGATTGAAACAGTATTCAGATTATTTAATCCGGTAAAAATGGATTCTTTACTGATGCGCAGACACCCTGTGATTACTGCAAATTCCAGAGTATCGTTTGTCTTGAGAGCCGACTCGAACAATGAGCGGATCAGACGGACCATTTTATCATAGAAACCGCTGAAATACGCATTTTCCAGAGGAACGTCATACTCATCGATGAGGATGATCGTCTTCCTCCCGTAGAAAGCGTACAGACACTCGGAGAGGAATTTCAGTGATGTAAGGTATTCATCATCGTCCGCTTTTCGATTCATCAAAAGATCATATTTTGTGCGGTCATCATTGCTGTCCAGATTTTGGGAAATCTCCGGATGCTTTTTGAATTCCCGCGCTATATCCTCTTTCAGACAGTGGAATGCCGATTCATAGCTCCCTTGTTTCATAGATTTCAGGGACAACGAAATTACAGGATACTGTCCGAATTCCTTTCGGTATTTTTCGCCGGCTTCCATGATTTTTGTCCCTGCAAACAGACGGGAACGGTCTTCGTCAGATTTTTCAAAAAAGTAGCGGAGCATGCTCATATTCAGGGTTTTGCCGAAACGGCGCGGACGGGTGAAGAGGTTAACTTTTCCACGCAGATCGATCAGATCTCTTATCAATAATGTTTTGTCAACATAATAATAGCCTTTTGTAATAATTTCCTCAAAATTTTCCACTCCGACCGGCAATGGTGTCCATTCCATGCAGAAACGCCTCCCTTCCATTCGTAGTTCAATCTTACTACGATTGGAAGAGAGGCGCAAGATTCTTTCTTTTTGATATCTGTGAACAGCTTTTTATCCGTTACTTCCTGTTGTGGACAGCCGGACCGCTTTATCCGTATTGCAGCTGATCTTATTCTCAAGGTTGTAAACGGCATTGCTGATTACATATTCCCCGTCATTTATATATACTTCGATGAGATTGGGATCAACCAGTACCTCTATCCGGAAGCCGTCTCTGATTTCAGGTGTTTCGGAAATCAGACGGGCGCCTTCGATATCAGCAGGATAGACTTCTGTGCGGTCTGTAATAATCCGGTTTCCTTTTCTTGTGATGAGAAATCCGCCGATATCAATTGTTTCGCCGTCCTCCAGGTCAAAAGCAGCCATGTAGCCGTCTTCGGAAGCTTCTGCCACATTCCGGATTATTTTTGAGTAAGCATTGCGGATATTGGGGTGCATGTGGAAATAAATATGTCCGTCTTTCCGATCGACTACCCGGGGAGAGCAGAACATGCCGATCCAGCCTTCTTCTGTTACCTCCGGCATACGGACCCAGGCCGTCATTGTTCTTCTTCCGTCTTTGTCCAGTGTTGTCTGGGGCGCGTACAGATCCAGCCCATAGTCCAGATACTGGTACTGATCCGGTATCCCGATCCGGCACTCTGATTCATCAAAAGTTACCGGGAAACAGAGAGACTGGTTCTTCTCTTTCTCGCCATTTGTCAGAAAGCCCATGGCTGACAGAAGCAGAACACCGCCGCCCTCTGTCTCAAAATAATCCGGACATTCCCACATCCATCCGTATTCCGGACCCTTCCAGGCCTTATTTACGTAGGTCCATGTATGGAGATCTTCGCTGCGGTAGAAAAGGACTTCGCCGTATTTTTCCTCTACTGTGCTGCCAAGAATCAGATACCAGGCGTCTTTCCCTCGCCAGATCTTCGGGTCTCTTGTGTGGGTGCGGTCTCCGATGGAAGGATCAGTGACAGGAGGAATGATTACTTTTTTGTCCTGCTCATTGTCAAACCGGAATCCGTCGTCCGAGGAAATCATAAGCTGGGAAGCTTCAAACTGTTCGTTGAGACAGGTGTGGGGATCGTCGGGATTGACGACTTCATAGCGAACGCCTGTATAAACCAGGTACAGTTTTCCGTCTTCTTCAATGGCGCTTCCGGAGAAGCATCCGTTCAGGTCCGCCCGGGTGGTAGGGTAGAGGGCCAGACCCTTGTGCTCCCATGTGACCAGATCTCTGCTCACTGCATGACCCCAGTGCATGGTGCCCCAGCGGGGGCCATAGGGAAAATACTGGTAAAAAAGGTGGTAGTATCTTTTGTAGTAAATAAAGCCGTTGGGATCGTTTACCCAATTGTCCGGCGCTTTTAAGTGTAATGAATGTCTCTTCATACTGCCTCCAGATATTCTGCCATGGACAGGATGTCATACAGACAAAGACCATGGCAGAGATAATTTATAATATTCTTTTACGATTCAGCATAGTTGACGCCTGTTTCTTTATCAAAGAAATGCATCTTCGACGGCATAAATACAAAGTTGATCCGGTCGCCGATCTGACTGATTTCATACTTGGACACACGGGCTACGGCCTGAGAACCGCCGAAATTGAAATAGAGGTTATTCTCGTTGCCCATAACTTCTGTGTCTGTAATGACAGCGTGCTGTGCGTTGCCTTTGTTAAGCTCCATATTCTGTGCGTCCATCTTGATGTCTTCTCCGCGGATGCCGAGGATCATTTCGCCCTGGCGGCCGTTGAGTTTTTTCAGTATACCTTCGGACAGCGTCATTGTACTTCCGTCAGTAAATTTGACCGTGTCTTTGTCAATTACCACATCGAAGAAGTTCATCTGAGGCGAACCGATGAAGCCGGCTACAAACTGATTTACCGGATGATCATAGAGTTCCATCGGTTTCCCTACCTGCTGGATCACGCCGTCTTTCATGATAACAATGCGGTCAGCCATAGTCATGGCTTCTACCTGATCGTGGGTTACATAGATTGTAGTAGCGCCGATCTGTCTGTGAAGCTTGCTGATCTCGGTTCTCATGCTGACACGGAGTTTGGCGTCAAGGTTTGAAAGAGGCTCATCCATAAGGAATACTTTGGAATTCTTTACAATCGCACGTCCCAGCGCAACTCTCTGGCGCTGTCCGCCGGAGAGGTTTTTCGGTTTGCGGTAGCGGTATTCTTCCAGGCCGAGGATCTTAATCGCCCAGTCTACTTTCTGTTTGATCTGATCCGCAGGCATTTTCATGTTTTTGAGACCGTATCCGATATTTTTTTCAACGGTCATGTGAGGATAGAGCGCATAGTTCTGGAATACCATTGAGATGCCTCTGTCTCTCGGCGCCATATCGTTTACTTTTTTTCCGTCTATGTAGAGTTCTCCGCCGGTAATTTCTTCAAATCCTGCAATCATACGTAGAGTTGTGGATTTGCCGCATCCGGAAGGACCGACAAAGGCGATAAACTCTTTCTCTTCAATATTCAGATTAAAATTATCAACTGTATTTTTATCTGATCCGGGATACATTTTACATACATTTTTAAATTCTATAAAACTCATTTCTTTATCCTTCCTTTGAACCTGTTGAGGTAACACCTTCCACGATCTGTTTGGAGAACAGGGAGTAGATGATAATTACCGGTATTGTAATGAGAGTAATAACTGCAAGCGTCTGTCCCATCGTTGTATTCTCATTGGATGTGATGGAGTTCAGACCGATCTGTGCTGTCAGCAGATCACTTGATGTAAATACAAGCGAGGGCCAGAGGTAGTCATTCCATACATTCAGGAAAGTAAATACGCTGACGGTTGCGACAACTGTCTTGGACATTGGCAGAACCATGGTGAAGAAGTATTTCACAGGGCCGCAGTAGTCCAGCTGCGCTGCCTCGTACACATCATCCGGCAGACTGACGAATACCTGCCGGAACAGGAAGATGTTGAACGGGTTTACGATCAGCGGCAGGATATAACCTACAATCGTATTCAGAAGACCGGCCTTCGCAATAATAAGGAAATGAATGGTAATGACCGTCTCTGTAGGTACGATCAGCAGCATGACAATAATCATAAGCCACTGGTCGCGGAAAGGAAAGTTGATTTTTGCCAGCGCATATCCTGCCAGGCCGTTTACGACAATGCTCAGAACGATCAGGATTGCCGCATACAGAAGCGTATTTGCCATATATCTGAGGAAGTTCGTATCCGTGATAATGGAAATATAGTTGTCAAGGAAATTTCCGCTTAATGCCGGCGGGATGAAAGCTGCAATGGAATTCATATCCGCCGTGATGGCTGCGTCCGGTTTAAAGGAGTTCGCAAGCATCCAGATAACCGGAAACAGGAAAAAGATGGAGAGAACCAGCAGCACAGCTACCAGGATCCAGTTAATTCGCTTTTGCTTTTTTGTGAACATGTTTCCTTCCCTCCTTATCCTTAGTCAGTACGTTCTGGATGATTGTAAGGATTACCACAAATACAGTAAATACGATTGCCATTGTGGATGCCAGTCCCATCTCCCAGTTGACTGTACCGGTTTCATAAATATCATATACAAGTGTATAGGTTGAGTGGTCGGGGCCGCCGCCTGTCATAACCATCGGCTGTACCAGCATACGGAACGCTCCGATTGTAACTGTGATAAATACGAAAATACACAGCGGTTTCAGCTCCGGCAGAGTAATATCTCTGAATTTCTGCCATGCGCTTGCGTGGTCGATTTCTGCAGCCTCATAAAGTGCGGGATTGATATTCTGCAGCCCGCCCAGGAAGATAATCATCTGATATCCTACGCCCTGCCATACACTCATGATGGCGATAGAAGGCAGCGCCTGGTCCGCACTGTGGATAAAGGGCTGCGGGTCGATTCCTATATGTGCCAGCAGTGTATTCAGGATTCCCTCCGGGCTGTAGATCTGCATCCACAGGGTGGAGACAACAGCCAGCGACATAACTACCGGTACAAAAAACGCGACTTTAAAATACTTCTTGCAGTGTGCCGCTTTGTTGATGGCCAGGGCCAGCACCAGGGCTCCGACGCACTGCAGAGGTACGATAATGATTACAAATTTTACTGTATTTAAAAATGACTTTACGAACAGGTCGCCTTTAAAAATATTGATATAATTTTCCAGTCCCACAAAATGTGTCAGCTCCGGGTTCAGCGCGAAATAGTCCGTGAAGCTGAATCCGAATGTAAGGAGCATCGGCAGGAATAAAAACAGGGTGAGCAGTACAAGTGCAGGTCCGAAAAACGCCATTCCCAAAATTGAATTTTTCTTTTTCATTCTTTAGTCCCTCGTATAACGTTCCAGTTTCTGATCAATTCGTTCCACAGCTTTATCAAGCTCTTCATTTACATCTTTTCCGCTCAGCGCCACACTTTCCAGAACTTCCTGGAAACTGGTGCTCACCTGAGGATATACAGGTGTCTTCGGTCTCGGATGTCCGTAGTTGCTCAGCTGATTGTACAGAGCGCTGTAGTTTTCATCTGTCTGGAAGACATCTATATTTTCAAACGCTTCATATGTAGATGGGAAGTTTTTGGTCATATCCCAGATCCGGATGCCGCTGTCCACGCCGCTCATCCATTTGACCAGTTCGGTGGCGCCTTCGATATCCTTTGTCTCTGAGGATGCGGCAAAGGCCCAGGAACCGGTGGGGGTGTAAGCTTCACCCTTCCAGTCGTCGCTTACGATATAAGGCGCAACTCCCAGATTGATGTCCGGATAGCTTGTGTATATCGTATTGACTTCCCATGCTCCGTCAAATTTGAAAGCAGCTCTTCCGCTTTCAAAGAGATTGTCGATGGGAGCTGCGGACATGTATTTGTTTTCCACAATTGTCCGGAAATACTCCATGGCCGCTTTTGTCTGATCCGAGTTGAAGTAACCGTCCACCGTCAGTCCGTCGTCGCTTACAAGTTCACCGCCGCCGGACCAGACGAAAGGAGCGAAGTAGTAGATGCTCGTCTATCCTACCGGGAAGGTCATGTCAAGCGGATATCCGTTTTTCTCGTCCATAAGTGGTTTCAGCTTTTCAAGAATGTCAAGAAATTCCGACCATGTCCAGGGATGATCCGCATCCGGAATTTCAATTCCTGCTTCTTCGATAATGTCTTTGTTGTAGTAGAATCCTACGCTGGATTCCATTACGCCAAGGGCATACAGCTTATCATTGACAGTGCCCTGTTCAATGATGGAGGGAAGATATTCGCTTTCTTCTTCCTCTGTCAGATCAGCCAGGGGCTGGATGATGTCGTTGGCTGCGTATGCGGATATGTTCGGACCGTCTACTGTAAGTACGTCCGGCAGTCCTCCGGCCATAACCGATGCGTTTACCTTGTCGGAGTAACCGCCTCCGCTGTCGTTTCGCGGTACAAATTCAATGTCCGCAAAATACTTGCCGTCATAAGCTTCATTAAAAGTTTCTACAGATTCTTTGTAGGCCTGCCCCTCTTCAGTGTCCTCGATTGAGTGGACCCATATGGAGAGGTACTCTTCCCCTTCGTCGTATCCGGGAATATCACCGGGCTTGGGATCTTTCTTCTGACAGCCCGACAGACAGGCCGCGGCGAAGAGTACTGCTGTCAGGAACAGCAATCGTTTTCTCATTCCATCTCCTCCTTTTCTTCTGCTGGTGAATATAAGAAAAACCGGTTTCGTAACCGGTTACTTTATTGATTATCCGTGGTTCTATCTGGTATACTGTCTATGTTCAGATCAGAAGAAAAGTCTGATGGAAAAGGGCTGCCGGATCAGGACAGACCCTTTTTCGCGGAGTAGAAATATTTCTGAAAGAGAGGAAACATATGAAAACGAAAAAAGTGACATTTGCGGATATTGCGGCATACACGAATTTTTCAAAGACTACGGTCTCCAGATATTTTAATGACCCTGATTCCCTGACTCTGGAGAATCAGCAGAAAATTGCGGATGCACTGGTAGCTCTGGATTATAAGGAAAATAAAGTGGGAAGGATACTTGCAAGCGGCAGAACAGAGTTTGTCGGAATTATCATACCGAACCTGTATATGCATTATTATTCAGAGATGCTGAATCAGATTCTGGACACTTATGAAAAATACGGGTACAAATTTCTCGTCTTCGCCGGGAACGAAAAGGCGGATGTAGAACGGAAATATATTGAAGAACTGATGGCCTATAATATTGAAGGCATGATTATTCTGAGTCCGACGATTCCGTCCGAAGAGCTTGCCGCTTATAATGTACCGGTCGTGGGAATCGAAAGGGAAGACAGATATATCTGCAGTGTGAATACAGACAATTATATGGGAGGTGTACAGGCCGCGGGGCTGCTCAGAAAAAGCGACTGTGACATTCTCATACATGTGAACGGGGATCTGCCGGAAACATCTCCGGCCTACGGACGCATCCGGGGATTTGTCGATATCTGCGAGGAATATCACCTTCCCTATAAACTGATTCTTACCCACCTGGGGAATACATTTGAGGAAAGCAGGCAGAATACTGCCCGGATTATAGACAGTCTGGAGGAAGAATTTCCAGATATGAAAAAGGGAATATTCATGTCAAACGATACACACGCTAACGTACTTTTAAATCTTCTGTTTCAACGATACGGAAAACTCCCGGAAACTTATCAGATTGTAGGATTTGATAATTCACCGATTTCCCGGGAGGCAGTTATTCCGACCAGTACGGTGGGGCAGCAGATCTCTGTTATTGCAAATGAAGCTATGCAGCTTCTGTCTGAGCTGATGGAAGAGCGGAAGAAAAGGAGACCGACGCCGTTGAAGGAACCGATACATAAGATTATACCTCCGATTCTGATCCGGAGAGGAACAACGGCATAATACAGGATAAATAACCACCATTCGATATCCGACGGCAGAAGAATTATTATATAAGGAGAAAAAGGAGAAGAAATCTATGAGCCAGATTTTACGGGATGCAAGAAGATATGAAGAGACAAGAGACAGGCAGATTGCTGACGTGCCAAAGCCGTCCTTTCATTTGTCTGCAAGAACAGGATGGATGAATGACCCGAACGGTTTTTCATATTATAACGGGGAATACCATCTGTTTTACCAGTATCACCCCTATGATTCCCACTGGGGCCCGATGCACTGGGGGCATGCAGTGAGCAGGGACCTGCTTCACTGGGAGTATTTTCCGGCGGCGCTTGCTCCGGATACAGATTATGACAGGGACGGCTGCTTTTCCGGAAGCGCTGTTGCGCTGGATGACGGCAGACACCTGCTGATGTACACCGGAGTTATGAAAGAGACGCAGCCTGACGGCAGCTGCAGGGAAGTACAGACGCAGTGTATTGCTTCAGGAGACGGAACGGATTATGAGAAATATGCAGGCAATCCGGTTCTGGATGCCGGGGATCTGCCGGAGGATGGAAGCCGTTTTGACTTCCGTGACCCCAGAATCTGGAGAGCAAAGGACGGTACTTTCCGCTGTGTGGTTGGCAACTGTACGGCGCAGAAGGACGGAAGGATTCTTCTCTACAGCAGCCCGGACGGGATGAAATGGCAATTTGAGAAGATCCTGCTCAGCAATAACGGGCGTTTTGGCCGGATGTGGGAATGCCCGGACTTTTTTGAACTGGACGGAAAGCAGGTATTGCTTGTAAGTCCTCAGGATATGCTCCCTCAGGGATTTGAGTACCACAATGGGAACGGAACCGTATGCTTTATCGGAGAATTTGATGAGAGGACAAACACATTTACCGAGGAATATAATCAGGCCATTGACTATGGAATTGATTTTTACGCGCCTCAGACGATACGGACTCCGGACGGACGCCGGGTCATGATCGGGTGGATGCAGAACTGGGATACCTGTAATCTGCATTCTCCGAATCGTCCCTGGTTCGGACAGATGAGTCTTCCCAGAGAGCTTTCCGTAAAAAACGGACGGCTGATTCAGAAACCGGTCCGTGAACTGGAAAAAATGCGCAGAAACCGGGTCGCTTACGAACATGTTGTCTTTGCTGATAAGATAAGTCTGGATGGGGTAAAGGGACGCCGTATTGATCTGGAGCTTACGCTGCGTCCTGCTGATGACAGCGAGATATACCGCAAGTTTGCCATTCGGTTTGCCCAGAATGATATCTGCCATACAGCGGTAAGCTTCCGTCCTCACGAATCCATTCTGAAAATTGACCGGAAATTTTCCGGTTCCAGAAGAGCGATTATTCATCAGCGCAGAAGCTTTGTCGGCGGCCGGGACGGAAAAATCAGATTGCGTATTATTCTGGACAATTTCAGTGCAGAATTATTTGTAAACGATGGAGAACAGGTGCTTACGGCGACAATATATACAGATCTTTCCGCAGAAGGGATCTCATTTTATGTGGACGGAAAAGCGGAGATTGATGTAGTAAAGTATGATCTGACAGCAGAGTAGCTGCGTGTGAAAATAGAAGCGGCAGCGGTCTAATCTTCGACCGCTGCCGCTTTTTTCATCGGTTCATATGTAAAGTGATTGAATACGGCTATGGTCCGTCCCACGCCGACCATGGCCAGAATTGTTCCAACGCCGACTCCCACAAGATGTCCCGCGAAGATAAAACTCAGGATGACGGTAATGGTAATATTGGTCAGATCAAAGCAGTTTTTTGTAAAGCCCACACTTTTATGAATGGTGTCTGCAATCGCCTGTACAATTCCGTCCCCCGGATTCGGGACGATCCGCATATTCAGCGACATGGCCGCACCGATCCCGGTCAGTATAATGGCCAGAATCAGGACAATCACACGGAGAGCCATCCCTCCCGCTGTACTCTGCCGGTCCGAATACAGATCCGGAATTACCGCGGAAAACAGGTTGAGAAAACGGGTGAAAACCAGACTCAGAGGAATCTGGAGAAAATCCATAAGAAGGATCAGCTTACGGTCCGTTTTTCCTGCGTGGGCCAGCGCTCCGCCGGAATTTTTCGTATATTTTCTGTCACGGTTCAGATGGAGCACCATTTCGATCAAAACAAAAACACTGTACAGAGCCAGTGTCATATTGCCGAAGTTATGGTCAGAAATTACGGATATGCTGTATGCCACCGAGATAATCGGCGAGACGCCCAGGCCGGTTTTTGTATTGAGCGTAAGCCCCAGCGCCAGAATAAGAAGTCCGGCGGCATAGAACAGTCCCCGGAAAAGAATTGGTTTTTTCATAAATATCCCTGCCTTTAATAACAATGTCACCTGCTATTTTAGACGGGGAAAGGGAAATTTGTCAAATTTCCGTCAGGAAAACAGCCCCGGGAAGAGCATTTCCCCATGTGTCCGGAAATGGCTTCCGGCCTTTGCAAGAGGGGCATGATTGTGGTATTCTTATATCAACGGCTGTGCATGGGTATGCCTGCACAGTATTTTGTTTTAAGGAGGTTAAACTGTGAGATTAGATAAATTATTGGAGCGGCTGGACTATGAAGTGCTGCAGGGAACGGATCAGACAGAAGTTACCACGCTGATCAATGATTCGCGCAAAGCGGAGAAAGGGTCTGTATTTGTCTGCATCAGCGGGGCTGTCTCCGACGGACACAGCTACGCCGCAGATGTGGCGGCCAGGGGTGCTGCGGCTCTTGTAGTGGAGCACGAGGTGGACGTTCCGGAAGAGGTGACAGTGATTCGCGTAAAAGACACCAGATACGCTCTGGCGCTGATGTCTGCGGCGTATTTCGGCTATCCGGCAGATAAGATGAAAATTATCGGAATCACAGGGACAAAGGGAAAGACCACAACTACCTATATGATCAAATCCATTCTGGACGGCGTGGGACACAAAGTCGGCCTGATCGGCACCATCGAGGCGATTATCGGCGAGAAACATATTCCGGCGTCGAATACGACCCCGGAGTCCTACACCATTCAGAAATATTTTGCAGAAATGGTGGAAGCGGGATGTGACTGTGTGGTAATGGAAGTGTCTTCCCAGGGACTGATGCTTCACCGCACGGCAGGAATCCCGTTTGAAATCGGGATATTTACCAATCTGGGGAAAGACCATATCGGGCCAAACGAACACAAGGATTTTGAAGATTATAAACGCTGCAAGGGTCTGCTCTTCCAGCAGTGCAGGCTGGGAATCGCCAATGTGGATGACAAATATTTCAAAGACGTATTCAAAAACGCTACCTGCAGAGTGGAGACTTTCGGCTTCTCTGAAAATGCCGATCTGCGGGCGGAAAATGTAAAGCTGGTGTCCCGTCCGGGATATCTGGGCGTGGCATATCATGTGTCCGGACTGATGAATTTTGACGTGGAGATCGACATCCCCGGCAAATTCAGCGTCTATAACTCACTTACCGCCATAGCGGTCTGCCGGCATTTCCAGGTGCCTGCGGAGAAGATAAAGGAAGTGCTCAAACAGGCAAAAGTAAAAGGCAGAATCGAGATGATCAAGGTGTCCGATGAATTTACCCTGATGATCGACTACGCCCACAATGCCATGAGCCTGGAAAGTCTTCTGACTACGTTGAAAGAATACAATCCGAAGCGTCTTGTCTGCCTGTTCGGATGCGGAGGAAACCGCTCCAGGGACAGAAGATACGAGATGGGAGAGGTATCCGGAAGACTTGCGGATCTGACCATTATTACATCCGATAATCCCAGATTTGAGGAGCCTCAGGATATCATAGATGACATAAAGACCGGAATCAGCAGAACAGACGGAAAATATGTGGAGATCTGCGACCGGAAGGAGGCCATCAAATACGCGATTGCGAACGGACAGCCGGGAGACGTAATCGTGCTTGCCGGAAAAGGCCATGAGGACTACCAGGAGATCAAAGGCGTCAAGTATCCCATGGATGAGCGGGTGCTGATTGCCGAAGTCCTGGAAGAACTGAAACAGGAACGGTCATAGAGCCGGACAGGACACAGAAGACAGGTGGGAATGTGTTTGCAGATATTATCATAGATATAAAACATGAAAAACTGGATAAAATCTTTCAGTACAGAATCCCTGACAGTCTGGAAGCCGAACTGAAGCCGGGCATGGAGGTAATCGTTCCTTTCGGGAAAGGCAACCGTCCCACAAAGGGATATGTTACCGGAATCACGGACAGCTGCAGTTACGATCTTTCAAAAGTCAAGGAAATTGCAGATATATCCCGGGACAGTGTGGAGATTGAGGCAAAACTGATCGCCCTTGCCGCCTGGATGAAAGAAAACTACGGGGGTACTATGATTCAGGCGCTGAAAACGGTGCTCCCCATTAAGCAGAAGGAAAATGCCAGGGTGAAAAAATACCTGCGTCTTCTTCTGGATGAAAAGACGGGAAGGGAGAAGCTGGACTTTTATCTGGAAAAGAATCAGAAAGCAAGAGCCAGGCTGATGGCCGCACTTCTGGATCATCCGGTGCTGGAATACGATCTGGCAGTGAAAAAACTTCATATTACTCTTCCTGTGATCCGTGCCCTGGAGGAACAGGGCGTGCTTGCCCTGGAGTCCGAGCAGGTGTACCGCAATCCGGTCAGAGGGGGCAGCAGGGAAGCGCCGGAGATCGTATTTACGCCGGAACAGCAGGCGGCGGTCAGCCGCTTTGCGCAGGATTACCGGGCGGGAAAACGTGAGACTTATCTGCTTTACGGCGTCACCGGAAGCGGTAAGACGGAAGTGTATATGGAAATGATCCGGCAGGTAGTGAAACTGGGAAAGCAGGCCATCGTGCTGATTCCGGAGATCGCCCTGACTTACCAGACGGTAATGCGGTTTTACCGGTATTTCGGACAGCGGGTGTCTATTATGAATTCCCGCCTGTCCGCCGGAGAAAGGTATGATCAGATGATGCGGGCAAAGGCAGGGGAAGTGGATGTAATGATCGGACCCCGGTCCGCTCTTTTTACCCCTTTTCCGGATCTGGGGCTGATCGTGATTGACGAGGAGCATGAACCGACGTATAAAAGCGAACAGGTCCCCCGCTATCACGCCAGAGAAACCGCTGTTAAGCGGGCACAGCTGGAGGGAGCCGGCGTGGTTCTGGGAAGCGCGACCCCTTCTCTGGAAGCCATGTACCGGGCAAGAAAAGGCGAATACGTGCTCCTTACCATGAAAAACCGCTCCCGGATGCAGAGTATGGCCCGGGTTCATACTGTAGATCTGAGGGCAGAACTGAAAGACGGCAACCGCTCCATCTTAAGCCGGCAACTGCAGGAGCTGATGGAGGAGCGGCTGGAGAAAAAGGAACAGATTATGCTGTTTTTAAACCGGAGAGGCTACTCCGGGTTTGTTTCCTGCAGGGAGTGCGGACATGTGGTAAAATGCCCCCACTGTAATGTGGCGCTTTCCGTTCACCGGGGCGGAAAGATGGTGTGCCATTACTGCGGATATGAACAGCCCAAAGTAACCCGCTGCCCGGAGTGCGGATCTTCCTATATCGGAGAATTCCGGGCAGGGACGCAGCAGATTGAGGAACTGGTGAAAAAGAGGTTCCCGGGAGCAGAAGTGCTCCGGATGGATATGGATACCACCCGGCAGAAGGACGCCCACGAGAAGATCCTGGCGGCTTTTGCCAATGAGGAGGCAGATATTCTTGTGGGAACCCAGATGATTGTAAAAGGACATGATTTCCCGAATGTGACTCTGGTGGGGGTGCTGGCGGCGGATATGTCCCTGTATACAGACGACTATCGCTCCGGCGAGCGGACGTTTCAGCTGCTGACCCAGGCGGCGGGCCGGGCCGGAAGAGGCGACCGTCCGGGAGATGTGGTGATCCAGACTTATGATCCGGGGCATTATGCCATTGAAGCCGCGGCAGCCCAGGACTACGAGATGTTCTATGAGCAGGAGATCGCCTACCGGGAGATGATGGGCTATCCTCCGGCAGAGAATCTGACGGCGGTTTATGTGTCCTGCGGGGACGAAGAGCTGCTGGAGAAAGGGTGCCATTATCTGAAAGAATATGTGCTGCGCATCAGAGGAAACAGCTCCCTTCAGGTCATAGGTCCGGCCAGCCCGGGGATCGATAAGATCCGGGATGTATACCGCCGGGTGATCTATCTGAAGTCGCCCCGGTATGATATGCTGGTAAAGATCAAAGATCTGATGGAAAAATACATTGAAATTAATTCGGGATTTGATAAAATGAGGATTCAGTTTGATTTTAACCCGATGTAACAGAACAATAAAACCGCAGCAGTCCAGCCGCGCGTCCGCGGACGCCGTGCCGGCTTACGGCCGGGACTGCCGGAGAAATTATTTGGAGGAGAAAATTATGGCAATCAGAGAAATCAGAGAAATGGGAGACGATATACTTACCAAACAGTGCAAGAAAGTTACAAAAATGACATTCCGGACAAAACTGCTGATTACAGACATGCTGGAGACCATGTATGAAAAAAACGGGGTGGGTCTGGCGGCGCCCCAGGTAGGCGTGCTGAAACAGATTGTTGTCATTGATGTGGGGGACGGCCCCATTATTCTGATCAATCCGGAGATTGTGGAGACTTCCGGAGAGCAGACAGGGGAGGAAGGATGCTTAAGCGTGCCGGGCAAGTGGGGAATTGTCACCCGTCCCAACTATGCAAAGGTACGGGCCCTGAATCAGGATATGGTGCCCATTGAGGTGGAAGGAGAAGGCCTGCTTGCCAGAGCGTTCTGCCATGAAATTGACCACCTGCATGGAGAACTTTACGTAAATAAGACTCAGGACGGTCTGCATGACGTGTCATACGAGCCGGAAGATGAAACGGAGGAATAGAGAATGCGGATTATATTTATGGGAACGCCTGATTTCTCTGTGGGAACGCTGGAAGCTCTTATTGAGGCAGGACATGACGTATGTCTGGCGGTAACCCAGCCGGATAAGCCGAAAGGAAGGGGAAAGGAAATGCAGCCTACCCCGGTGAAGGCCGCGGCTTTAAAGCACGGGATTCCGGTCTATCAGCCCAGGAAGATCCGGGATCCTCAGTGCGTGGAGGAACTGGCAAAATATCATGCGGACGTATGTGTGGTGATTGCTTTCGGCCAGATCCTTCCCAAAAGTATCCTGGAACTGACACCTTACGGCTGCATTAATGTACATGCCTCCCTGCTCCCCAAATACCGGGGGGCGGCGCCGATACAGTGGGCGATCCTGGAGGGAGAGACGGTAACCGGTGTTACGACCATGCAGATGGACGAAGGACTGGATACCGGCGATATGATTCAGAAGACGGAAGTGCCGATTGCGGAAGATGAGACCGGGGAGAGCCTTCACGATAAACTGGCCCTGGCAGGAGCCCGGCTGTGTGTGGAAACCCTGAAAGCACTGGAAAATCACACGGCAGTGTTTGAAAAACAGGGAGAATCTCCCACTGCATATGCGAAGATGCTGGATAAGAAGATGGGCAATATTGACTGGAGCCGGTCCGCGGTGGAAATAGAGCGGCTGGTCCGGGGACTCAATTCCTGGCCCAGCGCATATACCCACTGGCAGGGAAAGACGCTGAAGATCTGGCGGGCAAAGGCGGAAGGAGAAGGAAACGGCGGACACGTTCCGGGAACGGTAATAAAAGTGGAAAAGGAACGGTTTACCGTGCAGACAGGAGACGGAGTTCTGCATGTATATGAACTGCAGATTCCGGGAAAGAAAAGAATGGAGAGCGGAGCATTCTTAAGAGGATATGCTCTTGAGGAGGGAACCGTATTAACACAGGAATCATAACGGAGGCGAAAGAATGTTTTATTACTATTATGACTGGACTTATATTCTTGTACTGATCGGCGTCCTGATCTGTCTGGCGGCATCTGCCCGGGTAAAGCAGGTGTTTGCAAAGTATTCCAGGGTACAGAGCAGACTGCGTCTGACCGGAAAGGAAGCGGCGGAAGAGATCCTCAGAAGAAACGGCATTTACGATGTACAGGTGATCCATATTCCGGGAAATCTTACGGATCACTACAATCCCGGAAATAAAACACTGGGGCTTTCTAATTCTGTCTATCAGTCGTCTTCTGTAGCGGCTGTGGGCGTGGCGGCTCATGAGTGCGGCCATGCGGTGCAGCATGCCAGAGGATATGCGCCTCTGGCCATCCGGGGCGCTCTTGTGCCGGTGGCAAACTTTGGTTCCGCCCTGGCCTGGCCTCTGATTCTGATCGGTCTTCTGATTACCGGGGAGACGTCGGTATTTCTGATTAATCTGGGAATTCTGCTTTTTTCGGCAGCAGTTCTTTTCCAGCTGATCACCCTTCCGGTGGAGTTCAATGCTTCCCGGAGAGCCGTAGATGTACTGGGAGCTTCCGGGATGCTTTATCCGGATGAGCTTTCCTCTGTAAAGAAAGTACTGGGAGCGGCGGCTCTGACTTATGTGGCAGGAGCGGCATCCGCTATTCTCCAGCTCCTGCGTCTGCTGATCCTGACAGGAGGAAGAAGAAGGAATGACTAAATCAGTAAATGAACGGGAAATCGTGCTTGCGGTTCTGATGGAAGTAACGGAGAAAGGGGCCTACAGCCACCAGATTCTCCGGGATGTACTGGCAAAATACCAGTATCTTGAAAAACGGGAGCGGGCGTTTATCACCCGTGTAACAGAGGGCACGCTGGAGCATCTGATCGAGATTGATTATATTCTGGATCAGTTTTCCAGAGTAAAAGTCCGGAAAATGAAGCCGGTGATCCGGGGAATTTTAAGAAGTTCCGTATACCAGCTGAAATATATGGACAGTGTGCCGGACCGGGCGGTCTGCAGTGAAGCAGTGAAGCTGGCTGTCAGGAAAGGATTTTCCGGTCTGAAAGGATACGTAAACGGTGTACTCAGAACTGTGGCAAGAGAACTTCCGGATATAACATATCCGTCCGGCCGGAAAAAGGAACTGTCTGTCCGGTACTCCTGTCCGGAATGGATCCTGGATCTGTGGGAGCAGACATATGGGGAAGAAAAGACAGAGGTCATGCTCCGGTCCATGCAGGAGCAGCATCCGCTGACAGTCCGCTGCTGCAGGAGCCGCATTTCCGTGGAGGATCTGCGCAGCCGTCTGGAAGAAGAAGGAGTGAAAACGGAAGTTCATCCTTATCTGCCATATGCCCTGTGTATATCCGGATTTGATTATCTGGAAGGACTTGAAACATTCCGGGAAGGACTTTTTGCCGTGCAGGACGTAAGCTCCATGCTTGTGGGAGAGCTTGCGGATCCCAAGGCGGGAGCACAGGTACTGGATGTGTGCGCCGCGCCGGGAGGAAAGTCCCTCCATGTGGCGGAAGAACTGATCCTTGCCGCCGGAGCTTCCGGAAGCCCGGAAAACTGCGGCATGGTGGAAGCAAGGGATCTGACAGAATATAAGACCGGGCTGATCAGGGAAAATATTGAACGGTCCGGCCTGGCCAATGTGCGGGCCGTCTGCAGGGATGCTTCTGTTCCTGATCCGGAATGGACGGGAAAAGCGGATCTTGTGCTGGCGGATCTGCCCTGTTCCGGCCTGGGTGTGATGGGGAAAAAACCGGATCTGAAATACCGGGTATCCCCGGAGGATATCCGGGAACTGGCCGCCCTTCAGAGAAAAATTTTAAGCTGTGTGCAGGCTTATGTAAAGCCGGGCGGCGTTCTGATGTACAGTACCTGTACGGTCAGTCCCGCAGAAAATGAAGACAATGTACAGTGGTTTTTAAAGGAATATCCGGAGTTCACGCCGGAAGATATAAGCAGCCGGCTTTGTGGGGACCTTCAGGACGCCTGTACAGAGACCGGATGTCTGCAGCTTCTGCCGGGGGTTCATAAAAGCGACGGATTTTTTATCGCCAGACTGAGAAAACAGGAGGACAGACCATGAAAAAAGACATCTGTTCTTTTACATACGAAGAACTGAAAGCGGAGATGAACTCCATCGGGGAAAAATCTTTCCGGGCAGGCCAGATCTACGACTGGCTTCACGTGAAGCTCTGCGGGAGCTTTTCGGAGATGACCAATCTGTCCAAAAGTCTCCGGGAAAAACTGGAACAGGAATATGAGATTCTGCCTGCAGAGATGGAGGAACGGCAGATATCAGCTCTGGATGGAACAAATAAGTTCCTGTTCCGGCTCTATGACGGAAATATGGTAGAGAGCGTTCTTATGAAATATAAACACGGAAATTCCGTGTGCATCTCTTCCCAGGCAGGGTGCAGGATGGGGTGTGTATTCTGTGCCTCCACCATCGGGGGGCTGAACCGGAATCTGAACGCCTCCGAGATGCTCCGGCAGATCTACCAGATTCAGAAAATTACCGGAGAGCGGGTATCAAATGTAGTAGTGATGGGAACCGGAGAGCCTCTGGACAATTACGATAATCTCCTGAAATTCATTCATATTCTGACCGAAGAGCACGGACTGCATATCAGTCAGAGAAATGTAACCGTTTCCACCTGCGGTATTGTGCCGAAAATCCTGGAACTGGCGGAGGAGAATCTGCAGATCACACTGGCCCTTTCCCTTCACGGGGCGACGCAGGAGAAGCGCAGAAAACTCATGCCTGTTGCAAATAAATACGAACTGTCTCAGGTACTTGCGGCCTGCGATACCTATTTCGAAAAAACCGGGCGCAGGGTAACTTTTGAGTACAGTCTTGTACACGGAGTCAACGATACGCCGGAAGACGCACGGGAACTGACCGCTCTTCTGAAGCACCGGAACTGCCATCTGAACCTGATTCCGGTCAATCCTGTGAAAGAACGGAATTTCGTCAGACCAAGCAGGGAAAATGCTTTGAATTTCAAAAATAATCTTGAAAAAAGCGGAATAAATGTTACTATAAGAAGGGAAATGGGCTCTGATATAGACGGAGCCTGCGGACAGCTCAGAAGGAGGAGACTATGAGGACATTTTCAATTACAGACGTGGGAATGGTTCGGCAGGTGAACCAGGATTACGTCTTTACTACAGATAAACCGCTGGGGATCCTCCGGAATCTGTTTGTAGTAGCGGATGGAATGGGCGGTCACCAGGCAGGAGATTACGCCTCAAAGTATACTGTGGAAGTGCTGCGAAGAGAACTGAAAAACAGCGAAGGCGAGGACGTGGAAAAAGTTCTTGTCGGGGCGATAAAGACTGCCAACAGAGAGATTATAAAAGAAGCGTCCAGGGACGTCCATCTGAAAGGAATGGGAACCACAGTGGTGGCGGCGACGATTGTCAATCAGATGATGTATTTTGCAAATGTGGGAGACAGCCGTCTCTACCTCATTAACCAGGGGATTCAGCAGCTTACAAAAGACCATTCTCTGGTAGAAGAAATGGTTCGTCTCGGAGGAATCAAACCGGAGGAGGCGAAGCATCATCCGGATAAAAATATCATAACAAGGGCAATCGGCGCAAAAGCGGATGTGGACGTGGATTTTTATGAACATCGTCTGAAAAAAGGCGACATCATTCTGATGTGCACAGACGGTCTGAGCAATATGGTGGAGGATGAGGAACTGTTCCATATTGTACAGGGAGGAAGAGATATAGTGGAGGCCGGGCAGGCCCTTGTTGCAGCGGCAAAGGAGAACGGCGGTACAGATAATATCGGCGTTGTACTGGTAGAACCGTTTGCGGATGAGGTGAGTGTATTATGATTAAAGAAGGAGTTTTCTTAGGAAAGAGATATGAGATTCTGGGCCGTATCGGGTCCGGCGGCATGGCTGACGTATATAAAGGGAAAGACCATAAGCTGAACCGGTATGTGGCGATCAAGGTGCTGAAAAGCGATTACCGCAATGATCAGGTATTTATCCAGAAGTTTTTAAGCGAGGCCCAGGCGGCAGCCGGGCTGATGCATCCCAATGTAGTAAATGTATATGATGTGGGACAGGACAGGGGCCTGTTCTATATGGTTATGGAGCTGGTGGAAGGTATTACGCTGAAAGACTATATCGAAAGAAAAGGCAAACTTTCGGCAAAAGAGACGATCAGTATCTCCATCCAGATGGTGACCGGGCTTCAGGCTGCTCATAACCATCATATTATACACCGGGATATTAAGCCGCAGAACATTATCATTTCCAAAGAAGGCAAGGTAAAGGTAACGGATTTCGGAATCGCCCGGGCGACTACGGCTACCAAGACAATCAGCACCAGTGTTATGGGATCTGTGCACTATACGTCGCCGGAGCAGGCACGCGGGGGTGCGGTAGACGAGAAGAGCGATATTTATTCCGTTGGTATTACCATGTATGAGATGATTACCGGACATGTTCCTTTTGACGGGGATTCCACCGTATCGGTGGCTCTGAAGCATCTTCAGGAGGAGATGGTTTCCCCGGCGGAGGAGGTGCCGGATATACCATACAGTCTGGAGTGCATTATTATGAAATGTACTCAGAAAAATCCGGAGCGCAGATACCATGACTGCGCGTCTCTGATCCAGGATCTGAAACGGTCTCTTGTGGATCCGGACGGGGAGTTCGTTACACTGGGCGCGGT
>ERZ1643247.1035-NODE-1035-length-28424-cov-13.752864_pt1 | contig 28424 bp, 24 predicted proteins | sample MGYA00579264_ERZ1643247 | MGnify/ENA primary metagenome ERZ1643247 (study PRJEB29033, sample SAMEA4952262) | chicken gut metagenome | biome: Broiler Chicken; feature: Gastrointestinal Tract; material: Caecum | place: Ireland | collected 2018 | study: Broiler... | reverse complement strand
ATAAACAAAAAGATAAATCAAAGAGAAAGTTGCCAACGATTACTTGACAGTAACCAGGTGTCAACACGGATCAGAAAATACTTGTATATCCTTTCTTTTAGTGCTATGATATCCCTGTTTCATAAAGACGACAGATTCAGTCAGAAAACAGGAAAGGAACAGAAATAGCGTGACCTATAAAGAAGCAAGGGTATATTTGGACGAGCTGTCCAAATACGGAAGTGTACTTGGCTTAGATGCGATTCGAGGTCTGCTGCGTGAACTTGGGAATCCACAGGATGATCTGAGATTCATACATATCGCAGGAACGAACGGCAAGGGATCTGTGCTTGCATACACTTCAACGATCTTAAGTGAAGCAGGGTACAGGACCGGGCGGTATGTATCACCCACGGTCATCTCCTATCTGGAAAGGATCCAGGTTGACGGAGCATGGATATCAGAAGCAAAGTTCGCAGAAATGACGTCACAGGTAACTGATGCTATTGCCCGTTTGGAGGAAGCCGGCAGACCGGTCCCCACAGTCTTTGAGGCTGAGACGGCGATAGCATTTTTATATTTCCGGGAAATGAAATGTGATCTCGTCGTTCTGGAGGCCGGTCTGGGCGGGGCGCTGGACGCGACAAATATCATAAAAAATACCGTCTGCGCCGTATTTTCCTCCATCAGCCGCGACCATCTCGGCGTGATCGGCAATACAATAGAAGAGATCGCAGAAAATAAAGCGGGAATCATTAAACCGGGATGTACTGTTCTCTCCGCAGAACAGCTCCCCCCTGTCACCGGGATCCTCAAAACGCGCGCCGCAGAATGCGGATGCTCATTTACCCAGGCGTCTCCGGATCAGGCGCTGATCCTGCAGTCCGATCACCGGGGCATCCTGCTTTCTTACAAAGAATTCGACCATATCCACACCTCCATGGCCGGCAGTTATCAGACAGACAATCTGATCACCGCGCTTGAAGTGATCCGCACACTGAAAACACTGGGATATGACATTGACAGTCATGCAGTAAGGGATGGCGCCGAACACGCCTCCTGGCCGGGACGATTCACCTGCATAGGGGAGCCGCCAGTATTTATCCTGGACGGGGCGCACAACGAAGACGCCGCCCTGCGCCTGCGGGAAACCGTGGAGGATTATTTTCCCGGGCGGAAACTTCACTTCATCATGGGCGTATTCAAAGATAAGGATTATAATGCCATCACCAGGATCATGTGTCCTCTGGCGTCTTCCGTGTATACCGTTGACCTGCCCGACCGGGGGCGGGGACTTCCGGCGCCGGAGCTCGCCCGGGCGGTCCGCCCATACTGTCCTCATGTAAGGGCTTATACAGGAAGCGAAACCAGTGTCCGGCGGGCGGTAACGTCCGCTCTTCAGGAAGCCGGACCGGAGGATGTGATACTTGCTTTTGGCTCATTATCTTATCTGCATCAGGTAAAAGAAGCATATGACCACACCGTCACGAACGGCAATAAAACAACAGCAGACGGGAACAGCTCCTGTCTGTCCGGAAAAGAAAGAGGGAGGGACCTTTAATGATCGACCATAAGAAAATAGAACAGGCAGTACGCCTTATGCTGGAGGGCATCGGGGAAGACACGGAAAGAGAAGGGCTCAAAGACACGCCCGCCAGAATTGCCCGGATGTGCGAAGAACTGTACGCAGGGTCAGAGGATGACGCGAAAACACATCTCTCCCGCACCTTTACTGTAGACAGCAGCGAGATGGTGATCGAAAAAGACATCACCTTCTACTCCATGTGCGAGCACCACATCCTCCCCTTCTACGGGAAAGCGCATATCGCTTATATCCCTGACGGGAAAGTCGTGGGCTTGAGCAAGCTTGCCCGGACAGTCGAAGTGTTCGCCAGAAGGCTTCAGCTCCAGGAACAGCTTACCGCGCAGATCGCGGACGCCCTGATGGAATATATGCAGCCAAAGGGAGCAATGGTAATGCTGGAGGCTGAGCATATGTGCATGACTATGCGAGGAGTTAAAAAGCCGGGCAGCCAGACCGTGACACTGGCAAAGAGAGGCATATTTGAAACAGATCCTGCCCTGGAAGAGAGGTTCTTCCGGATGCTGGGACGGTAAACACACAGCGGGAGGCTGTCATGAAACGGGTAAATGCAATTTTCAGGCATCCATTATACCAGACATATTACAGGCGGCTGGAAGAAGCAGAACAAGGGCGCATCTTCTGCCGCCACCAGATGACGCACCTTATGGATGTGGCGCGGATCGCCTATATCCGCAGCCTGGAAGAAGGTCTCGGCCTAGACCGGGAAGTGATCTACGCAGCGGCCGTTCTCCACGATATAGGGAAAGTCCTTCAGTATGAAGAGGGCATACCGCATGAGATAACAGGCGAAAAGATCGCGGCAGAAATACTGGACGGCCTGGCGGGTGAAAACGCATTTTCCGAAACAGAAAAGACAATGATCCTCACAGCCATACGGGGGCACCGGAAGCTGAGGGACGAGCCGGAAGTTCTGGAGCGGCTTCTGTACGAGAGCGACAAGGCATCCAGAATGTGTTTCGCCTGCCCCGCCGATCCGCAGTGTGACTGGAACGAAGAAAAGAAAAACAAGGAGATACGCATATGATCATCGGCAGCAGAGAATTTGACACAGAACACAACACTTATATCATGGGAATTCTTAACGTGACGCCGGATTCCTTTTCCGACGGTGGTCTGTACGATTCCCTTGACGCTGCCCTCTTCCACGCACAGCAGATGGTGAAGGAAGGCGCGGACATCATAGATATAGGAGGGGAATCCACCCGCCCGGGACATATCCGGATCTCTGACGAGGAAGAAATCAGCCGTGTGGTCCCTGTCATTGAACGGCTCAGACAGGAATTTGACATTCCACTCTCCATTGACACTTATAAGAGCGCTGTCGCAGAGGCCGCAATCCGCGCTGGAGCAGACCTTGTCAATGACATCTGGGGACTGAAATACGACCCGAAGATCGCCGCTGTTATTGCAGAAAGCGGAACCGCCTGCTGCCTGATGCACAACCGGGATCAGGCAGACTACAATGACTTTACCGTGGATTTCATGGATGATATGCGGGAATGTATAAAGCTGGCAGACGAGGCGGGCATCTCCCGGGACAAGATCATCCTTGATCCGGGCGTGGGATTATTCGGCAAAACATACGAGATGAACCTTACGATCATCAACCGTCTGGAGATCCTGCACGAGCTGGGGCTTCCGGTCCTGCTCGGAACCTCGCGCAAATCTGTGATCGGGCTGACTCTGGATCTGCCCGCTGACCAGAGGGAAGAAGGCACACTTGTAACAACTGTGTACGCGGTTCAGAAAGAATGCGCATTTGTCAGGGTCCATGACGTGGAGAAAAACAAACGGACAATCCGAATGACACAGGCGCTCATGCAGGAGCGCAGATGCTTTTAAAAGCAGCGGAAAGGAAAATGCACATTATGTATGAGAAATACGATCAGATTAAGATAACAGATCTTGAAGTGTTTGCAAATCACGGGGTATTCCCGGAGGAGAACACGCTGGGGCAGAAGTTTCTCGTCTCTGCCGCCCTCTATACAAGCACGCGCAGAGCCGGTCTGAGTGATGACCTGACCGCTTCTATCCATTACGGCGAGGTCAGCTCCTTTATCGACCGCTACCTCAGGGAACATACATTCAAACTGCTGGAACGGACAGCAGAGGCGCTTGCAGAAGAACTTCTCCTCCACACCGAAGGACTTGAAAAAATCCGCCTTGAGATCAAAAAACCCTGGGCTCCGGTAAAGCTCCCGCTTAAGACTGTGAGCGTGGAGATCGAACGCGGCTGGCACACGGCATATATTGCCCTCGGTTCTAATATGGGAGGCCGTGAGAGCTACCTGAACGATGCTGTCACAGCCTTGGATGCTGTCAGGGGATGCTCTGTAAAAAAAGTCTCCCGATTCATCGAAACTCCGCCTTACGGCGTGACGGATCAGGACGATTTTCTGAACGGCTGTCTGGAGCTCCGGACGCTCCTGCCGCCGGATGAACTTCTGGAAGAGCTTCACCGGATCGAAAAGCAGGCTGGCAGGGAACGAATCTTGCGCTGGGGTCCCCGCACACTGGATCTGGATATTATTTTTTATGATGATTTGATAATAGAAGACGCGGAGCTCTGTATTCCGCATGTGGAAATGCATAAAAGAAAATTCGTGCTGGAACCTCTCTGTGAGATCGCGCCGTATAAAAGACATCCTGTATATGGGAAGACGGTATGGGAGATGAACCAGTATTTGTTTGAGGAGACTGGCGATCAGTAAGGCACAAGAAAACCGGAGATACTTTGAAATATCTCCGGTTTTTGTTTTTATCATTAATATTTTATTCAGCCTGAAGCACTTTGTACGCTCCGCCTTCAACAACCACGACTGTCGGCTGCTTGGACGGCTCGCCATCCTCGCCCCATGTGATCTGTTTTCCGGTGAGCCCGTCGATCGTGATCTCTGTCATAGCTGTCTTCATAGCATCGCACATATCAGAGATACTCATATCCGGAGTAAGGTCAGCTTTCTCTGCAGCTTCCTTGATCACGTAGATACAATCATAAGCATCTGCCGCGAACTGATTCGGGGTATCGCCGAATGCTTCCTCAAAATCAGCAACAAATGTCTGAGTCTCCTCATCCTCTGCGTCAGCAGTAAATGGTGTCAGGAACATCAGGCCCTCTGCGAGTGCAGCGTCAAATCCGTCCAGCGCAAGAAGTCCGTCCATACCGTCACATCCGAACCATGCCGGAGCAAAGCCCATCTTATCAGCCTGGGCAAGAATCAGGGATGCTTCCTGATAGTAGATCGGAAGAAACACCAGCTCAGCGCCGGAATCTTTTGCTTTCTGAAGCTGTACGGAGAAGTCTGTCTTACTGTCTGCCGTAAACGCCTCTGCAGCAACAATCTCAAGTCCTACTGACTCAGCCTCTTCTACGAATCTCTGATAAATACCTGATGAATAGGTGTCAGAGCTGTTGTAGATAACTGCAACCTTTGATGCAAGTCCGTTCTCTGAGATATAATCAGCGGACGCTTTACCCTGGTTCGGGTCTGAGAAGCACATACGAAATGCATTGTCGTACTGGATACTCTCAACAGCCGTTGCGGACGGTGTGAGCTGGAACATATTGTCCGCATGTGTCTCCTCAACAACCGCCGTACACGGTGTGGATGTAACCGTACCTACCAGCATCTGCATGCCCCAGTCTTTCAGTGTGTTGTACGCATTCACTGATTTCTCGGAATCAGACTGGTCATCCTCAAACTGGTACTCGATCTGATATCCGTTGATCCCGCCGGCTTCATTGATCTCGTCAACAGCAAGCTGGATACCGTTCTTTACAGCCGTACCGTAAATTGCGTTATCTCCTGTCGTAGGTCCGATGCCGCCGATCTTGAATGTAGTTGCATCAGATGATCCGCTGTCGCTGCCGCCGTTGCTGCCGCATGCAGCCATTGATACTACAAGAGCTGACGCAAGGGCAACGCTTGCAGCTTTCTTTAACATTTTCATAATATCTTCCTCCTAACTAAAATGCTAATGCTAATATCGTACCCTTCCAAACCGCATTTGTCAAGGAGAAAACCGAATGCACTCTCTTTTCGTGAAATGTAAATTTAAATTCTACCTTTATAACTTCATCTAGCCTTTACTCTTTCACATGTGGCTTTTATTCTTTCATATCCCCTCCATTAGCTGTATACTATGTCTATTTCTTTCTGCCCGATGGCAGTAAGGAGGAATACAACAATGTCAAATTTAATTCCTGGTAACCATAAACATTTAACCCTTGCTGACCGTCAATACATTGAGCAGTCCCTCAACGAGCGGAAATCTTTCCGGGAAATCGCACGGTATCTATGCAAAGACCCTTCTACCATCTCCCGTGAAAGAACATATTCGCCATTATCTGTATTAAAATGGATTGCTGAAAGCTGACAGTATACGTCCGGTACATCATCGAGCGCTTCAATACTTGTCCACGTCACACCACCGTCTTTGCTGGTCGCCATCGCTACTTTGCCGCCATAGCCGGTACCTGTATTACGCATAAAGAGGAGTACATCTCCATTGTTTAGCTGTACAGCCTGTGACTCCGTGAGCATTCCGCCGCTGGTCATCGTTTCGCGGTCGCAATCCCTTAACTCCTGCGGCGACTCGCCCAGGTTCCATGACTCACCGCCGTCATCGCTGTATATTACCGCCGATGACTGGGATGCATTGACATTTTTATTTGCCGTATAGATCGGAACTACCAGTCTCCCATCGTGTTCTCCTGTATGAAGCTGGATACCAACTCCCGGGCTAATAACGTCTGCCCTAAATTTGAAAGGGAGTACTGCCGCCAAATCGAGAAGGCTCCTTTTGTCTGCAATGGCTGCGATAAACCACGGCATAAATGCCCCATCCACACAAAGTATGATTACAATGCCAAAGCCGCCCAGAGACATTATGAGGAACTTCTTTCCTCTTCCCGCTCCGGAGTTAATCTCACGCCAAAAGAGCTGCGGAAGCTCGACCGCATTGTAAACCCTCTGATTGAACAAGGGCAGTCCCCGTATATGATCCTGACTAACCATCCAGAATTAGGGATTTCAGTAAAAACCCTGTACAATTACATTGACCAGAATCTCTTGCTGACCAGAAATGTTGATTTAAAGCGAAAAGTCAAGTTCAAAAAGAGAGCCTCCCATAACAAACACCTCATGGACAGGGAAATCTTCATCGGTCGGACCTACAAAGATTTCAAGGACAGACATGCTGACGAACTTGATTTCTGGGAAATGGATACGGTCCTTTCCGCTAAAGGATCTTCCAAATGTATCCTTACTTTTTATTTCCCACAAATCGAACTTTTCTGGGCCCATCTCATGGATCGGTGTTCACCCGGTGCTGTAAAGGCTGTCTTTGGGCGCTTACAGGCCGCGCTGGGCGATGCCTATGAATTTTCCTTTCTCATGCCCGTAATCCTTACCGATCGAGGGCAGGAATTCGGCAAACCGGAAGAACTGGAAAACGACCCTGACGGGAATCCGCGTACCAGCATTTTTTATTGTGATCCGATGCGCAGTAACCAGAAAGCGGGCATAGAAAACGTACACACGATGCTGCGGATGATCCTTCCAAAAGGGACCGTTTTTACGGACCTCACACAATGGGATATCCGGAAATGTGTAGACCACATCAACAGTGCACCAAGGAAAAAACTCAATGGCAGGACACCCTATGAATTAGCTGTCAAAACGATTGGGCCGGAAATACTCAAAAAAATGCAGCTTCGGTATATTGCCCCTGACCAAGTGACGCTATCACCAAAGCTGCTGTGTAACTAATCAACCTATAAGAAAAGCCATCGGGCAGAACCTTATAATTTTTCATCCGACCTGTGGAATTTACTTTTTCACACAAAACTTCCAGAGGTCTGTTTCGTATACCCTAAAATAGGACTTTTCATATAAATTTGATATTAGTCTACCACATTTCCAGCGATTCAGCCATTAAAAAGGTCATCTTTTATGCGCCTTATCCTATGCATGTAGAATTAAATCTTACATACGGACTTTACTTTTTCAATTCACGTGCACTCTCTTTTTATACATCCTTATATACAATATCCTTCAGCTTATGCGCCAAAAGCATCTCCTGCTCAATCTCCATACCGCTTGTGAGGATGCTTTCTTTTAATTCTTCTAAAAGTCCTGCGTCCAGTTTCTCAAGTGCTTCCCTCTTCTTGTCATCCAGCGGGATGCCTGCCCCGCTTTCAAGTGCCTGTGTAAAGGTCTCTTTGTCCATCCGGTATGGTTTTAATCCCGGAAACAGATTCTGTCTGTTGAATTGGAAAATGCGGATCCCGCCCAGATCCATGTCGCCCCAGTGGAGATACTCCACATCTTCCTTACTCACATCAGAAAGCTCTTTTAGAAAGGCTCTCTCCTTCGGGGAATAAAAACCGTGACAGTAGAGGTACAGCGTGTCCGCCCGATACTCCATAGCCTCATAGTTCGCCTTATTCTCGATCACAATAACCCGCTTCACACCCGGCATTGACAGAGGTTTTGCATGTTCCAGTGTCCGGGAATTGATGACAGTTCCGTAATACGCCCGGGTGGAATCCATCTCCACACTCTGATCCACCGCATATCGCAGCGATCCTTTCCATTCCATCGTCTGGGAATAAGTCAGAATTCCGTGCAGCTTCAAAATATCCTCATCTGACATTCCTTCCACATAGAAAGGGGAGTATGATTTCAGCACAGTGAGCACCCGCGTCTGATACCCCTTTCTTTCCTTTGTTCCCTTTGATCCTTTCGCTTCAAATGCCTTGGAACTGCCAAACACCGCGGCGCTGAACACGCGCCTCCACGCGGGCTTCTCCATGCGGGGAATCGTATTCAGGCAACGGAAGAAATCCCCATCCTCCAGATCCGGAATCTTTACATGTTTCCCGTCCCCAAGCCGGTTAAAGATCTCCTCATAATACGGGAGCAGCCAGGTATCCTTCATATCATCCAGCCATTTCCCCACTTTGCAGATATAGCGGAGCTGTCTTTGCCGCGGATCTTCGATTCCTTCCTTGGCACACAGCTCAGGGATGATGTCCAGGGAGTAATGGATCTGACGGATATCCGCGCCGAGATCTGTCCAGTCCACACGGATCAGCCCTTCATTCTCTAACTCTCTCGCCTGGTTGACAAGACTTCTCAGTCCGCCCATGGCACGGATCATCTTACTGTCTGCTTTGGGGTGTCGTATCCCTTCTGCCCTGCCCGCGCGGTAAGCGTCACTGTCCGCGGAAGCAATGAGCCATTGTATCAATGTCATTGTTTTCCTTCTTCCTCTCCCTGGATCATGTTCAGGTAATCGCCCTTATCGATGTGCATCATAGTCACCTGATTGCGGAAACGGCGGAAACCGTAGACGCTGTCCACGTTTCGGATCAGGGACTGGAGACGTTCATCCGGCACGCAGACAATGAGCTGCAGTTCCAGTTCCCGGGCGTATCTTAAGCATACCTCGCTTCGTTCCTTATCCATCTTGGAGAACGCTTCGTCCAGGAGCACCAGCCGGATCTTGGAATCCCGGTTGCTCTGCTGCATATACAGCATGGCAAATCCCGCGAGCAGCGCTACATACTTGGGGTTCTGTCCCTCACCGCCGGAATCCACGCCTGCCATATCGTCCACGTAGTTTTTCTTCTCGTGACCGTTCTCATCAATGGTCTGTTCATACATGCTGAAGTTCAGATAATTCCGGTAATCCGCAAAGCGCTCCATCTCCTGGCGGTGCCGCTCGCGCCCGGCTTCTTCCTCGTCCCTCGGAGGCATGAACTTCTGTGTCAGGAGCTGGATCTTCTGCTCGTATTTGCGGAAGAATTCATCTTCCAGGAGGCTCATCTGACCTACCATGCCGTCATGATCCACTACCTTGCTGTCCAGTTCTTCCGCCATCAGCATCTCATAGAACTGTCCGTTTTCATTCTTCGCGGGCAGGATATCGATCTGGTAGATACTGTCGGAGAAACGGATCCTGGAGAGCATCTGGTTGATCTGCCTGCGGTGGCGGTAGGCTGCCTTGATCTCGCCGTGGATGGTGGCAATCACATTGTCGCGCAGGGAATGATAGACCAGTTCATACTGCTTCTGGAATTCTTTCTTATATTCCGGCTCAAAGTCCATCCGGCACCGCTCCAGCGTCTTATCGTACACATCATTATCGTGCTCCACACCTGTGAAACCGTATGACGGATACGCGTTATTAAACGCATTTCTCGCCCGGGTGCGCTCATCCCTCGCCGTCTCTTCCCGCCCGGAAAGTGTTTCCAGCCGGTTCTTCTCTTCCTGCCGGTAAGCGGCTTCACTCTTCTTTGACAGTGTCTCCTTTACCTCGGCAAGCAGCGTCTCGTCCGGCACATATCCCTGCCTTAAGATCTCAAGCCGCTCTTCCAGATCCCGGATATCCCGCTCTGCTCTTCCCTTCATCTCGCCGAGGCGGATCTGCTCTTTCTGCAGCGTACGTGATTCTTCTTCTTTTCCTTTGATCTGATCCGTCAGAGTTTCTTCTCTCCTGCGAAGGTCTGCTGCCAGTGTTCCGTCTCTGAGTTCCTCGAGTTCTTTCTTCAGGCGGTCCTGTCTCTTGTAATATTCCTCTAATTCATCGGCAGCTCCCGCCAGACGCAGAAGCTGGTCTGTCCCCTGGTTCAGCCGCTCGAACTGCTGCGCTTCCTTTAAGGCAGCTTCGGTCTGTCGCTCCCCGATGAGTGTCTTCTGGAGCTCTGTGATCTCTTCTTCCAGTTCTCTTAATTTTGCTCTGGAGACCCTGGTGCCGATACAGGCATTTTTCGTATAGTCTTTCTTCCTCAGATGACGGAACCGGTATCCGCTGTAGGAATAGCAGTCCGGCGTGACGCCGTCGTACACATGATCCAGTTCTTCCACGGTCTCACATTTCTGGATCCTTCCCAGGTAGCGCTTTAGGCACCAGTCCGCGTAAGGAATATCCGTGTGCACTGCCTCATAGAGAGAATGTTCTTCCGCGATAGGCGAATCCCGCTTGATCGCCGCACTGTTGATGAGATCCACTTCCTCAAACTGCTTCATCCTGCGGAACAGCTTTGCCGCGTCAAGAGCGTACGCGGGCTCTGTGATCATGCTCCTCTTGATCCTGCCAAGCCTTCCTTCCACAGCATTCTTCCATTTCTCATCCGTAATATCAAAAAGGTCGGCAAAGATATGCACCTCGATCCTGCGTCCGTAGCGATCGCTTAATTCCCGCTGCAGTTCATGGCGCGCTTTCTTAAGGTCCGCCGGATAAGGCTTCCTGTCATTGCGCATTTCCTCCGCTGCGTCCGACTTCTCCCGCAGGTCTTTCTCCATCTCCCGGATGCCGCTCTGGATCTCGGACAGCTCATTGGAAATATTGTCAAAGGCGGAGTTGATATGGCGTTTTAGTTCCTCACAGGTCTGAGCCGTCACCTCTCCCTGTCGGAAATCCTGCATCAGCTGGAGGGCGCGGTTGCTCACATAGTCCGTGACCAGTTCGTCTTCTTCCCATCGCTTCAGCCCCTGCATGATCAGCCGCCACTGGGCGGAATTATCCGCAAGAAGGCGGATGGTGGTCTCCAGTTCTTTTAACTCCTGCTCTTTCCTTCCATAGTCACTCTCTTTGAGTTCTGCCTTCACGTCCACAAGTTCCGCCCGCGCTTTTTCCAGCGCTGCCTGGAGTTCGTTCTGCCCTGCCTCAGCCTTTCCCGCCGCTTCTTCCAGCGATTCCAGGTCGCTTCTGCGGGATTCCAGGCGGGCAGTGCTGCCCTCGATGTCAATATATTTTAAAATCTGCTCTGTGCGCACCTTATCCGCGCGCACATTGGTCAGTTCCCGGTCACAGCCCCGGATGGTATCCAGCATGGCGATCCGCTTCTCCAGATCCTCCACCCGCTCTTTGATCTCGCGGTATGCACCCAGCTGCTCACTGATTGCCGCCACGGTATCCTCCTGGCTCTTCGGGAACATATAATCCCGGATGAACTGTCCCGTCCCGCTGGTCATTTTCAGAGCGATGGCGCTCTTCTCCATGGTGATCATGCGCCCCGGCTCCACATAGCCGAAGATCACATCATACAGCGTGTTCAGATAAGCCTCTCTCGAAGGATAGACCCGGTTCACATCCCCGTGCCCACGGTTGTCCTCGCTGCGGCTCCTCTCCCCTGCCAGCTTCTTGATCTGGGCAATGGTATACGGCACGCCGTCCTTTAAATATCCGTCCTCCGGCATCCTGCCGGAATGGCTGAAGTAATTATATTTCTTCAGCTCCACATCTCCCTTTGCCACCTCAAACGCCGCTCCGATACAGGTCACGATATGGGTCCCCGTATCCTCGATCTCCAGGACGATCTGGGAACAGAAGTCCATTCCCCCGCGGTTGGCGCTCCCGTCCTTCTGGGCGCCGCGCAGGTAGCTTAAGACGCTTCGTTTGTTCTTGGAATCGTCTGCCGCCTTGTTCAGGAAATTAGCGGACACACTTCCGTACAGGACCACCTGTATGGCGTCCATGACCGTTGATTTTCCCGAGCCGCTCTTCCCGCTGAACAGGTTCACATGCTCGTGGAATGTAAGGATCTTGTGGCTGATGCCGCCCCAGTTATTGATCAGCATCCTCGTAAATAATTTCTTCGGCTGTCTCAAGCTCTTCTGTCTCCTCTCTGTATTCCTCGATCAGTGCGTTGATATCTCCCGCTGTCACGTACATGTTGATGGTGCTGTAAATGTAGATCGGTGTGTCGTCCTCCACATCCCTCACCGCTCCCGGCACATCGATGACCTGGTGCATGCGCATCAGATACAGTGCCTCACGCCATTGCACAACGGTAAGCTTCTCCGGGATCAGGTTCGTATTCTTCCCGTACTCACGCATTTCCTTCAGTGTCGTCACCGGTGCGTTCAGGCCTTCGCCCATGATCTTGTCCCTGTAGATCAGCTTCATCACCAGAAGGATCAGCGTGGTGGTGAGGCTTAATTTCTCCGTCTGCACACCGTCCCCTGTCAGGCGGAAGACACGCTCCTGGGAATCATGGATGAGTTCACAGCCAAGCACAGAGACATAATCCTCGATAAAGCTTCTGTGTCTGGCGCAGGTCTCATACTGCGGATTATCCCTGGGCGTCAATGTCGCCGGATCGTATTTCACCTGCAGGATGCAGGTCTGGCGGAACAGCGCCTGTATGGTCTTCCTGATCTGTTCCCCTTCTGTCACAGACACTTCTTCTAAATATGTAAACATCCGTTAATCCTCCCGTATCTCAAGCTCTGTAAACCGCAGTCCCGAACCGCTCTTTTTCTCCCCGCCCAGAGTGATCTCTTTCTCCGTCTGGGCGGTCTCCGTCGCCTCCTGCCAGATAAAGAACAGTTTCTCCAGATCCTCCACGGTCCTTACGGTATCCTCTGTCGTCCGGAAGACACCGCCTGACTGATTCTTCCTCTTAAATGCATCCAGCTCCTTCTGCGTGTACAGAGGTTTCAGCACAAAGGAATCCAGTCCCTCGCTCTCCGGGCTTCCCTCTGCCACTGCCTGGGGCGCGAATTCTTCCCGGTCTGCCGATCTGCGCCGGTGCATGCTGTTCTCCGTCATCACACTGTACTGCCTGCTCATGGGAATCCGCTCTGAGAGCGCCCGGATCAGTTCTTCCTTCCGCCCGCTTCGGTTGAGCATATCCACAAATACAATGGTCTGATCCTCCTGCGCGCCTTCCCGCAGCACATAGCGGATCCGCGCCGCCGCGCGGCTGGCGAAGATGGTCTTCTGCTCGATCAGCTTATTGTATCTCTTCTCAATGGCGTCAAACTGCCGTTCAATACGCAGCATGGTGTCCGCTGCCTGGATGCACAGCTCAATGGCGCGCTCCATGCGGAGAATTTTCCGCGAGCCTGCATTTGGCAGTTTATCGTCCGCAGCAGGTTCTTCCTCCTGCATCCGCTGCCTCTCCGCCAGCAGTGCTGCTTCCGCTCTTGCCCTTCGGATGTCATTTTCTCTTAGATTCTTATCGATCAGTTCTTTGACCGCTTCCTTATATCTGTAGAAACTGTCCGTTGTAGTCAGGATCGCATATTTTCTGCTGTCGCTGTTATTGATCTCCCGCACGAGCACTTCCTGGATACCGCGGAAATCCTTCTGCCTGGAAAGCTCATCAAAATATCCCCTCATGCCGTCCTGCATGTTCACCAGCATCTGTACCAGCTTCTTCGACACCCTCAGCGCGCTGTTTAAGATCTCATTGTTCTTCTCCGTGTCAGCGCTGTATGTATACAGATGACTGTATATGGTCATCACGCTCTCCCGCTCCTCGCTCTCATTTTCATCAAACAGGCGGCGGAACAGCTCCACATACATCTGGCTGTATTCCGGGAATGTGACCACATAGCTGTTGAGCGTCTCGTCATAATCCTGGCGCAGCCATCCCCATTCTTCAAAATGCTTCAGGCAGACTGCTGCCATGTTCGACCGCGTGAGGAAGATCCCTTCCTCATCGCAGTTGTCCTCGTCCCACAGAAGGGTCGCTGACGCGATCTTCTCATTCATCACTGCCCGGCACTCCTTCTCCGTCAGACCGAGCACCGAATACGAAAGGCTCATCTCCTCGTGGATCGCCGCCAGGAACAGCATGTAATAGTCCGTGTATTTACTTGCAAATAGTTTATAGAAATCCCTTGGGATCCTGCTCATCAGATTCATTGTCCTGCCATGTACCTCTTTCATGGATGTAAAGCGCGGGTAGCCCGCAGCTATTGTCTATTATATCGGTCTTTCGGGAGAATGGCAACCGCATGACCAAGACATGTCTATAACTTCGGATTTGTCGAGGTGATAAAATACAACCGCGGGGCAACAGGTATCCTTCACAGACGCGTTTTCACTCGGGACGCGATGTAACGGTACATAGGCTCACAAAATACGTGAGCCAAGTGCCGACATCGCTTTACGGTCTGCTCAGGATACCTGTTGCCCCGCGGTCTTTCTATCCCTCGACAATTCGCGATAAGAAGGCGGTGTCGAAATCGAGAAGTGCATCTAAAAGACCAAGTAAAAATTCATATTTGGAGATTGGACTGACTGTCCGGGAGAAGACTTACTTCGGTTGGCTGATAAAACTCCGGCAAGAAAAGGCATCTGTCAAGGTCTTGCCACATTTGTGGTGCTGCGCAGCCTTGACAGATGCCTTTCTGCCGGAGAAAAAGTAATCAACCGAAGTAAGCCTTTTCGTGCCAGAACACTGGTATCTCTTCGACACTCACTTCAAAATTCGGATTGTCGAGGGTGAAAGATGTATCAGACGAAGTTTTTTCGAAAATGTTTCTGCGAGGATGTGTTGGCGGATGCGGCGACTTCGAAATAGAACTTAGAAAAATAAAAATCCGGGAACATGCATTGAAATTGGCAGAGAGATTGTCTGAGACGAAGTCGAGTTGCTCTCTGCCAATTTCTGTTTTTAGCATGTTTCCGGATTTTGTTATTTTTCTTGTTCTGTGGAGCGGAGCCGGAGCTGCTAACATATTCCCGCAGAATACGTCTTCGATAATATCTTACGGCTGATGTATTTCATCACCTCGACAAATCCGGATTCAGGATTTCTTCTTCGTTGTATATCAAATATTCCTTAATAGTAAACGGCATTGCTCATATTTCCTTTTGTTCTTTATTTTTAGCGAACAGTAAAATACGCATCCACTCCATCCGCCACCCCGGCTACGATCTTCAGCTGATACTCCTCTGTCGCCATAAGCTGGTCTTCTTCGGGATTCGTCATATATCCCATCTCCAGGATAGTCGTAGGTACCTGCGCCCAGTTGATCCCGCTCATGGTATCAGTCTCCCAGACCCGCTCCATCCTGGCCCCGGTCGCTTCGACCGCATGGTTCAAGATCTGCTCCGCGAACAGCTTACTCTCTTCATAAAGTGCTCCGTTATATGGGTTGGACGGAGTCTGACAGATCGTCATCATCCCCGTAACACTTGTATCTTCAGAACCATTGGCATGCACCCGGATAAAGGCGTCCGCCTTCGCGTCATTGGCAACCTGTGCCCGTTCGGCGTTAGAAATGTCAACGTCGTTTGTCTCCCGGATCATCAGCACCTCATATCCCCGGTTCTCCAGCTCATCCCGAAGCTTTAGGGAGACCTGCAGTGTCAGTTCATACTCCGGTGTGCCGGTAGAGATGCCGGACGTTCCGCCCGCGACCTTCGCTTTCTGCTCTGCCGCTCCCGGTCCTACCGGTTCAAGCTCACTGTTTCCGTGTGCCTGATGTCCGGGATCAATGGCAACCAGCAGGCCATTCTTCTCCGTTTGGTCCTTCCTTTGAGCAGATGTGTCAGCTTCTTCCTGTTCTTGCAAAGACGCTTCTTCTCCCTTCTGTTCAGATAACGCTTTCTTTTCTGCATCTGAAAGAATCTGCAGGTCTTTCGGCGCGTCAAGATTTCCCGCTCCTTTTTCTTCTGTCCGGCATCCGCTCAAAAAAAGAGCCGCCAATATACATACGATCATCATTGTCTTTTTCCGCATCGTCGATACCCCTCTTATCTGTTTCTATAGAAACATTTATAATTCTAATGCACCTTTTTCATCTGTAATCCGCACCTCTCCCGCTTTTAATGATATAAAACACGGTGTCAAAGCGATTCTTCAGACGAGAATTATTTTCATAATAATAATGATATCGAGTCAGACGTAAAAGTCAAGATTCTTTACAAACTATCCGATATTTAATCTTGCGATCTCGCTGTCTATCATGTTCATCTCTTCCTTCGAAAGTTCCCATTCAAACGCACTGCAGTTTTCATCTGCCTGCTCAGGTGTATTTACTCCAGTCAGCGCTGTGCTTACATAGCTCTTCTGCGTACTCCAGTTTATCGCGACCTGCGCCACCGGCACATCATGCTTATCAGCTATTCTATCTAATGTTTCCATAAGTTTCATGACTTTTGAGAAAACCGGTTCTTTAAAAAACGGATAAAAGACCTGTCGCATATCCTTGGGATCCGGTTTGGGAAGTTCACGTATAGCCCCTGTCAGGATGCCCCCTCCTAAAGATCCATAAGTCATGGTTCCAATCCCCTGCGTTTCAGCCCACTCCATCAATTCTTTTTCCGACTGATTTACTATAGAAAATGGCGGCTGTATCACATCTATTCTGGCATATTTCTGCGCCTCCTCGATCAGCTCCCGCGGTGAATTGGACATGCCGATATAACGGATTTTCCCCTTTTCTTTAAGCATGTTGCACACTGCCATCGTCTCATCTATCGGAGTATTTACATCCGGCCAGTGCATAATATAAAAGTCAATGTAATCCGTCTGAAGTCTCTCCAGCGACTCTTCAATCTCCCGCTCGACAGAATTATACTTGTTATCTCTTACAGATTTTCCTGTATAATGGCTGATATAAGAGCCAAACTTAGTCGCAAGAAATACTTTTTCCCTGTATCCGTCTTTTAATGCTTTCCCTACAACTGTCTCAGCATGTCCATCCCCGTAAATGGGAGCTGTGTCAACCATATTTACCCCATTATCGATCATACGTCGAATGGCTGCAATTGATTCCTCTGTATCCACATCTCCCCATGTCACTCCGGCTGAATTGGCTCCCGCGATCCCCCATGTACCGACTGTCAGGGCAGAAATATCTACACCTGCGTTTTTTAAATGATTATATCTCATGATCTTAATCTCCTGTCTTTTTCATACCAATGTAACTTACTTGCTTCTTCATACTGTGCGGCAACCAGTTCTTTCAATATCCAGTCCTCATCTGTCAGCCCACAATATGTCTCCAGCGCTTTTTCTATTCCATTCTCACGCACATAGTCCGTGATCTCAACACTGCCGGCATCGCTTTCGTCCCGGTAAAGGAAGCCGTATGCAATCCCTCTTGCAAGATAAAAAGGAATCATATGATGTCTGATACACAGCAGAGCAGGACCTACAAATCGGTTTTCTCTGGAAAGTTTCAGCTTTACATTGGCTGCAACCCGGCTTATCTCGTCTCTTAGGTTACGGTTCTTCGGGTCATTCACTATGAAGTCTGTCCACTTCTGGTGGTCGCTCTCATCAAACTGATACTCTGCCTGAACAGCCGCGTCTGCCTCATAGAAAGCCCCAAATGCACAATCTTCAATCCACTGATCATCGTATGTATCCTGAATAAAGGTATATCCCTTTGCCTTTCCTAAAAAAGCAAGCATGCAGTGCTTCATATTCCCCGTATATACTTTCCGGAAGATCTGGGCTCTTCCTTTTTTTACCCCTCCGGTCTGCTTTACCTGCGGCAGCTGCCCTATGAACGAATCCTCATCAATACCAATGTGCCCGTTCATCTTTGTTGTCACTGCAAATTCATCCTTCTTAAGAAGTTCATCTGATGATGGCATGGCTGCCATCCCTACCAGTACCTGGCTGATGCCGGTCCTCTCTTTAAGATAACTCAGCGCCTTCTCATCGTTCTCAAGCATTTCCGCCAGTTTTTCTTCAAAATATTCCGGAGCGCCTAAAGAATTGACACACAGCAGTACATTAAGCGGTGACGCGTTATGTCTGGAGCGAAATACGATCGCGTCTTTCAGACTTTCACATATGCTTCTGAACGCCCCTTCATAGACACAGCAGGCTGCCAGATCGATTTTTTTTAAGTGTTCGATAAGATCTGATGTGCCGGAACAATCCAGCACATCAAAATCATCCACAACTATCCGTCTGCTCTCATTCGCTCCGACCCGTTCGATCAAGTATGTCCCCTGATCTTTCAATTTTTTCATGCGGTCCGCCATGATATCATAGATATATAAATGGTAACCGGACTCATAGAATAATCCGCCGATCACGCCTCTTCCGATATTACCGGCGCCGATCACAAGAAGTTCTTTTCCCATCTTGTGCCTCCTTAAGCAATGATGCCAAGCGCAAACAGGATACCCCCCACTGCCATGGTCCCTATCAAAAGCGGCACGACTTTGACACCCTTTTTCAACAGCCAGAACTCGATTCCCACAAGTCCGATCTTCAGCATACCCGGCATCACACTGTCCAGAGTATTCTGCAGCACGATGCCTCCATTCTCGATATCGCCAATCGTAATGGGTGTACTGATGCTGACTGTAGAAAAGATCATCGCTCCGATCGCCATAAGGCCGACTACAGTACATGCCCAGGAGACTTTATCCATAATGCCTGATTTCTGGGATTTCACCATAAATTCCATGCCCATGTTATATCCGTATTTCAGGCTGTACCATCTTGCCAGATAGTTCGGGACATTGTAGACCAGCAGAAACAAAAGTGGCGCAAATACATTGCCGGCCGCAGCCATAGTAATAACAAGTGATGTGGCAAGGATTCTGAGTGTTGCCGGAAACAGCGTGTCCCCGATCGCGGACAGAGGACCCATCAGAGCCGTCTTTACCTTGTTGATCGTTGTGTCGTCAAAATCCGGATTCTGCGCGTTTTCCTCCTCCATAGCTGTTGAGATTCCCAGTGCAAACCCGGCAATATTCGGTGTAATATTAAAGTATTCCATATGCCTTTTCTTTGCCTTTATCCGCTCTTCTCTGTCGTCATAGATCTTGTCGAGCGCAGGCATCATAGTGAAGGTATAACCATTGTGCATCTGCCCCGGATAATCATTCATACAGTTTATTGCAAGATATCTTCTAAAAATCCTCTTTAAATCCTTTTTCTCTATCTTAGAACTCATTCTCATCGCCTCCCACTACGGCCTCAGCCAGTTTCTGATCATCTTTTGACATTACCATTACTAATACAAACATTACGGCCAGCAAAGTAACCGCAATCGTCGGAAGTGCCGCATATGCTGCCAGGATAAATCCGATAAACAAAAACGGAGACATCTTCTTCGATACGATCATCTGCAGCAATAAAGCAAAACCAACTGCAGGCAACAGGTTCGCTGCTGCCGCGAGACCATCGATAATCACTGTCGGGATAGCGTTTACCACAGCCTCCACAACAGAACTTCCGGCAAACACGCACACAAATCCATATGCAAAATAAATTACAAACGTGGTGAACACGGATCCCGCCACATATATTCTCGATGCTCCTTTCGTATCGTCCTTCTCAACATAGCGCATCATAACCTGTCCAAATACCGCATTGATCAACTTACAACCGATAAAGATAAATCCGCCAAGTAAAGCGATCGGAAGTGCCATTGCCGTGGCGACTGCTTTTCCTCCGCCTGACAGTATGGCGAATGCGGTGCAGATCGCGCCGGCCGATGTATAATCCGGACTTACCGCGGCTCCCACCGGGAAAGACCCGATGAACATAAGCTCCAATACGCTTCCCATTATAACGCCCTGTACCGGATCTCCCAGGAGCAATCCCGTAACTGTAGCAACGACCAGCGGCCGTCCTACCTGAGGCCAGCCATAAAACCACTCGAATTTACAAAGGCCTAATACAAGACCTACCAATAGTGCATTGATCATCCTAATCTCCTCCTCTATCTGTTCAATAACCTTTCATCAACTTGTATCACTGACTCTGTGGGCACCTGCTGAATCTCCATATTGACTTGTTTTGCCAGCAGCCTTTTCAATGTCTCTATATCTTCTTTTGTCACATTGATCGCTTTACTCAGAGCTATAGTGTGCTCATTTGCAGGAAGTACTCCCAGATTCACATGTTTCAGCCCGGGGACTGCATCCGTGAGTCTCTCCACATCAAGAATATTATTTACCACGATAAACAGATTATATTTGTCCGTAACGCCTGACTTAAGCGCCTTTATGGAATCTTCTACAGACTTGATCACAAGCTTCATTCCCTGTGGCTTCGAGAGTCTCAGCATGGATTGTCTCATCTCATCCTTCGCGACCTCGTCATTGGCTACAAGAATACAATCCGCGCCAATATGTCTTGACCAGTTGATGGCCACCTGGCCATGTACCAGACGGTGATCAACACGCAGCAGTTTAATCATAAAATTCATCTCCTTTAATCGAATACTATACTTACCCTGTATGCTCCCGGGACGACAGCTGCCTCAAACGCCTTCTCAACATCGTTCAGTTTAAACTTCGCTTCTACAAGCTTCGACAGATCGATCCTGCGTTCCCGCATAAGCCGGGCCGCTTTTTCAAAATCACACCGGTCAGCTGAAAATGTTCCGATCAGCTCCATCTTGCGGTAGTGGATCATGTTCGAGTCCACATGGAGCTCCGGCGCCGGATATCCTGCGGCAAACATCAGTATCCGCCCGTGAAAACGTTTGATCATGGCGAGCGCCTGATCATTTGCTGCCGTCACGCCCACAGCGAGGATCACCGCGTCCGCGCCCTTTCCGTCTGTCCATTCCATGACAGCTTCCACAGGGTCTTTTTTGCTCACATCCACCACATTTAATCCGAGCTCTTCAGCGACCGCGATCTTTTTCTGCATCATTTCCGTAATCATAACTTCGCAGCCTTCCGCTCTCGCGGCCATGGCATTAAGAACACCCATTGTTCCGGCACCGATAACAACCACTTTCTCTCCAGGCTGTACGCAAAGCTTCCTGATTCCCTGGCAGACAGTACCTACCGGTTCAACAAATGCTGCTTCTGACGGATCCATTGACTGATCCAGCTTAAACAATGAGAGATACGGTTTGATGACATATTCAGAGCATCCGAATCCCCCGTGGTACCCATCCGGGGATACTTTATTGCGCCCTGCCCCGATGAGAACACATTCACTGGTCAGCCCTTTCTTGCAATACTCACATTTTCCGCAATTGTCATATCCGATTCCTACCATCTCACCGATTTGGAATCCCTTCACTTCTGAGCCCATCTCCACGATCGTACCTGCGAACTCATGTCCCCAGGCCATGGGGAATAAAAGGTTCTTCCTGGCTCCTGTCCACTGTCCATAATCAGTAGTGCATATATTACATGCCCCATTCTTTATGAGAACTTCGTCCGGCTTTAACTCCGGCAATGTTCTCTCTAGGACTTTCACATCTCTTATTCCCTCCATGACTGCAAATTTTGTTGATCTGATGTTGTTCATTTTCTTACCTCTTTTCAATCATATATTTTCTGTAAGCATCTGATATGTTTTCCTGTAAGTCCTGCCCGGTTCATGCAGATACCGGCTGTCATTAAATTCCAGGACAAAATATCCCTCATACCCGTTTTTTCTGAATATGTCAAGCCAGGCGGGCATATCTGCCTCTCCGTCTCCCCATGCCAGGTGTGCTCTGACGGATTCTCTGTAGTCCATAAAGTGGCAGAGAACCAGTTTTTCTCCAAAGACATCAAAATAGTCCTGTAAGTCCTCTCCTGCATTATGAATCGTATGAATGTCCGCAGTGACCGCAAATGCCTCAGACCCTACTTCCCTCTCCATCTGTCTAAGATCCTCCAGACGGTTCACAAGTGTCGTACTCTGGGATGACAAAGTCTCCATAGCCAGCTTCACACCATGTTTCTCAGAAAATCTGCACAGTCTTCCTGTCATATCCACACTCCGGTCCCATGCGTCCTGCCTCGGCTCAGAATAATACTGCCAGCCTGATGTAATCAGTACATTTGTACAGCCTAACCTTTCTGCGGCCAGAATAACGTTCTGGAAATAGCGTTCCGTCCTCTCTCTCATCTCACTTCCTTTTGCTGCCATATGAAACGGATTGGGGCACGACTGCCGCGGCGTCATACTTACAATACGAAGATGGTATCGCTGCAGAAGTTTTTTTATATGTTCTATGTCCCCGCCATAATCACTGTCCACGTAAAAGTGATGTCCGCATGTCCACAAGTCTATAGAAGAGTATCCGATCCCGGAAACAGATCTCATATAATCCTCCAGCTCATAAAACCTGTATATTTGATTCATGGGCGCAAACTGCTCGATGTTCATTTTACTTTTACCATCTGTTCTCAGAGCCAAAGAGTTTCATATAGTGCTCCAGTTTCTCCTGGAATCCTGCGACTCCCGCTAATATAGTCTGCTGCATGTTCATCTTTCTGGGCGTGAACTCATCCTTTCCGGAACCGTGGACCTCTGTTGAAGCCAGTGCTTCTCTGAGCGCCTGCTTTCCGGCCTCGCTGACATCTGTATTCAGATTCACTTTCTGGATTCCGATCTTTACGGCCTTCGCCAGATTGTCGTCTCCTGTACCAGAGCCTCCGTGTAACACAAGGGGAACCGGGACTTCCTTCTGAAGCTGTTCCAGAAGTCCGAACTCCAGATGAGGTACCCCTTTATATACTCCGTGCGAGGTACCCACTGCAACAGCCAGACAGTCTACGCCTGTTTCCTGTACAAATGACAATGCCTCTTCCAGCTTTGTCAATCCCGCATCTCTTGTCTCCTCGTACTCTGCGCCCTGTCCCACATGTCCCAGTTCAGCCTCTACAGATATACCCACTGCATGCGCGATTTTTACGATTTCTTTTACCTCTTTTACATTCTGTTCATACGCACATGTGGATCTGTCGATCATCACAGAACTAAACCCCGCATGTATGGCTTGTACGATTTGTTCATATGGACCGCCATGATCCAGGTTTAACGCAAATGGAACTTCCGGATATCTGCGCTCATAGAATTTTGCTATATCAGCACATTCATACACTCCATGAACATATGCGACATCCAGAATGATCGGCGCTCTCAGCTTTTTTGCCGCCAGAAAGCCTGCTTCTATTGTCTCTCTGTTAAACACATTCGGCGCGGCAACACCATACCCCCCTTCTTTTGCCGTTTTTAACAATTCTCCCATTGGAATCATCATAATGTCTTCTCTCTCCTTTCAATAGTTTTTCTTCGTTTCTTTTATCCGGATGCATTTTTATATAACAAAAAGCATGCCAACTTAGTGTCATGCTTTTAAATCATTCATTATATTGTCTTAAAATACCCTATATTTCTGTCAAAATATCGTAAATATAACCAATTTCAGAAATAGGAATCTTCACTCTGTATGTCTGCTCAATCACACTAAAAACCTGCTGAATCTGTTCGATATCGACTCTGTGAATCTTTTCGAACTCTTCCTGTGACGGATAGTTTCCTATCGCGGCATTGCGGATCAATCGTTCCACCAGACACCCCACATGGATACAGCAACTGATTCTGGTACTGTTTTTGAGCTTTTTTCCAGTAATAAACTCATATTCATCCAAAGCCGTTTCGATATAATTCAGTATCTTTTCCGTATCCAGTATGGTCAAAAATCCCATCAGTCTGTTCATTGAGAAATTATGCACCAAACTGTTATTTATCTGATCCATTGTTATACTATCCGATACCTTTTTCAGCATTTCCGTAATTTTCTCGGCAGCTTCTCCCGAGACAAGCTGATCCAGCGGCATGAACGGTCCGCTGCCGATCTCCGGATCCTTTGTTCCCACAACTCCGAGAACTTCATATGTTTTATAAAGTTCTTTTATAATCTCCTCATTTTGCAGTTGATCATAATCATAAGAAACGACCTGTATATTCAGCTCCTGCGGTATACTCTCCTCCATCAGGCGTCTGATCTGCTCTGCAGTGCCAGTACCGGTTATACAGCATGTAAGGATCATCTTTTGTTTCTTTCGTTCCGGATATATGATTCTATACTCTGTTCTGTTCTTTTCCTGAAGTATCTTCACGATATCCTCTATCTTCTCTCTCCTCTGAATGAGCTCGCCTACTATAATGGCCATCTGTGTAGAAATATTGTTGATAATGGCCATTGTAGAATCTAATTCTTTTACAATCGAATGATAAATCTCCTGTAGCGATCCCATATCCACCATAAGAATGATTCCATAGCTGATATCGTTTTGTGCAATGTAGTTTTTAACCCAGTCTACTATATCTGATACCTTCTTCTCAATGGGCATATCTACTGATTCAAATATGAACTCATTAAGAATGCGGTTCGCCACATCTGCCACACTGCTTGCTGTAGCATACCCGTGCGCTATAATGATCGCCCTTGGCTGTTTTTTCATCTTTGATGTCTTTAGCAGGCCGCGGATATAAAGTGTTATGGCAATTATATCCTCTTTGCCTGAAACAATATCCATCTTCGTTGATAATATATCCAGAATCTTTTCTGCTATCCGCACTTCCCTGGGGTATTCACTGAATATATAATCCATCAGCCCGGAAGGGATATATATCCTTTTTAAAAATGCTGATTCTTTATAGAAAAAATAGGCTGTAACAGCATGGAGACTGTTTCCCCCGAGCTGAACATTACAACTGTATTCCAGATATCTGAACGCCTCTCTTACGCAGTTCACAATATATTTGCGCATAGCATTCTCATTTTCTACATCCTGGCTGTACACAAGCCTGTTCAAAACATCATCCACAGCGTGGATACACCTGTTCTCAAACTGTTCTTTTGCATATTTCTGCGTCTGAAACTGTTCAAAAATCATAATCAGTTTCTGAAACAACTCAAAGTGATAATCTTTCTCCATGTCCTGTTCTTTGAACAGATCCTCCACCTTCATGTCAGGCCTTATCTCAATGGCATGAAAATTACCGATCTTATTTTCTTCCGTATCTGCGATGGACTTCACCATATCGTCCGGCAAATGCTCAAAATGTATTCTTATCTCTTCTCCCCTGTTCTCCTTCGCATATGCAGACGCGCAGATATACTTTATCTTATTTTCAAGGTCTCCGATATTCCCCTGATACGGATACTTCAGCAGTACCTCCAACACTTTTCCTGATACACGGATAGTCCTGTTAAACACTCTGCTTTCCTTTATCAAAAAATAATAGATAAATTGCAGGCGTTCCCTCTCATCACGTTCGTTCAGGGAAGGAATCCGGATCACAATTGGTATTCTCCTTAAAAATGTCCCCAGAAAATTAGACTGGAGATCTTCAGTCGTAGCCATGATGATCCGCACATTTGCCCGATGCCATCCGTCACTTTCTCCCATTCTGCGGAATATCCCTTGATCCAGGAACACAAAAAGCTTTTCCTGGCTCTCACTGTTGAGGCGATGCACCTCATCCAAAAATAATATACCTTCATCAGCGGCCTCCAGAAGCCCTTTGGTTGTGGAATACGCGCCGGTGAAAGCTCCTTTTACATACCCGAACAGGTTGCTGGAGAGGAGCTCCACATTATTTGCGTACTGTGCGCAATTCATTACTACAAAAGGAGCATCCTCTTTCAAAATTTCTTGTTGTATGGCAAATTCATGTATTTTTTTTGCCATGAAACTTTTTCCTGCTCCTGTAGGTCCATATAGAAAAATAGGCAGGCTTGTATTGGGGTAAAATAAAGATGTCCGGATCTGGCTGAGTGCCTTTTTCAGGCTCCCGTTTGCTCCGACAATATTCCCAAAGACACTATCATCATCCTTCGAATAATGTTCTTCCTCCGCCGGTGCTGTCTCATCTTCATCCAGAAGTTCTTTCACACTGTCATAAATGTCCTTTGACACTGGGAAGAATCTGCGCTCAAACTCTCCCTTATCAAGAAAACGGACTGGTCTGGTATTTATTTTAAAAAGTGTCTTTCCAACCTCTTGGTTAAGATAAAGGCTAACCGTATTCCTCTTCACTTTAAAGTGATCCGCAATGTCATTCGCTGTCAGCGTAGTATCCAGCGCTCTTAAATCCGTCTTACCTGTATGTTCTTTTACATACCGGATGATAGAATCTTTCAGCAATTGTATCTCCTCCTATAGCCAAGGCCTCATCTTAAGCTGCAGAAGCCTCGTGGTGTCAATTATATAACGCGTCTTTCTTTGATATCAAGCAGCAATTTGTCACACTAAAACCTGGCATACTTTTTGCTTTATTACAAAATAGCGCCTGTTATCAGGTAATTTTAATTACAAGGTGGTAATCAATCATGAAGAAAAAAATTTTAATTGCAACTCACAGTATCTTTGCAGAAGGAATAAAAAAAACACTGGAACTAATCCTGGGGGAACAGCCCGCAGTGTCTACGCTCTGCGCATATACCGACGGCATATCAGAGATTGAAACTCCTGTGCAGGAAATCATATCTCACCTGAAAGATGACGAAGAACTTATCATCGCCACAGATCTCTTTGGCGGAAGCGTTAATAACGAATTTATGAAGTATCTTTCCAGCAGCAATATACATTTAATCGCAGGGATCAATTTCCCCTCACTTGTAGAACTGGTCCTAAATCTGGACAACACAGACACCGCGCAGATGATACAATCTGCTGTTTCCACCGGAAGGGATCAGCTCCTGTATTGTAATGCATTATTAGATACCCCGGTATTAAAAGATACTTTTTAGCATAACTAAGGAGTCCAAGGATGAAACTTGACAATAAAATCAGTTTAGAACAAAAGCAGACTTTATCACTGGCACAGCTACATGCTCTGAAGATACTGTCACTGGATAACTTTGAACTGAATCAGTTCTTACAAAATGAATATACAGAAAACCCATTGATGGAATATAACGTCATCTCTGATCTGCCACAATGGAACCAATATAGTGGTGGTCAGCGTATACAAAATCCGGATGAGTTTTTTTTAAACATTCCTGACAGACCTCAGTACAATATCAAAGAACATCTTTTGGATCAGCTTAATAAAAAAGATTTCACAAAGCTGCAGTGGGATACGATGTCCCGGATGATTGACTGTCTGGATGACAACGGCTATTTCAGACTATCCGCAAAGGAATTCAGCCGATGGTCTGGAGTCCCCGTCGATTGTGTCAGGTACTGTCTGGGGATACTCTCTGCGCTAGAGCCCTGTGGCATATTTTCCAGAGATCTTCCTCACTGCCTGATCTATCAGTTAAAAAGGCAGCACGAACTGACTCCGCTCCTGAATCGGATAATCCGATATCATCTGGATGACATTGCATCCGGTAAATTCTCCGCGCTCGCCCGGGAACTGTCTGTTTCTACACATGAGATAAAAAACTGCATTACTAAAATCCAGAGCTTAAATCCTCGGCCTGTCACAGGAATTTCCCCGGCCTCATCCTGCTATATTGTTCCTGACATCATCATGACATGCAATGCCGGACAGTGGGAGATATCTCTAAATGACCAGTGGATCGCGAACTATTCTCTTTGTGACTATTACGTAAATATGATAGAAACTATAAAAGATGCTGAACTCAAAACGTACTTCCTACAAAAATATAATAGGTATAATCTGATCATGAATAATATAGAACAGCGCAGAAATACGATCTTAAAAATCACTCGGGCAATCCTGGAGCGACAGATAGATTACTTTACTTTCCAGGCTCCTTTAGTCCCCATGACACTCTCTGATATAGCGTCTGACCTTGACATGCATACTTCCACAATAAGCCGGGGGATCAGAAATAAATATCTTCAACATCCCTTCGGAACAATATGCCTAAAAGATCTTTTTGTTCATAATGCAGGAAAAAATAGTGCGACCAGTAGTGTTGCAATTAAGAATAGAATTCAGGAACTTATTAATTCCGAAAACAGAAATAAACCCTATTCAGATTCCGCTCTCGCTGATTTGCTAAATAAAGAAGACATTCATATCTCCCGTCGCACCGTCAGCAAATATCGGGAAGAACTGGGAATTAAAAATGCATATCTAAGGAAATTATGATCCTCGTCAAATGGTGTGCTGCCTGCCAGGAAGACAATGAAAAATTATTATGGTATAAAAACACGGGGCTGTCGCACTAAATAATTAGTGCGGCAGCACTTTTTTGAGCAAAGTAAGAGCCAGGTCTATGAAAGGCCTGGCTCTTGGTGTAAAATTTATTTATGCGACTAAATAAACTATTACAGAAAGATTATACCTTATCTTCTCTGTACGAGGGCGTAAAATTTTCTGTGTCTATGGGAAAAATTCTTCTTTGATAAGAAACAGATATGTATAATTGTCTTGTCGGAACTTCTGCTTTTT
>ERZ1643247.1034-NODE-1034-length-28427-cov-13.539194_pt1 | contig 28427 bp, 22 predicted proteins | sample MGYA00579264_ERZ1643247 | MGnify/ENA primary metagenome ERZ1643247 (study PRJEB29033, sample SAMEA4952262) | chicken gut metagenome | biome: Broiler Chicken; feature: Gastrointestinal Tract; material: Caecum | place: Ireland | collected 2018 | study: Broiler... | reverse complement strand
TAAAGTAACCAACTTATAAAATTTGAGCTTCTAACTCAATCAATAATGCAGCCTCATGCTGCGTAAAATATTTGCATGGAGAACGTTCCTGATATCTGCTTTCCATACATTGTGTATGGTATCACAAAATGATCAGTAATACAAGAATTTTATTTTCCCTTTTCTGTATGACTCCGGCATTCTCACCGTTCCTGAGCGCCCGGTCTCCTCTGGAACCGGATATTCACCCTGAACAGATCCCCGTCCAGATACAGTTCGAACTCACCGCCCTGCATGTCAGTAAGGCTCTTCGCAATGGAGAGCCCCAGACCGCTGCCTTCCGTGCTCCTGGAGATATCTCCTCTGATAAACCTTTCCGTCAGCTCATCCGCGGAAAAATTCAGCTGCTGCTCAGATACATTTTTCAGCGAGAATTCCACCGTATCCCCGCCCAGTGTCAGATCAGCGTACACCCGGGTCCCCGGCATCGCGTATTTCGCGGCGTTGCCGAATATGTTTTCCAGCACCCGCCACATGCGCCGCCCGTCTACATGGATGACCGCCGGCTCTTCCGGCATGTTCAGCACAACCGTCAGATTTCTGGCGGCAAACTTCTCCGCCAGTTCTCCCTCTGTCTGCTGGACCAGCTCCCTTAGATCTACATCCATAAATTCCAGGGTAATATTACCGCTGCTCACTTTAGACGCTTCCACCACATCCTCGGTCAGTGTTTTCAGGCGCTGTGCCTTTGCCTCAAGGATATCCAGGTAGCCCCGGATTTTTTCATCCTCAATGTTGGACCGTTTCAGGATATCTACATAATTTATGATAGAGGTAAGCGGTGTCTTGATATCATGGGACACATTGGTGATCAGGTCTGTCTTCAGCCTTTCATTTCTCATAGCTTCATCCACCGCCTTGTTCAGCCCGCTTCCGATATCATTAACCTTTTCTGCCAGCTCCTTATCCGCGCCCCTCAGCCCGTCAGCCTCGATCCGGTGCTCCAGATTTCCACCCGCTATCTCTTCGATCCCTTTTTTTATCTTACTTTTCGCCATCGCGCTGCTAAGGACAAACCATACAGCCGCAACATCCGCCACCAGCGCAAGCAGCACTGCCGGACCGGACCGCACAAGGATCGCCATCCACTGTACAAACAGGAAAGCCAGGGATATGATTCCCGCCCTCACCGTCACTGTGCGCGCTTCCATCACCCTGCCGGTAAATTTGATCACCGCATAGAGCAGGCTTCCTCTCCAGAGGTTTTTCGCCTTAATCCTCCTGACCAGGCTTGTAAATCCCCAGAAGAAGCACAGGAAGGTAAATACTCCGTACAGGAATACAGCGGTCACATCAGACATTCCCAGCGCCTGGGTAAACATTGCCGAATAAAGCTGGGGCACCCCGCCCAGGGATTCTGTATAATAGTTCACAGCCTCATTTAATTCATTCCAGCTTCCTGTCACATACCCGCCGCCTATGGCGATCCATGTCGCGGCTCCCCAAACGGCGATAACAACTCCCGCCGCCAGTTCTGTTTTCCACCGGTCAAACGCAGCGAGATGTACCTCCTCGTCTTCCGGTTTTTTTCCTGACACGACAGCAAGCCACACCGCAGAAACAAGGAAGAGAACCGCTCCGGCTATAAGTGCGGTCATGGAATAACGGAGGAACGGGACATTTCGGTCATAGCTTTCCTTTCCTTCGTAAAACTGATCCTGGATCGGGTAGGAAGTATCCACTGAAGCCGCAAATATAACGCCGGACTCCCTGCTCGTCCGCTGGCTTTTTACCACTTCCCATTCTCCTGACGCGGATACATTCATGTTTGTCTCAAAATCTTTCAGCTTCGGATATACAAACATGTATTTCACATGATCCCCGGATTTCATAGCCTCCAGGTTTTTCTCCGCATCCTCATAGTTTCTGTATTCGCTTTTATTTGTCTCTACTCTTTTGGTATCCGTATTAATGTACAGATAAGTAAGATTTGTGTTCCCCTCTTCCAGATAATCCCATCCGGACTGATATAAATCATACTCTCCATATATCGTGCCAAGGGTCATCTCCAGCGCTTCATATACAGCGGACAGCCTTCCGTTAAGATTTTCCGTGCTGTTGACTATCTGAAGCAGGTTTTCCGCTCCCTGAGGCGCGAACTGTTCGCGCAGGCTCTGTCCGAAATTCCAGCAGTCTGTATACATCAGGCTGCCGTCGCTTCCGTAAATCTTGATACCGCCGGAAACTCCGGACGAAACATATGTGCCGTTCTCCAGCCCCTGGAGATAGAGTTCCTGGCTCGTGTAACCGTCATCGAATTCCATGGTCATCTCGCCGGATCTGAAAAGCGAGAGGAATTCATCCAGATAATAATAATAGTATCCCCCGTCCGGTCTCCTGCACACGACCACTTCATTCTCCGCGTAATCATCACTGCTGTCAGAGGAAAAATCTTCTCCCCATTCCACCAGGTCCCCCAATGTATATGCGACTCCCGAAGAATATTCGCCGTCTGCCCTGCCATCCCGGTAATATTCCATCACATCTACCGGTTTCTCCGGATTGTATGCGCCGTCCATCTCAAAGAGATCTTCCAGCCGGAACATCTGGAATACCTGGGACATCGAATCACTGACCGCCGCCTTAAAATCTACCGAATCTTCATAAGGCTGGTTCACCATGGTCATGATCTCTGCCGGGTTTACGGTTCCCGCAAACGTAGTCCCCACGGCAAAAGAAGTCAGGAACGCCGCCCCGCTCAGGATTCCCGCTATTAAAACGGCTGCCTTAACGACAGCCTTTCTATACCATTTTCCCATAAATCTCCCTTCTGTATTTCCCCCGCTTTACATCTTCTCGATCTTGTACCCTACTCCCCAGACCACTTTCAGGTATCTGGGATCTTTCGGATTGATCTCGATCTTCTCTCTGATATGGCGTATATGGACAGCGACCGTATTATCGGCCCCGATCGCCTCCTCATTCCAGATCGATTCATAAATCTGGCCGATAGAGAATACCCGCCCCTGATTCTTCATCAGCAGAAGGAGGATATTATACTCAATAGGCGTCAGTTTCACCGGTTCCCCGTCCACTGTCACTTCTTTCAGGTCGTCATTGATCCTGAGACCTCCCACTTCGTAGATCTCGTCCTTTTCTTCTTTTACCAAACCTCCCAGCTGGTTATATCTGCGGAGCTGGGATTTCACTCTCGCCACAAGCTCCAGGGGATTAAACGGCTTCGTGACATAATCGTCCGCCCCCACATTCAGCCCGAGTATCTTGTCCGCATCCTCGGATTTTGCCGAGAGGATGATGATCGGGATGCTGTTTCTCTCCCTGATCTTCAATGTGGCGCGTATTCCGTCCATACGCGGCATCATCACGTCCAGGATCAGGAGGTTGACTTCTTCCCTCTCCAGGATATCAAGCGCTTCCATCCCGTCGTAGGCTTTCAGGATATGATAGCCCTCCTGGGCCAGATATATTTCGATCGCTTCCACGATTTCTTTGTCGTCATCACATACTAAAATATTGTACATTGTCATCACCTCTCTTACAGTATACATGATAGGGGAGATTTTTTAAAAGGAGAAAGGGAAATTCTTATGATTTTCTTAATAAACACGAGAGCTGTCCGCCCGCTGTTTCTGCCGCGGACCCGGCTCCCGGTATTGACTTTGCTCAGACGAGTCTTTATTCTTAGGGAAAGCGGCTTGTTTACTTTTGCCATCATGCTTACAGTCAACATTTCGGGAGGTGCATCCATGAACCATCCTTTTACTTACGAGATCATATACAGTCCGCGCAGGACCACAGCCCTCCAGGTAACGCCTGACGGCAGGGTCATTGTCCGCGCGCCGAAACGCTGTCCCCGCAGCTTTATCGAGGCCTTTGTCCGTCAGAAGGAAGATTGGGTCATAAGACAGCTCGCGCGTTTCGAAAAACAGAGGAAAGAACATCCTCCTGCGGAGCAGCCGCCATTGTCTGACAAAGATCGCGCCAGATATATTTCCATCGCAAGAGACATCTTCACACGCAAGACAGCCTATTACGCCCGGATCATGGGCGTATCCTACGGGCGGATCACGATCCGTGAGCAGAAAACGCGGTGGGGGAGCTGCAGCAGCAAAGGCAATCTGAACTTTAACTGGCGGCTGATCCTGGCGCCGGAGGAAGTCCTGGATTATGTTGTGGTCCATGAGCTGGCCCACCGCAGAGAGATGAACCACTCTAAAGCTTTCTACGCTGTGGTGGAGTCTGTCCTCCCCGATTACCGGCAGGCGCGCAGGTGGCTGCGCGATCACGGCGATTCTCTTTGGACGGCTGTATAAAAACCATGAATGCAGTCCTGAAGACAGAGTCCCGTATTTTTCGGACTTCTCTGTTTACAGCGCCCCGATTTCTTTCAGCGTTTGATATACATAGGAGACCGGCAGCCCGACTACATTATAATAATCCCCGTCAATGCGGTCGATATATTTTGCAAAGATACCCTGTATTCCGTATCCCCCCGCCTTATCCGCAGGTTCTCCTGATGCAATATACCCACGGATCTCATCATCCGTCATATCGTGAACATACACCTCTGTCCTGACCGCATGGCTGCGCGCGACCTTCGTTTGTTCCCCGTCACAGCACAGCACCGCCACTCCGGTATACACCTCGTGCGCCCTGCCCCGGAGCGATCTGAGCATCCGGAAGGCATCATCCTCATCCGCCGGTTTTCCCAGTATCTTCCGGTCCAGCACGACAACCGTATCCGCGCCGATGATCACGGATTCCGCCTCTTTCCCTCCTGCTTTCTCCCTATCTGCCCTGATCTCTTCCGCAATATTTTCCGCTTTCATCAGCGCCAGCTCTTTTACGATCTCTTCCGGCATTTCACTGTGATATACCTCCTCTTTATCGCTGACCCTGACCGTAAATTCAATGCCGATCTGACTTAAAAGTTCCCGTCTGCGCAGCGAGGCAGACCCGAGGATTATTTTTTTATCCATATCTGTAAATTCTCCTTTTCTCTTTTTTATATGTTCTCCTTTTCCCGGTTTCTGTGCTATACTCGTCCCGTACACAAAAGAACTGGAAAGGAATCGGTTATGCTGAAGATCATTATTTCACCCGCCAAAAAAATGAACATTACAGAGGATGCCCCCCGCGGGCTGACTGTCCCGGCATTTCTGGACCGGGCGCTGGAACTGCACTCCATATTGAAAGGAAAGGATCTGGCTGAACTGAAATCCCTATGGAAATGCAGCGACCGGCTCGCTGAACAGAACTGGGAAAGGCTCCGCTCTTATTCCCCGGAGTTTGCGCTCACCCCCGCGCTGCTCTCTTACGAGGGCATCCAGTACCAGCACATGGCTCCCGGAGTCTTCTCGGACTCTCAGTGGGATTATGCGGTGTCACATCTGCGCATCCTCTCCGGCTTCTACGGCATCCTGTCCCCCACGGATAAAGTGATCCCGTACCGCCTGGAAATGCAGGCAAAACTCAGGACAGACAAGGGAAACGACCTGTACGGATGGTGGGGAGACTCTCTGTACAGAGAGCTCCTGCTCGAAGGCACGACCGAGCTTGTAAATCTTGCTTCCGCAGAGTACAGCAAAGCCGTCCTCCCCTGGCTGGAACAGCATTCATCCGGGGAGACATCCTTTCCGGGCAGCGCCCCCTCCTGTGTCACCTGCATCTTCGGAGAAATGTCAGACGGCAAGGTAAAAGTTAAGGGGACGCAGGCTAAAATCGCGCGCGGCGAAATGGTCCGCTGGATGGCGGAAAACCAGATCGGCAGCACGGAGGATATCCGGGATTTCGACAGCCTGGGCTGGCAGTTCCACAGAGATCTGTCCACTGACCGGGAATACGTGTTTGTCCGATAAAACGGTCCGCTTCAAGGCTGGTCACATCTCCCGCCACGCTTTCCCGATCAGTCCCGGTTCCTTCACAAGCCGGTATGCTCCTCTGTACATGCATTTCGCCGCATAGAGCATGCCCTTCTGTCCGATGCTCATCCCCGCCTGGGCCGTCGTCGCCCAGTGATGGAGGGGAGTCCCCTTGCACATGCACGCGGCGCTGAGCATGACAGTGGGCACGGTATGGCTTACGTCCGACACATCCGTACCGATCGCCAGGGGCACCGGTTCACTCTCAAGCGGCTCCAGCCCGGCGAACAGCTCTTCAGGAGCTTTTCCCCCTAATCCCGCATTCTCCGCTATCTTTTCCGCAAATTTAATTTCTTCTTCTGTATATTCCGGTACAGGGACTTTCTGCATCTCCTCATAAAATACCTCAGCCAGCGTGCGGTTTGGCTTCATTTCTTTGTTGCATGTCACGCGCTCGATCTCCACCCTCGTCCCTGTCATAAGGGCAGCTCCTCTCGCACAGTTGTCGACCCTCTCTGATGCATCCAGCGTCCGCTCCCACTTACCGGAGCGGATAAAGTAATTTGTCGCGGCATAAGGCGGCACCACATTTGCAGGTCCGTCTGTATTTATATAAGTATAATGCATCCTCACATCGTCCGCCACATGCTCCCTGAGGTAATTGACGCCCACATTCATCAGTTCCGCGGCATCCAGGGCGCTGCGTCCCATCTCAGGATGCTTTGACGCGTGCGCTGCCTTTCCGAAAAACTTATAGTTTTTAATATCCTGAGCCTGCCAGATATCGTAGCTCACTCTGTTCCTGTCAAAAGGATGCCATGTCACGGCGGCGGACAGGTCGTCAAAAACCCCCTGCTCATTCATGCGGATCTTTCCGACCACTATTTCCTCCGCCGGGCAACCGTACACGCGCACCGTTCCCTCCATGCCTTCCTCTGCCATCCTGTCCTTCAGCGCGCACGCAGCTCCCGCACAGGCGCTGCCCAGAAGATTGTGCCCGCATCCATGTCCCGGACCGCCGCTGCCCTTCTGCTCCGGAACACACTCCTGTGCCAGACCGGGAAGAGCGTCGTATTCCGCAAGGAATCCGATGACAGGTCTGCCGCTGCCCCACTCGGCGGTAAATGCTGTTTCGAAACCGCCGGTCCCCCAGCACACCTCAAAGCCCTCGCTTTCCAGAAATCCCGCCAGTCTGCGGGAAGAATATGTTTCCTGCATTGACAGCTCCGGATGACAGAAGATATCTTCTGCCGCCTCCTTCATTTTTGTTATGATCTCATCTCTCATGATTTTCTCTCCGTCCTCTTCCGCGGCGCCGCCCCGGGCAGCCTCCGCCTGCATTTGCCTTCAAGCCGCGCAGTATATCCCGGCGCAGCATCGAATCCATTATACCATCTGCCGCCGCCATGTCCATACCCGCGTTCCGCTTATGCAGCACACACTCGGTCATGTGTGGTTTTGTGTGGTTTTGTGTTTTATTGCTTGTGGTTTTTTGCCATATTCTTTGATTCTTATATTGCTATTCTCCTGTGATTATAGTATAATTACTTTTAGAAATGTCTGCCCGTACATATCTAGCAGCAGACGAACGAAATCATACCAATATATAGTTTTCCGCAGGGAGAGTAAAACACTATGAAACGTTCAAAAAGAATTGAAACACTGGATGCCCGCCCGGTCAATCTGGACGGCTACATCAATGAATGGCCGGAGATGGGATTTGCGGCAATGAGCAGCCCATATGATCCGGAGCCTTCCGTCAGAGTAGAGGACGGCAGGATCGTGGAACTGGACGGAAAGTACCGTGAGGATTTTGACTTTATCGATCAGTTCATCGCTGATTATGCGATCAATATCGAAAGAACGGAGCAATCCATGTCCGTATCATCACTGGATATCGCCAGGATGATCGTAGACATCAACGTCTCCAGAAAGGAAATCCTGGAGCTGATCTCCGGTATCACACCGGCGAAGATGACAGAAGTCATGAACCATCTGAATGTGGTGGAGCTCATGATGGGCATGCAGAAGATCCGTGCGAGAAGGACGCCTGGAAACCAGGCACATATAACAAATTTAAAGGACGACCCGGTACAGATCGCGGCAGACGCCGCTGAAGGAGCCCTCAGAGGTTTTGCCGAGGAAGAGACGACCATGGGCGTGGCACGTTATGCCCCGCTGAGCGCGATGGCTCTTCTGATCGGATCTCAGGTCGGACGCCCGGGAGTGCTCACACAGTGTTCCGCAGAGGAAGCGACCGAGCTGGAACTCGGTATCCGCGGTCTTACTACATATGCAGAGACGCTTTCCGTATACGGCACTGAAAAGGTATTTATCGACGGCGATGACACTCCGTATTCAAAAGCTTTCCTGAATTCCGCATATGCGTCCAGAGGGTTAAAGGTCCGCTTTACCTCCGGTTCCGGTTCGGAGGTGCTTATGGGAAGCAGTGAGAAAAAGTCCATGCTCTATCTGGAATGCCGATGCCTCTTCGTTACAAAAGGCGCCGGAAGCCAGGGGATCCAGAACGGTTCCGTGAGCTGTATAGGAGTGACCGGTTCTGTTCCGGCAGGCATCCGGGAAGTGCTGGCTGAAAACCTTGTGGCAGCGCTCCTCGGTCTGGAGTGCGCGTCTTCTAACGACCAGAGCTTTTCAAATTCGGACATGAGACGCACAGCAAGGACAATGCTTGAGTTCCTTCCGGGAACGGACTTTATTTTCTCCGGCTATGCGGCAGAACCTAATTATGACAATATGTTTGCCGGATCGAATTTCGATGCGGAAGACTTTGACGACTATAATGTACTCCAGAGAGATATGCAGGTGGACGGCGGTCTGAAACCTGTCACTGAAGAAGAGGTTATCCATGTAAGGAACAAGGCTGCCCGCGCCGTGCAGGCAGTATTCCGTAATCTGGGTCTTTCCCCCGTTTCGGACGAGCAGGTTGAAGCCGTGACTTACGCGCACGGGAGCAAGGACACTCTGCCCCGCGATGTAACTGCCGACCTCGCCGCTGCCGAAGACGTATTAAAGCGCGGCATTACCGGGATCGATGTTGTAAAAGCGCTGGCAGAGACCGGGTTTGAAGACGTGGCCGCAAGCGTTCTGAATATGCTGAAACAGCGTGTTGCAGGAGATTATATGCAGACAGCCGCGATCCTTGACCGTGATTTCCACGTACTCTCAGGAGTGAATACACCGAACGACTATATGGGACCGGGTACCGGCTACCGTGTTGACGGAGAGCGCTGGGAAGAGATCAAGCAGATCCCGCACATCATCAATCCAAAGGATATATAAGAAAGGAGGAGGATACTTATGCAGATCAATGAAGAATTAGTCAAACAGATCACCAATGCAGTATTAAGCCAGATGTCTCATACAGGCAGCTCCTCCGTTTCAGGAGGAGCCCTCCCGTCATCTTCTTCAGCAGTTCCTTCTATGGCAGGAAGGGACCGCATCAACGAAGAAAAATCAGATTATTCAGGTTACCCCCGCGCTCAGAAGGGGACAGACCCAAAGGAGGTCGTGATCGGCGTGGGCGCCGCGTTCCAGAGAGAGATCAAGAGAACGATCTGTGACATTCCGCTGGACGAAGTACTCAGGAATGTCAAGGCGGGAATCGAAGAAGAAGGTATGATCCCCAGAGTAGTGAAGATCCTGGACACTTCTGATGTATGTTTCATGGCGCTGGAAGCGGCAAAACTTTCCGGTTCCGGCATCGGCGTGGGGATCCAGTCCAAGGGGACCACAGTCATCCATCAGAAGGATCTCTATCCTCTGTCCAATCTTGAGCTGTTCCCGCAGGCGCCGCTCATGACTCTGGAGACTTACCGCCAGATCGGACAGAACGCCGCGAAATATGTAAAAGGCGAGCAGGTCGTCCCGATCCCGTGTACGAATGACCCGATGTGCCGTCCTAAATATCAGGTGAAGGCAGCACTTATGCATATTGCGGAAACCGAACAGCTCGACCCGGAAGTCGGCGCTGTTGAATGGGAGGGAAAATAAATGAGATATCCTTTAGCAGAGCACGAAAAAGACTCGATCGCATCAAAGACCGGAAAGAAATTTACAGATATCACGCTGGATGAAGTTATGAAGGACCATATCGCCCCTGATGACATCAAGATCTCGCAGGAGATCTTAAAGGCACAGGGACAGGTTGCCCTCGAGGCAGACAACCGGCCTATGGAAAAGAATTTTGAGCGGGCTGCCGAACTGGTAGACGTGCCGGACGATGTGATACTGAAAATGTATGACAAGCTCCGCCCCAACCGCTCCACCAAACTGGAACTGGTGATGATGGCCCAGGAGCTTCTTGAGAAATATAATGCAAAGAACTGCGCCCGTCTCGTAATGGAGGCGGCAGAAGTGTATGAAAAGAGAGGAATCTTACTTTGAGTTATATCGCAGGAGTTGATATAGGAAATTCCACAACTGAAGTCTGTGTCGGAGAAGTCACCGGAAACGGGAATCTCACTTTTCTGACCAGTGCGTCCTGCCCTACTACAGGCACAAAAGGCACGATCGAAAATGTCTATTCTGTAAAAAATGCCCTGAAACTGGCAATGAGCCGGATCGGGCGCGAAACCTCCGACATTGATCTTGTCCGTCTGAATGAAGCAGCTCCCGTCATCGGCGATACCGCGATGGAGACACTGACTGAGACTGTGATCACAGACTCGTCTATGATCGGACACAATCCCTCCACCCCGGCGGGCGCGGGACAGGCTGTGGGCGAAATCCTGCTGGTCGAAAACATTTCCCGGGGTATCCCGGGAACCCCGTATATCCTCGCCGCATCCGCAGAACACAGCTATGAGGAGATCGCGGCAGTGGTCAACCAATGCGGTCTCGATATCGAAGGTATTATCCTTCAGGCTGATGAGGCTGTACTTGTCGAAAACCGGATCCATAAAAAGGTTCCGATCATTGATGAGGTAAGGCGGATCGACCGGCTCCCGGACGGAGTCCCCGCCGCTATCGAAGTGGCGCTTCCAGGGCAGACAGTACGTATGCTTTCCAATCCATACGGGATTGCTACGCTGCTGGGGCTGAATGCTGAGGAGACCCGCACTGTAACCCCCATCGCCAAAAGCCTGATCGGTAAACGCAGCGCCGTTGTGCTCAAGACTCCCGGCGGAAACATCCATGAAAACATCCTGCCCGCAGGGGAGATTTATTTTCACGGCGACCGTAATATCACGATCAATCTGGACGAGGGCGCTGACAAGATCATGGAAGCCGCCGCAGACGCAGGCGATATTCGTGATATCAGCGGTCAGCCGGACACAAACGTGGGGAACATGCTCTCCCGTATCCGCACGGGAATGAGCGAACTTGACAAAAGTACAGAGGCGGACATCCGCATTACAGATATCCTTGCCGTGGACACGCTTGCACCGGTGCTTATCTCCGGCGCTCTCGCAGGGGAGACCTGCCTCGAGAAGGCTGTGGGGATCGCGGCAATGGTTAAGACACAGAAGCTCCCGATGCAGGAGATCGCCGACCGCCTGAAATCGGAGCTTGACACCGAGGTAAAGGTCGCCGGAGTTGAAGCTGTCATGGCAAGCCTCGGCGCGCTCACGACTCCGGGCACAAAACTCCCCCTCGCCATTCTGGATATGGGGGGCGGATCAACGGACGCCGCAATCATATCCGATGACGGACATGTGACAATGACGCATCAGGCAGGGGCCGGGGAACTGGTATCTATGCTGATCCAGACAGAGCTGGGCTTAAGCGACCGGCATATTGCAGAGCAGATAAAAAAATACCCGCTGGCAAAGGTGGAGAGCCTCTTCCACATGAGGATGGAAAACGGACAGATGACATTTGTAGACGATTCCATTGACCCGAGATTTTTCGGAAGAGTCGTACTTCTCACAGAAAGCGGACTGATCCGCATCGAGGAGGAAATCCCGATGGAAAAGATCGTCCAGGTGCGCAGGGAGGCAAAGCGCAAGGTTTTCGTGACCAATGCGTTCCGCGCTCTCAGAAAAGTCGCCCCGGAGCATAACCTCAGAAACATTTCCACAGTCGTGCTTGTCGGAGGTTCAGCGGAGGATTTTGAAATTCCCGAAATGCTCATGGAGGCATTCGCCGAGTACCGCATCGTATGCGGCCGCGGCAATATCCGCGGCAGTGAAGGTCCGCGGAATGCTGTGGCGACCGGACTTGTACTCTCTTATGTAGGAGAACAGCAATGATCATTAAGAGACCATCTATTTTTATCTACACTCACGAGGCAGATCCCGCTGTTTTAAAAGAAGTCTGCGCGGGGATCGAAGAGGAAGGCGTGTTTTATGACACGACAGAATTTCCTGATGAGTGCATGGAGAAACTGGCATATAAAGCGGCCCGGGATTCCATGCTGGGATCCGGGATCGGGATCTTCGGCACGGCAGTATGCCTGAAAATGCGCGGTCTTGAAAAGGGGCGCAATATCGAGAGCTATCTTAAACCCACCCGGATCCAATGCAGAAATATCGGCTCAAACAGCGCGCGCGCCATCAAGAAACTGCCTTTTAAGGAGGACTACAGAATATGAGTATCTATACGAAAACCGGGGACAGAGGGACCACGTCTCTCATGAATGGGATCAGCGTTTCCAAGTCAGACGACCGCATTGAGCTGCTTGGTACAATTGATGAGCTGAACAGCCATATCGGTCTGGCAAAGGTACTGGCTGATACCGCTCTGAAAGACCAGCTCTCCCATATACAGAAAAATCTTATGAAGATCATGGCCGGCGTAGCTGACCCCCGCTGTATGGATTACCGTTTCTCCGCAGATGAAACTTCTGCACTGGAGCAGGAGATCGACCGGCTCGAAAATTCCTTCCCCCGCGCCAAGGAGTTCGTCCTTTACGGCGGGTGCGAACAGTCTGCAAGGCTGGACGTGGCAAGAGCTGTGACCAGACGCGCCGAGCGCCGCTTCCGCAAGGTGGAGCAGAATTACGGCGCTGACGCCAAAGCGGTCCAATATGTAAACCGCCTGTCTGATTATCTGTACATGTGCGCCAGATATGCCGATTACAGAGCAGAACACGAGAAAGCAGATAAGATACAGGATCAGGTTGTCCGGAATATTATGAAAGGACTTTGATCCACTAATTCTATAACGTATACTATGTTCCCTGCCTTTCCCGATTCGGGAGAGCAGGGAATTTAAGAAAAAGACAGCTTCCGCTGTCTTTTTCTTAATCCACTATAATTCTTTGTGACTTGCTGTACATTCTTTTTAATATTCACCGACCACTGTTGTCTTGATCAGATTCGTATTTCCCGGTCTGCCGAGCGGAACGCCTGCCGTGAGTACGACCACATCCCCCTCCTCAACATATCCTTCACGCTCTGCCGCCTCTGTCGCGTGCAGGAAAAGGATTTCCATGCTGTACTCTTCCCGGATATGGACCGGTGACACGCCCCAGGACATATTGAGCTGACGGCATGTGCACTCATCCGGCGAACAGCCCACGATCTGGCATCCCGGCCTGTACTTTGAGATCATCCTAGCCGTGTGCCCGGACTTGCTGACAGTGATGATCGCCTTTGCGTCCAGATCAATGGCAGTCATACATGTTGCATGGGAAATCGCGGTGGTCATATCCGGCTTTTCCTCTTTCTGCCGCACGCTGAAAAGCTGGCTGTACGGGATGTCACTCTCGGTACGCACTGCGATCTTTACCATTGTACGGAGGGCTTCCACAGGATATTTCCCTGCCGCCGTCTCCCCGGACAGCATGATCGCGCTCGTTCCCTGGTAGATAGCATTTGCCACGTCTGTCGTCTCGGCACGAGTCGGTCTCGGATTCTTCATCATGGAATCCAGCATCTGCGTAGCTGTGATAACCTGCTTCCCTGCATTGTAAACCTTTGTAATGATTTTCTTCTGGATGACAGGCACTTCCTCCAGCGGGATCTCCACTCCCATATCCCCCCGGGCAACCATGATCCCGTCTGCCGCCTCGATAATACTGTCAATATTGTTGACTCCCTGCTGGTTTTCTATTTTTGCAATAATATTGATCTGTTCGCCGCCATTCTCCCGAAGCAGCTTACGGATTTCCTCCACGTCATCTGCCGTCCTCGTAAATGACGCTGCTATAAAATCAAAGCCTTCCCGGATGCCGAAAAGGATATCCTCCCTGTCTTTTTCACTGATAAAAGGCATACTGACATCATTTCCCGGAAGATTGATCCCTTTTCTGTTGGAAACCGTACCGCCGTTCTTCACGATACAGTTTACATCCTTTCCTTCTATACTCACGACCTCAAGACCGATAAGGCCGTCATCTATGAGAACGCTGTCGCCGGGTTTTACATCCTTATATAAATCTTCGTAAGTGACAGATACTCTTTCCTGCGTCCCTTCGATATCATCAGGAGTCAGGGTAAACACCTGCCCCTCTTCCAGCTCGATCTTCCCTTCTGCAAATGTTTTGATACGGATCTCAGGTCCTTTTGTATCCAGAAGCGCCGCAACATATTTTCCCTGACGCTTCCTGATCTCCTTCAACTTATCAAGACGCTCTTTCTGCTCCGGGTGTGTGCCGTGCGAAAAATTGAAACGCGCAACATCCATCCCTTCCCTGACCAAAGTCTCCATCACGTCACCCTGATCAGTGGACGGTCCGAGCGTACATATAATCTTTGTCTTCCGCATGTTTCTTTCCTCCTGTAAGCGCTTTACTACTTTCTTATTTATTGTATCACACGAATGGTCTTCCTGCATTGAGAATCCCGTTTCTTTTCATATTTTTTACATTGTAAAACTATTTACAAATTTTTATTTTCTGGTATAATCCCCACAAAAGCATCGGTTCTTCAGGTATCTCTCGCGTCTGCACGCGCCCTGCGGCATCCTTCTTCTCATCGCAGGCTTATTTCACGGCATCCTGGCCGGAAACACCGCTGATATAAATACCGCCGCCATGATAACAGGAAAACTCACATGGTTCCTGATCCTGGCGCTTATAATACTCTCTCTTCCGAAAAAGAAGACCGGACATATCCTGTGGCGGAAGCTGCATATTAGTCTTGCGGTTTCTGTCTCCATCCTTACAATGATCCACATAGGATTTACAGCTGGTTTCTAAAACTATTTCATTCATCTTTAGTCTAAGGTTTTTATGTGGTTTTCCTGTATATACTCTTCTTATATGCACAGTATAAGATCCCGATCACCAGTCCGAGCAGCGCCGGGCATATCCACCCAAATCCGTTTTCCGCAAAAGGCAGAAAATCCCTTACCGCTTCTGCCGTTTTTTCCAGGCGGAGCGCAGATAATACCTGACCGGGCAGTGCATTGATAAAATCAACCGCTGCTGCCGCCACGGTAAACCCTGTCACCCATCTGTATACTCTGCCGTCATTCCCAAAAAGACGTCCGAACAGAGTGAGCAGGATCAGAGTGATCGCCAGCGGATACAGAAACAGGAGCACCGGCTTGGACCAGGATACGATCGCGTCAAGCCCCAGGTTTGCAATGAGGAAAGACAGTGTACTGAACAGGACTGCCCATTTCCGATAAGACGGACCTTTCGGAAATATTTTCTGGAACGTCTCGCCGCAGCTTGTGATCAGTCCTACCGCCGTCTTCAGACACGCCAATGTAACGGTAGCCGCAAGGATGACAGCTCCTGCCGGTCCGAAATAGTGTCCTGCGATCAGGGCAAGCGCCTCGCCGCCGTTAGAGGAGGGCGGAAACACTCCCCGGCTCTGGGCTCCCACCACAGTGACCAGCACATAGATGACAGCCATCAGTACCGAGCTCAGAATCCCGGAACGCACCGTATTTTTCGCTACGTCTCCCGGGTTTTCTACTCCCAGGTCTCTGATCACATTTACCACGATAATCCCAAAAGCAAGCCCTGCCAGCGCATCCATTGTATTATAGCCTTCGAGAAATCCCTGATAGAATGCCCCCGCAGCATAAGCACCCTCCGGTGCCGCCCCGGAAATACTCCCCATCGGGGAAAGCAGTGCCCGGATAACCAAAAGCCCCAGAAAGAGCAGAAAAAGCGGATTTAATACTTTGCCGATCCACGTCAATATCTCTCCCGGACGCAGCGAAAAGAACAGCACTGCGGCAAAAAACAAAAGCGAGAATACTGCCAGCACAGCTGTCTGCATACTATCCGGGATGATCCGTTCCACGCCCACTGTATACGCGACTGTAGCACATCGGGGTATGGCAAAAAAGGGCCCTATCGTAAGATAGAGAATACAGGTAAAAAATTTCCCATACCTTCTCCCCACGCGGCTGCTCAACCCCATCAGTCCGTCCTCCCGGCTGATCCCCAGCGCCGCAACACCCAGAAGGGGCAGCCCCACTCCGGTAATGAGAAAACCAGCCGCCGCCTGCCACATATTGCTCCCCGACAGCTGCCCCATAGAAACGGGGAAAATAAGGTTCCCGGCTCCGAAAAACATGCCAAAAAGCATGCTCGCCACAAAAACCGTTTCTTTTCCGTTCAATGATCTTTTCATAAGTTCCTCCGGTCTTTATATTTCTGTAAATCTCTCATTACATACTATAATAATATCCCGACCGGGTCAAACCTTATGTGAAAGATCCTGCGGCGTCCTGAATACATACTATTGTGTCAGAATCTTTAATCTGCCGTCTGTTTTTTTTACCTCAAATTTCAGCGGATGCCCCTCTGCCCAGCACGGGTCAGCATCCGCCAAAACGTCAAAATTTCAGGCATGCCTTAAACTGATCGCAGTCGATCTTAATATCAAACTCCCCGCCCAGAGCCTTCGCATATGTGCTCACGATTGCCAGTCCCAGGCCGTTCCCGTCTCCGGACCTCGCCTTATCTCCCCTCGCGAAACGCTCCACAATATCTTCCTTGGTAAAATCCATGGGATATCCGGAAGTATTCGTAATTTCCAGACAGATCCTCCCATTCTTCTCCAATGCATTTGATCCGCCGGTTCCCGCCGGTCCCGCAGAAACATCTGCGTACTCCTTTTTCCCTCTGTCTATATAAGTCTTCACAAATACTCTGGTTCCCTTAGCAGAATACTTCAGGGCATTTTCAACCAGATTCTGGCAGATACGGTAAAAATATCCGTTATCTGTACACAGCTCTGTGCTTTCTTCTGCGAGCTGCGTCACAAATTCCAGCCCGCTCTCTTTGATCCGGTCATCCATATCGGCAAAGATCTGCTCGATCAGGCGGTTCACTTCAAATTTCTCCGGATGCAGTTCTATATTCCCGCTGCTGGCTTTTGCAAGATTAAAAAGGCTGTTGATCATTTCTTTCAGTTTCTCAGCGCGTTCGGAGATCACATCCACATAATCTCTGATCACATCGCTCAAGTCTTCCTTTTTGATAAGTTCAATATATCCGACCATAGAAGTCAGCGGTGTTTTAAGATCATGGGATACATTTGTGATCAGGTCCACCCGGAGCTGGTCGCTTCGCGATACTTGTTCCAGACTCTTTCTCTCGATCTCCAGCGCCTCCTCCAGGCGCTTCTGTCCCTGTTTTGTCACTTCCTCGATCTTCTTCTGTATGTCAAGATCCTGCTGCTCATAAAGCAGATCCAGCTCCTTCCTTCTGAACCTCAGGAACACCGCGTACAGAAGGATAAACTGCACAAACACAGTAAAGATCATCACATAGCCTGCAGCATAATTGTAGTGCCATCCTCCACCGTTCCATACGCCGCCGGATATAAGATACCACATATACCACAGAGCACAGATCAAGGACGCCGCACCAGCCTGGCAGATTTTTCTCTCCGCTCCTCTTCCGGTCTTTTTCCATGCTTTATAAGGATCCTCTTCCGGCATCCACATACCGCCGCACACCTGCTTCAGCAGAGTGCTGACGACAACACATCCTCCTGTTCCCGCAAAGAGGTTTCCCAATATCCCGAAGAATATAGTATCCCCGGTTGTATGCCATGTACGGTATATGATGACCACGTAAAACATCCACAAAGCGAGTATCAGGAGGAGCGCTCCAAGTATATATTTCGTCTGCGTCCAGTGAAGTTTCACAAACCCCTGTAATCTTTTAGCTGTATTTTTCCATTTTGTAGCCAATTCCCCACACCACCTTTACATATCTTGGTTTTTTAGTATCGATCTCAATTTTCTCGCGGATATGCCTGATATGCACCATAACTGTATTCTCCACAGTGTAGCTTGCAGATTCCTGCCAGACATTCTCATAGATCTGCTCCGCCGAAAATACCTGCCCCGGATGCTCCATAAGCAGTTCCAGTATCTTGTATTCCGTAGCTGTAAGCCGAACCTCCTCGCCCTCGACAACTACGATCCGCTGCTTCTTATCCAGCATGAGACCTCCATTGATGATCTGATCTGCCTCAGCCTTAGGAGCGCCCCCTCCCCACGCGCGGTATCTGCGCAGGTGGGCCTTGACCCTTGCGATCAGTTCTGCCGGATTATAAGGTTTTTCCACATAATCATCCGCGCCCAGAACAAGTCCGGATACTTTGTCACTCTCTTCCGTCTTTGCTGAAAGGATGATCACAGGGATCCGGGACTTTTCTCTCAGCTTCATGAGCGCTGACAGTCCATTTAACCGGGGCATCATCACATCCAGAAGGATCAGGTCAACAGAGTGCTCTTCCATAGCGTCAAGCGCCTGCATCCCATCGTATGCCTTCACAACCTCAAATCCTTCGTACTTCAAAAGCTCGCTGATAGAATATACGATTTCCTTGTTGTCATCTACCACCAGTATGGTCGCCTGGTCATCTTTTTCTCTTACTTCTCTGCTTTCCATATCCGCCTCCTGCTTTCTCTCTTGTCCTTACACTGATGACTATAAACGCACCGGGTTAAAAAAACCTCGATGTAAATCTTAAAAATTTCTTAGGGAAAGACGCCCTCTTACTATTCTAAAATATCCACAAAAAAAGTAAAGATTTTCTGCCAAAACAAAAAACCTTTACTTTTCACATTTTTATCCATTGTATCCCGTCTGTTACTCCACCGCTGTCTGTTTCACACGGTTCAGCCCCTTCGCCACCGCCGGGATCGAGATGATCACGACCGTGATCACAGCTTCCACGAGCAGATAACTGTAATTATAGGCGATCGGGTAGATGCTCTTTAAAGACTGCGGGAAATTCTCCGGCATGTAGTCCATCCAGTACAGGTACCCGCCCAGGGCATGAAAAGCTCCCCTCGCCAGTACCGCCGCGATGTAGCCTTTGAGCAGCCCGTGTTTTTGCTTTGCAAAGAACCCGGCCACTCCCAACGCGGCGAACGCCAGTATGTAGTCACAGCACACCTGGAAGAAGGACAGCACATACGGCTCCTGGATAAACTGCAGGATCCCGTACGCGAGCCCCACAAAAATCCCTGTGCCCGCGCCGTACCAGTTGGCCGCGAGAACGATAAAAAGCATACTGCACAGCGTCACGCTCCCGCCCCAGGGCATGTTCCAGATCTTAATATACGATGTGATAAAGGCCAGCGCCATCGCCGCCGCGCAGAATACGAGCTGCTTTGTGCTCATCCTTTTCTTTGCGGAATGTTTCCCCGCGAAATAAGACGCCGTCAGAAACAATATGATCCCGGCAACAATGGTAAGCGCATACCCGGCGGCTGTAAGGCCGCCCTCTGCATTGACAAATATTCCAGACATAATAAAAGCCCTCCTGTCTTCCGATTGAAAACAAAAGGGCTATAACGCGCGCTCATAACATATCCCTCCGCTGGCATTATCCAGATCAGGTTATGGGTCGAAGTTATCAACTTCCTCTCAGCCTGTCATACAAGCTCCCCTTGTCATCAATCTTATGTAGTTTTATGTCGGATACTATGTTAAACGTATCGGACAGAAATGTCAAGACTCTCTCTGTCTCCTGCGCTTTCCCACAACGATCACAACAGCTGCCGCGCCTGCTGCCAGAACCGCGGTCACCGCGATCGCGATCCGGATCCCAACCGAAGCGTTATCTCCCGTCTGTGCAGCGCTGACCGGATCTTTCACTGCTGCTCCGGCCTGCTGCGCGCCGTTTCCAGTCTGGCTGCCATCGGTCTGCGTATTACCGTCCTGCTGTCCGCTGCCCGGCCGACCTGTTTCGCTGCCCGGCTGATCTCCGCCCGGCGCCGGCTCTTCGCCTTCTTCTGCCGGAAGGATCTCAGAGCGGTCACGGACTCTCAGGCGGTTACCCTCCGCGTCGTGAGATACAAATCCCACCGCGCTGATGTACGCGCCCTCTTCAACAAATTCTTCCAGAGCCTGTGAAGCCTCGTCTGAGTATGTGATATATCCGTCGATGAACACCCTGCACGCTTCGCCGCTGTCATCCTGTACGGTGATGCTCTCCACAATGCCGCCTGCCATGGTAACTGCTGTGGCTTCACCTTTTACCCGGACAAGTTTACCGAAGTTGGTCTCATAATCATTGGCTTCCTTCGTGGTCGTATCCGTGATCACCACATCTTTGGTCCCCTCGAGCACGGTCACATTGATGGCTGACAGCTGTTTGTCCCCGATGTACCCGCTGACAGATCCGGTCACCTGTACCTGGTCGCCGCGGCGGATATTGCTGTCGTCGATGGGGAATACGTTGATCCCGTTGCCTTCCTCATCCTGGATGTAAATGGTGTTGAAGAACGCATTTCCACTCTCGGCAGTTCCGTTTGCCACGGTCCCGACTACGGTAAACACTTCTCCGTCCGCTCCTGCGCGGGCCTCCTGGATCGTGCTGATCACAGGCTCTGCTTTCACACTGCTTAAGAGATTCTGCGCCATGATCCCGTTGGCGTAGGATACCTGATCCTCCGCTGCCACTTCAAAGTTGGAGCAAAATACGGTTCCGCATGCATAGACGCGGCCTTCTCCCACTGCCTCGGTAGCCATGGATACCACATCGCCCTTCTGTACCACTGCTGTATTCGGATCATATGCCGCGCTGTAGCTCAATACCGGCTTGTCATGTCCCTGTGCCGGAGCCTTGCTGTTGATGGAATAGGTGGTGTCATGTCCGTATACAATGGCCTCTCCCTCACCCACGCTGACGGAGCATCCGGAGTAAGAGCTGTATGCCAGTCCGGATTCTTTCACGCCTGCCAGAATGCTCTGGACCGCCGGATCAGTACTCTCATAGTTAAAGTCATCAAAATAAAGTCTGTACGGCTGTCCTCCGTTCTCATCCTGATCGATCAGCTCATCGTCATTAATGTGCATGGTAGAACCGATGCCCTCCAGCAGCGCGTTCGCCTGTGCATAAGAGGTGTACGGCAGTCCGCTGTTGGCATCCTGGTAGTCCGCCAGACCGCAGACAACCACCCTGCCGCCGCCATTTACGTAGTCGCTGACAACCTGGATAAAGCTGTCCTCAAATGTGCTGGGCTGCGCGTCTCCGGTGTAGTCGCTGGTGTATTTCAGCGGCGCGGAGATCACGAAGAGTGCCACGTCCTCCAGCATTTCCGCAGTCACTTCTTCACCCGGCTGTACGATCTTCACCTGGATGTTGTCAGAAGTTCCCATGTTGATAAAGTTGGTCATGTTTCCGGAATAATATCCGTTTACATAATCATTGTAATGTGTGCCGTCCACCAGTACTTTTGTGGCAATGGACGGATCGGATACGCTCAGCTTGAGCACATCTGTGAAGGTATACTCTTCCCCGCCGATGGTGGCTTTCAGTTCGGCATTGATGTTAAATCCGCCTGCCTGGTCCGCCGTGTATGGGAAGGAATATTCATAGGATGCCCTTGCGCCGATCACTCCGTTCTCTCCAATCGCTGCTGCGTCTGCCGTGTGGAACGGCTCTGTCTGGCCTTCCATCTTGTATGTCAGAGAAGTAACTGTCATGTCGTCGCTTAAGTTGTTGAAGATCTGGCTGGAGATCTGGATCTCATCGCCCCTGATCGGCATCGCCACATCGCTGGATGTATTGGAAATACCCGCGTTCACACTTTCGCCGGTCCATACCGGAGCAGTCACGGCGATATTCTTGTCCGCCTGAGTCACTCTCAGATAGTAGTAGCCATATCCTGTGGAAAGGTTGTCGAACTCTACTGTCGCGCTGCCGCCGGTAAATGTCTTCTCCGCCAGCGTCTGTCCGCCGTTTACGATAACTTCCACCTTCGTCTCGCCGGCTGTGTCGGTCGGGTCGGAAATCTCTGCTGTGATATGGATCTTTTCCTGCTCGTCAAGGATGGATCCCATAGCATTTCCATTCAGGGAATACAGGATGGACAGATCGTTATCCTCTGTCGCGTACACGCGGTAATTCTTCATAGCGTCGTAGATCGCTTCCTCGGAAAGTCCGTCGGAGAGCACCACGCTTCTCGCCGTGTTGGAATCGCCCCAGTTTCCTTTGTGGTTATCCTGGTTATTAGTCGGAGCCACGTGCCAGCCTTTGTCAAGCGCTCTGGTGTAATAGCTGTAGGACGGGAAGTAGCCGGAGCTTCCGATAGCTCCCTCGCCGTTGCCCACCTCGATCAGCGTGATCTGATTGTCGATCACCGGGTCATAGAGCGCGAAGTCCATGAAATCACCGAAGGTGTCGCCCGGGTGGTTGAACTGGGAGATGGTCTCCGGATTCGCATTCAGTGTGTCATAATATGCTTCAAGCACTTCATAGTTGTCGCCCTTCTTGTAAGGAGCTGCGTTTCTGTTTTCAAATCCTTCCGAATTGAAGGTATTGATATGTCCCGGTGCTCCGCCGGACCAGGTCATTTCGAATCCGTAGATTCCGACAAAATCTCCTTCCTGTGCCGTGATATTTCTCGCACCCTCGCGTCCCTCTCTCCAGGAAGCGTTCACTTCCTCTGCATTCTCATCGCCAAGGTGTGTAGTCCCGGCACTCGGAAGTCCGCTCTGCCCCTCGAAGGAGTTGGAGTGGTCTGTCAGTGCAAGGAAATCCAGATTCGGCACATCCGCCGCATGCTCGAACGCCTGCTCTACGGTGCCTGTTCCGTCGGAAAGGTTTGTGTGGGCATGGAGCTGACCGAAATACAGGCCGTAATCCTCGATCTGCATGGGCGCCTTATATGTAAATGTATAAACCTCGCCGGTCTGCGCCTCCGCATCGCCGCTCTGCGGGATATATGCCAGCGCTTTCACAACGATCGGTCTGTCTTTCTCCGGAGTTGCGGCAATCTCAAGAGGCTCTGTGTAGAGCTGTTCTGCATTTCCTGCCTCCGGGTCAGCCGGCTCTGTGCCGTCTGTATTCATTGTATAATAGATCTGGGCCCCGTCAGCCGCTTTCAGAGTGATTTTCTGCCCTTCCACAACACTGGCGCCATTCTGCGGGGACGCCTCCACCTCAAGTCCTTCCACTGCCGACGGCTCATCTGGCTCGTCAGAACCTCCCGGCACACCCGTCACCTTGTAGAACTTCAGGGCGAACATTCCCTCGCTGCCCTCCGCGATGTTGTAGTATGCGCTCCAGTTTCCGTTGCTGTCATACCACTCCATGTACGCTCCGCGCACCGTGTTCTTCACATAGTACAGACCGTTTCCCGCATCCTCAAGGATCCATTTATCGTTCTTCTCTCCCAGCGGCATACTGGAGAAACTGTCCCCCATACCAATCTTCTGTCCATTGTGAGAGAAGCTGTAGGTTCCGTCCTCATTCGCTGCAACGTTCCACACATCCGCATCCGTATAACCGCTCAGTGTGCCGTCGCTCTCTTCCGTCACATCCGTGCCGGCGTTGTAGTAACCGTTATATTCTGCCGAAAGCGCCTTGCCATATGCCGGCGCATAGATCACCACCCGGTCGCCGTCCGCGATGGGCGCTGTGTCTCCCGGCTCGCCGGAACCGCTCTCATCGACCGTATACTGCAGAGTCTGTACTGCACTGTACACGCCCTCCAGGACCGCAGCTGCCTTCAGCGTGCAGTCCTCTGTGATCACAGGCATATTGTCCGCGCCGTAGAGTTCTCGCGCTGCATTCGTCTCATCCTTCGGATCGCTTCCATCCAGAGTATAATAAATCTGCGCTCCGGAAGTGGACGTTGTCAGCGTGATCTCCGTGCCGGAAGCCACAGCTCCTGCCTGGGGATCTGCCTGCGGCGCTGCCACTGTCCCCTCAGATGTTCCGCCTTCCGCCGCTTTATAGAGCGTGAACTCAGAAGGGTAACCGTTTGGATTTCCCGAAACAGTCGTCGTCTTATAGGCACGGAATTTGTTGCCGCTTCCCCGGTTGCTCGCCAGGATAACGGTATCCTCTCCCTGCCCGCTGAACGTGAACTTTCCGTCCTGACATTCCCATTTCCACTGATACTCCGTATCAGAAATGCGGATCCCGTTTTCATTTCCGCCCTTCGGCGCAAGGAACTGTCCTTCCATATCTTTGATAGTGGCGGTGCCGCCCGACACGGCGATCTCCCATACTGTCTCAGCTGCCGGATCTGCGATCGTATCTCCCAATGCAGTCCCCAGCTCATCTGCCGGAAGCCATGTGCCGTCGAGCTTCTGCGGGGCGTATCCGGTGTCTGTCACCATGACATAGCTGCCTGTCGTAAACCCTGCTTCTCCCGCGATCTTCCCGAAGGAAGTCCCTTCTGCGGCTGACGCCGTGGACGGAAGCAGGGAAAATGCCATCAGGACAGCCATGCACAGCGCGGTAAGCCTTGCGCTTAACGCTGTCTTTGCTTTCTTTTTCATCTTCATCCTCCAATCTTGAAAAGTGACCGTAAAACCAGCTCCGGAAAAATTTCGGAGCCATCTATATTAAACTCTCCGGCCTCTGCAATGCACCATCAGTCTGGCGCTGATAAAAGCCACGAGAGGAACTGTCAGAAGTATACCGAAAGAACCAGCCACACTCTGTACCACCTCCAACGCGATGGAGTCCGTATTGATCAGCTGCAGGAAGGGGATATCATAGGTCTGCACCAGGATCAGCATGTTAAGAGACGATCCTGCAAATGCCAGGATCAGCGTATTCGCCATGGTTCCCATAGCGTCTCTTCCGATCTGCATTCCGGAGCGGAACAGGCTGCCCGCAGATGCCTCCGGATTCTGTTCTCTCATCTCCCACACTGACGATGCGATCCCGAGAGATACGTCCATCACAGCGCCCAGTGCGGAGATCAGGACTCCGCACACAAGCAGCCCGCTGATCTTCAGCCCCCGGTCTGCTCCGTACAGGATCAGGTTTTCTGCCTCCTGCATGTTGAAGCCGTTCATAGGCGAAAGGGTTCCCACCGCTGCCGCCGCGATCCCTGCCGCGAGCACGCCGCCGACACAGCCGCATACCGCGCACAGCGTCTTTTTCGAATACCCGTTCAAAAAGATCAGCCCGGCTGCCGCTGACACTGCTGATACCCCGATGGTCACCGGAACTGCCGGGACGCCCCGGATCAGGCACGGGATCAGGATGAACCAGATACAGCCAAGCGTGAGCAGGAGTCCTGCCAGCGCGCCGACTCCCTTTTTCCCGCCAAGCACTGCCAGCAGTGCGAAAAAGATAAGCAGAAACACGCCCAGCACGATCCCTCTGTCATAGTTGAACACCGATGCGTAATAAGAACCATCCTCATCCGTCATGATCCGCACAATGATCCGGTCTCCCTGATCTACATCCACGTTAAACAGCGCGCTCATATAGTTGGTCACTGTCATGATCTCACCCTTATGGTCTCCAGACAAAATCCGGATCTCCAGCTCCTGATCACCCACGCGGCGTCCCTCCGCGTTCTGATGATCCTCTTGTGCGTTGTCTGCCAGAACTGCCGTGACTTCCGCGGATGCGTACACCAGCCGGCTGGCATCCGACGCAGTCTCATCCTCGTCCATCCGGCTCAGCCAGACCGCGGTCACCGTCAGAATCGCCAGGACAAGCGCCATAGGAAGCGCCCGGAGCAGTGTATGTAAAATCTTGTCCTTCATAATCCCTGTATTCCTTTCCCACAGTAAATTCAGCGCCGATATACAGGGAATGATCCGGCAGATTTCAGCCTGTTGTCCCATAGTATCCGCGCTGTGGTCCATTTGTCTTTATTTGTTATGTTTTTCATTTTATGCCGCCTTTGTTAAATGTGGCTCTGACTTTCTGTGAAGTTTCATTTAAATTTATGAAAAATCCTGCGGCTGATGAAAAAAGCGGCGGGCCGAAGAATATTTTTCTATTCTTCGGCCCGCCGCTTTTTTCATTCCCTGCCTGTTGGGGAAAAATATTTTTGAAATTCTCCTGCCGCTTCTGCTGTGTCCCGAAATGCTTCCTCTCTCTCCATCATCCTGCGCAGAAATCCTCTCTGCCCTTCGGAGAGAGGCAGTTCCTCATGCCACGGACGGTCTCCCTTCCCGGAATATCCCGAATAGAGCAGATAGATCAGCACATTCGCCGTCCGCGCATAGTCAATGCTGAATCTGATATTCCGCCCATCCGCATATCTGGCAAGACCGAAGTCCAGCAGAGAGAGCTTTTCCCCGTCGTATAACAGATTTGCCGCGCTGACGTCCCCGTGCACCACATTCCTGCCGTGAAGATATTTCAGAATATCAAAGAGCTGCGATCCGATCCTGTATATTTCTTCAGGAGAAAAAACTTTTCTCCTCTTAAAAAGCCACTCTTCCAGCGAAGCACCTTCCTTGTATTCAAGGACATAATAGTAGCCCTGCCGGCAGTTGATCACTCCCAGCAGCTCCGGGACGGCCGGATGGCTCAGGCCGGACAGGATGACCGCCTCATAATGGTTCTGCTGCTGGTTCTTCCGGAGCATTCTGGGCCGGAATCTTTTCAGAACGACAGTTTTTCCTGTCGGACCATGCGCAAGAAAGCAGACACCGTAGCGTCCGCTGCCTATGCGGGATGCCACGGTGTACTCTCCGATCTTACTGCTTCGGCCCCCGCGCCGCTTCAGACATATCATCTCTGTACCGGCGCGCCGCACTCTAAACAGAACTTAGCTCCTGCCGGGAGCGGTCTCCCGCAGTTCGGGCAGAATGATGCATTGGTCTCCATCTTCTCCCCGCAGGAGAGACAGAACCTGGAACCTGCCGGGACAGAAGCGCCGCACTTCGGGCACACTGCCTGGCCGCCCGCTGCCGGGGCTGTCGGCTGGAATCCCCCCTGTCCCGGATCCGGATATCCCTGATTTGGGTATCCCTGGTTCGGATATCCCTGGTTCGGATACCCCTGGTTTGGATATCCCTGGTTCGGATACCCCTGGCCATAGTGTCCCCGGGAGCTCCGGGAGCTGAATCCGCTTCCCAGACCGGAAAGCATCCCAAACAGACCTTTTCTCCTGTAATGCGCTCCGCCCATATTCGGATCGGGATATCTTCTTCTGCTGCTGGAATGTGAAAAAAATCCGCTCATATCTTATTTCCTCCTGACTGTCAGTTCGTTGTACCTAATATACCGTACTGTCTCTGCACATAGCAAGCGCGGTCAGATAATTTTCACAGTTTCTTTACAATGGATGTGCCCCGGCACGCTGAAATGTGATATACTTAACTCCAGTCTGCAAAGGAGGTTTTATATTTTATGAAAATCGTATTTTTAGACGCCAGCACGCTTGGCGATGACATTGATTACTCACAGTTCGAACAGCTCGGGGAGGTCGTCAGATATCCCTTCACTTCTTCGGAAGAAGCGCCTGCACGGGTCACAGACGCTGATGTCCTGGTCGTGAACAAAGTACTGGTCAACAGACAGACGATCGCGGATGCCAAAAATCTGAAACTCGTCTGCGTGACTGCAACCGGCACGAACAATCTTGACAAAGACTATCTCGCGGAACGCGGGATCGAATGGCGCAATGTGGCAGGGTACTCCACGGAGTCCGTGGCGCAGCACACCTTTGCCATGCTCTTTTATTTAATGGAAAATCTTCGCTATTATGATGATTACGTCAAAAGCGGCAGTTACATTAACGATCGGATCTTTACCCATTTTGCCCGCACGTTCCACGAACTCAACGGCATGACATGGGGGATCCTCGGCCTGGGCGCGATCGGCCGCCGTGTAGCGGATATCGCAGGGCTTTTCGGGGCCAGGGTCATTTACTACTCCGCATCAGGAGCTCCCGCGCAGGAAGGGTATCACCAGGTGGATCTGGATGCTCTGCTGTCAGAGTCTGATATCCTGTCCATCCACGCTCCGCTCAACGAATACACAGAGGGCCTGATGGACAAAGATGCTTTCTGCAAAATGAAGTCTGACGCCATCCTCCTGAATCTGGGGAGAGGGCCTATCATCAATGAAGCGGACCTTGCCGATGCTCTGAATGCAGGCGAGCTCAGAGCGGCTGGTCTGGACGTGCTCTCCGTGGAGCCTATGGCAATGGACAGCCCGCTGTTAAATGTAAAAGATAAGGACAGGCTTTTCATCACACCGCACATCGCCTGGGCAACGATCGAAGCGAGGCAGAGGCTGATGAAGATCATCGCGGGGCAGATAGAGGAATTTATGGAGGCACGTTAAGACGGCCGCAATGAGCAGCGCACCTCGATTCCGCTCCGCTTCATCTCGGTCGCGGCATTCGCCGCATGGTAAGTTCAAGACGGCCGCAATGAGCAGCGCACCTCGATTCCGCTCCGCTTCATCTCGGTCGCGGCATTCGCCGCATGGTAAGTTCAAGACGGCCGCAATGAGCAGC
>ERZ1643247.1033-NODE-1033-length-28436-cov-30.128149_pt1 | contig 28436 bp, 33 predicted proteins | sample MGYA00579264_ERZ1643247 | MGnify/ENA primary metagenome ERZ1643247 (study PRJEB29033, sample SAMEA4952262) | chicken gut metagenome | biome: Broiler Chicken; feature: Gastrointestinal Tract; material: Caecum | place: Ireland | collected 2018 | study: Broiler... | reverse complement strand
GCTATGCGACAGCTTTCGCAGGCCATCGCGTAGCGATTTTGTTCAATTAGAATTTTTATTTCTGATGTTTCTTGAATATGGAACTGGTCATCCTAACTGTCCTGTCAATCTGTTCCTGTTCTTCTTTGGTTTTCCCCTTTTTTAAAATTTCAAGGATAAGAGTTACTTCATCCGGAGAGAAACTGAGTCCCTGTTTGTTTGCGCTGGTGATCAGCGCCAGCATGACGGGAGCAAGATCTCGTCCGGACTTGCCGGAAGTCTTTTCAGCTGCCATCCGGATCAGTTCCAGTTTTGCCGGATCTATATTCTTCATTGCCGGATTGTTCATCCATTCGTTGTCCATTATTTTCATCTCCTTTCTCTGCGCTGTCAGAGGTCTGGGAAAACATATCGCTGTACATCCGGAACATTTCCTGCTGTTCAGGCGGAAGCATACCGGTGAGCAGCTCCATGGGATTAAAGTCCGAACTGTTTCCTTCCGGGGGTTCCTGCGAGGCCTGCATCATCTCCATGACAGACATCATTTCCCTTATATTTATGATCATATCGAGCATAGAGGCTTCCTTTGGCTTCAGATAAGGCCTGAAACTATTTAATATATCTATAGGGGAAAGCGATTCGTTCTCCGGGATCATCTGAGCCTGCAGACCTCCGCCCCGTCCGCGGAAGAGACGGAGTGCTTCCCTTAATTCCATGAATTTGACCAGGCCTGCCAGCGTCTGCCGCCCTGATGCAGGGGCATAGGGAATGAGCAGTTTGATTATCTGAAGCTCCGGCGTGGTGACAAGTTCATCAAAAGGTGTCATTAATCCGGGTACGTCTTTATCCATTCCAAAGATACTCCTGCACATTGCGTTGTAAATATATATGTTGCCTTGAATAGAAATATGTATATCGGAAAAGCTTATGGATGAAAAAACTGCACTCGTGTATGTGTATTTTTGTCAATAAAGTGCAGGATTCATAAAATAATATTAGTAACAGTTCAGCTGCCTGATATCAGACGAACTGAGCTGATACAGATTAAGAAACAAAGAGAAAGGAAGGAACAGATTTGACAAGAAAGCTGATTATTGATGGAAATGCGGTTTACGAGATTGATGAGGACTGTATGTTGAAGAATCGCGTGGATGGAGATGACTCCGGAAAAGAGAAAAAAGATGCCGGATGCGAATACAGGCAGAAGAGTAATCGGAAAAGTGCAGATGTGCATTGCAGACCGGATTAAAATAGCTGAGCCGGCTCCCTGAAATTACCGGAAGTGACAAAAGGCACATTCCGGGAGGGTAAGTGGTCGCCAAGGTCCCGGGAAGGCCCGGACTTTGGCTCTCCACACCCGCAAATAAGCGCCTGCCCCGTATAAGGGCAGGCGCCGTAAGTTTCAGGATTCATACGCTGTTTTTGTCAGATCAGCATCCGCAGCCGTTTCCGCCGAATCCGCCACAGCAGCAGAGAAGCAGGATGATCCACAGGCAGCTGTCGTTTCCGCAGCCGTTTCCGCCGAATCCGTTTCCGCCACAGCCGCCGCAGCAGCAAAGCAGAAGAATGATCCACAGGCATGAAGACATTCCGTTACCGTTGTCGCATCCACATCCACAGTTTGTAGCAGTTAAATCACTCATTTTAAATCCTCCAGTTGGGTTATTATTTACAGTTCTATATTATGCAGGCGCCTGAAAAGTGTGATACAGGTACAAAGTGAATGAGCTGTGAATATTCTGATTAAAAAGGAAACTATTTTCAGATTATTATGAAATGGGTAAAACAATCAGTAGGTTATTGGTGTGACGATATATTGACTGGAAAATATGTGGGAAACGGGATATGTACTGCGATTCTGGATACCGGCATAGCGAGGCATCCGGATTTAAGAAACCGCATTTCCGCTTTCAGAAATTTTACAGGCAAAGTACAGGAAACCGTCAGCAGTGATGACAGCGGACACGGAACTCATGTGGCGGGGATTCTTGCCGGAGACGGAAAGGTCTCATCAGGGTTATATGCGGGGATGGCGCCGGGATCGGATCTTATTGTAGGAAAAGTGCTGGACTGTGAGGGGAATGGTAACGTTGATAATGTACTGAAAGGAATCGACTGGATCCTGAAGAACCGGGAACATTTTCAGGTCCGCATTGTAAATATTTCTGTCGGAACCCAGCCGGATCTCGCACAGGAACAGAAACAGGTTTTTCTGGAAGCGGTTGAAGAATTGTGGGACAGAGGGCTTGTTGTTGTTGTGTCCGCAGGAAATTACGGCCCGGGAGAAGGGACGGTTGCAGTTCCGGGAAACAGCCGCAAAGTTATCACGGTAGGCGTGCCTGATACAGAACTGCATTCCGCCGGCCGACGGAAGAATAATATAAATTATTCCGGACGGGGACCGACAGGCGCCTGTGTAGTGAAACCGGATGTTTTCGCGCCCGGAACGGGGATCATAAGCTGTAATGCACGGTACGGACGCCCCGGCGAGCATCCTTATATAATGAAGACAGGGACTTCGATGGCAACTCCGGTTGTATCCGGGGCAGTCGCCTGTCTCCTGTCAAAATATCCGGATATGACCAATGTAGAAGTGAAACTGAAACTCAGAGAATCATGTGTGAAAAGCCCGGGAACCGGAGCGGGGTGGGGGCTTTTAAATGTGGAAAAGCTGATGAAAGCGTAAAAAGGGACAGTTCAGCCCGCGCCATTCGCAAAGCCGCACTGACGTGCTGATTGCGGCGATGCCGCTCCTTTGCTCATATACGGGCGCTCAGCACATCTGGCTGCCAGTCGGCGGATTCTTATGCAAGCATAAACCCGTCGACTAACATCAGATGGCTGAACTGTCAAGAAAAAATCCTTGACAGCCCATTCCCTTTCGTGTATGATAACCAAGGTGACTGTGATGAATAAGATTTTAGAACAGGCTTTATTGTATGATTTTTACGGTGAACTTCTCACCACGCACCAGAAAGAGGTATATGAGCAGTTTATCCTCGATGATCTTTCTTTAAGCGAGATAGCGGAGAGCGCAGGTATCAGCCGGCAGGGCGTACATGATCTGATCCGGCGGTGTCAGAAGGCGCTTGAGGGGTATGAAAATAAACTTCATCTGGTGGAAAGGTTTCTCTCAGTAAAGGAAAAGGTCGGACAGATCGACGGAATTTTAGATGAGTGGGAGAAAGAGAAGAAGAATCCGGAGGAGATTGTGAAGAGGATCCGGCGGATCTCGGATGCGATCATTGAAGAATTATAGAGGGATAATATAAATGGCATTTGACAGTTTAACTGAGAAACTACAGAATGTATTCAGAAACCTGCGAAGCAAGGGGCGGCTTACCGAAGATGACGTGAAAGCCGCGCTGAAAGAAGTCAAGATGGCTCTTCTTGAGGCAGATGTCAACTTCAAGGTTGTGAAAGGCTTCATTAAAGATGTGCAGGAGCGTGCGGTCGGACAGGACGTGATGAACGGACTGAATCCGGGTCAGATGGTGATCAAGATCGTAAATGAAGAACTGGTCAAGCTGATGGGCTCTGAGACGACAGAGATCAAGCTTCAGCCGGGAAGCGCCATGACTGTTATCATGATGGCAGGTCTTCAGGGCGCAGGTAAGACGACGACTACCGCAAAGCTGGCAGGAAAGTTCAAATTAAAAGGAAAGAAACCGCTCCTTGTGGCGTGTGACGTCTATCGTCCCGCAGCGATCAAACAGCTGCAGATCAATGGAGAGAAGCAGGGTGTGGAAGTATTTTCCATGGGAGACAAGAACCGGCCGGCGGATATCGCCAGGGCTGCCGTACAGCATGCTGCGAAGAACGGCAACAATATAGTGATCCTCGATACAGCCGGACGTCTTCACATTGATGAGGACATGATGGCGGAGCTTCAGGAAATCAAAGAGGCTGTGGAGGTTCACCAGACAATCCTTGTTGTAGACGCCATGACAGGTCAGGACGCGGTGAATGTAGCCGGAACATTTAACGATAAAATCGGAATAGACGGTGTCATCGTTACCAAGCTGGACGGTGATACGAGAGGCGGAGCCGCGCTCTCTATCAAGGCGGTAACAGGGTGCCCGATCCTATATGTCGGAATGGGTGAGAAACTCTCGGATCTGGAACAGTTCTATCCGGACAGAATGGCGTCGCGTATCCTGGGGATGGGCGATGTGCTCACACTGATCGAGAAAGCCGGTGCGGAGCTTGATCAGGAGAAGGCCATTAAGATGGCGGACAAGATGAAGAAAGCCCAGTTTGATTTCAATGATTATCTGGACAGCATGGAACAGATGCGCAAGATGGGCGGACTTTCCAGTATCATGAGTATGATGCCCGGACTTGGAGGAAAGGCGGGTAAACTGCCTGATCTTGATTCAGAGGAGAATGAAAAGAAGATGGCGAGAATGGAGGCAATGATCCATTCAATGACCCCTGAAGAACGGAGTAATCCGGATCTTCTGAATCCGTCAAGAAAGCATCGTATCGCGCGGGGGGCGGGAGTTGATATTGCTGAAGTCAACCGTATGGTGAAGCAGTTTAACGAATCCAGGAAGATGATGAAGAAACTTCCCGGAATGATGGGCGGCAAAGGTGGCAAAAGGGGCAGATTCAAACTTCCCTTTTAACACATAGATTATGCCGGAGGCAGCCGGCTGCGTATGCGGCGGTGCGGAAGGCAGAAGCAACAAACAATAAGAAAAATAAATTTAAGAGGTGAAAGAAATGGCAGTAAAAATCAGATTAAGAAGAATGGGACAGAAGAAGGCTCCTTTTTATAGAATCGTTGTAGCTGATTCAAGGTCCCCGAGAGACGGAAGATTCATCGAGGAGATCGGAACATATGATCCGAACTGCGATCCGAGCGCAATCAAAGTTGATGAGGAAGCAGCTAAAAAATGGCTCAACAACGGTGCTCAGCCGACAGAAGTTGTAGGAAAGATCTTCAAGGCAGCAGGTATCGAGAAATAATTTGACTTCGCGGAGGTGCGCGTAAGATGAAAGAATTAGTTGAAGTTATCGCAAAAGCGCTGGTAGACCATCCGGAGGAAGTCTCTGTAAATGAGAAAAAAGAAGGACGCACTACAGTGCTTGAACTCCACGTCGCTGACGGCGATATGGGGAAAGTGATCGGCAAACAGGGCCGTATCGCGAAAGCTCTCCGCTCCGTAGTAAAAGCGGCGGCAGCAAAAGAAGATAAAAGAGTCGTTGTCGATATCGTCTAAAGGATATCGAAGCAAAACAGAAAGAGGGACAGTTTTCCGATCCGGAGAGCCTGCCCCTTTCTTTTTCCGGAATTACATGGCAGAAAGTTCCCTGGTCATATATGCGTGAAGCTAAAATGACAAGACGGGGTAGAAAACAGAAAGGAAGCGGAAGAAATGGAACAATTTCTCCAAGTGGGAGTGATTTCTTCTACACACGGTATCCGGGGAGAAGTAAAAGTATTTCCGACAACGGACGATCCGGCCCGGTACAAAAAGTTGAAAAAAGTGCTTCTGGATACGGGAAAAGAACAGCTTGAACTGGAAATTCAGTCTGTTAAATTTTTCAAGCAGTTCGTGATCGTAAAGTTTAAGGGCATTGACAATATAAATGATGTAGAAAGATACAAAGGGAAGCCTCTTCTGGTAGCCAGAGAAGATGCGGTAAAGCTCGAAAATAATGAGTATTATATCGCCGATCTGATCGGTATGGAGGTGTATACCGAAGAAGGGCGGTTCGGTGTCCTCAAAGACGTTATGGAAACGGGGGCAAATGAAGTGTATATCATTGATTCGGACGAGCACGGAGAAGTGCTCGTACCCGCTATCAGACAGTGTATCCTTCATGTGGATGTGGAGAAAAAGATGATGAAGATCCATCTGCTGGACGGATTAGTATAAGAGGAGTGGAAGACAATGAATTTTCATATACTTACTTTATTTCCGGAGATGGTGATGAATGGTCTGAATACAAGCATTATCGGACGCGCCGTTAATGCGGGGCATTTGTCCATTGAAGCGGTGAATATCCGTGATTATGCGTTCAACAAGCATCAGAGTGTGGATGATTATCCGTACGGCGGCGGAGCCGGAATGCTCATGCAGGCGGAGCCGGTATATCTGGCCCATGAGGCTGTGGCGGAGAAAATACGGTCACGCAGATCGGATGCGGGATATGCTGATGCGGGCGGACGTCTCCGTACGGTGTATCTGTCCCCTCAGGGCAATGTGTTTAATCAGAAGATGGCTGAAGATCTGGCACAGGAGGAGGATCTGATCCTTCTGTGCGGCCACTACGAAGGGATTGATGAGCGTGTGCTCGAGGAGATAGTGACAGATTATGTCTCTATCGGTGATTATGTGCTCACCGGAGGAGAGCTTCCGGCGATGGTTATGGTGGACGCCATCTCGAGACTGGTGCCGGGAGTACTCCACAACGATGTATCGGCGGAGTTTGAGTCCTTTCAGGACAATCTTCTGGAATATCCCCAGTATTCCAGACCGGAAGAATGGCATGGCATGAAAGTGCCGCCGGTTCTTCTGTCGGGGCATCATGCCAATATAGAAAAATGGCGCCGTGAACAGTCAATCATCCGGACGTATGAGCGCAGGCCGGATCTTCTGGAAAAATGCGAACTTACGGAGAAAGAGAAAAAATGGTTCCGCAAATGGCTGGAAGAAAAAAATAGTACTTGAAAATGCTGTAGAAATATGGTAAACTACAACAGTTGTGAAAAGAAGAGCGATGGTCCTCTGGCACAAAAGGTGTTAAGAACGTCAAATATTAAGGAGGTCACACAAAATGAACGAGATCATTAAGAAGATTGAAGCAGAGCAGTTAAAAGAGAATGTACCGGAGTTTAATGTCGGCGATACCGTAAGAGTACACGCTAAGATCAAAGAGGGTAACCGCGAAAGAATCCAGGTATTCGAGGGAACAGTCCTGAAAAAACAGGGCGGCGGAGCAAGAGCTACTTTTACAGTAAGAAAGACATCCAACGGAATCGGCGTTGAGAAGACATGGCCGCTTCATTCACCGCATGTTGAAAAGGTAGAGGTTGTGCGCAGAGGTAAAGTAAGAAGAGCAAAACTGAACTACTTAAGAAAACGTGTCGGAAAAGCTGCAAAGGTAAAAGAATTAGTAAAATAGTAAACATGAGAGGGACAATTACAGATTTGTATATTGTCCCTTTTTTGAATAGTATGACTGATCTGGAGGGAGTATGCAGGGTTTAGATTTCCGCAGAAAGAGGAGAAACAGTAATAACAGAAAACCGGCAAAGCCGCGCAGATCGAGAAGAAGATCATCCCGCGGCGGGCTGCGCTTTGAAACCGGCAAAGCCCCGCTGCATTTTGCGCAGGAGAAACTTCGCAGAAACAGAGTAGGTGCGAAAGATGTCGTTATATGGGCTGTGGAGCTCCTGATCGTCTGTATGCTGGCGGCTTTTCTGGTGGCGGCTTTCGGGCAGAGAGTGAGCACGGCAGGAGACTCCATGTCTCCGTCGCTTAAGAACGGAGACCTCCTGTTGATCAACCGGGCGGTTTACCATATCAAGAGTCCGGCAAGGGGAGATATTGTCGCTTTCCGTCAGGAAGAAAACGGTCATTTTTCGGTAAAGCGGATTGTCGGGCTCCCGGGAGAGACAGTGCAGATTGCGGATGGACAGGTCCTTATAAACGGAGAAGAACTGACGAAGAACATTTATGTATCTGATATCGAGTATGCCGGCGAGGCAGAACAGCCGGTTGAACTGGGGGATGACGAATATTTTGTCATAGGAGACAATCACGATGCAAGCGACGACAGCCGGCTGCCGAGTATCGGCGCGGTGACCAGAGATGAAATCTACGGGGAAGCGTGGTTTATCGTCAGCCCGGGCAGGGATTTTGGATTTATCGGCTGACAGCCGGGATGACCTGCATAGGAGTGGCAGGTAATTCTGAATTGAAGGAGGATAAAGATGCATTTTCAGTGGTATCCGGGGCATATGACAAAAGCCCGGAGAATGATGCAGGAGAATATAAAACTGATCGATCTGATCATTGAGCTGGTGGATGCCAGGGTTCCGCTTTCCAGCAGAAATCCGGACATTGATGAGCTGGGCAGAGGAAAAGCGCGCCTGATCCTGCTAAATAAAGCAGATCTTGCGGAAGACCGCCTGAATGACGAATGGGTGGCTTATTTCAAAGAAAAGGGTTATTCTGCAGTTAAAGTGAATTCAAGGAAAGGCGGCGGGATCAAATCGATTCAGTCAGTGATTCAGGAAGCCTGTAAAGAAAAGACAGAGAGAGACAGAAAAAGAGGTATTTTAAACCGTCCTGTACGGGCTATGGTAGTTGGTATCCCTAATGTGGGAAAATCTACTTTTATCAATGCGCTTGCAGGCAAGGCGTGCGCAAAGACCGGAAATAAACCGGGTGTGACAAAAGGCAAGCAATGGATCCGTCTGAATAAGAGTGTAGAGCTTCTCGATACGCCGGGGATCCTCTGGCCGAAGTTTGAAGATCAGGAAGTGGGACTGAAACTTGCGTTTATCGGTTCTATCAAGGATGAAATCCTGCAGACAGAAGAACTGGCGGCAGAACTGGTGAAGTTTCTCAAAGAGTATTATCCGGGCGTACTGGAAGAAAAATATGGTATTCCGGAAGTGCAGGATACATATAAGTGTCTGGCGGATATTGCTAAGAGCAGGCATTGTCTTGTAAGAGGCAGTGAACTTGATACAGAGAAAGCGGCATCAATCCTGCTGGATGATTTCCGCGGAGGCAGACTTGGCAGGATCACACTTGAGAGACCTCAGGCATAAGGCAGAGGAAAGGCAGGCATATATATGAAAGGCATAATAAAAGAACTTCTAGGCTGGCTTGTATTTATATTTATTGTTGTGGCGGCGTCCTATCTGGTCATCACATATGTGGGACAGAGGACAGAAGTAAGCGGCTCCTCTATGGAAACGACTCTTTCCGACGGAGACCAGCTCATAGTAGATAAAATATCATACCGGTTCCGCGATCCGAGCCGTTACGATATTGTTGTATTTCCATACCGATATGAAGAAAATACATATTATATCAAGAGGATCATCGGCCTACCGGGGGAGACGGTACAGATTGTGGACGGTGTTGTCTGGATTAACGGACAGCCGCTGCATGAGCATTATGGCAATGAAGTGATAGAGGACCCCGGTCTCGCGGCAGAGCCGATTACGCTGGGAGATGACGAATATTTCGTGCTGGGTGACAATCGCAATAACAGTCAGGACAGCCGCGCCGCGAATGTGGGGCTGATCCACAGGAACGAGCTGCTCGGCCGTGCATGGGTGAGAATCTGGCCGTTCAGCGAGTTTGGAGTAATTAAACATGAGTAAAAGCATTGCGCAGGTCAAAGCGGAATTTGAAAATGCACAGGAGACAGAATGGTCGTCTCTGTGTGAAAAATATGGCACAGATGAACGATCTGGCGTTCGAAATATAATTCTTAAATATCAAAAGAAAGAACAGAGTTTACAGAAGGAGCGGGAACGCCTTGCTCAGATGAGAAAGTACGAGGAACAGTATAAAGAGTACAGGTTTATCTGCGGTATTGACGAGGCGGGAAGAGGCCCTCTGGCAGGCCCTGTGGTTGCGGGAGCGGTCATCCTTCCGGCGGACTGCGAGATCCTTTATCTCAATGATTCCAAGAAATTGTCCGCTGCAAAACGCGAACAGCTCTATGATGAGATCATGGAGAAAGCAATCGCCGTGGGTGTGGGGATGGCGAGTCCTGCCCGGATTGATGAGATCAATATCCTTCAGGCAACTTACGAGGCCATGCGGACGGCCGTGTCCGAACTGGGGGTGCAACCTGATATTCTGCTGAATGATGCCGTGACAATACCGAAGATGACAATTCCACAGGTGCCGATCATAAAGGGGGACGCGAAGAGCGTATCCATCGCAGCGGCGAGTATCATTGCAAAAGTGACGAGAGACCGGCTGATGATACAGTATGAGGAAGTGCTGCCGGGATACGGATTTGCGAAGCATAAGGGTTACGGATCGAAAGAGCATATTGAAGCAATCCGTAAGCTTGGGCCGACGCCGATCCACAGACGTACCTTTATCAAAAATTTTATTTAGTAAATCCGGGAATGTCCGGTCATTACAGGGAGAGCTGATCGACAGTTATGACGGGAGCGGGAGAGAAGAAGAACAAAAGACAGACCGGCGCATATTACGAGCGGGAAGCAGGCCGTTATCTTGAACAAATGGGATATGAGATCCTTGAGTATAATTACAGATGCAGATCCGGGGAAATCGATATTGTTGCAAAAGACGGCGAATATGTGGTATTCTGCGAAGTGAAGTACCGTGCTGACGGCCGAAAGGGTAATCCTCTGGAAGCGGTTGACGTCAGAAAGCAGAAAGTGATCTTCCGCAGCGCAATGTATTATCTTTCAGAACATTGTCTCGAAGACGCACCCTGCCGTTTTGACGTCATCGGAATTCAGGGGAAAGACGGGATGAAAAGTGCGGAAATAACATATATTAAAAATGCATTTACGGGTTAAGTGCGCGCGTGGACAGGTGAGGTGCAGACATGAGTCTAGGTCTGATTTATAAAAACAACAAACATATATTTGACGAAGTGGAAAAAGAGACACCATATCTTTCGTATCCGCTGTTTGAAGAGACGGGGCTGGTGAAGCATGGATTTTCCACCCGTCTGGGCGGAGTCAGTGAGGGATATTTCGCCTCGCTGAATCTGAGCTTTGACAGGGGCGACGATAAAGAGGCAGTAATGGAAAATTTCCGGCGTATAGGAAAATCTCTGGGAGTGCGCTGTGAAGATATGGTGCTTTCAAAGCAGACTCATACGACAAATGTGCGTGTCGTGACAGAAGCAGACCGGGGAAAAGGAATTGTTAAAGAGCGGGATTATACAGATGTGGACGGTCTTGTAACAAATGTCCGCGGAATATGTCTAGTGACTTCCTATGCGGATTGTGTCCCTCTGTATTTCCTTGATCCGGTGCATAAAGCGATCGGTCTGAGTCATTCGGGATGGAGAGGTACAGTGGGAAAGATCGGCCTGAAGACCGTACAGCTCATGCAGGAAAAATTCGCTTCCGACCCCGCGGATATTCTCGCCGCAGTGGGACCGTCTGTATGTATGGACTGCTATGAAGTAAGTTCTGATGTGATAGACAGGTTTAAAGAAGGCTTTGATGAAAAATTCTGGGCAGAACTCTTCTATAAGAAGCCGGACGGTAAATACCAGCTTGATCTCTGGAAAGCAAATGAACTGATTTTCCTCGAGGCAGGGATCGCCCCGGAGCATATTGCAGTGACAAATGTATGTACACACTGTAACAGCAGAATACTTTATTCTCATCGGACGGCAGGGAATAAGAGAGGTAATCTGTGTGCATTTCTTGCTTTGAAATAAAAAGTGATTACAATAGAACTTGGTTCGGGAGGTGTAGAAGATAATGCTCTTTGATATCATGCAGACAGGTATTAATCTCATGGCGGCATCATCCGGTATGACTAATACGACGGATGAAACAGTTACCGATATGATAGATTCGGCGGCTGAGGCGACAAACGAGGCTGCGAAGGAAGTAAATCAGTTTGTGAAGTTTGTTCAGGATAATATTCCCACTATAATCGGTTTTGGAATCAAGGTCATACTTGCGCTTGTATTTTTCTTCCTGGGCGGGAAGGTGATCAAATGGGTCAGAAAGATTGTCAATAGATCGTTTGAGCGCACGAATGTGGATGCGGGTGTGGTGCAGTTTGTTGATTCTATGATAAAATTCGGACTCTACGCGCTCCTTATTTTCATGATTGCGACAAACTTCGGAATTGAGTCGTCTTCCATTGCAGCGCTGATCGCATCTGCGGGTGTCGCAATCGGTCTTGCGGTGCAGGGAAGCCTTTCCAATTTTGCCGGAGGCGTGCTTATTCTGCTGCTTAAGCCGTTTGCGGTAGGAGACTATATTGTTGTCACCCAGGAGGGAATCGAGGGTACAGTAAAGGAAATTCAGATCTTTTATACAAAACTGGCAACTGTAGATAACCAGACTGTCGTTGTCCCGAACAGTATCCTGACGAGCAACAGTCTGACAAATGTAACAGCCAGGCCTGAGCGTCAGCTTGATCTGAAAGTAGGCATTGGCTATGATTCGGATCTCAGGAAAGCAAAGAAGCTGATAGAGGATATGCTGTATAAAGATCCGTCCGTGATACAGGATGAAGAGATTAAGGTGTTTGTGGATTCACTGGGAGACAGCGCTGTGATGATCGGGCTGAGAGCCTGGGTGAAGACAGAGGAATACTGGGCGACGAGATGGCGCCTTACGGAGCAGATCAAATTAACATTCGATGTGGAAGGAATCGAGATTCCGTATAACCAGCTTACGGTAAATGTTAAGTCAGAGCAGGTTTTGCCTTCTGCAGCAAAAAGTGTTAGTTCAGTTGAAAAAAACAGTTGAAATTTATTATAAAAAGAGATATAATAGCTAAGGCTCGTCAAAGTACGGGCTATATGCCGGAATAGCTCAGTCGGTAGAGCACTTCACTCGTAATGAAGGGGTCGTCAGTTCAAGTCTGATTTCCGGCTTTATCAAGAAAGGCGCAATCCCCTGATGGGGGTTGCGCCTTTTGTAAAATAAGGAGGGTGATACGATGAAGCCGTCGAAAGAGACAGTAGAGCTGTTTCAGAATGACCGTTTTGCTACAGAAAACGGAGCAGTGATCGAAGAAGTAGATGACCATTATGCAAAGTGCAGTCTCGTGATAGAGGACAGGCACCGTAATGCCATGGGAGCAGTTATGGGAGGGGTGTATTTTACCCTTGCTGATTTTGCTCTGGCGGTGGCGAGCAACTGGCAGAAGATGGGGAATGTTTCGCTTAATTCTGAGATTACATATCTGACAGCGGCAAAAGGAGAAAAGCTGATCGCTGAAGCATCCTGTGTGAAAAATGGAAGGACAACAGGATACTACCGGATTGATGTAAAAGATGAACTGGGGAATCTTGCCGCGGCGGTTACATCTACAACATACTGTGTGGCAAAATAAGGACCGATACAGACCTGTCGCAGAAAAAAGTATGTGACGGAATATATGGAACAGTATTTTACGAAGAAAGGAGATTTAAAGCATATGGAAAAGTCAAAAGTATATTTTACAGATATGCGCGCGCTTCCGGGAACGAATCTTCCGGACAAATTAAAAAAACTGATCCGCAAAGCGGGAATCGGCGAGATCGATTTTGAAAAAAAGATGACTGCCATCAAGATTCATTTCGGAGAGCCGGGGAATCTTTCGTTCCTGCGTCCGAACTATGCAAAAGCGGTTGCGGATGTGGTGAAAGAACTGGGCGGACGCCCGTTCCTCACGGACTGCAACACACTGTATGTGGGAAGAAGAAAGGATGCGCTCGAGCATCTGAGCGCCGCTTACGAGAACGGTTTCAATCTTCTCTCTACAGGATGCCATATTATCATCGGGGACGGACTGAAAGGAACCGATGACGTCAGCGTTCCGGTGGAGGGCGGTACATTAGTCAAAGAAGCGAAGATCGGAAAAGCCATCATGGACGCGGACGTGTTCATCAGCCTTTCTCATTTTAAAGGGCATGAGATGGCAGGATTCGGGGGATGCTTTAAAAATATAGGTATGGGCTGTGGAAGCCGTGCCGGTAAGATGGAACAGCATAACAGCGGAAAGCCGTCGGTGGATCAGTCGGTCTGCGTGGGATGCCGTGTCTGTTCCAAAAACTGTGCTCATGGCGCAATCTCATTTCCGGAGAAGAAGGCGGTCATCGATCATGAGAAATGCGTGGGATGCGGCCGCTGTCTTGGGGCATGTAACTTCGATGCTATCTATAATGAGAACTCATCTGCAGTCAAAGAACTGAATATTAAGATGGCGGAGTATACGAAAGCTGTTGTGTCGGGACGTCCGGCGTTCCATATCAGCCTGGTTATAGATGTGTCTCCGTACTGCGACTGCCATCCGGAAAATGATGTTCCGATCCTGCCGGATGTGGGAATGTTTGCAAGTTTTGACCCTGTGGCACTGGATCAGGCGTGTGCCGATGCCTGCAATGCGCAGCAGCCGATGAGGGGAAGCCTTCTGGATGAACACATCCATGAGGAAGGATTCTGCGATCACCACGATCATTTCACAAATACTACGCCGGAGAGCGAGTGGGAGACGTGTCTTGCTCATGCGGAAGAGATCGGACTGGGAAGCAGGGAGTATGAACTGATCGAGGTGAAATAAGCGCTTCGGAACATGATATGATGCGCTTCCGGCACGGAAAGCTGTTCTGCCGGATAAGGCGCGTGTGTATAGTGAAAAAGGAAAAGAGAGAGGAAAGTAACAATGAAAAGAGAAAAATTCGGTTCCCGTATCGGGTTCATCCTCATATCTGCAGGATGTGCGATCGGGCTGGGAAATGTATGGCGTTTTCCTTATATTACAGGACAATACGGCGGAGCAGCGTTCGTGCTTATCTATCTGGTGTGTCTCGTGCTGCTTGGACTGCCGATCATGATCATGGAGTTTTCTATCGGACGCGGTGCGGGCTGCAGTATCGCACGTGCGTTTGAAAGACTGGAGCCGCTGGGAACAAAATGGCACTGGTACAAATGGTTCGGTATTGCAGGAAATTATCTCCTGATGATGTTCTATACGACAATCGGCGGCTGGCTGCTGATTTACCTGTTTAAGATGGGAGCGGGCAGCTTCGAGGGTATGGATGCGACACAGATTCAGGGGGCGTTCGGCGACCTGATGGGTCAGCCGGTTCTTATGACTGTGTGTATGGCAATTGTAGTGATCATGTGTTTCGGAATTGTGAGCCTTGGTCTTCAGAAAGGCGTGGAAGGAATTACTAAGATCATGATGGTGCTCCTGTTCATCCTTCTGATCATTCTTGCAATCCGGTCTATCTTACTGCCGGGCGCAGGGGCAGGACTTGAGTTTTATCTCCTGCCGGATTTCGGCAAGATGAAAGAGGCTGGAATACTGGAAGTCGTATCAGCGGCCATGAACCAGTCATTCTTTACACTGAGCCTTGGAATAGGTGCGATGGCAATCTTCGGAAGCTATATTGACAAAAAAAGAAGACTTGCCGGTGAGGCAGTGGCGATCACAGTGCTCGATACATGTGTTGCCCTGATATCAGGACTGATCATCTTCCCGGCCAGCTTTGCATTCGGGGTAAATCCGGACAGCGGCCCGAACCTGATCTTCATCACCCTGCCGAATATCTTTAACTCTATGGCAGGCGGAAGACTCTGGGGAGCAATCTTCTTCCTCTGCATGTTTTTCGCGTCAGCGTCCACGATCATCGCCGTGTTCGAGAACATCATTGCATTCGCAATGGATCTGACCGGATGCTCCAGAGGAAAAGCGGTAGCAGTCAACCTTGTGGCAATCCTGCTTCTCTCCATGCCGTGCGTGCTCGGCTATAACGTGCTGAGCGGATTCGCACCGTTCGGAGAAGGATCAGCAATCCTTGATCTGGAAGACTTTATCGTAAGCAACAACCTTCTGCCTCTTGGAAGCCTTATATATGTACTCTTCTGTACCACACGCTACGGATGGGGCTGGAAAAATTTCCTTGCCGAGGCAAATACAGGAGAAGGGCCGAAATTCCCGAAATGGGTAAGACCCTACGTAACCTTTATCGTACCCCTGATCGTAATCTTCCTGTTCATCCAGGGATACTGGAGCAAATTTGCAGGCTAGGCTCAAGCCTTGCGTCATAAAAAAGAGTATTCATATCATGCTTGCATGAATGTGGATACTCTTTTTTTATGACATAGGGCGCAGCCCGTGAGCGAGATGAAGCGCGAAGCGCGGAATCGAGCTGCAAGGCAAGAGCCGACCGGAGCCAAGGAGCAGCCAGTTCATTTTGAAGAGGTGAGGTCAAATGACGACAAATATTACGGAAATAATGCAGCAGTTTGCAAGCAGTGTAAGAAAACTGCTGGGAAATATAGATCATTTTAATTACTGGGTGGATAATCTACCCTACTATCGCAATGTAAGAGATGAGGGGGTAAGGCTTAGTGCATGATATCAATAAAGATATAGAATTATCAAAGTACAGGTACTCTTTAGCAAAACAGACTTAGCAGAATATAGTGAAATACAAGTGGTCTGCCCTTATAGTTAAGAACTTTTTTTCAATACCCTCAGACAAATTTATCTTTAGGAAATGTCTGAGGGTATGTTTTGTTTCAGATCTTAAAATCGTTTCCGATATATTTTCTCTACCACCCCGATCACCGCATACAGTGCCATTGCCATAATACACAGCAGTACGATCGACATGAGCAGCCAGTTCATCTTGAATACCTGGCTTGAATAGATAATGAGATACCCCAGCCCGTTCCTTGCAGCGAGAAATTCACCGATCACAACCCCCACAAGGCAGAGCCCGATATTGACTTTCATGTTGCTGATGATCGCCGGGACCGAGCTTGGCAGTACGACTTTAAACAGTGCGTGTCTGCGGCTCCCGTGAAGGGTGTAGATAAGTTTGATCTTCTCTTTGTCGACTGTGGTAAAACTGGTGTACAGGTTCATGATGCTTCCGAACACGGCAACAGACATACCGGCTACGATGATTGTTGTAGGGGTGGCCCCCAGCCATACGATCAGAAGCGGCGCCAGCGCGGATTTCGGCAGGCTGTTCAATACCACCAGATAGGGCTCCAGTATTTCGGAAAGCCCCCGGCTGCACCAGAGGAGGACGGCAATCAGGATACCGGAGACTGTCACAAGCAGGAAACTTACGATCGTCTCATACAGTGTGATGCCGATATGCAGGAAGATTGAACGGTCCAGCACCATTTCCCAGAAACAGAGAGCGATGCGTGAAGGACTACTGAAAATAAAGGAGTCAATAATGCCGTAATCGGCACATACTTCCCACAGAAAAAGGAACAGGATCAGAATAAGGATCCGGGCGGCACATACGATCATACGGTGGCGGCGCAGTCTGTATAAAAACAGTTCCTGCCCGTCAGAACGCTTTTTCGGTGATTTGACCATCATGGTTCAGCTCCTTCCATATTTCATTGAAATAAGTCTTGAATTCAGGCGCGTTTCTCCGAATCAGCGGCGTGTCATGCTCCAGATCAAATGATATCGGGACAATGCGTGCCACCGTTGCCGGGCGCTTTGTGAGGATGATCACCCGGTCAGACAGACTGACTGCCTCTGAAAGGTCATGAGTGACGAGAAGTGCGGTCTTACCGGATTCCCGGATGATCTGCCCGATGTCATCGCTGACAGTCAGCCGTGTCTGATAGTCAAGGGCGGAGAACGGCTCGTCGAGCAGCAGCAGTTCCGGTTCCAGAAGGAGCGTGCGGATCAGCGCTGCCCTCTGGCGCATGCCGCCGGACAGCTCGGACGGTTTGGAACGCGCAAACTGTTTCAGACCATACTGCTCTAGCAGCTCTTCCGCACGTTTTTTGATTTCCGGTGTGAGCTTCCTGCTGATCTCTGCGCCGAGAAGGACATTCCGGTATACAGTACGCCATTCAAAGAGGTGGTCGTGCTGGAGCATATATCCGATTTTTGATGAATTTTCTGTCAGAGGCTCCCCGTTCATCAGCAGTTCTCCGCTCTCCGGCTTCATCAGACCGTCGATCAGGGAGAGTAACGTGGATTTTCCGCATCCAGAAGGTCCGACAACGGCCGTGAACTCTCCTTTCGTAAGTGAAAATGAAATATTGGACAGGGCCTTTGTCTCCCCGTCCAATGTATGATAGGAATAATCGATATTTTTTAATTCCAGTATTGGAGTCATAAGGTCACTTCCATCCATGTTGTATATCTATAGTTAGTGTATGAAAAAAGCAATCCGGTGTGCGGGAAAAGTGCGAAATCCCGTTGTCTCGTCCGGAGAAGAGGGGTATAATATGGGTAACAGATGACGTAAAATAACCGGAAAGGAGGAATCAATATGACCGGACATAAGATTATTACGATCGGCCGTGAGTTCGGAAGCGGCGGACATGAGATCGGACAGAAACTTGCAGACAGGCTGGGGATTCCGCTTTATGACCATAGACTTGTGAGTATGGCGGCGGAAGCGTTGGGCGTGCGGACAGAAGATGCTGAACGGGTAGACGAGTCAAGTCTTAACACGTTCGTAGCCGGCTATACGATGACACCGGGAATGTATACGGATTTTATCAATGCAGCATCATACATTCCGTCTTTTGACACAGACGTTTACAGAAAGCAGACAGAGATCATCCGAAGTCTTGCGCAGAAAGGGCCGTGCGTGATCGTGGGAAGGTGCGCGGACTATGTGCTGAAAGACCGTGCGGACTGCATCAATGTATTCATCTGTGCGGACAAGGAAGACCGTAAGAAACGGATAATGAAACTGTACGGATTGACCGAGAGAAAGGCGGCGGAGCGTATCCGCAAGACGGACAAAGAGCGCAGATACTATTATGAAGTACATACCGGACAGGACTGGGGCAGCATCCGTTCCCATCAGATGCTTCTTAATGTGAGCATGCTGGGAATTGACAGGATTGTTGAAATTCTGGCGATGATCTATAATGCTTAAGTCTTTTGAGGCGGGATATCTTTTGTATCTGCAGTGAAATGAATGTACCGGAATTGTAATATGGATTGATTTATGGAGACAGTTCCTGATCTTATCCTTTACAGTTCCGGTATGTTATGCCTTTGTATTTTGTGCCGATGCTCCTTTTTGTAAATAAGGCATATAGCCATGTGTTTTCAGATATAGGGTATAAATATTGAATGATCTTACAGGAGAATTACAGATGAATGTACAGAAAATCAACTATCAGAAAGAACTTGAAAAGCTGCTTGCACAGCTTGAGGCAGAACAGAGGGTCCCGAGTCTTTTGATCCACAGCTGCTGTGCGCCATGCAGCAGCTATGTGCTGGAGTATCTGTCGGAGTACTTTAAGATAACTGTATTTTACTACAATCCGAACATCTATCCGGAGAGTGAATACACGAAGCGCATTGCGGAGCAGCAGAAGCTGATCCGTGACATGGAGTTCCGGTACCCGGTTTCATTTCTTGCCGGGAAATATGACAAAGAGAAATTTTACGAGATGGCAGCAGGCATGGAGGATCTGAAAGAAGGCGGAGCGCGGTGTATGAAGTGTTATGAGCTGAGGCTTTCAGAGGCGGCAGGACAGGCTGCGGCAGGCGGGTTCGATTATTTCACGACAACGCTCAGCATCAGTCCGATGAAGAATGCCCAGAAGCTCAATGAGATAGGTCTCCGTGTCGGGGAGAAATACGGTGTGAAATATCTGGTTTCTGATTTTAAGAAGAAAAACGGATATAAGCGATCCATCGAACTGTCGAAAGAATACGGACTATACAGGCAGGACTACTGCGGATGCGAGTTTTCCATGAGGCGCGATTGATATGCTTTCTACTGAAAAGAAACAGTTCCGTTTATATCCGGTATACGGCACTGTTTCGAGAAAAATTTGGTTTTTAAGTAGACATTCATACTTTAGTGTGGTAAACTAAGTCGAAAATGCAGGACAGACTGATTGCTCTGGACTGTATTTTCTTTCAATCAAAAAACAGAAGCGAGGAAAGAGAAATGGCACAGTTATGGGGCGGCCGTTTTACAAAAGAGACGGACAAACTGGTATATAATTTCAATGCATCGATCTCTTTCGATAAGAGATTTTATAAACAGGATATCCGCGGAAGTATCGCTCATGTAACGATGCTCGCGAAGCAGGGAATCCTGACTGAGGAAGAGAAAGAGAAGATTATAAAAGGTCTTGAGAGTATCCGGACAGATGTGGAGAACGGAACTCTTGAGATTACAGAAGAATATGAAGATATTCACAGCTTTGTTGAGGCAAATCTGATCGACCGGATCGGGGATGCTGGGAAAAAGCTCCACACCGGACGGAGCAGAAACGATCAGGTGGCGCTGGATATGAAGCTCTATACGAGAGACGAGATCCTTGAGCTGGACGGCCTTTTAAAGGAAATGCTGGAAGTGCTCTTAAATCTGATGAAAGAGAATCTCGAGACATATATGCCGGGATTTACACATCTGCAGAAAGCACAGCCGATCACACTGGCACATCACATGGGAGCATATTTTGAGATGTTCAAACGCGACCGTTCCCGTATGAAAGATATTTATAAAAGGATGAATCTCTGCCCGCTTGGCTCCGGCGCACTGGCAGGAACCACATATCCGTTGGACCGCGAATACACGGCAGAGCTTCTGGGCTTTGACGGACCGACGCTCAACAGTATGGATTCGGTTTCGGACAGAGATTACCTTATTGAACTTCTGTCGGCAATGTCCACGATCATGATGCATCTGAGCAGATTTTCCGAGGAAGTGATTATCTGGAACACCAATGAATATAAATTTGTGGAGATTGATGATGCCTACAGTACAGGCAGCAGTATCATGCCGCAGAAGAAGAACCCGGATATCGCCGAGCTGGTGCGCGGAAAGACCGGAAGAGTGTATGGCGCGCTGATGTCTATGCTGACAACGATGAAAGGTCTTCCACTGGCATATAATAAGGATATGCAGGAGGACAAGGAGTTTGTCTTTGACGCGATCGATACAACGAAAGGATGTCTGGCGCTCTTTACGGGGATGTTAAAGACGATGAAGTTTAATTCTGCCCGCATGGAAGAGAGTGCAAAGCACGGATTCACCAACGCAACGGATGCGGCAGACTATCTGGTGAATCACGGCGTTCCTTTCCGTGATGCACATGGTATCGTAGGGCGGCTGGTACTTTATTGTATCGATAAGGGAATCGCGCTGGATGATATGAGTCTGGATGAGTTCAAGGCGATTTCTCCGGTGTTTGAAGAGGACATTTATGACGCTATCAGCATGAAGACATGCGTGGAGATGAGAAATACTATTGGAGCGCCGGGAAAAGCTGCAATGGAGAAAGTGATCAAGGCGGAAGAGGAATATCTGGCTTCGGAGTAGATCAGGCGTAATACAGGATTGACGCATTAAGATAATACAGATTAAGAAAGGATGTAGAGAAAATGGATCAGAAATTAAGAGTAGGAATCTTAGGTGCAACAGGTATGGTAGGACAGAGATTTATTTCTCTGCTCGAGAACCATCCGTGGTTTGAGGTAGTAACAGTAGCAGCCAGCCCGCGTTCAGCAGGCAAGACATACGAAGAGGCAGTAGGCGACCGCTGGAAAATGGACACTCCGATGCCGGAGGCAGTGAAAAAGCTGGTAGTGCTCAATGTAAACGATGTGGAGCACGTGGCGTCTACAGTTGACTTCGTGTTCAGCGCAGTGGATATGAGCAAGGAAGAAATCAAGGCGATCGAGGAAGAATATGCCAAGACAGAGACTCCGGTTGTATCAAACAACAGCGCACACCGCTGGACACCGGATGTTCCGATGGTAGTGCCGGAGATTAATGCGGATCATTTTGATGTGATTCCGGATCAGAAGAAACGTCTTGGCACAACACGCGGATTTATCGCAGTAAAACCGAACTGCTCCATCCAGAGCTATGCTCCGTGCCTTGCTGCATGGAAAGAATTCGGACCGAAAGAGCTTGTTGTCACAACATATCAGGCTATCTCCGGTGCAGGAAAGACATTTAAAGACTGGCCGGAAATGGTTGGAAACATCATCCCGTTTATCGGCGGAGAGGAAGAGAAGAGCGAGCAGGAGCCGCTTCGTGTACTCGGTAAAGTGGAGAACGGTCAGATTGTGAAAGCAGAGCTCCCGAAGATCACATGCCAGTGTGTACGTGTCCCGGTACTGAACGGACATACGGCAGCAGTGTTCATCAACTTTGAGAAAAAACCCACAAAAGAACAGCTCATTGAGAAGCTTGTAAACTTCAAAGGCTTCCCGCAGGAGGCAGGGCTTCCGAGCGCTCCGAAGCAGTTCATCCAGTATCTGGAAGATGACAACCGTCCTCAGGTAACTCTGGATGTGGATTATGAGAATGGAATGGGAGTATCCATCGGACGTCTGAGAGAGGATACAATATACGATTATAAATTCATCGGACTTTCCCATAACACAGTAAGAGGAGCAGCAGGTGGAGCGGTTCTGTGTGCAGAGGCCCTTACAGCGAAAGGATATATTGCAAAGAAATAATACGATATAAAGAGGAAGGACATTAATTTCTTCCTCTTTTTTTTCTCGCTTTCCTGTGGTAAAATGTCAAAATAGACGTTTAAAGAAAGAGGAGGCTGTCATTATGGGAATGACAATGACGCAGAAGATTCTGGCGGCTCATGCGGGGCTTGACTCTGTAGAAGCAGGCCAGCTGATCGAAGCAAAGCTTGACGTGGTTATGGCAAATGATATCACAGGCCCGATGGCTCTGCCGATCATCAAGCAGATGTCAGATCACGTGTTTGACAAAGATAAAGTAGTATTTGTTCCGGATCATTTTACACCGAACAAAGATATCAAATCAGCGGAGAACTCCAAGGCGATCCGCGAATACGCAAAAGAACAGGGACTGACATGGTATTTTGAGCAGGGAAAATCCGGCGTGGAGCATGCAATCCTTCCGGAGGCGGGAGTTGTGACAGCTGGTGAATGTATCATCGGCGCTGATTCCCACACCTGTACATACGGCGCTCTTGGAGCGTTTTCCACAGGAATGGGAACAACAGATGTGGCGACGGGCATGGCCACCGGAGAGATCTGGTTTAAAGTGCCAAGCGCTATCAAGTTTGTTCTGACAGGAAAGCCGGGCAAATATGTCAGCGGCAAAGATATTATCATCCATATAATAGGAATGATCGGTGTGGACGGTGCTCTTTACAAATCCATGGAGTTCACCGGAGACGGCATTGCAAATCTGTCCATGGACGACCGCTTTACAATGGCGAATATGGCAATCGAGGCGGGGGCAAAGAACGGAATCTTCCCGGTGGATGATCAGGCTCTTGCGTATATTAAAGAACATTCCAAGAAACCGTACACGATCTACGAGGCGGATGAGGACGCCCAGTATGATGAAGTAATTACAATAGACCTGTCTGAGGTCCGTCCGACAGTGGCGTTCCCGCATCTTCCGGGAAATGCGAAGACTATCGATGAGATCGAGGCAATGGAGCCGATCAAGATCGATCAGGTTGTGATCGGATCCTGTACAAACGGGCGCATGGAGGATATGAGAAAAGCAGCGGCAATTCTGAAAGGGCATACAGTGCATCCGGATGTACGTGTTATGGTTATCCCGGCCACACAGAAGATCTATAAACAGTGTATTGAAGAGGGACTTCTGGAAATCTTTGTGGATGCGGGCTGTGCGGTGAATACACCGAGCTGCGGACCGTGTATGGGCGGTCATATGGGAGTTATGGCGGCAGGAGAAAAATGTGTTTCCACGACGAACCGCAACTTTGTCGGACGTATGGGACATGTAGATTCCCTGATCTATCTGGCATCTCCTGAAGTGGCGGCAGCCAGCGCGATTGCAGGCTGTATCGCAAATCCTGAGAAAGTGGGTGACATGGAATGAGAGCAAAAGGACATGTTTTTAAATATGGTGACAATGTGGACACAGATGTGATCATCCCGGCAAGATATCTGAATTCCTTTGACGCGCAGGAACTGGCGAGTCACGCGATGGCAGATATCGATCCGGATTTCGTGAAGAAAGTACAGCCGGGCGACCTGATCGTTGCCAATAAGAACTTCGGCTGCGGCTCTTCAAGAGAGCATGCGCCTCTGTGCTTAAAGACAGCAGGCGTGAGCTGCATCATCGCAGAGACTTTTGCACGTATCTTTTATCGTAATGCCATCAATATCGGACTCCCGATCATTGAATGCCCGGAGGCGGCGAAAGGCATTGACGCAGGGGACGAAGTGGAAGTGGATTTCGACAGCGGTAAGATCTATAATCTGACCAAAGGTACGGAATTTCAGGGGCAGGCGTTCCCGGAGTTCATGCAGAAACTGATCGCGGCAGGCGGACTTGTCAATTATACGAACAATAAAAAGAATAAATAAAACCAGCGAAAAGGGATGCTGTATAAGAAAGATTTTCTGTCTGTGCAGCACCCCTTTTGTGGCATAATAACTGGGAAAGGAAAAAGTTATGGAAAACAGGACAGGAAAGGCATCGGCTCTGATTCCGATCGGCGTATTCCTCATTATTTTTCTCGGAGCGGGGATCGTATTTCAGGATTTCTATGCTATGCCTGCAATTGTTGCATTTCTTATTGCGCTGTTCGTGGCGTTCCTGCAGAACAGAAAAGCAAGCTTTGATGAGAAAATAAGAATTATCGCAAAAGGTGTGGGTGAAGAAAATATCATCACCATGAGTCTGATCTTTCTCTGCGCGGGCGCTTTCTCCGGAGCCGTGAGTGCGGCCGGCGGTGTGGACAGTACGGTAAATCTCGGTCTGTCACTGATACCGGCTCATTTTATCGTATCAGGACTTTTTATCATCAGCTGCTTTATCTCGGTTTCCATGGGTACATCCATGGGAACAATCGCGGCACTGGCTCCAATCGCCGTAGGGATCAGCAAAGAAGCGGGATTCCCGCTGGCAGTCTGTATTGCAGCTGTAGTCTGCGGCGCAATGTTCGGGGATAATCTTTCTATGATATCAGATACGACGATCGCGGCGGTCAAGACACAGGGATGTGAGATGAAGGACAAGTTTAAGGCGAACTTCCTGATCGTACTTCCGGCGGCGGTCATCACGGCAGTCTTCTTCTGGTTTATCACAAGAGATATGAGCTATGATATTGCAAGTGCCGGATATAATCTGCTTCAGGTTATTCCGTATCTGGTCGTTTTAGTCGGCGCGCTGATCGGGATCAATGTGTTCCTTGTGCTGATCGCAGGAACCGTGCTTTCCCTTATTGTCGGCGTGGGTACAGGCACAATCGCCCTGTCGGAAATGTTTACCGTGGTGGGTGACGGTGTTGTTTCGATGTACGACATTACGGTCATCTCTATTATCGTGGCGTGTATCGTATCACTTGTCCGGGCGAATGGAGGTATCCATTTTATCCTGAATCTGATCAAGAGCAGGATAAGGGGAAAGAAAGGCGCACAGGCCGGCATAGCAGCTCTGGCGCTTCTCGTGGATCTGTGTACAGCCAACAATACGGTGGCGATCGTAATGTCAGGACCGATTGCAAAGGAGATCAGCGATGAATTCGGCGTAGATCCGAAGAGATCGGCTTCTCTTCTGGATATGTTTACATCAGTGGGGCAGGGGCTGATTCCGTATGGGGCACAGCTGCTCTCTGCGGCGACACTGACAGGTCTGACACCGTTTGATATGATTCCGTATCTGGTTTACCCGGTGCTGATGGCGGTGTGCGGTATAGCAGCGATCGCGATATCAAAACGGTAATGCGCGCTATGGACAGGGCGGCGGAACCTGTGCTATAATTCAGTGCAGTAACACGGAGAAAAGAAAAAGAGGGTATAAGAATGAATCTATTATATAAGAGCACGAGAAACTCTGAAAAAGCAGTAACTGCCTCCGAGGCAATTTTAAAAGGACTTGCTGATGACGGCGGACTGTTCGTACCGGAGTATATTCCGAAACTTGACGTGACAATGGATGAGCTTAAAAGTATGACGTATCAGGAGACTGCCTACGCTGTTATGAAACAGTTCCTCACGGACTTTACAGAAGAGGAATTGAAACACTGTATCAACAGTGCATATGATTCCAAATTTGATACGGAGGTGATCGCGCCTCTCGTTAAAGTAGAAGACACGTATCATCTGGAACTCTTCCACGGCGCTACGATCGCATTCAAGGATATGGCACTCTCAATCCTGCCGCATCTGCTGACAACAGCGGCGAAGAAGAATCATGTGACCAAGGATATCGTGATTCTGACAGCTACGTCGGGGGATACCGGGAAAGCTGCTCTTGCAGGTTTTGCAGATGTTCCGGGGACAAAGATCATCGTATTTTATCCGAAGGGCGGTGTGAGCCGCGTACAGGAACTGCAGATGGTGACACAGAAAGGTGAAAACACATCTGTAGTGGCAATCCACGGGAATTTTGATAACGCACAGAGTGGCGTCAAAGCCCTCTTTGAAGATAAGGAACTGGAAAAGGAACTTTCAGATGCAGGATATCAGTTCTCTTCGGCGAATTCCATCAATATCGGACGTCTTGTTCCTCAGGTGGTTTATTATGTATATGCATATGCAAAACTTCTGGAGAATGAAGAGATCACATCCGGCGAGGAGATCAATGTGACAGTTCCCACCGGAAACTTCGGTAATATCTTAGCGGCATATTACGCGAAGCAGATGGGAGTTCCGATCGCAAAACTGATCTGTGCATCCAATGAAAATAAAGTTCTTTATGACTTCTTCCAGACAGGCGTATATGATAAGAACCGTGAGTTTATCCTCACGTCTTCTCCGTCTATGGATATTCTGATTTCCAGCAATCTGGAACGTCTGATCTATACGGTCGCAGGTCAGGATGCAAAGAAGAATTCCGAGCTGATGGCACAGCTCAAGGAGAAAGGATCATATGAGATCACTCCGGAGATGAAAGAACGCCTGTCAGATTTTGAGGGCGGATTTGCTACGGAGGAAGAGACAAAAGAGACGATCCGGACTACATATGAGAAGACCGGCTATGTAATGGATACCCATACAGCAGTGGCGGCGTATGTATGTGCTCAATACAGGAAAAACAGCGGGGATCATAAAAAATGCCTTGTGGCATCCACAGCGAGCCCTTACAAATTCATTCACAGTGTAATGTCTGCTATTGACGAGAAATATGCGGATGTAGATGAGTTTGAATTGATTGACGAGCTGAGCCGGATCTCGGGCACAACAGTACCGAAAGCGATTGAAGAGATACGAAATGCCGAGATTCGTCACAAGAGAGAATGTGATGCCGGCGCTATGAAAGAAACGGTGAAAGAGATCCTTGGAGTTTAAGGGGTAAGGAAATATGGACAGCGTTTGGGGACTTGTCGGAATTGTTGTTTTTGTATGTGGTATTTATGCGATTTATTCGTTTGCCAGGATGAGGTCGACCGGGGCGATCAGTGCCTCTCTTCTTCTTGGAAAAGATTACATGTACAAAAAATGCAAGAATAAAGAGGCATATATTCAGAAAGCAGGACCGGCACTTCTTGTGTTTGGAATAGCAGCTCTGGCGTACGGCGCCCTTGATATCGTTCACTGCTATGTATATCGGATGCCGGCTGCCGATACAATCGGGATGCTTCTCTTTTTTGTGGTATTGGTATGGTTTGCAGTATATACGACAAAACTGAAGAAGGAGTACTTTTAGGAAACTGCCGGATAAGAAGTTTGTTAAAATTATATTTATCAAGATAAAAATGCAGGATTCAACTTTGAATCCTGCATTTTTTGAGCGAAAAAATCGACACTATAGTAAAATGAACCGTAATAAATGAATCGGATTTTACAAAAACTTTCATAAAAAAGTCGAAATTTAATAAGATTGTTATTGATTTTTCAATCGTAATTCTGTATAATGAGGACGTACTGGGGGTTATGACAAGAATTCCCATAAAGATTTTAGAAAGAGAGAGGTAGAAGAGGTATGGCAAATATTGATTTAACTCAGTATGGCATTACAGGAACTACGGAAATCGTTCACAATCCTTCCTATGAGATGTTGTTTGAGGAAGAGACAAACCCGAATCTGGAAGGTTTTGACAAAGGTCAGGAGAGTGAACTCGGTGCAGTAAACGTTATGACAGGTATTTACACAGGCCGTTCACCGAAAGACAAATATATCGTTATGGATGAGAACTCTAAAGACACTGTATGGTGGACATCTGATGAGTATCCGAACGACAACCATCCGGCATCTCAGGAAGCTTGGAATGCAGTAAAAGACATCGCAAAGAATGAGCTCTCCAACAAGAGACTTTTCGTTGTAGATGCATTCTGCGGAGCTAACAAAGACACACGTATGGCAATCCGTTTCATCGTTGAGGTTGCTTGGCAGGCTCACTTTGTAACAAATATGTTCATCCGTCCGACAGCAGAAGAGCTGGAGAACTTCGAGCCTGACTTCGTAGTATACAATGCTTCCAAGGCAAAAGTAGAAAACTACAAAGAGCTGGGACTCAGATCTGAGACAGCAGTTATGTTCAATATTACAAGCCGCGAGCAGGTTATCGTTAACACATGGTACGGCGGAGAGATGAAGAAAGGTATGTTCTCCATGATGAACTACTATCTGCCGCTTAAGGGAATCGCTTCCATGCACTGCTCTGCAAACACAGATATGAACGGCGAAAATACAGCTATCTTCTTCGGCCTTTCCGGAACAGGTAAGACAACTCTTTCCACAGATCCGAAGAGACTTCTCATCGGTGATGACGAGCACGGCTGGGATGACAACGGCGTATTCAACTTTGAGGGCGGATGCTACGCAAAAGTTATCGACCTTGACAAAGATTCTGAGCCGGATATCTACAATGC
>ERZ1643247.1032-NODE-1032-length-28442-cov-7.514249_pt1 | contig 28442 bp, 33 predicted proteins | sample MGYA00579264_ERZ1643247 | MGnify/ENA primary metagenome ERZ1643247 (study PRJEB29033, sample SAMEA4952262) | chicken gut metagenome | biome: Broiler Chicken; feature: Gastrointestinal Tract; material: Caecum | place: Ireland | collected 2018 | study: Broiler... | reverse complement strand
CAGCGGATGAAGAAGGGCTGGAGGCCTGGAACAGCCTGAAACAGAAAATGCTGGCAGCCTATCCGGAATAGATGCTCTGATTAGAGTATCCATAATTTTCCTCCGGATACTATTATAATAAAAATACTGTTTAAAAAATATATAAGGCGGAATCCACTATAAAATGAGCAGAGCAGTCCGGTTCCCCATTCCGGATTCGCTGAAAATAACTATATTTTGCCGGAAATTATCATTTACAACCCGCTCTCCAGGCGTTATAATATGGTTTCGAAAGTATGTCGGGAAGCTGTATTTTCCGGACATAAGCCGGAAAACTATACGGTATAGAATAATGAATGATAATTTTACATTGGAGGAAGATGGAAGATGAAGAAAGTAGTAAAATTCGGCGGAAGCTCCCTTGCCAGTGCTGAACAGTTTAAAAAGGTCGGGGATATTATCCGGAAGGATCCGTCCAGAAGATATGTGGTTCCCTCTGCGCCCGGAAAACGTTTTTCTGACGATACAAAGGTGACGGATATGCTGTACAGCTGTTATGCCGCAGCAGTGAAAGAGAAGAAGTTTACAGACCTTCTTGATAAAATTAAAGAAAGATACCAGGAAATTATTGACGGGCTGGGGCTTGACTTTTTCCTGGATGATGACTTTGATACAATCCGCATTAATTTCAGTAAAAAGATCGGACGGGATTATGCGGCTTCCCGGGGGGAATATCTGAACGGAAAGGTTATGGCTGCTTACTTAGGCTTCGAATTCGTAGATGCGGCAGAAGTCATCCGTTTCAATGATGACGGTACATTCAATGACGTTCTTACAAACGAACTGCTTTCAGCCAGACTGGCGGATATGGAAAACGCAGTTATCCCCGGATTTTACGGAGCAAAAGAAGACGGAACTGTCGTTACTTTCTCCAGAGGAGGATCTGACGTCAGCGGATCACTTGTAGCTCTGGCTGTAAATGCAGATCTGTATGAAAACTGGACAGATGTATCCGGCTTTCTGATCGCCGATCCGAGAATAGTAAAAAATCCGAAATCCATCGAGACGATCACTTATAAAGAACTTCGGGAGCTGTCCTACATGGGAGCCAGCGTTCTCCATGAAGACGCGATTTTCCCTGTAAGGAAAGCCGGTATTCCGATTAACATTAAAAATACAAATGCTCCTCAGGATAAAGGTACTCTGATTGTTGAAGGCACATGCCGCCAGTCGAAATATACCATTACCGGAATCGCAGGCACAGACGGATTCGTTTCCATTACAATTGAAAAGGCCATGATGAACTCAGAGATCGGATTCTGCCGTAAAGTACTGCAGGTATTTGAAGAGAACAATGTGTCCATAGAGCATATGCCTTCCGGTATTGATACAATGACAATCTTCGTACACAAAGATGTCTTTGAGGAAAAAGAGCAGAAGATTCTTGCAGAAATCCACAAAGCGGTAAATCCGGATCATATTGAGCTGGAATCCGATCTGGCGCTGATCGCGATTGTAGGCCGGGGCATGAAGTCCACAAGAGGGACAGCCGGAAGAATCTTCTCCGCCCTTGCTCACGCACATATTAATGTAAAAATGATTGACCAGGGCTCCAGCGAGCTTAATATTATCGTAGGCGTGCGCCACGATGACTTCAAAAATGCAATCCGGGCTCTCTATGAAATCTTTGTTGTAACACAGATTTAACCGGAAGGCAGCTGTCCGTCTGATGAAGTGCAGGCAGCGAAGCGGATTGCAGATCTCCTCCTGACAGCGAGGAAACCGAAATACACAACGGAAGAAAGGCGGCGGACAGTTTCATATGAATATTCTGTTCTTTTTAAAGCCAAAAAGCGAAACAGCATATATCTATGACTCCAGCACCCTCAGACAGGCGCTGGAGTCCATGGAATATCATAAATATGCATCCATTCCCCTGCTGAACCGGCAGGGGGAATACGTAGGTACAATTACAGAAGGCGATATTCTCTGGGGAATCAAACGGTATACACATCTTAATCTGAAAGAAGCGGAAAATATTTTTATTAAAGATTTTCCAAGGAAGGCAGATTATGCCGCAGTATCAGCCGGCTCTGACATGGAAGATCTGATCCGGAAAGCAATGAACCAGAATTTTGTACCGGTTGTAGATGACGGCGGAAAATATATCGGGATTATCACACGCCGCAGTATTATTGAATACTGCTATGAAAAGCTGAAAAAAATAGACGAAAACTCTTGACTGAATAAAAAGCAGTATGCTATACTACAACAGTATGCCGCACAATGAGGTTTTAAGTTCCGCCTGACCGGCGGACACCGTAATTGGCGAGTAATGATAATAGGAGGTGCCATATGTACGCGATTATAGCAACAGGTGGTAAACAGTACAAAGTAGCTGAAGGCGATATCATTAGAGTAGAGAAACTTGGTGTAGATGCCGGAGAGACTTATACATTTGACCAGGTTCTCGCTGTAAATAATGACAAGCTGGTCGTTGGTAATCCGACTGTTGAAGGTGCAACAGTTACAGCTTCTGTAATCGGTGACGGAAAAGCAAAAAAAGTTGTCGTTTACAAGTATAAGAGAAAAACTGGATACCATAAGAAAAACGGACACAGACAGCAGTACACAGCTGTTAAGATCGACAAGATCAACGCATAAGCAGTGTCTGTATGATCAGGGTAACTGTTTATAAAACCGGGAGGCACGGGTACACAGGGATCGACCTGTCCGGACATGCAGGATACGAAGACGCGGGACATGATATTGTCTGTGCGGCAGTTTCTGTACTTGTTATCAATACTGTAAATTCTATTGAACGGTTTACAGAAGACAAGACAAGCTGCATTTCGGATGAGGATACGGGAAACATTCAGTTCCGTTTTATGAATCCCCCGACTCACGATGCCTTACTTCTGTTTGAATCTATGGTTTCCGGGCTGGAAGCGATAGAAGAGAACAGGGAATATGAACCATACATTGACATAATCTTCAAGGAGGTGTAGGTACCATGATGAAAATGAATCTTCAGTTTTTTGCTCATAAAAAGGGAGTTGGTTCTACAAAGAACGGACGTGATTCCGAATCAAAAAGACTGGGTGCGAAGAGAGCTGACGGACAGTTTGTAAAGGCCGGAAACATCCTTTACAGACAGCGCGGAACAAAGATTCATCCGGGCGTTAACGTAGGACGCGGCGGAGATGACACTCTGTTTGCACTGGTAGACGGCGTAGTAAGATATGAAAGAAAAGGAAGAGACAAGAAACAGGTTTCTATCTATCCGGCAGCTGAATAGTCAGACTGACAGAAAAGTACGGACAGAACTTTTCACTTGCATATTAACAGTCACAGCCCCAGACTTTTTGTCTGGGGCTTTTGTCACTTAGAAAATATTATGTTTGATAACAGCACTTTTATAATAAAAAGGAGAAATTATGTTTGCAGACAGAGCGAAAATCTATATCAGATCCGGTAAAGGCGGCGATGGACACTGCAGCTTCCGAAGAGAACTGTATGTTCCGAACGGCGGTCCTGACGGCGGCGACGGCGGCCGCGGCGGGGATCTGATTTTTGAAGTGGATGAGGGTTTGAATACTCTTGGAGACTACAGACATAAGAGAAAATACGCGGCCGGCGACGGAGAGCCCGGCGGAAAGCGCCGCTGTCACGGGAAAGACGGGAAAGATCTGGTTCTTCCTGTTCCTGAAGGCACCGTCATTAAAGAGGCTGTTACAGGTAAAGTTATCGCTGATATGTCCGGAGATAACCGGCGTCAGATCGTCCTCAAAGGCGGGAAGGGCGGTCTTGGCAATCAGCATTTTGCAACGGCGACAATGCAGGTGCCGAAATATGCTCAGCCGGGACAGCCGGCAAAAGAGCTGGAAGTACAACTGGAACTGAAAGTTATCGCTGACGTGGGTCTGATCGGATTTCCGAATGTAGGAAAATCCACCCTGCTGTCCAGAGTTACAAACGCAGATCCTAAGATTGCCAATTATCATTTCACGACACTGAATCCCAATCTGGGAGTGGTTGATCTGGAAGGAGCCAAAGGATTTGTTATGGCAGACATTCCGGGACTGATTGAAGGCGCCTCAGAAGGCGTAGGACTGGGGCATGAATTTCTCCGCCACATTGAGCGAACCAAAATGATGATTCATGTAGTTGACGCTGCGGGTTCAGAGGGCAGAGATCCGGTAGATGATATCTATACAATCAATGCGGAACTGGAAGCCTACAATCCTGAAATTGCAAAGCGTCCTCAGGTCATTGCAGCGAATAAAACAGATCTGATCTATTCCCCGGAAGAAGATCCTGTAGAACGTTTAAAAGCAGAGTTTGAGCCAAAAGGAATCCGGGTATTTCCGATTTCCGGAGCAACAGGGAAGGGCATCCCGGAGCTTTTGTACTATGTCAGCTCACAGCTTGATACAATGGACCGTTCCCCTGTCGTGTTTGAGCAGGAATACTTCCCGGAAGAGGAGCTGATTTACGAAGAGCTTCCTTATACTGTTGAAGTCGAAGACGGAATGTATGTTGTCGAAGGCCCGAAAATTGAAAAAATGCTGGGTTATACAAACCTGGATTCCGAAAAAGGATTTGCCTTTTTCCAGAAGTTCCTGAAAGAAACCGGTATTCTTGATGAGCTGGAGGCAAAGGGAATTCAGGAGGGTGATACCGTCCGCATGTACGGACTCCAGTTTGATTATTATAAATAATAGATAGAAGGAGAGGACATATGACCACAAAGCAGAGAGCATATTTAAAAAGCCTGGCAATGAATCTGGAACCCATATTCCAGGTTGGAAAGTCCAGTATGACACCAGGACTCACACAGGCCATATCCGAGGCGCTGGAAGCACGTGAGCTGATCAAAATCAGTGTACTCAAAAACTGCGCAGATGATCCCCGGGAACTGGCCGAAATTATCTCCGAACGCACCCGTTCTCAGGTAGTTCAGGTAATCGGGAAAAAAATTGTTCTGTACAGAGAAGGAAAAGACGAGAAAAAGAAGATTGTTCTTCCGATGTAACTATTGGTAAAATATACTTCTCATAAAAGAATGGAAGACTACAGGAAGGAATAGAAACTATGAAAATCGGAATCATGGGAGGAACCTTTGACCCAATTCATATCGGACATCTGCTTCTGGGAGAATTTGCATACGAGGATTTCGGACTGGATGAAATCTGGTTTCTTCCAAACGGAAACCCACCGCATAAAGAAACAGTAGATACCGGCGCAGCGCTGAAACACCGTATTGAAATGATCAAAAGAGCAATTCAGGGTGTCTCTCATTTCCGCCTCAGTCTGCACGAAGCAAACGCTTCAGAGCATTCTTACACCTATCAGACCATGCGGGAATTCAATCAGATGTTTCCTGAACATGAATTTTACTTTATTCTGGGAGCAGACTCCCTTTTTTCCATTGAACAGTGGAAATATTTCCGGGAGATTTTTCCAACCTGTACAATCCTTGCCGCCATGCGTGACGATAAAGACGCTAAGGAAATGCAGCGGCAGATTCAGTATCTGACAGATAAATACAACGCCCGGATCCGGCTCCTCCGGGCACCGCTTCTGGAAATTTCCTCAACGGTAATCCGGGAACGCGCTTCCAGAAATCTGGGCGTACGGTATATGGTTCCTGATTCCGTTGCGGAGTACATTAAAGCAAATCACCTTTATAAGAAGAAAGAAGTTGATACTGTATGACAGAGGAATTAAAGCAAATCAGCAGAAAACTTTCCAAAATACTGAAAAAGGACAGATACAATCATACCCTGGGCGTGATGTACACAGCGGCTTCTCTTGCCATGTGTTACGGTGCTGACATCCGGAAGGCTATGACTGCAGGACTGCTTCATGACTGCGGCAAATACCTTTCCGCCGAGGAGCAGATCCGGCTCTGCAGAAAGAAAAACATTTCCCTTACAGAGTCTGAACTGGAGATGCCTGCACTTGTCCATGCAAAACTGGGAGCTTATCTGGCCAGATATGAATACGGAATTACAGATCCTGACATACTGGATGCTATAACTTATCATACAACAGGCCGGCCGGATATGACGCTCCTGGAAAAAATTGTATATATTGCTGATTATATCGAGCCCAACCGTAAAGAAATCCCCGGTCTTGATCAGATCCGCCGGATTGTATTTACCGACATCGACAGGGCAGTATGTCTCTCGGCGGGCTCTACAGTCCGTTATCTCAGAAACGGCGGAAAAGCTGTTGACCCTATGACCGTTAACACCTATAATTTTTATAAAAGGAAGGAGGATTGATATGGACCAGTCCAGAGAAATGGCACGGATTGCATGGAATGCACTGAACGATAAAAAAGGAGAGGATATCAAAATTATTGATATCACAGGTATTTCTGTGCTTGCCGACTATTTTATCATTGCAAACGGAAACAGTGACAGCCAGGTTAACGCTCTGGTAGATAATGTAGAGGAAGAGCTTCACAAAGCCGGCTACTCTCTGAAGCAAAGAGAGGGGCAGGCCTCCGGAAGCTGGGTGCTCCTTGATTTCGGCGACATTATCGTACACGTATTTGACAAAGAAAACCGGCTGTTCTATGATCTGGAACGGATCTGGAAAGACGGAAAAGTTACAGATATTGCGGATCTGTAAAAAAAGTCTCAGATCTCCCAAAAAGGCCCGCGGTGAATTTTCACCGCGGGCCTTATATCTTTGTTCAGACATTATTTAAAAAAACGGAACACACCGATTACTTTTCCCAGAATCGTAACTTCCTTTACAATGATCGGATCCATAAAATCATTTTCCGGCTGGAGGCGGAAAATTCCTTCTTCTTTGTAAAAAGTCTTAACCGTAGCTCCATCATCTACAAGAGCAACAACCATATCTCCGTTTGACGCCGAAGGCGTTTCCTCAACCAGTACCATATCTCCGTCAAGAATACCTGCATTAATCATGCTTTCCCCCTTTACTTTAAGAAGAAAAGTCTGACTGTTCGGCATAAAATCCACAGGAATAGGGAAGTAGTTTTCAATATTCTGCTGTGCAAGTATCGGCTCTCCTGCAGCAACCTGTCCCACAATCGGAACATTAACCATCTCTCTCCGGGTAAGGTTAAAATTGTCATCCAGGATCTCAATTGCTCTTGGTTTCGTAGGATCCCGGCGGATATAACCGTTCTTCTCCAGCGTTTCCAGATGAGAATGGACAGAAGAGGTGGACTTAAGATTCACCGCTTCACAGATCTCCCGGACTGCTGGCGGAAATCCGCGCTCCAGAATCTGAGATTTAATATATTCAAGAATCTCCTGTTGTTTTTTGCTTATTTTGCCCTGTGCCATATCGTCCCTCCGAACATAAATCATATTATAAATATACTAACACAGTACATTTTAAAAATCAAACATTTGTTGCGAAAATATGTTCGATTTTTTTTGGCTTTTCAGTTGACAAACGTATGTTCTTGTCATATAATGTATTACAGAACAGTTGTTCGTTATAAATTTATTATTCGAATACATGTATACAATTTTGCTTTTCAGTAATTTACGCTTTATTATTATTTTCAGGGGGTATTTGTAATGGAAAGGGCAATACGCAGAAAAAAACAGTTCATATATCTGACGGCAAGTTTTATTATTATTATTGCAGCCAGTCTTGTTTTCGGAGCTTTTTTCGTATCAGCACGCGAGAACAATACAGCTGAGCCTGACACTTATTATAAAAGCATCTGTATTCAGTCTGGTGATACGTTATGGGACATCGCCTGTGATAATATGACAGACGAATACGATTCCATAGATGAGTATATACAGCTCATAAAAGATACGAACGGACTGAAATCTGATTCAATACAGGCCGGTCAGTATCTTGTAATCAAGTGCAGCAACTGAATCTTCAGACTGCATAACAGGAAAACAGGAAATGTCAATAAAAGCATTTTCTGTTTCATTCACTCAGGTATCAATATACATCCCATATTGATATATAATAAATATATGTACACTCCCGAGAAAAGCCGGAGATATACCCAGACAGGTATTTCCCCGGCTTTTCTCATTTTCATTTATCCATTTTTCCATCCATCTGCAGGCAGTACAGTAATGGTCATAGATTTCAATCTATACGACAAATACCGATTTTTCCAAAAGATCTGGACTTAAAACCTGTAAAATGTTATAATAAGGCTGTTAAGGGGGTTTTCGGATTCTTTTCACAGCTTCCGAAATTATAAATGAAATATATAAAAAAATACGAGGGACTTGTATTTACATCAGAATCAAGGGGGAAATAAAATGGAGACATCTAAAAAAGAGACGAAATCATACCATGAACAGAAATATATCGATAATACACTGCGTCTGCGTTCCATTTTAAAGACGCTTCCGCCTTTTGCAAAAGATTATTTCCGTGCCATTGAGCCCACAACTTCAGCAAGAACACGAATTTCATATGCGTATGATATCCGGGTTTTCTTTCATTTTCTGATGGAGAATAATCCGGTTTATAAGAATTATTCTATCGACCAGTTTACCGTACAGGATCTGGAGCGGCTGGAACCGGTTGATATTGAGGAATATCAGGAATACCTTAAAGTTTACGAAAATGACGAAAAAAAACAGATTACCAACACAGAAAAAGGCCTTGCCAGAAAAATGTCTGCCCTGAGAAGTTTTTACGGTTATTATTTCAGACATCAGATCATCAGTAAAAATCCGACGCTTCTTGTGGATATGCCAAAACAGCACGAAAAAGCGATTATACGTCTTGACACGGATGAAGTTGCTATGCTGCTGGACTATGTGGATCACGGCGGAGATAACCTTACCGGACAGCGTAAAGCTTATTATGAGAAGACAAAGAACCGGGATCTGGCGATTCTCACTCTCCTGCTGGGAACCGGGATCCGTGTATCCGAATGTGTAGGCCTGGACATTCAAGATGTGGATTTTAAGAATAACGGTGTTAAAGTCACACGAAAAGGCGGCAATGAGATGGTTGTATACTTTGGGGATGAAGTTGAAAATGCATTGAAAACTTATCTGTATACAACCCGGAAGTCTGTCATACCCCTTCCGGGACATGAAAATGCACTCTTTCTCTCTACTCAGAGAAAACGGATGGGCGTTCAGGCTGTTGAAAATATGGTAAAGAAATATGCAAAAGAGGTCACACCAAACAAAAAGATCACGCCCCACAAGCTCCGCAGTACCTATGGAACCGCCCTTTATAAGGAAACCGGCGATATTTATCTTGTCGCAGACGTACTCGGCCATAAAGATGTAAATACGACCCGTAAACATTATGCCGCCATCGATGAAAACCGGCGCCGGCAGGCGGCGGGTGCCGTCAAACTCCGGGACGTATGATTTTTCTTTATGTACTTTGTGTATTTGAAGATATATTCCTTCATTTATCTTGTATTTATGATCTCCGCTTATTATAATATAAAAATGTGCAATTGACAAAAGAAAGGAAATTATTATGCAGTTACAGAGACTTTTAAGCTTTGCAAGAAAAGCGGTTGATGAATATGCAATGATACAGGAGGGAGATCATATCGCAGTGGGGATTTCCGGCGGAAAAGACAGTCTTACGCTGCTCTACGCCCTCCATGGTCTGAAACGCTTTTATCCTCAGAAATTTGAATTAAGCGCTGTTACAGTTGATCTGGGATTTGATGATTTTGATTTAAGTCCGGTTGAGGATCTGTGCCGGGACATGGGAGTTCCCTACCGGATTGTGAAATCTGATATCTACCATATTTTGTTTGATATCCGGAAAGAATCCAATCCCTGCTCTCTGTGCGCCAAAATGCGCAAGGGTGCACTGAATCAGGCTGTAAAGGAAATGGGCTGTAATAAGGTGGCATACGCCCATCACAAGGATGATATTGTGGAAACAATGCTTCTGTCAATGATTTTTGAAGGACGCTTTTATTCCTTTTCTCCTAAAACCTGGCTGGACCGCATGGACCTGACTGTAATCCGTCCGCTTATGTTTGTTGACGAAATGGATGTAATCGGTTTTAAAAACAAATACAACCTGCCTGTTGTAAAAAGCAAATGTCCTGTAGACGGTTACACAAAAAGACAGTATGCCAAAGAACTGCTCCGTCAGATTAACAAAGATCACCCGGGCGCAAAAGAAAGAATGTTCCACGCAATAATAAACGGGGATATCAAAGGATGGCCGCAGCGGCAGATCCGGATCCGCTAGACATCAGGTTCATACAAAAACAGGAGAGTCTGTGCAGACTCTCCTGAAGAATTTTTCTGTAGCGACTGGAAACGCTCCTCACAGTTTCCGGTCTTCTTTTCTGATTTTTTCTTTCAGTGTTACATATTCTTCAATGATCTTGGCTGTTCCCTCTATTCCCAGCTCTGAGCTGTTCAGACAGAGCTCATAGCTGTCAGCATTGGACCATTTTTTGTTTGTATAATAATTATAATAGCTGGAACGCTTTTTATCTGTCTTCACGATCATATCCTTTGCCTTGGCATCTGTAACATCATAGATTCTGGCAATACGCCGGATTCTGGCATCCATATCTGCATGAATAAATACACTGACCACATTGCTGTAGGATTCCAGAGCGTAATCCGCACACCGGCCTACAAGAATACACGGTCCTTCATTTGCAATCTTCTTAATCGCGTCAAACTGCGCAAGAAAGACCTTATGATTAATCGGCATATCGGTATATGTATTTCCTGAATACCCCATAGAATATGTATCCATCACAAGGGAGTACAGAAAGCTGTTTGTAGGTTTTTCATCATGAGATTCAAATATTTCTTCACAGATTCCGCTTTCTTTTGCAGCTCTTGCAAGCATCTCTTTGTCATAAAGTTTAATGTCAAATGCTTCAGCAACTTTATAACCGATTTCTCTGCCTGCACTTCCAAATTCACGTCCGATTGTAATAATAGTATTTGTCTTCATAGTCCGTCACTCTCCTTGTCGTTGATATCATCATTTTGCATAAAAAAATAATGTATATCTATTTACTATATGACTATTATAACGAAAACAGCCTTGTATTACAATGAAAATTGTTTGAAAATATTTTTTTAATGGTAAAAAGTCTGAAAGTTCCGGCCTTCATATGTGAATAAGATTTCATTTTCCGCTGCGCAGTGTGGATAACAGTCTGACAAAATACTCCGGAAGCGGAGCATCGAATTCCATATACTCCCCGGTGGCAGGATGATGAATTCCCAGTATTTTTGCATGAAGAGTCTGTCCCTGTAAAGAAAAAGGACATTTTGCCGGGCCATACACACTGTCCCCCAGGATCGGGTGCCCGATACTGCTCATATGAACGCGGATCTGGTGTGTTCTTCCTGTTTCCAGTTCGCATTCGATATAAGTATAATTCCCGAAACGCTCAAGGACACGATAATGCGTTACCGCTCTCCTTCCCGAAGAAGAGTGTGTGCTCATTTTTTTCCGGTCAGTAGGATGACGCCCGATTTCTTTATCTACGGTTCCTTCTTCTTCTCTGAAATTTCCATATACTACTGCATGATACCTGCGGGTAATGGAATGCTCCTTTAACTGCTCCGCAAGGATCTGATGCGCGCGGTCATTTTTACATACAAGCAGGGAGCCTGTTGTGTCCATATCAATTCTGTGAACGATCCCCGGACGGACCACACCGTTGATCCCGGAGAGCTGTCCCTTGCAGTGATATAAAACAGCATTGACAAGTGTATGACTGTAATGTCCCGGAGAAGGATGAACAACCATACCTTTCGGTTTGTTTACAACGAGGATATCGTCATCTTCATAGAGAATGTCCAGGGGGATCTCTTCCGGAAGGACATCCAGAACTTCCGGCTCAGGAATACGGACCTGAATCTGATCTCCTGCACACACTTTGTAATTCGACTTTACTGAAGCGCCATTTACCTTTACATTTCCTTCTTTTATAAGTTTCTGTATATAAGAACGGGAAAGGTCCTCCCGTCTTCCGCTCAGAAACCGGTCAATCCTTTCCCCTGTTTCACTGCATATCAGTTCAAATTCTTCACTCATTGTTTATGTCCTTTTAGAAAATAAAAATCATCCTCTTCTTTATAATAAAACAATATAAGCAGAACAAAAGCAATACACGCACATACTACATAACAGTCTGCTACGTTAAAAATCGGGAAATCAATTAAATTAAAATAAAAGAAATCAATCACATAGTTCAGCCGCAGGCGGTCAATCATATTTCCTGCAGCGCCGGCACATAAAAGCACACCGCAGATTTTCATTGGAATGTACCGCTTCCGGCAGGGAATTCTTCCGTACAATACCGCAAACGCAATTACAATAACCAGTGCCCCTGCAACAAAGACATACTGCATATTCTGCATCACTCCAAAAGCAGCACCTCTGTTTTCCAGATAACGCAGCTGAAAAACTCCGTCTATGATCACAACAGGCTCTGCGTTTTTCAGAAAAATCTCCGCCAGATATTTTGTAATCTGATCCACCAGTACCGCAGCGGCAAAACCAAGAAAAGCGGCAAGATAGCTTTTCCCTCTTGATATTTTATCTGTCCTGTTCATTCTTTTCCATCCTTAAATATATTTATGAAGGACAATACACTGCCTGTTTTTCTTTGTACGTCCTCCCTCTTCAGCAAAACGGAATTTTCCCATGCCCCTTACGGATATAATATCTCCTTCTTTCGGCTGGTATCCATTGCTGGTAATCAGTCTGCCGTTTACAAACACTCTTGCTGCCTCTATCAGTCCGGACAGTTTTGTCCTTGATGAAGAAAAGGCGAGCGCAACAAGACTGTCCAGTCGGACAGAAGCAGCTGTTCCTCGTATTTCCTCATATCTGGGCGTATATTCAATATCTTCCAGCGGAAACTCCTTTGCCGTCACAGAAGTATGACGTATGCGGACCAGTTCATCCTGCAGCAGTTCCTTCATATCTTCATGAATAAAAATTACAGCATCCTGCTCCCATGGAATAATATCCCCGGTCTTACTCCGTTCAATTCCCAGATTCAGAACCGCCCCAAGATAATCTCTGTGGGTCAGTTCTTCCGCATATCGGCGGTGAAGTGGGGATATCTTAACCGCGCAGAACGGAAATCCGATTTCTGCCGGAGCAAAATGTTCTTTCCCGTAACGCAAATAAAGAGCATCAGGGATAAATGCAGCCATCTGACGCTCTGCCGTGTCATATCCCCCAAAGCACAAATACCGGGAAAAAAGCCGGTCCTTTGGCAGGGAATGTAAGATATTCTGTTCATTCAGATTAAGAAAATCTGAATAGGTAATAATTTCCCGCTGATATGCAGTTCTGGAAAGGTCGATAAAACGCTTTTCCAGAAACTGCATTTCTTTTTCCTGACTGTTTTTCTGCATGACAAATCAGTATCTGCCCTTTACGCTGGGAGTCTCCATAGAACCGCCCAGCAGATCCTGAAGATCTCCGGAAATGTCTACATTGGTTGGCGTTACGAGGAATATGTAATTTGAAATTTTCTGAAGATTTCCGCTGATGGCGAATGTCGCACCGGAAACAAAATCAATGATTCTCTGCGCAATCTCCAGATCCATGCCTTCAAGATTGAGAATAACTGTGCGGCCGGAAAGCAGGGTTTCCGTAATCTCTCTGGAATCATCCACAGAAGACGGTTTTACCACACAGACTTCCATATTGCCGCTCCGCTTCGGTGCGGGACGCATTGGGGTTACTTTATTGGAAGCAGGCTGAGTTCTCTTCTCCTCACCCATGTCAAAGTCATCATATTTCTCTTCTTTTGCATTTTTCTTTCCGAACAGTGAACGACGCGGTTTCTCTTCATAATCGTCATCATAATAATCATCATCTTCGTAGAGATCATCATCTTCGTACTCATCATCGTCGTTTAACTTCATTATGTCCAGAAATTTATCAAACACACCCATTTTTACACTCCTATCTTGCGCTTTCCTTCAACCACGCAATTTTATTATTTGATACTTTCTGATCCAGAATATAATACTGGTCCTATATATTATAATTTCTGGCACCAAAGATTCCGGTTCCGATTCTTACCATAGTTGCACCTTCTTCAACCGCAACCTCAAAATCATTGGTCATCCCCATTGAAAGTATGCTCACAGTAACATTATCAATGTTTTTTTCCTTTATGTCAACATATAATTTATGTAAATCTGCGAAAATTGTGCGATTTTTTTCCGGATCGTCAACATATGGAGCAATTGTCATAAGCCCACGCACCCGGATATGAGAAAATTGTGCAACTTTTTCAATAAAAGGAATCACTTCATCCATCTTAAGGCCGAATTTGCTTTCTTCTTCGGCAACATTTACTTCTACAAGGATATCGGTCACACAGCCCTTTTTTGCCGACTCTTTTTCAATTGTCTGAGCAAGCTTGAGAGAATCAACGGAATGAATCAGGTCTACCTTTCCGATCAGATATTTTACTTTGTTTGTCTGGAGATGTCCGATCATATGCCAGTGAATATCATCTGGAAGTTCCTCGTATTTTTCCGTTAATTCCTGTACTTTGTTCTCGCCGAACACACGCACGCCAAGATCGTAGGCCTCCTGAAGCATCTCCACAGGTTTTGTCTTGCTTACGGCAATAAGTGTCACCTCCCCGCGGTCCCGGCCTGCTCTTCGGCATGCAGCAGCTATTCTTTCTTCAACTTCCTGCAGATTTTCCTGTAACATGATTTAAAACCTCCCTGTTTATAAGAACACAGTTTTTTCATCCTGTATTCTGTTTTTAGTATACAACTTCATCTGGTTCAACGCTTGCTCCGTTCTGAACGATGTGGTCATAATTATACAGACCGTAATCCTCGCCTTCCTGAACAATACAGTACTCATCATTTTCACAGAGTACTGTTACTTTTCTGAATACGGCATAGCCTCTGTTGATATTATAAACCCCTTTCAGTGTTTTTGTGTCTCCCACCGTAAACGTTTCCGAAGATTCCGGTTTGAGCAGTACATCGCCTGCAGCAACGTCTTCTCTGCTCAGGTATGCTTCATCCTCTTCGTCGGATATATTATAAATATCAACTTCCTTGAACACGGCATTTCCATTTTCTTCTCTTTTCAGTACACCTGTCGCAGAACTGTTCCCGCCTGTCGTCAGGTAATCCCGGGGAATAACGAAGAAATCTTCCTGTATGACTGCAGTCTTCGGGATCTTAAGTCCTGTCTGGTCTTCCAGAATAAGCTCGATATTTAAATACCGGTCCTCTGCATAACGGATCATGGAATTGTCAAAATCAAGACAGCCATAATAATTTCCGTCCCGTTCAATCACTGAAAACGCTGCATTTAGTGTCTCGCTGTCTTTGTCGATACGCACTTTTAATGTAGTCGTTTCCTTTTCCATAAGCTCCCTGGCTGTATCATCTTCAAGATGGACAATTACAGACCAGTCTTCGTCCGTAATCAGTTTATAAACCGGATCACCTGCGCTGATTTGCATCTGATCCGATACGGTTGTGCTTTCATAATTTGTCCGGTCAAAATCCGCCTCTGTAAAGCTGTCTTTTGTCAGATCCTCCATACCGTCAATTGTATAAGCCACGATACCGTCACGCGCAGCCGGGCAGGTTACTGCCTTCTGACCGCTGTCTGCCACTGCTGTATCAAGATGTTCTGTTCTGGTCTGACTCAATTCGCTCTGAAGAGAAGCAGTAATCTCTTCTTTCAGAACATAAACCGAAGAAAAGTCTGCATTACTGTAGTTTTCATTAAAATTCTGAACCTGCAGAGCAATTCCGGACTGTGTCTCGTCATTAACAGCTGCCCGCGCACTTTCGGAAGAAACTTCAGACGGATCCAGCTCCTCGGGAGTAAGGACGTAGATTCTGGTCCCCTTCTTTACTTTGCTGTTCTCACTCTGATAAAAATTAACATATCCTTCTTCTTCTGCATTAACCACTTCTTCTTTCCTTATTACAAGCCCGGTATAGGAATTATCCCGTACAATACTCCCCTCCCTTACCTCATAGGCAGAAACCGTATCACTTGTGAAATAGGAAATAATCGTAATAATAAGATAAAGAAAAATTATAGCGAAAAGAAAGATTCCAAGATTCATTTCTCTCTTATTTTTATATTTTTTTATACTGATGGATTTCTTTTTCTTTAATGCCAAATTCCGGTAACACCTCCTGTAGCTTTTAACCTAAATAGTATACCATTTTCGGATGTATATTTCCAGTTTATACGGAAATAATAGGATTATTGATATGTAAAGGAGGAAATAACATGAAATGGTTCGATAACACTGCCCTGACAATCGTCATTATAGGTGCAGTAAACTGGCTGTTGGTTGGAATTTTCCGCTTTGATCTTGTAGCCTTTCTTTTCGGCAATCTAAGCTGGATCTCAAGGATTGTATACACAATTGTAGGATTATGCGGTCTGTATCTGATCAGTCTGTTCGGAAGAATCAGAGGTATGTCGGAATAAAAGAAAGTTACGCAGCTCTGGACTCTCAGAGCTGCGTAAAACTTTTCTTTTGCTTAAATACTGATTTCAAATATAAAACAGAAGTTCAAACATCGATCACCGCATCATCCGTCTGCTTCTGCTGACGGAACTGCCGCCAGAATTCCGGCAGTAAACAGCTGATTCATCTCTTTATAGAGAATCGTTTTGTCTTCAGCCCCCATAATAACCGAAATGTACGGGGTTCCATCTGCATCCTCATCGTATAGAATTACACAGTTTCCGGCCTTGGAGGTCGTTCCTGTTTTCCCGCCTATAACCCGGATGCCTTCCGGAGCCTGTGCATCTCCGGATCCGTAAAAATGCGTGGGCGTCCATGTTTCTGTTCTGGTTGTCCCGTCTGCTCCCGTCACAGTTGCCGTATAAGGATTCAGAGATATGATTTCAACAAACCGCTCGTCTTTCAGGCATGCATTGAAAATCAGATACAGATCATATGCCGTTGTATAATGATTGTCATCATGCAGTCCATGAGGATTTACAAAATGGGAACCGGTAGCGCCAAGAGCGGCTGCTTCCTTGTTCATCAGTTCGACAAAAGCCTCCTCGCTGCCTGAAATATGTTCCGCTATTGCCACAGCCGCATCATTGCCGGAATGAAGCAGAAGACCGCATACAAGATCATACATGGTAAGAGTATCCCCGGTCCGCAGTCCGCAGACTGATTCATCCCAGTTAAAATTTGTAGCATTTGCGCTTACTGTAACCTGATCGTCCATATTGCCGTATTTCAGTGCAATATATGCCGTCAGTATTTTGGTAGTGCTTGCCGGATACAGACGGTCATAAAGATGATATCCGTAGACAACTGTATCGTCTTCCAGATTAAAAAGACCGGCTCCATGCAGGGCTGTATCATCCTGAAAGCCCTCCAGAGAAACATCCGAAGAAGATACACATAAATCCTGTGCAAACAGTTCTCCCTGATAAAGGCTTCCTGTATAAACACGGCTTTCATATTTCTCTATACTGTTTTTATCCTGTGACAGAAGGAACGCTGCAGCAGCCGTTCCGGCTCCCAGCAGAAGCACAAGACAAAGGAGGAGCCCCACAATTATATTTGTATGGCTTCTCCTTCTTCTCCGTCTTCTGTGCCGCCTTCTGTTATAATTATTGTTATAACTATTTGTACATCTCACGCCAGTCAAGATCTCCTCTGTCCAATGCCAGGATCAATGCCTCGGCAGTTGCTATATTTGTTGCTACTGGAATATTATATTTGTCACAAAGCTGCACAATATCATTAACATCCGGCTCGTGAGAGCGCGGAGTCAGCGGATCTCTGAAAAAAATCAGAAGGTCGATATTATTGTTTTCAATCTGGGAGCCAAGCTGCTGCTTGCCGCCCAGATGTCCTGCCAGAAACTTGTGAATCGTCAGATTTGTTACGCTTTCAACAAGAAGTCCCGTTGTCTCTGTGGCGAACAGCTCATGTTTGCTGAGAATTCCCCGGTAAGCAATGCAGAAATTCTGCATCAGTTTTTTCTTCGCATCGTGTGCTATTAATCCGATATTCATACCTGCTACACTCTCCTTACTGATATTTATTCGGCTGCAAGCCGACATTCAGCACGAAACCGATCCCCATAAAAAAGCACACAAGGGAAGTCAGTCCATAGCTTACAAACGGAAGTGATAAACCCGTGTTGGGAAGGACCATAGTAGCCACACCGATGTTAATAAAACTCTGTATACCAATCAGCGAGGCGACCCCGCCACAGATAATCCGCCCACCTGTATCTTTTGCCTTTAAGCCGATCAAAATACAATCTATCACTATTAATAATAGCAAAAATATGACTACACAACAACCCACAAATCCTAATTCTTCTCCAATAATTGCAAAAATGAAGTCCGTCTGCGGTTCTGAAACAAAGTTTCCGTTTTTTACAGAAGTTGTCTCATCATTATTATATCCCTTTCCGGAAAGCTGGCCCGAACCGATAGCCATCACCGAATTCAGCTGCTGATATGCGCCGTCATCCGCATATTCCTCCGGATCCAGCCAGGCCAGAATTCTCTCCTGCTGATAATCTTCCAGGAACGGCTGATTCGGCTGCACAGCTATTGCCAGGAGAATAATGACTGTCGGCACAATAACGGCAATGACCGGGACAATATATCTGTATGTCAGACCGCCAAGGAAAATCAGGGCGCAGAACAAAGCGGCAATACAGATTGTCGTCGACAGATTCGGCTGTTCGTAAATCAGAAACAGAGACGGCAGAATAAGCGCAAAAGCCTGCAGCAGTGTTTTCGGGCTGTTAATTTTCTCCTTCCTGTCCATCAGAAATCTGGCAAAAAACAAAATCATCAGAATTTTTGTCAGATCGGACGGCTGGAACTGTGTGAACCCGAGATTCAGCCAGCGTTTTGCGCCGTTTGCTTCTGTTCCGAAAATGGGCACCGCAATCAGCATAACCAGATTAAGACCGTACAAAGGCCAGTACAGTCCCAGAACCCACTTATAATCGATCAGAGAAATAACAAACATAGCTGCCAGACCGAGAACTACCCCCATAATCTGGCGGTCCATAAGATCCGGTCTTGCACTTCTGACCATAAAGACTCCGATAACCGACAAAATTGTTACCAGTATCACAAGGCTGAAACGGTAATCTTTTATATTATAATGCAGCTTTATATTCTTAAGAAAATGTCTCAATTTTTTTCTCCTGTATACCTAATATGTATATCTGTACGTGTAATTTCAATGTTAAAGTTCTCCGGTGTGATCTCCATATATTTGGAAACTGTATAATACAGATCTTTTGAAAGTCTGTCCACAGCATCCGGCGCACACTGGATCCGGTCGGACACAAGCAGATTTTTCAGCCGCTCTTTTGCAACAAATACAGAAGGAGAATTCATAATCCGCCTCCCTGATTTCTGTGAAAGAATCCGGAAAGCTTACCGAAAAATCCCTCCGGTCTGGAAAAATCACAAACGGGAATTTCCTCGCCTGTCAGCCTCCGGCAGACTCTGTCATACGCGCTTCCGGCGGGACTTCCCTCGCCGACTACCGGCTCTCCCTGGTTTGTGGCAATAACGACCTGCTCATCATCCGGGATAACTCCAAGCAGATCAATCGCAAGGATTTCTGTAACATCATCCACTGACATCATATCTCCCCGCCTGACCATGTCCACCCGCAGCCGGTTGATCAGAAGCTGATTTTTCTTTATGCCGGATGCTTCCAGCAGACCGATAATCCGGTCGGCATCACGGATCGCCGACACTTCCGGTGTCGTAACAACAATCGAACGCTCTGCCCCGGCTATGGCATTCTGAAATCCCTGCTCAATCCCTGCCGGGCAGTCCAGAAGAATAAAATCATACTCTTCCCGCAGTTCATCCACCAGTTTTTTCATCTGTTCCGGAGAAACACTGCTCTTATCCTTTGTCTGCGCAGAAGGAAGCAGATACAGTTCCGGGAAACGTTTATCTTTGATTAAAGCCTGTTTCAGCCGGCAGCTTCCTGCGATGACATCAACAAGATTATATACGATCCTGTTTTCCAGGCCCATAACAACATCCAGATTTCTCAGGCCAAGATCTGTATCAATAACCAGGACTTTCTGTCCCAGTCCTGACAGACCGATTCCAATATTCGCTGTCGTTGTCGTCTTTCCGACCCCGCCTTTTCCTGATGTAATGACAATAACTTCTCCCATGCTGCTTTCCCTCCTACACTTATTATAAGCACATGCCCGGGTTATATGGAAAACGCTGAACAGCCGCCGTGTACAGGTGATTCACACAGGAATCAGGCATCAACGAGCGGATCAAGATAGATACGTTTTCCGTCTACAACCGCGATCTGAGGGCCTCTTATTGTAAGGCTCTCCTGATAGATGATCTGGCGTTTCGCCTCAATATCACCGATGCAGAGCTGCCTGGGCTGCATGGAGAGTGCAGCGATAAAAGCATTCCTGTCTCCGGCGGCTCCTGCATGAGCCGAACCGTAGAGAACTCCGACGATGACGATATTCCCTTTTGCAATAACTCTGGCGCCCGGCTCCACATCTCCGAGAATGACAATACTTGTTTCCGATTCCAGGACCTGCCTTTTTGCAAGTGTCCCCCGGTAAAACTGCCCCTCTCTTTTCTGCAGATCAGAAAGCGTCTGCTCCACAACACTTCTGTACATTGTCTCCATTTTTTCATCATGAGTTATAATACACAGAATCTCTATGTCTGTATTGTCGCTGATTATTTTCAGGACCTGTTCTTCCTCCGTCCGGCTTAAAATCCTTCCGCTGAAACTAAGAGCCATCTTCGCATCTTTGAAAAATCTGGCGGAATCGTGGAATTTTCCTCTGAGGATATCAGCCAGCACGGGGAACTCCGGCTCCGGACTTAACTGAATGTCCAGTCCGTACCGGCAGCTCCGGATTGTTACAAGCCTGTCCACCTGTCATCACCATTCCTTTTTAGTCACCTGCAAGTGCAGAACCCAGTTCACCGGCAGATCCGGTAATCAGATCATCTGCAGAATCCGGATCAAAATAGATCTTTGCGATATCTCTTCCGATTTCAGCCGCATAAGAAGAACTGTAGCCATAAGCCATTCTGACAGCAATTGAAATCTCCGGAGAATCTGTGGGCGCATATCCGACAAACAACGCATGATCCGCATGAACAGCGCTCTGCTGTGCCGTACCCGTCTTTCCGGCCATATCAAAATCAAGTCCTGCAAATGTAGCGGAGCTGTCCACCATTTTCTTCATTCCCTGATGAACCAGGTCCCATGTTGACGAGTCAATTTCATCCATTGTACTGATAACCTCAGCCTGATAATCTTTGATCAGATTGCCGTTTGAATCAGTAGTCTTATCGATCAGGGTCAGATCATATACGGTTCCGCTGTTGGCAACAGCCGTAACATACCGGTTCAGCTGGCTGACAGTAAAGTTATTCGTACCCTGTCCGATAGCGGACTGAACTGCATATTCATCAGAAATTTCCGGCTCCGACTCAGGAATCTCGACACCGGATTTCTCCGAAAGTCCGAACATGGATGCATATTTTGCAAGGGTTTCCACACCTTTCTCGCTGTCATAGTTGCCGTTGCTGTCCATTCCAAGGCTGTAACCCACATTGTAGAAAAATTCATTACAGGAGTTCTGTATTCCTCCGACTACGTTCAGATAGCCGTGTCCGCTGGGATAAATCCAGCAGTGCGGACTGGGTGTTACCTCGGTAAAGGTTCCGTCACAATAGAAGGTTGTATTTGCATTGATCACACCCTCCGTCAGACCTGCAACGGCCGACACCATTTTGAATGTAGATCCGGGAGCGGTTTTTTCCTGTGTCGCTCTGTTATAAAATGTATTGGCCAGGCCTGTATTGAGCTGGTTATAATATGCAGAGTCCATTGTGTTTGCAAGCCGGTTGTTATCATATCCCGGATAAGAAACACAGGCCAGTACATCGCCGGAATCCGGATCGGTTATTACAAGCCCGCCGGAACACGGTTCCAGCGCAAGCTGTCCGGGCGTAATCTCAAGATGCTCAATCTTGTCGCGAAGCCAGGTATAGGAATCCACGCTTCCGCTTCTCAGCCCGTTGTAAGCCTTCTCATCCATAGGCAGAACTCCCTGCTCATATGCAATAGAACAGATCTGCGCACCTGTGACACTTCCTGATTTTATAAGATATTCATAGAGAAGTTTGTCGAAACCGCTGTCCTCGTTCAAATATTCTTCCAGATATGTCATAATTTCTTCAAATATCTCTGACGAGCTGGAATAAGAGCTGCTTCCAAGCTTTGATGTGTCAACCCAGTTCTGAGTAATTGCATAATTCAGATAATCATGAAGGCTGACATCCCCTTTCGAATCCCAGGAAACATACATCTCGTCGGAAGTATCGATCTGGCCTGTAAGAATAATCCCGGTATTTGCCGTAAGCACAGTATCATAGATATAATCCATATATGCCCGCATTTCTTCTGAAAGATCATTGTAAACCGATGCGTCCGCATTCCGAAGTTCGGACATAATCTGAGGCAGTACGGCTGACTTCTTTTTCTGGAAGACTGCGTAAACTTCCTTCTCCGAATCCTTGGCATCTTCGCTGCTGAAATGATCCATATCCACAATCCGGTTCGCAATAAAAGAATTGTAGGCATCGCTGACAGGTATAATAATATCGCTTGCATCCGCCTCGGTAGAGGGGTCATACTCCAGCACATTGCGGAGCTTGGATACTACAATTCCAGCCAGTTTTTCTTCCAGCAGTTTATAGGCGCTGATCTGCAGATCTTTATCAATCGTAAGATATACGTCATTTCCTGCCTTCGGATTTTTCGTACTGACAGTCTCTGTCACCTTGCCGAGGTTGTCCACATAAAAAGTGGTCTTTCCTTTCTCTCCCTGCAGGACACTGTCCATTGTCTGCTCAATACCGGATTTTCCCACAATATCTGACAGGGAATACTGCTTTTTATCCTCTGCGCTCAGATTGTCGTATTCTTCCTGTGAAATCTGTCCTGTATAACCTATCACAGAAGCGAAATATTCTCCGTCCGCATATCTGCGCAGAGAATCTTCCTCAATATCCACGCCGGTAAGTGAACTCTGATTTTCCATTATAGCGGCAGCCGTCTCATCGCTCACATCAAAAGCAATGGTGGTGGTCATGAACTGCTGAAAACTGTTCAGCCCCATTGCATACCGCATATTGATCATTTTCAGGATATACTCCGGGCTCTCATTTGCATCATCCAGCCCATATCTCTCCGAACACAGATAATGGATAATCTCGGCCGCGGACTGATTTTTCTGATCTTCCGTCAGTTTATCGATATAAGCCTGTCCATATACGTCAGCCACGAATCTCAGACGCAGAGTTTCATTTGTCTCGCTGAACTGATAATTGCCGTAGGAATCGAGAATAATACCAAAGCTGTCAATTACGGAATCACCGTTTGATTCTACGATTGTAAGAACCTGGTCGAGTATATCGTTCAGAATTTTATTTTTATCTTTGACACTGGTATCGGAAGACACGGTATCCTCGATTGTAACGGAATAGGCCAGCTCGTTATATGCCAGCAGATTTCCGTTGCGGTCATAAATATTGCCGCGCGTTGCAGCGATATCCCTTGTCTTTCTGATCTTCAGCTCATAATTTTCAAGATAGTCCTCTCCTCTGACAATCTGCAGATAAAAAAGGCGCCCGGCCAGAATGGATGAAGTCAGAATAAAAATTACGATCAGGGTTACGAGCCTGCTTCGTATAATATATTCCCCCGCCTCTCTTAATCGGTCAATAATCTCTCTAAACAAATTTGCTTGCACTCCTTTTTTCTTCTGCTTCAAGCTTTTGATTAATAAACAGGATAATCGGATAGAACCCCAATGTTATAACAATCGTGTAGATCATCTCCGGCACAATAATTCTGTTCAGATAAAACAAAAAATCAAAATCACTTCTCAGCAGAAACATAAGAAAATATATAACAACGCCATACAAAAACTCACTGATTGTGATCAGAAACAATGGAAGCTTGATATCCTCATCATAATACATCTGACGGAACAGACCGTTAATATATCCGATGATCAGATATATAATGGCATAGAATCCGATTATATCGCCAAACTGAATATCGATCAGCAGGCCTGCGGCAAAGCCGGTGTACATTCCCTCCCTCGGCCCGCGCATAAAGCCGATTGATGAGGTTACAATAAGCATCAGATTCGGTTTGATTCCTGCAATTTCCAGGAAAGGAAAAACAGCGCACTGAAGCAGATACGCCGCCAGAAGCAAAACCGCAGTGACAAGGATTCTTTTTATTTTAAATGCTTTCATCATATCTCAGATTCCCCTCCTGCTGTCTATGTCTCATTTTCTCCCGTAAGATCCGCTTTTGTCGTAGTAATAACAAGCACTTCCTGCAGATTTTTAAAATCCACCGCCGGCGTAATATATCCGGAGCGTGTCAGATTATTGGAATCCACATTTACCTCGCTTACATAGCCGATCAGAATCCCCTGCAGATATTTATCACTGATATATGAAGTTACAATCTGATCGCCCACATTGACAACATTATCATTGTTTTCCATCTGTTCAAAGCGGATCTGTCCCTCGCTCATCAGGGAAAGGTCTCCGCTGACAATACAGGTATCTGATGTGGAAAGCGCCATACCGCTGATATTGGTAGAATCATCAATAATGGAACGGACTTTTGCCCAGGTAGGGCCCACGTCTACCACAATTCCTACCAGTCCGCTCTGCGCCATAACATTCATATCCACTTCGATTCCATCCCGGCTTCCCTTGTCAATCGTAAAAGAATTAAACCAGTTGCCGGAATCTTTTCCGATAACATGGGCTCCGGTCTTCTCATAGTCCGCGTAGTTCTGATCCAGCTGATAGAGCTCCTGAAGCCGTTCCAGTTCCGACTGGTCCGCCTGAAGATAATTATTCTCCGTAATCAGACTGTCCACCTGTTCCTGAAGCTGCTGATTCTCTGAACGGAGCTGTTCCATCGTATCGAAATTATCTGTCATATCGCCAAGCCAGCTCCCGATCTGATTAATCCCCTGCTGGAGAGGAATAACCGTAACATTTGCCACAGCTCTGAAAGGGCCGCCGGCTTTGTCTGAAAATGATGACAACAGCATCATAAGTATACAAAAAGCACAAAGTCCAGCAAGTATATATCGATTTATAACGGATGTATGATTTTTCTTTTTCATATTATCTCAACCACCTGTAATTATCGTCCAGCATAGAATAAAGCAGACGCCTGTAATAAGTTTTATCGGAAATAATTTTCTGCAGTCCCCGGACTGCACAAAGTTCAGCCTGGGGCGAACTCATAACCGGAAGCCCTATGCTCTCCTGCAGATATGTAGAGAGCCCTTTCATATTGGACAGGCCGCCGGTAATATAGATTCCTTTTGCCTCAATACTCCTGCGGACATCGGGAGGCGTCCGTTCAAGCATTGACCGGATCGCATGAACACATTCCTCCACCGGTTCTTTCATAGCCGCCCGCACAAGACTGATAGGAATCTCCGTCTGGGCAGGCACTCCGGATATCAGATCCCGGCCTGAAACGGTAATGGCACTGTCCGTCTTCTGATCAAAGACTCCGAATTCCTTGCGGAGATTCTCAGCGGTCATTCTTCCGATCAGGAAATCCTGATTATGCCGCACCAGTGAAATGATTGCCCGGTCAAAATACTCTCCGCCGATCTTGATCAGTTTATTCAGTACAATACCTCCCGAGGAGAGAACGGACAGTTCAGTTGTCCCTCCTCCGAAATTGGCGATAAAAATCCCTTTTTCAGACATAATATCTATGCCGCACCCCAATGCATCAGCCAGCCCTCTTTCGACAATTCTTACGGATTTTGCCCTCGCTTCAGAATGAAAGACAAGGTCAAAAAAAGCTTTTTTTTCGACCTCGGTTACATCTGTGGGAACAGCGATGACATACTCTGACCCTCTTACAAACTGTCTGCCTGTCTGCAGCAGATTGCCCAGAAGATACTGCATATCGTCAAAATGTGCAATTACTCCATTCTTCATGGGAAAAACGACCTGGATATTATCCGGGGATTTTTCATACATCTCATAAGCCTGATCGCCCAGCGAAAAAATGTATTTTCTGTCCTTCATGGCAATCACATTTTTCTCACACCATATTTCATTTTTTTTCTTATCGAACACTTTTATTTCATAGGTTCCCAAATCCAGTCCATAAACATTCCTGGCCATCTTATTCCATCCCTTATTATTTACTCCTGCTTCTGCCGGAGGAATCCCTTTTCCCTCAGACTGATAAAACAATTATTGCCTATAATAATATGATCCAGCAGTTCTATGCCGATCATACTCCCCGCGCCCTGTATCCTCCACGTTATCCTGACGTCCTCCTTGCTTGGCGTGGGATCTCCGCTTGGATGATTGTGAAGAAGCACGATTGAGACGGCGCCTCTCTGCAGTGCTTCGATGAACAGCTCCCGTGGCGAAATCAGCGCGGTGTCCACAGTTCCTGTAGAAATGTTGACCTCGCCGATCAGACGTGCACGGGTATTTAAAAGAAGAAGTTTCAGAACTTCTTTTTTCTGATGGCGCATATCCTCCATGTAATACTGCGCAATTGTATCAGGAGCTGAAAAATTCAGCCCGGAAGCTGCCGCTGCCTTTGACAGACGTTTTGCAAGTTCAGACAGACACATGATCTGTACTGCCTTCACTCTTCCGATTCCCTTTACACGAAGCAGATCCTCTCTGGTCCAACGGTGAATATTAAGAATACCGCCCTCGCTGAAATCCGGATGGAGCAGTTTCTGCGCAAGCTCCAGAGAATTTTCGCCTTTTGTCCCTGTTCTGAGCAGAACCGCCAGCAGTTCTGCATCTGTCAGGTTTTCCGCTCCATACTGTTCACATTTTTCATAAGGCCGCTCTTCGCGGTACATTTCTTTTATTGTCTTTCCTGTATTCATGCTGCATCTTTCTTATCGCTGCGGATGCCATTAATACAATGATTTATTTTAGCACAGTTTAAAAAAAGTGTATAGAGCCGTAATATTAATTTTCTGTGAATTTCCGTATAAGCACTGCTTCAGCGACCCGCATTCCATCCATGGCAGCCGAGGTAATGCCGCCTGCATATCCTGCGCCTTCTCCGCAGGGATACAGCCAGGGGACACTGGAGACATACTGTTCATTCCGGACAATCCGGACCGGAGATGACGTCCGGCTTTCCACACCGGAAAGAAGGGTGTCTCCGTCATCGAAACCGGGAATTTTCTTTCCCATCCTGCAGATTCCTTCGCCCAGCGACCACGCCAGCTCTTCCGGAAAAATCCGGCGGACATCTGCCAGGGTATAGCTGCCTTTGATGTTCGGCCGTATCGCCCCCAAGGCGCTGCTTTTCCGGTTCAGCAGATAATCTTCCAGACGCTGCACGGGAACTTTCCCGTTCCCCGCGCGCCAGGCATTTTCCTCCAGTTCACGCTGAAACCCGATTCCCGCGAGAGGATGCGTACTTTTAAAGTCTGCCGGCGTAACTGTCGCGATAATCGCGCTGTTGGCATTTTCTCCGTCCCTGTTCCGGTAACTCATGCCGTTTACCGCCAGACGTCCCTCCTCTGAGGAAGCATTCACCACATACCCGCCCGGCCACATACAGAATGAATAAACCCCTCTTCCGTTTTCCAGCTTTTCAGTCAGCTTATACGCGGCGGCAGGAAGATTTCCTCGCCTGGCGCGCCCGTACTGCGACTCGTCGATCATCCTCTGCGGATGCTCCACACGAACCCCCACTGCGAAAGATTTCGCCTCCATCCTGAGACGGCGCCGGTAGAGCATCTCAAAAGTATCTCTGGCGCTGTGTCCCACGGCAAGTACCGCGGGGCCTGCTGGGATCTTTCTCTCTCCGTTGATCTCGACCGCATGTTCTTCTGGGAAGATGTCTGTCAGCTGTGTGTGGAAGCAGAATTCCCCGCCAAGCTCAATGATCCTGTTCCGCATGTTCTCAACTACAGTTGTCAGGATATCTGTTCCGATATGGGGCTTCTGTTCATAGAGGATCTCCTCTGGAGCGCCGAAGGAGACAAAGGTCTCAAGTACGAAACGGTTCCGGCCGACAGGATCCTTGACAAGAGTATTCAGCTTGCCGTCGGAAAATGTTCCTGCTCCTCCCTCACCGAACTGTACATTGGACTTTGTGTTAAGAATACCGGTCTCCCAGAATTCTTCCACATCCCGCTGTCTTTCACGGACAGAAGCGCCCCGTTCCAGAACGAGAGGACGCATTCCCGAAAGTGCAAGAAGATACGCGCAGAACAGTCCCGCCGGACCGCTTCCCACTACCAGAGGACGATCCGGCAGGGGTTCCGCGCCGTGTTCCGGAATACGGTAAGTCTTTTCACTTTTCTTCTGTACTTTGTTCTTCATATGGCGGAGTACCATATTTTCTTTTTTCGTGTGGAAGTCAATGGTATATA
>ERZ1643247.1031-NODE-1031-length-28444-cov-31.687943_pt1 | contig 28444 bp, 25 predicted proteins | sample MGYA00579264_ERZ1643247 | MGnify/ENA primary metagenome ERZ1643247 (study PRJEB29033, sample SAMEA4952262) | chicken gut metagenome | biome: Broiler Chicken; feature: Gastrointestinal Tract; material: Caecum | place: Ireland | collected 2018 | study: Broiler... | reverse complement strand
TTATAATATAGACAATAACAAAAATCCACCGGGGCAACTTTAAGTAAATTTCGATTTTTCGGTCTGATAAAGTATCCGCCGGGAGGCAGGTATTGCTAACGCACACATTTTCATTCGGTCGCAGCGTAACGGTACATAAGAGCGCAAAAGACGCGCTCTAAGTGCCGACGCTGCTCCAACGGTGCGTACGCAATACCTGCCTCCCGGCTGCTTTCTTTCCCATTCCGAAAATTCTCATGCAAACGGGTAGAAAAAGCGACTCCCCCGACTATGATCCCATTACGTCTGACCTGATGCACAATCTGCGGGCAGAGGAAGATTGATAACGGCGACTGTAGAAGAGAATTAGGCAAACTTAAAATCAGGAGAGCAGCGTTAAACGGGCACGCGAAGTTGTCTGACGTAAGGAGTTCTTCGCGTGCCCGTTTTGCTTTTAGCTGATATGCTGATTTATTAGTTTGCGTTATTCTCTGTAACCGGAGCCGGAATCAACCTTTCCTCTGCCTGCAAATACGTGAGTCAGTCATTCCGTATCTGCTTCCTTTTCAAAGGATTTTCCTTTCCTAAGCCGGTACGAAAAATCAAAATTTCTACACCGTCGCAATATCTATAAGTGTCAGTTTCTTGATATCTGTATTCTCCAGACTGGTGATCAGCGCCTCCGCGGTATCAATGGCCGTCAGCACGTTCACACCTGTCTCAATGGCATTTCTCCGGATAACGAATCCGTCTTTGGAGTGTTCTGCTCCCTGTGCCGGGATATCGATAACAAGGTCGATCTTATGTCCTAAGATCAGGTCGAGGAGGTTCGGTGACTCCTGCTCGATCTTACGCACAGGCGTAGCCTTTACCCCTGCCTCATTGAGTGCTCTCGCAGTTCCGCTTGTGGCGAAGATATGGTAGCCGATATTTGCAAATCTGCGCCCGATCTCCACTGCGGCCGGATGCTCTTCATCACGGACAGTCATGATCATATTCTTGAACTTCGGCAGCTTGATTCCCGCGCCGAGGAATGCCTTGTAAAGAGCCTCGTCGAATGTCTTCGCGATTCCGAGACACTCTCCTGTGGACTTCATCTCAGGTCCGAGGCTGATATCTGCGCCTCTGATCTTCTCAAAGGAGAATACAGGCATCTTCACTGCCACGTAATCTGCCTCTGGCTGCAGTCCCGGTGTATATCCCAGTTCTTTTATCTTCTTTCCGATGATCACCTGTGTCGCCAGCGGCACGATCGGAATGCCCGTCACCTTGCTGATGTACGGTACGGTACGGCTGGATCTCGGGTTAACCTCGATCACGTATACATCGTCTTCGCCGCAGACGATGAACTGAATGTTGATCATACCGATGACATGGAGAGATTTTGCAAGTCTTCTCGTGTACTCGGCAATCTTTGCTTTTGCACTGTCTGTCAGGCTCTGGGCCGGATATACGGAGATACTGTCTCCGGAATGGATACCGGCACGCTCGATATGCTCCATGATACCCGGAATCAGGATATCTGTCCCGTCGCATACAGCGTCTACCTCGATCTCCTTGCCCTGCAGGTATTTATCCACGAGGATCGGGTGATCCTGCGCAATCCGGTTGATAATGCCGATAAACTGGTCGATATCATTGTCATTGATGGCGATCTGCATACCCTGTCCGCCAAGCACATAGGACGGACGCACGAGTACCGGGTAGCCGAGACGGTTTGCAACTTCCTTCGCCTCCTCCGCGGTAAATACGGTTCCTCCGGTCGGACGCGGAATCTCGCACTCTTCAAGGATCTCGTCAAAGAGCTCCCTGTCCTCAGCCTTATCTACATTTTCCGCGGAAGTACCGAGGATCGGCACGCCCATCTTCATCAGGGATTCTGTCAGCTTGATGGCCGTCTGGCCGCCGAATTGTACGACAGCTCCGTCCGGTTTCTCGATATCAACGATGCTCTCCACATCTTCCGGTGTAAGCGGCTCGAAATACAGCTTGTCCGCAATATCAAAGTCTGTACTTACCGTCTCCGGGTTGTTATTGACGATGATCGTCTCATAACCTTCCTTGGCAAATGCCCATGTACAGTGCACAGAACAGAAGTCGAACTCGATTCCCTGTCCGATACGGATAGGACCGGATCCGAGGACAAGGACTTTCTTCTTGCCTGTCGTCTCTTCCACTTCGTTCTCACTTCCGTATACAGAGTAGTAATACGGTGTCTCTGCCGCGAACTCCGCCGCACATGTATCAACAATTTTATAAGATGCTACGATGCCGTTTGCATGGCGCATATCATGAATTTCACGCTCTGTCTTTCCTGTCAGGCGCGCGATCACATTGTCCGGGAACTCAATCCGCTTCGCTTCTTTCAGGAGATCCACTGTAAGTTCCTGTGTTTTCAGCGCGTTTTCCATCTCAACAATAATAGCGAATTTATCAATAAACCAGCGGTCTACTTTTGTAATATTGTAAATGGTATCATAGTCGATGCCTCTGCGGATCGCCTCTGCGATCTTCCACATACGCATATCGTCTACAATAGCAAGCTGGTCTAAAAGCTCATCCTCGGAAAGGCCCGTGAAATCATAAGACATGAGGCTGTCCACATGCTGCTCAAGAGAGCGGATCGCTTTCATCAGCGCACCTTCGAAATTATTGCAGATACTCATAACCTCGCCGGTCGCCTTCATCTGAGTAGTCAGCGTTCTCTTGGCGCTGATAAATTTATCAAACGGCAGACGCGGAAGCTTTACAACCACATAGTCCAGCATGGGTTCGAAGCTTGCGTATGTCTTCTGAGTGATAGCGTTTTTAATCTCATCCAGCGTATAACCCAGAGCAATCTTTGCCGCCACCTTGGCGATCGGATATCCTGTAGCCTTGGAAGCAAGTGCGGAAGAACGGCTCACACGGGGATTAACTTCGATTACACAATACTCAAAGGAATCCGGGTTCAGTGCATACTGTACGTTACATCCTCCGGTAATATTCAGCTCGCTGATAATATTCAGTGCCGAAGTACGCAGCATCTGGTATTCTTTATCTCCCAGAGTCTGGGACGGAGCCACAACGATGGAATCTCCTGTATGCACGCCCACAGGGTCGATATTCTCCATATTACATACTGTAATACAGTTGCCTTTGCTGTCGCGCATCACCTCATACTCGATTTCTTTCCATCCCGCAATGCAGCGCTCCACAAGCACCTGTCCCACACGGGAAAGACGGAGACCGTTCTCAAGGATTTCCACAAGCTGGTGGGAATCATGGGCGATACCGCCGCCGCTTCCTCCCAGCGTATATGCCGGACGGAGCACCACCGGATAGCCGATCTTATTTGCAAATGCAAGACCGTCGTCTACATTTTCCACGACAAGGGAAGCTGCAACAGGCTCGCCGATCTTCTCCATAGTTGCCTTGAACTCCAGGCGGTCCTCCGCTTTCTTAATTGTCTCGGAAGTCGTTCCGATCAGGCGCACGCCGTTTTCTTTTAAGAATCCTGCCTCTTCCAGCTCCATGGCAAGGTTCAGCCCGGCCTGTCCTCCAAGTGTCGGAAGCACGCTGTCAGGCTTTTCTTTCTTGATCAGCTGCTCCACTACTTCTACAGTAAGCGGCTCGATATATACGCGGTCTGCGATATCTTTGTCTGTCATGATAGTTGCCGGGTTGGAGTTCAACAGGACAACTTCAATTCCCTCTTCTTTCAAGGAACGGCACGCCTGTGTTCCCGCATAGTCAAATTCTGCTGCCTGTCCGATAACGATCGGACCGGAACCGATAACCAGTACTTTCTTTATGCTTAAATCTCTTGGCATTATTTCGCTCCTTTCATCATGTCAATAAATCTGTCAAAGAGGTAACCGGAATCCTGCGGTCCCGGGCATGCCTCCGGATGGAACTGAACAGTAAAGATGTTCTTTCCGATATAGGCAAGACCCTCGTTTGTTCCGTCATTTACATTTCTAAACGCCGGAACCGCTACATTCGGGTCAACAGACTCTTCATCCACAACATAACCGTGATTCTGGGAGGAGATATATACTCTTCCGGTCTCAAGGTCTTTCACCGGATGGTTGCCGCCGCGGTGTCCGTATTTCAGTTTATGGGTGGTCGCGCCTGTGGCAAGAGCCATAAGCTGGTGACCAAGACAGATGGCAAAGATCGGGATGTCTGTATTATACAGCTTCCTGATCTCCTCAATAATGGAAGTACAGTCCGCCGGATCTCCAGGTCCGTTGGAGAGCATAATGCCGTCCGGCTTTGACGCGATGATCTCCTCTGCGGTCGTATGAGCCGGATATACGGTAACTTCACATCCACGGTCATTTAAAGACTTCGCGATATTATTCTTTGCTCCCAGATCCAGAAGCGCAACCTTAAGTCCTTCTCCTTTCAGGACATACTTTTCCGTGCATGTCACTTTGGAGACCACATCTCCGACTGTATATGCCTTCATCTTCGGGATAATCTCATCCAGATTATAATTCTCATCTGTTGTGATCATGCCGTTCATGGTACCTTTTTCCCTCAGAATCTTTGTCAGTGCACGGGTGTCAATCCCTGCGATACCGGGAATGTCCTGTTCTTTTAAGAAATCCTGAATTGTCCCCTCGCAGCGGAAGTTGCTCGGCATACGGGATAACTCTCTTACAATATATCCGTCCGGCCATGCCTTTTTTGACTCCATGTCCGGTGTAATGCCGTAATTTCCGATCAGGGGATATGTCATGGTGACTGCCTGTCCTGCATAAGAAGGATCTGTCAGCACCTCAAGATAACCCGTCATAGAAGTATTAAAAACGATCTCGCTGATACATTCACGAGTGGAACCAATGCTTGTTCCTGTAAATACTGTACCGTCTTCCAATATTAGAAACGCCTTCATCTGTTCACCCTTTCCCTTTGTATAATCCAATAATTAACTGTTGCTGTCTGCTATAGCAACTGCTCCTCTGAGAACTGATATGCCGTCACATAGCAAAGGCACTCTTGGAGTCTTTTGATCCCAGAGCGCCCTCTTTCTCAAATTGTAAAGATTATACTACAACTGAGCTTATAATTCAACTGATAATTCCTGCAAAAATATTCAGAATTACTTCTAAATATTCAAAACTATTACTGATAATTCCAAAAAACCATGATCTTATTGTGGGTCACATCCTCGATATATGTGTACTTTACCTGCTCCAGTCCGTACACCGATCCCAGTGTCTGCGCCGCTTTCGGAAACAGTTCTTCGATCACCGCATCATGAGCCTTCTGATAGATTTCCGGGGACGAAAACTTGCATACAAACATTTCCTGCCCTTCATAGATACTCTCATTCATATCTCCCAGAAGGATCTGGGGATCATAGGAATCATAAAACATTCCGTTCATTCTATAGTAATTCAGATCGTCTGATTCACAGACCGGATATACAATCTCGTCTGTCGGCATGTGGTCAGCCATGATCTCCTCATCCGTACAGCACAGATAATCATAATAGATGATATTTCCCGGAAGGTTTTCCCCGCTCTCCGAGGATAGGAAGACCGGATCGCCGAACGTCACATCCATCTGATAATATTTCCCGCCGCAGTTCACAATATTCCACGCATGGGCCTCCTGTCCCTGAGCGGTACCCACCACATAGATACATTCAATTCCCATATTATTCAACAGGTACTGAGCTGCCCTGGAATATCCTGCACACACAGAGCTTTTTCCTACAAGCGCACTATAGATATTCTGATTGTCAGGCGCGTTCTCGTCATAGTCGACTGTATTGACAAGATATTCGTATACATACCGGATTTTTTCATATTCTCCGGCGGCAGAATCGACTCCTGTCATACAGTCTGATACAGCTGCATCAATCTCGCTCTGCCTCTGCTCCCGTTCCTCATACATACATGTATATTCCGGATAGAACAGAGTATACTCCTCGTACACTGTCATCTGAGAACTTCCCGCACACCAGAAAAGTTCCGGGCGGTCATACAGAAGATATTCGTATACTTTCTCCGGATGTTCGTCTCTTCCTGCGTGTATCGTAATGCAGTCTTCCATTTCCCGCACGCCCTGAAGAAGCTCACGGTATACGATCTGTTCTGACCCGTTCAGCTGTTCATAATAAAAGTCCCCCTCCGCCTCCTCCGCCGGGATTGTAAGCTCCGGGATATCTGCCTGTTCTGTTGAAAGTGTATTCACCGCTTTCTCTACAGTCTCGCTGAAAGTCTCCCTCACTTGTCCTCCAAACCGGTCCACAGCCCATGGAATTCCGTACGCAGCCCCGGCGCTGAGCATCACAAATATAATGAGGGCGGCTGCACATCCCGTCCGGCGCTTTCGCCACTTTCTTTGCCTTTTCCTTCTTTGTGCCATAGATCTCCTCTCTGATATTTCTGCATATCTTTTGTTTCCCGATATCCGTATCCCGGCTTTACTCTTTCAGTTCCCTGCATTCTTTTTCTATCTCTTCACCGCCGTCTTTTGCCCGCACTCTTATGTCAGCTCCGCAATTCTTGAGACTCCCACATAAATCTCCGATATTTTGTACCATGTAGGATAATCAACTTTTCCCGTCGCCGGAAGACCGAACACAGACTGAAATTCTTTTACTGCATTCGCCGTCGCAGGTCCGTATATTCCATCTGCACTAATCTTCGAGAGCGCCGGGTAAGCTCCCGCAATCACATTGAGCTGTTCCTGCATCTGCTTTACCTTTGCGCCGCTGGAGCCCTCTTCCAGAGTATACCCCGGCCAGGATGCAGGTATTCCCGAAATCTCTTCGGCAGAATTGATGTACATATCATCACCATAGAAATACCGCAGGATCTCTATGGGCGAATATCCCTGACCGCCCAGCTCCTTTGACCCCCACTGTGTCATCCAGTTCGGGCAGGTCACGCGTCTTCCGTCGCAGTACTGGGTCAGGATCGGCTGTCTCACATTCGGCCTGGACAAATAGGCGGCAAACAGTTCATCCACGATCACGGATATAGTATCATAGAAATTCCGTTCCGGTATCCACTTGTGGTCAAAAGCTGTAGACGATGTAATTGTAAAATCATATCCGCGATTTCTGTACCATTCTGTGTAGACCCGGTTCAGGGTAAACGACATGATCGCCAGTACATTCGCACGTATGGTATTCGCGGGCCATGTGGCGTATATCTCACTGGATGCCACATTTTTGATGTAGTCTTTATATTTTACATAATAGTTCGTCGCTGTCGTATCTCTGGGAGAACCGTCATGAACCACAATGTACTCCGGCACGACCACACGGCTTAAGACAATCTCGCCTGATTCGTTGGTCGGCTTGATCTCATCCTCTGCAATCTTAGGCGGATAATCCCCATATAAAGTATGGGCGGGGATGACGAATACTTCCTCTTCCTCCCCGCCCGTATCACTCGGCCGCATCCTGATATTCTGGATGGCTTTTACATTTGCAAGTATCTCTGTGCCGGCAATGCTCACCGGCTCATATCCCGGAGCGCTGACGTCCAGCGTATACTCGGAATATGGCTGTCTCTCGTTATTCGGATCCAGGCTCCACTCTTCCGGCGGGGCGTCCAGAGTGAGCACTTCGCTCTGTCCGGATGAATCCGTCGTCACCTGCTCCAGTGTCTGTTCCGGCACTCCTGTATAAGAAATGGATATCCGTGCCTCCGCAATAGGATGTGAATCCAGTGTCGATGTGACATTGATCTGAAGCTCTCCCTTTCCCGAAGCCTCTTCCTGCATTGCTTTTATATACTGCATAAATGTCTCCCGCATAAATTAAAATGATCAATTAATTATATATGCGGAAGACAATCTTTAGAACAATTTCATGATATCATTGAACATAACTACTACCATGAGCACCATGAGTAAGGCAAATCCGGCAAAATGTACCATTCCCTCTTTCTCCGGAGGGATCCTCTTGCGCCGGACCGCCTCCACAATAAGAAATACAAGTCTTCCTCCGTCCAGCGCCGGTATAGGAAGAAGATTCATCACACCCAGATTTGCCGACAGCAAAGTACCGAAATTCATCAGGCTTAAGACAATTGTCACAAGTCCTGACGGAGCAGCCGACTCATAGACGTCATCCACGACCGCAACAATCCCCACTGGTCCGGACAGATCCTTAACCCCGACCTGCCCCGTCACGAGCATACGCAGACTGTCCGCCGTATAATGCATCCAGTACTCCAGCCTGTAAAATCCGTACTGCATAGTTCCGAAAAATCCCGGACGCTCATAGTTTCCTCCGGTTACTCCCAGCATAGGAGATGCATCTCCCTCCAGCTGTCTCGGCTCAATCTGAGCCGTATACTCTTTCCCGTCACGCTCATATACAACTTCATAAGGCGTATCATCCGGGTGTGTCAAAGTATAAAGCTGCACATCTTCCCAAATATGAACGTTGCGTCCGTTGATTTCTTTTATCACGTCTCCGGCCTGTAAGCCCTGTTCCTGGGCGGAATAACCGTCGGATACAGCACTGATCTCGGTGGACAGATAGCCTGTCGCTCCCACAAGGACCATGCAGAAGATCCATGCGAGAAGAAGATTAAACAGCGGACCCGCAGCAATGACAGATATCCTTGCCCATACAGATTTACTGTTGAAACTTCCTTCTGACATATCGTCCGCGTCATCTTCCCCCATCATGCAGGCCCCGCCGAACGGAAGCAGTTTGACACAGAAAAAAGTTCCTCCTATCTTCCTGCCAAACAATGTCGGCCCCAGCCCCAGAGAAAATTCATCTACCCGGATGCCATTCGCCTTTGCGAGAAGAAAATGCCCCAGTTCATGAAAGATAATTATAAAACTGAATAGTAGGATCGCTATGATTATACCCATGTATTACCACCTGTTTTTTATAAATTCATATGTTTCCTGCTCTGTCTTTAGTATCTCTTCCACGCTCGGGTCAGCGATATTCTTATGGTTTTCCATACATGCCTGGATGATCTCGGGTATCTGGAGATAACGGATCTTCCGGTCAAGGAACAATGCCACTGCTTTTTCATTGGCAGCGTTGAATACTGTCGGAAGAGAACCGCCTTTCTTTCCCGCTTCGATCGCCAGCCTCAGTCCGTAGAAAGTCTCTATATCAGGCTTTTCAAATGTGATCTGCGAAAGCTGTCCGAAATCCAGCCGATCTCCGGGCAGATATCTCCTCTCCGGATAATAAAGCGCATACTGGATGGGAAGCTTCATATCCGGTGTTCCGAGCTGCGCGATAACTGCACCGTCTTCATATTCTACCATTGAATGAATGATGCTCTGCGGCTGGACAACCACCTGTATCTGGTCCACCGTAACTCCGAAAAGCCATTTTGCCTCGATCACTTCCAGCCCTTTGTTTACCATGGTGGAGGAATCAATCGTGATCTTTCGCCCCATCTCCCAGTTCGGATGCTTCAGGGCGTCTTCCACCTGTATATTCTCCAGCTCTTCTCTCTTCTTTCCGCGGAACGGGCCGCCCGACGCGGTCAGAAGTATCTTATGCAGCGCTTTTCTTTGTCCTCCCTGCAGAGACTGGAAGATGGCACTGTGTTCACTGTCTACCGGAAGAATAGATACATGGTATTTTTCAGCCAGCGGCATGATGATGTGTCCTGCTGTCACAAGTGTTTCTTTATTTGCCAGGGCAATATCTTTTCCCGCCTTGATTGCCTCGATAGTCGGAAGGATTCCGATCATCCCGACTATCGCCGTCACAAGAATCTCCGCCTCCTGTTCGGAAGCCACAGCCAGAAGTCCGTCCATTCCTGAGACAACCTCCACATCAAGATCTCTGACACGCGTCTTCAATTCCTGTGCAAGCTCTTCACTCCAGACAGCGGCCAGCTTCGGCCGGAATTCTCGGATCTGTTTCTCCAGAAGGCTGATATTTCTTCCCGCCGCAAGTGCTGTCACTTTAATATCTCCATTTGTCCTTACGATTTCAAGAGTCTGAGTTCCAATAGAGCCTGTAGAACCCAGAACAGCAATTTTTTTCATCGTTTTCGTAAACCTCGTTTCTGATCATTAATATATGTTTTTCCGGATCATCGCGTTATTGCAGGATCCTTTTCTCTGCTCAGTGCAAAAGGAGCGCAAGATAATATATGATCGGAGCCGTGAAAATGACACTGTCAAACCGGTCCAGGATCCCGCCGTGCCCGGGTATCAGCTTTCCGTAATCTTTGATATTGTGATACCGCTTGATAGCAGATGCCGCCAGATCACCGATCTGGGATATCGCACCGCCGGCGGCTCCGATAATCGCATAAGAAAGAACGTCTGCCCCTGCATTTCCCCAGTAGTTGATCGCCAGAGCGTAGAGCACGCCGATAAGCGCCGCTCCCAGAATACCGCCAATGCCGCCTTCCACTGATTTCTTCGGGCTTAAGACCGGCGCCATCTTATGCTTTCCGATCAGCATACCCACACAGTATGCGCATGTGTCGCATCCCCATGAACATACAAAGACAAGCCATACAGTAAAGATACCGCCCTCCAGCAGTCTCGTCTGGTAAATATAGGACAGCATCACCGTCACGTAAAACATTCCGAAAAATGCGGCGAATATCTGCTGGGTATTATATTTCGGATAGGCAAATACAAGTGCAGCCATCTCGCAGATCAAAAATGCCATGAACAGCATCATGAACCAAGTCATCTTATCTCCCGGAAACTGCTGCTCAAAATATACAAGCGCGTAATATACAATCGCAGCGATATACCCTATTGTACCCGGCGGTTTCTTTTCGATTCCGAATACTTTATAAAGCTCTGTCATACCGATCAGACTGATGATCAGCAGGACAAAGAAAAGCAGATCTCCTCCTCTGATCAGAGTCACGAGCGCAATGACCATCAAAAGGATTCCGCTCAACAGCCTTGTTCTGAACATAAACTTTACGCCTCCTCTACTCCGCCGAATCTTCTGTGTCTGTGGTTATATTCCTCTATTGCTTTCGCCAGCTCTTCTTTCGTAAAATCCGGCCATGGAACATCTGTAAAATAGAATTCCGAATAGGCAAGCTGCCACAGCAGATAATTGGACAGCCTCTGTTCACCGCTGGTGCGGATCATCAGATCCGGATCCGGAATACCATGGGTATCAAGATAGGACTCAAACACCGCTTCGTCGATATCATCAGCCTTCAGCTTCCCGTCTGCGCAGTCCCGGGCCATCTTCCGGGCCGCTCTTGTAAGTTCATCCCTGCTGCCGTAATTGAGTGCTATAGTAAAATTAAGCCCTCCATTATTCACTGTTGCCGCCTCAAGCTCCCTGATCCTTTTCTTGATGTCGTCATCCAGCGGCTCGATATCCCCGATGACACGGATCTTCATATCATTCTTAGCCGCTGTCTTCAGACAGGTCTTCATATAGTTGCGCAGAAGCGTCATAAGAGCCGCCACCTCGCTGTCCGGCCGGTTCCAGTTTTCCGTGGAAAACGCATAGACCGTCAGATATTTGATACCCATGCGCCACGCTTCTTCACAGATACGCTCTACATTTTTACTTCCCTGGGCATGACCATAATTACGCGGCATTCCCTTTGCCTTTGCCCAGCGACCGTTTCCGTCTAGTATGATCGCAATATGCTGAGGTACTTTCATATTCTTTTCCTCTCACTTTACTATTATATACGCTGTAAAGGGGGCTTAAACTTCAAAGCCCCCTTCTTAACTTCCCGATGTAGTTCTCCGTATTTACAGTTCACACCCGTCCCTGCTTCCCTCTATACGGGTGTGCACTATATTCCTATACTGTCATGATTTCTTTTGATTTTGTCTCGACCATCTTATCGATCTTTGTGATGTATTTGTCCGTGATCTTCTGAAGTTCATCCTCAAGATCCTTGATACCGTCCTCAGAGATTTCTGTTCCTTTGAGTTTCTTGAAGGCCACGTTTCCGTCGCGGCGGATATTGCGGACGGCTACTTTTGCCGCTTCTCCTTTTTTCTTCACATCTTTTGCCAGTTCTTTTCTCCGTTCCTCTGTAAGTTCCGGAAATACAAGGCGGATGGATGCGCCGTCATTGGTCGGATTAATTCCGATATCTGAAGTGAGGATCGCTTTCTCGATCGCCTTTAACATACTCTTCTCCCATGGCTGGATCTGAATCATCCTCGCCTCCGGAACAGACACATTCGCCACCTGCTGAATCGGTGTCGGCGCTCCGTAATAGTCGACAGTCAGCTTGTCCAGTACATGCGGATTGGCGCGTCCTGCACGGATCGTAGCCAGCTCGCTGTCAAGGTTATTGATCGTCTTTGTCATCTTTGTGTCATACACAGCCACTTTCTCATTCATAGTGAAATCCTCCTACACTGTTACTTTTGTTCCGGTAAAATTACCGCTTATCGTTTCTACGATGCTGTTTTCTTCATTAAGCCCGAATACGAGCATCGGCATCTTATTTTCAAGGCAGAGAATCGACGCCGTAAGATCCACTGCTGCAAGTTTCTTGTCGATCACTTCCTGGATGGATATCTCATCGTACTTTACAGCATTCGGATTTACCTTTGGGTCACTGTCATAAATTCCGTCGATTGCTTTTGCCAGAAGCATTGCGTCCGCTTCAATCTCGATGGCACGTAAAACCGCCCCTGTGTCAGTTGAAAAGTACGGATGTCCGGTACCGCCCGCGAAGAAGATCACTTTGCCCTCATTCAGCGCCTCCAACGCCGCATCCTTTGAGAACAGGGATGTAAAGGAGCCGCACACAAACGGAGTGAACACCTCTGTCTTCATACCTACATGTCTGAAAATATCCGATACATAGATACAATTCATCACTGTTGCCAGCATCCCGATCTGATCTGCCTTTGTGCGGTCAATTGTCTCGCTTGTACGTCCTCGCCAGAAATTACCGCCGCCTGTAACAATTGCCACCTGAATCCCGTCGTCGACAAGCTTCTTGACCTGTTCCGCAACACCGATGCATGTAGCTTCGTCAAAACCTGTCTTTTTATCTCCTGCGAGGGCTTCCCCGCTCAGCTTAAGTAGTACTCTTTTCATTATAGTAAACTCCTTTGATTTGTCTGCTAAAATGAAGTATAACATAAGTTTTCCAATTTGTCATGTATATATCCCGCATCCCTTTCATCTGTCATAACAGTCAGCCGGTCTCCCGCCATAAGCCTTGTCCTGCCGCGGGGAATCATCTCTTTTCCATCCCGTTCAAGAGCTACAAGAAGACAGTTATTCGGCCAGTGGATTTCCATGACTGTGCGGTCTTCGAGAACCGAACCGCCCATGATGACAAATTCGCTTAAGACTTTCTGGCTGCCCGCTCCATTCCCCTGTCTTCCGCCGTCTCCGCCCGTCTCATTTTTCTTTCCGTCCAGCAAACGGTTCAGCAGGCTCTCATAGATCGGTTCTGACTTTAACAGAGTAGCCGTGATATACGCTGCAACGGAAACAACCGCAAGGGAAAGCATCTGGCTTACAGAACCTGACATTTCAAAAAGCAGAATGATCCCGGTGATCGGAGCCCTTACAATAGCAGTAAAGAATCCAGCCATGGCAAGCAGTACAAAATTGTTGATATATACCGGATCCAGTCCGAACAATTCCACTCCGGTCATGGCAAAAGCTCCTCCGATCAGTGCGCCGAGGATCAAAAGAGGAAAGAATATTCCGCCCGGAGCCCCGGAACCGAAACTGACCGCGGAGAACAGGAATTTCACTACAAATGTCAGAATGACAAGCTGCAGTACCATCTCTCCGTCTGTGAGCGACACGATCAGGTCGCCGCCGCTTCCCAGCACGGAAGGCATCAAAAGCCCCAGCACTCCTGCAGCCAGAAACGCGATCATCAGTCTCGTAGTCTCATTCAGACATTTCGGTTTCTTATAAAGTTCCTGTGCTTTTATCATAACTTTATTGTAAAACGCGCCCAGTAGCCCGAGAATCACTCCAAGGACGAGCAGCATCCAGTAATAATTCTGAGGCAGTACATGTTCAAGTTCAAATTGAAAGACCGGGTCTATCCCCATAATATGCGAGCAGATATAATCCGCTGTTACAGAAGCCGTCATCACGGAGATGAGCAGACTGACGGAAAACCCTTTGTGGATCTCCTCCAGCGCAAACATCACTCCTGCCAGGGGCGCGTGAAACGCTGCCGCCAGTCCCGCACTCGCTCCGCAGGTCATGAGATACCGCTCCTCCGTCTTTCCCCGGTCAAAAAGTCTGGAAATCCCCTGTCCTCCCATAGCTCCCAGCTGGATTGACGGGCCTTCCCTCCCCAGTGAGAGACCGCCGAACAGGCAGAGAAATCCGCCGATAAATTTGGCTGGAAGAACACGCTTCCAATTCTGGCTTAATTTCCCCATCACTTCGCCCTCTACCTGGGGGATACCGCTGCCCGAGATCATAGGCTCCCATTTTACCAGGCAGCCGACCAGCACTGCCAGCAGGAGCAGCACGACAAACCATCCCAGAATCCGAAGCGGATGGCCGTTTATGTATCCAAGAATCTGATTGAGCCACTGCCCCGCAAAAGTGAGGGCAATCCGGTAGAACATCACGATCAGCCCCGAGACGACTCCTACAAGAAGTCCTTCACCTATCAGAATAACAGGGAATCTCTGTGCCCTTTTCAATGTATGCGACGTATCTTTTTTCATTTTTCCCTACTCCCTATAATCGAAACCGCACCCGGTGGTCATCTGTAAACCTGTTACAGCACCAGCATCGAAAACAATACAGTAATAATCCCGCAGATGCCAATGGCGAGCCCGCTCATCGCACCTTCTATCTCGCCCAGTTCAATCGCCTTGGACGTTCCCACTGCATGGCTGGAAGCTCCGATAGCAAGGCCTGCCGCCACCGGATCTGCCACACGGAACAGCCGGATAAGAAGCGGCGCGAAGATTCCTCCCAGAATTCCTGTAAATATTACCGCCACAACTGTGATAGGCACCATTCCGCCCGCCGGTTCTGCAATGCTGACGGCAATCGGTGTAGTCACTGATTTCGGCAGCAGTGACACCGTCAGACTTTCCTCTAATCCGAACAGGCGGCACAGCAGGTACACACTGCCCATGGATGTTGCGGACCCGGCGGCGCAGCCGATCAGAATCGGAAACCAGTACTGCTTCAAGATCTGAAGTTTTGTGTAAACCGCAACTGCCAGACATGCAGTTGCAGGCGCAAGAAACATATTGATAATCTCGCCGCCTTTATTATAATCCTCATAAGGTATTTTGAAAATAAGCAGTACTGCTGACACCAGAACAATAGCAATGATCAGAGGATTGCAGAACGGCGTTTTAAACTTCTGGTTCAGCTTTACCCCTATACCGAAGGCGATTACACTCAAAGCTACTCCAAAATACGGAGATGAAAATACTTCACTCACTCTTTTTTCTCCTCTCTATCAACCGGATTGTCAGCCTGACACTCCATGCCGTAACTGCAAACGTAACTATTGTAGAAATGACACAGATGATCACAAGCTGTATCCACGTACTTTTAAGCACATCAAAATAATTAATGATGCTCACTCCCGCAGGCACAAAGAAAAAAGCCATATTTTCCAGAAGAAAATCCGCCTTTTCCTGAATATGTTCAATTTTCAGCGCACCCGTAAACAGGCAGATAAACAAGAGGATCATACCGATCACACTTGCGGGGAAGGCAACCGGCAGAATCTTTTCCACCAGAATACTCAGCCAGCACACGGCAAAGATAATTCCGATCTGTCTTATGATTTTCATATAAACTTATTCCCTTTCTTATTATTAAAACTGTTGACAATCCTATTTCTATGATTTATGATACTATTGTTTTCGCACTTTAAACAACTAAAATTTTACAGTGCGAAGTTGCTGTTGCAAATGTAACAGTTCAATTCATCTGATTGTCAAAAATACCTTTCTATTATATAGGAAACCGGAGGAAAAGCAAGAATGATTATTGTATTAAAGCCGCACACATCAGAAGAAAATATCACGCGTGTTGAAAATCTGGTAAAAAACAGAGGGCTTGACACCCATGTAGTTCGTGGTACCGAGATGACTATCATCGGATGTATCGGTGACACTACGCTGATCGATCCCCGCCTTTTTGAGGTAGATAGTTCTGTCGATAAAGTCATGCATGTGCAGGAGCCGTACAAACTGGCAAACCGCGCATTTCACCCCGAGGACTCTGTGATAGACGTCTCGGGAGTCAAATTCGGAGGCGGACATCTCGGACTGATTGCAGGTCCATGCTCTGTGGAATCATTTGACCAGGTCCTGGAAGTTGCAAAAGCTGTCAAAGCCTCCGGTGCCACTATGCTCCGCGGAGGCGCATTTAAACCGAGGACCAGTCCGTACTCTTTTCAGGGACTCGGACTTGAAGGTCTCGATATCCTCTGCGCGGTCAGGGACGAGGTAGGACTCCCGATCGTAACCGAGCTGATGTCCCCTCAATACCTGGATGTCTTCAATGAGAAAGTAGATCTCATCCAGATCGGAGCCCGCAATATGCAGAACTTCGACCTGCTCAAGCAGCTCGGCCAGGTTGACCGTCCGATTCTCTTAAAGCGCGGACTGAACGCAACTTATGAAGAGTGGATCATGTCCGCCGAATACATCATGGCTTCAGGAAACGAGAATGTTATTCTCTGCGAAAGAGGAATCCGTACTTTTGAATCATTTACCCGCAACACACTCGATCTGCAGAGCATTCCTGTGCTCCACAAAAAGACACATCTTCCGGTTGTCGTAGATCCAAGCCACGCCGGCGGAAAGTGGTGGCTCGTAGAGCCGATGGCTAAGGCTGCCGTGGCTGCCGGAGCAGACGGGCTCATGATCGAAGTCCACAATGATCCGGAGTGCGCACTCTGCGACGGAGCACAGTCCCTGAAACCGGAAAAATACGACGGGCTGCTGCAACAGGTGAAACAGATTGCGGAAGTTGTCGGAAAAGTTCTTTAATTGATTCGGGGACGTAGTCAAACTCGGTTTGACTACGTCCCCGAATCAAAACTAACCTGTCCCCGAATCAAACAATTGTGTCTACAGGAGAAAATTTCTATGAAATTAACAGTTAATTTAAAAGAAAATTCATATCCAATCTATATCGAAAACGGTATCCTTACAAAATCCGGAGAGTATATTTCCCAGATCTTCAAAGGTCAGAAGATCATGATTGTCTCGGATGACAATGTATTTCCTCTGTATGGGCAGCAGGTGATAGACTCTCTGAGGGATTACGAGTGTCATTTCCTTGTCCTCCCCCACGGCGAGCCGACAAAGAGTTTTCAGTCTTTACCGAAAATTTATACAGCCATGCTGGATGCAAAGCTTACGAGGAGCGATCTCGTCATTGCGCTTGGCGGCGGTGTAATCGGAGATCTTGCAGGGTTCGCTGCCGCCAGTTATCTGCGTGGCATCAAACTTGTACAGATTCCTACTTCCCTGCTGGCTCAGGTGGACTCATCCGTAGGCGGCAAAGTAGCTGTAGACCTGCCGCAGGGTAAAAACCTTGTCGGTGCATTTTATCAGCCGAAGATGGTGCTGATCGATCCGGATGTCCTCAACACGCTTCCGGAGCATTTTATAAAGGACGGAATGGGCGAAGTCATCAAATACGGCTGCATCAAGGATGCAGGTCTCTTTGACAGACTCTGTGCTCACAGTTCTTTTGAAAACCTGAAACCTGAGCTTTCCGAAATCATTGCCCGCTGTGTTGACATTAAAAGAATTGTGGTAGAGGCAGACCAATTTGATACCGGCGAACGCATGCTTTTAAATTTCGGGCATACTCTGGCGCACACGATTGAACAGTATTACAACTATGAGCGTGAAAGCCACGGAGAAGCCGTGGGAATCGGAATGTATCAGATCACCAGAATGTCCGAAGAGAAAGGTCTTACTATTTCGGGATGTTCTGACCAGATAAAAAAAGCTCTTGATATATATGGTCTTCCGTCTTCCTGCGGACTTCCGGTTGCCGATCTGACAAAAGCGATCACTCTTGATAAGAAAAATCTGAACGGGAACCTGAATGTTATTCTCTTAAAAGAAATCGGAGACAGCTATGTATATCCGACTGATATTTCTTTCTTCAATAAAGATGGGGCGATATAATCATCACCCCATCTTTTTATAACTATTCTTCTGTTTTTTCACGCATGCCTTTATATACTTTTTCCGCAGTAATCGGAAGCTCTCTTACAATTACTCCCACTGCGTTCTGGACCGCATTGGATATTGCCGGAGACGGTGTATTGATAACAATCTCACCGATAGATTTGGCACCGAACGGACCTGTCGGCTCGTAGCTGCTCTCGAATTCCACCCGGATATTTCCCACATCAAGCCGGCTGGGAATCTTGTACTGCATAAAGGAATTACTGTAATTCTTTCCTTTCGGACTATAGACTACATCTTCAAAGAGTGCCATACCAATTCCCTGAGCTATACCGCCCTCGGTCTGTACGCGGGCAAGGCTTGGGTTTACTACAGTTCCGCAGTCCACCACCGCCGCATAATCTACCATCTCGACCACGCCTGTCTCCTTATCGATCTCCACCTCGGCAATGCCTGCCATAAACGGCGGCGGAGATGTCGGGGACGAAAACGCTTCACTGGCAGAGAGGGCTTCATTGTTAAAGCACATCACACGGTTTCCTATTTCTTTTCTTGTGATCGATTCGCCTGTCTTTAAATTAACCACTTCTGCCCCGTTAAATTCAACATCGTCAACCGAACATCCGAGATACTCTGCGCCTCTCTCACAGATTTTAGCGATCAACGCCTCACATGTCCTTACAACCGCCATACCGGTCACATAGGTTGTACTGGACGCATAGGAGCCGCAGTCGTAGGGCGAGGTATCTGTATCAACACCGTGGACAATAATATCCTTCATATCACAGTCCAGACATTCTGCCGCCATCTGTGAGAGAATCGTATCGCAGCCTGTTCCCATATCGGTCGCCCCGATCATCAGACTGTAGAAACCGTCGTCATTTACCTTGATCGCAACAGAACCTGTATCTACACTGGAAATTCCCGAGCCCTGCATTGCCATGGCCACTCCTACTCCGCGCACTTTTCCGTTTCCCATATCACGGCACGGATATTTTTCATCCCATCCGATCATTTCTTTCGCACGGGCAAGGCACCGGTCAAGGGCGCAGCTCTCAGCCGTCTCTCCATAATAAGCTGGCATCACGTCTCCTTCGCGCACCATATTCATCTCTCTTAAAACGGTCGGATCCATGTCCAGTATCTGAGCCAGCTCGTTGACCGCAGATTCTACAGCGAAGATTCCCTGTGTTGCGCCATAGCCTCTGTATGCGCCGGCAGACATAACGTTCGTATACACTACATCATAAGTAAAACGGAATGCCTCCGCTTTTCCATAAAGCGGTATCGACTTATGTCCGGAAAGTCCCACTGTCGTCGGGCCGTGCTCTCCGAATGCTCCTGTATTGGATAACGTATAGAGATCAATTCCCCTGATATGTCCTTCTTTATCTGCCCCGAGACGTACATGCATCTCCATCTCGTGACGGGGAGAAGATGCAGTCAGGGATTCTTCTCTTGTGAAAATGATTTTTGCAGGTTTTCCCGTCTTCCATGTAACCAGCGCCGGATATACTTCCGATACCGCTGTCTGCTTTGCCCCAAAGCCTCCGCCGATACGCGGTTTGATAACACGGACTTTGCTCTTCGGGATATCCAGAGCGTTTGCCAGAATACGACGAACATGGAACGGGACCTGAGTCGAAGACACCACGTTCAGTCTGCCATATGCATCCAGATAAGTGTATGTACGGAATGTCTCCATCATTGCCTGCTGGTTGGCCTTTGTATGGTAAACTCTGTCAATGACATAGTCGCAGTCTGCAAGCACAGCCTCAATATCTCCGCTCCCGCTCACATCATGGGCGCAGAGATTTCTCTTATTGTCGGCTCCCACCGGGCAGAGACTTCTCCAGTTGTCTTCCGGATGTACAAGGATGGGATTGTCCTTCGCAGTTCTGAAATCAAGCACCGGTTCCAGCACCTCATACTTTATCTTGACCAGCTTCATGGCCTTTTTAACCGCTTCTTCTGAAGTGCCGGCCACAATGGCAGCCGCATCTCCTACAAAACGCATCCTCTGGTCAAGGATCAGCCGGTCGTACGGGCTTGCCTCCGGGTATGTCTGGCCTGCCAGTGTAAATCTTTTGTCCGGGCAGTCCTTATATGTAAGGACGCATTCAATCCCCGGCACTGCCTCGGCTCTTGCCGTATTGATGTCTTTGATCAGGGCATGGGCATGAGGGCTCCTTATGATCTTTACGATCAGGCAGTCAGACGGCGCAAGGTCATTTGTATAGACTGCCTTACCGGTCACAAGTGCTTCTGCATCTACTTTCGGAACAGCCTGGTTCACCACCCGCATGTCTTTTGTTTCCTCTGTCATGTTCATGCCTGCGCCTCCTTTCCGGAATTTTCGTTCTGTACAGTCATATATTTCTGAATGGCGCGGAGCTGGCTCATATAGCCGGTACACCGGCAGAGATTTCCTGCAAGATACTCTTTGATCTCTTCCAGATCCGGATGTTCAAGTTCTCTCTTCATCGCCAGTACATTCATAATAAATCCGGGAGAGCAGAATCCGCACTGCTCGCCGCCTTCAGCCGCAAGGAATCTGCCAAACTCAGCAGCCTCTTCCTCCACGCCTTCCAGCGTAGTAACTTCGTGTCCGTCTATGCCCGCTGCAAGTACAGAGCAGGACAATCTTGATTTTCCATCGATCCAAACGGTGCAAAGGCCGCAGTTCGTCGTCTCGCATCCACATTTCACGCTCTTGCACCCGAGATCTCTCAGCACGCCAAGGAGCACTGTATCCGCTCCCACCTCAGCAGTTACCTGTTTCTTATTTAATATAAACTGTATCTCCATCCTATCTTCCCTCCGCCAGAATCGAAGTCATCTCACGCCGGATCAGCACTTCTGCCAGATGCTGTCTGTATTCGGCGCTGCCGCGCATATTGGATCCGTATGTAAATTCCGACGCCGCCTGTCTGGCATAATCGGCGATCATTTCTTCAGAGGCATCCGCCGGAATCTCCCACTGCTTTTCGAGGAGCGCTGCTTTCATCGGTCTTGCTCCCACCGAGAAGTACCATGTTTCCTTGCCGTGTACCATTCCGGTCACAACAGAACAGGCGATCACCGGGAAGTCCGTCTTCGTCTGTCGAATGGAATCATAGCGGAACTTTCTCTTGCTTTTCCTGACAATGATCGACAAGAGGATGTCCTTGTCCGGTTTCCGGTTCACGAACTCTGACAGACGGATCGTACCACCGTCATAGAGCTCCACAAAAGTATCCAGAGCAAGAAATGCTGTCAGTACATCAGAAAAGCCGAACCTGCCGTAAATACTTCCGCCGATCGTCGCCTGATTGCGGAACTGCACTCCGACAATATGACGGACACACTCGGCAATTCCATCTCCGCACAGATCCTTCAGCGCCTCACACTGTTCTATCTGCCTTAACGTACACATGGCACCGATTTTGATCACATTTCCTTCATCTTCGATCTGGTCAAGTCCCAGACCTGACAGATCAATAACAGTCTTGACCCGGGCATTTCCCAGACGCATCCACATCATGCCTCCCATCACCCGGCTGCTGCGCGCCTGATTCAGCTCATACGCCTCCTCCAGCGACTTAGGTTTCACATAATTACCGATCGTAATCACAACGGCTCTCCTTTCCCTTTCTGACATCTGCGAATAAATTCATCTACATAATAATTGCGAAAAAGTAACAGTTTCATAGCTGAACTATTACGTAAAAAAAAGTGCAAATGAAAATTTTGTCATTTACACCTGAAGCTTATATAGTTTATCATGAATATTCCCACTTGTCAAAGGATAAGCGTACTCTATTATAGGATTATATTTTCTATTATAAAATTGTCATAAACATTCAGAAAACGTCACGATCTGCCTGAGTCAAAACAGTTGACACATCATCACATGGGTGTTATGATTTCTTTAAATACAGAAACGTAAGATAGAGGTTGCATTTTTCATGAGTATGATGGCGGATGTATCAGGAACAGAAGAAATCATCAGAAAGGGGAAGATGCCGAAAGGATAAGGAACCTGAGGCCTTATTCTTGGGCATGCCGCTAAGAACGGCATGACTGTCATCGCAGGATGGAGAGCTATCTGATATACGAAAATGTATATTCCGGGACGGCGCATCTTGCCGTTTCTTTTACTGTACAGCACATTTTGTACATACAAACATTCCACATTATTAAAAGGAGGAAAAAAGAATGGCAATTTTCAAAGGTGCAGGTGTAGCAATCGTTACTCCGATGAAAGAGAATCTGGAGATTAACTATGATAAACTGGATGAGATCATCGAGGAGCAGATTGCCGGCGGCACAGACGCCATCATCATCTGCGGTACTACAGGCGAGTCCGCAACAATGACAGAAGCCGAGCACAGCGAAGCAATCCGCTTTACAATCGAGAGAGTAAATCACAGGATACCAGTCATTGCCGGAACAGGCTCAAACTGTACAAGAACAGCGATTGAACTCTCTAAAGAAGCTGAAAAGGACGGCGCTGACGGACTTCTTCTCGTAACTCCGTACTACAATAAGGCGACACAGAACGGACTGATCGCACACTATACACAGATCTGCAATGAAGTCAAGATCCCGGCAATCCTCTACAATGTACCGAGCCGTACCGGATGTTCCATCCAGCCGCAGACTCTGGCGACACTTGTAAAGAACGTAGACAACATCGTCGGCGTGAAAGAAGCTTCCGGAAATATCGGAACTGTAGCTGAGATCATGCATCTGTGTGACGGAAACATCGACCTGTACTCCGGAAACGACGATCAGGTCGTACCGCTCCTCTCTCTTGGAGGAATCGGCGTAATCTCCGTCCTCTCAAATGTCGCTCCGGCTTACGTACATGACATGGTGTACAAATTCCTGTCCGGCGATGTTTCAGGCAGCGCAAAGATGCAGCTTGACGCGCTTCCGCTGATCAACGCACTCTTCTGCGAGGTCAACCCGATCCCGGTAAAAGCTGCAATGAACATGATGGGGAAGGAAGTAGGCCCGCTGAGAGCACCTCTGACAGAGATGGAAGACGCACACAAAGAAGTATTAAGAAAAGCAATGGCAGATTTCGGACTGCTGTAAAATGTGAAAAAACTGTGAACGGGGACGTAGTAAATTCAGCTTTTACTACGTCCCCAATCGCGTTTTGGCCTGTCCCTTTTCGTCTATTTCCGTAATTGCCCGTAATTAATAAGTCCTACAACCCCCGGACCTGCATGGGTTCCGATGCTGGGGCTCACATCATTGATCACAACATTTGTAAATCCCAGATCTTTTACCATATCAGCCACAGCTTTCGCGTCATCTATACAGTCGCCGTGAAGGACTGCCACCATCCTGTCCTTTCCGTAGGAATCCAGATCCAGCGACTCCTCCAGTCTTGACACCAGTGTCTTGAGGGATTTCTTGCGACCTCTTACCGTTCCGTCCGACTTCAGCTCGCCGGCAGCAGTCACGGTCAGGATCGGCTTGATGTTCACAAGGCTTCCCACAACTGCAGTCGTCTTGGACACACGTCCGCCTCTCTGCAGATGATACAGATCATTTACTGTAAAGGAAACGTTCACATGGTCCCGCTCTTCCATCAGGACATCATAGACTTCCTCCATGCTCTTTCCTTCTTTCCAGAGCTCTACCGCACGGTAAACGGATACCCCTTCCCCGAGAGATGCGTTCAGTGAATCAAACACCATGATCTTCCGGTCCGGATAATCCTCCAGAAGCTCGTTCGCTGTCACGACAACATTGTTGCAGCTTCCGCTCAACGCACTGGAAAATGCAATATGAAGTATATTTTTTCCTTCTTTTAGAATCTTCTCAAACTTCTCCCTGATCACTGCAGGATTATTTGCCTGAGACTTTGGCAGTTCTCCTTTTCTCATCGTCTCGTAGAATTCGTGGGGCGGCATATTCAGCTCATCACCATATACCGTATCCCCGAATGAATAATACTGTGGGATGATCGTAAGATTATTTTCTTTGATAAATTCCGGAAGCACGTCGGAATTTGAATCTGTTGTGATCACATAATCAGCCATACTTATCCTCCTTAACCTCGTCCTTGTTTTCCTATCGTAATCTTTTTCAGATTCAGAGGAGCACAATCCTCGAATGTAGCCATTTTAACACTATTTTCACATTTTTTAAAGCAGGCCGGCTTATCATTTTACAGGGAATGGTCTGATTGAAAGATTGACCGCGCACCAGCGCCACTGTATAATGAAGAATGCCGGGATACGGCAGTGGATCATCCCGCTGCCGCCCCTTTAAAACAATTGAAAAGGAGTTGATCTTAATGCGCCGCAATGATGCGCCGTTTAACGGGAAACAGTTCATATTAAACAAAAACACAGGGGAAATCCACGATCTGGACCGCGAATCTCCTCTGTGCTGTATTGACAAAATAGAGGCCGATAATATCTTTGCCTGTGACACCTATGCAGAAGCCGTGCTGTTCGCATCTGTACTGGGAATCACGAGGAACGGATGCGCTCACTGTATTCCAGAGCATCACAGAGATTAATTTATCCCGAGATACTCCTCCAGACAGAGTTTATTCTCATACATCTCTGCCGCCGCTTCTTTTCCTACATAACGATAGTGCCACGGTTCATAGATAATACCGGTGATATCGCTTTTATCAGTAGGATAGCGGAGAACAAATCCGTACTTCCAGCTGTTCTTCATCAGCCATTGCTGGACCGGTGTATTTTCCTGCTCTGTGTCCAGCTGCTGATAGCTGACATCTACAATGTCCAGAGCCAGTCCCAGCTGATGTTCGCTTGTCCCCGGATATGCAACCACCTTTCCAGCTTCAGCCTCAACCTCATTTTCCGGGCATCCTTCGCGGATCAGACGTGCTTCTTTATCTTCAAACAGAGCTTCCTGCTTCTCCATTGTCCGATAGGACGCACAGATCAGGGGATCAAATCCTGCCGCCCGGCAGTCGTCCATCATCTGCTGGAGCTCCGGATAACATCTGGAGTCTACTGCCTGTCCGTTTCTCAGATAAGTCAGTTCCGGTTCGTAATTCTCCGGTATCGGATTCCACGGATTAACAAGAAGAAGATTCCACTCCTGTTCCTGTGCATTTTTCAGCTGATGTGACCTGGCCGCCCGGCTGTCCTGCTGCCCCGATGACGTATCTGGCGAAGCTGCAGTTTCAACCGTCTGACTTTCGGCTGCCTGTCCTGTTATCCCTCCGATTCCGCCGGTGAGGATCACCCGTCCGCACAAAATCAGGATCAATACGGTCCCAATGATAACTGCCGGCAGTCTGACGCCGGTCTTTCGGAATCTTCTCCTTCTCTGACCGCACCTTCCCCTGCATGTTCTGTATCTCTGCTGTTTTCTGTATGACATAAATACTCACCTCATTGGTTTTTATTATGTCATAATCTTAAAGTACCATTCCTTCAGGAAAGCATGATGCCGGCATCAAAATGGCATCATTTATCTCATCTTTCTAGAAAGTCCGGTTCCATGTATACACGGTTCCGTACCGATCCCGTTCCAGATCGAGCATGATATTTTCCCCGTTCTCATCCTCAAAAGAGAGCCGGGCAAAACAGGACTCATCCTTTACGTGGTACTCTCTATCTGTATACCGGAATCCGTAATATTCTTCACAGAAAGTCTGCATCCCGTCGCTTTTTTTCCGAAGATCTTCCTGTATCTCTTTGTTTATTTCTTCTTCATTCCGATATCCCTCTTCTGTATCCGTATCTGCCCCATACCGGGTAAGGCTGAAAGAAAGCATTTTCCCGCTCCGGTCGTCAATCAGAATTTCAAGATCAATGCCGGGCTGCTGACCGGATACATAACATTTCCACATAATCCCCATCTGCACGCCATTGTCAGCAGCAGTTTGATCTGATGATTCTGCCGCATATTCTGACACATCACCTGTCGATGCTGTATTGTCTGTATCATCGTATCCGTAAGAGTCACCCGAAAGCATTTTTCCTCTGACAGCTATAAACGGGGACAGCGAAGGGACTTCGTATTCGGCTTTGTCCAGCACGCCGCATCCTGACAAGCGGTTTATTAAATCCGCGGCGATTATTCTCATATCGCTCTCATCTCTCACGGCACCACTGTCCAGATACACTTCATTCTCATAGGTATCTGCCAGTCTCAGCATATCCAGCAGTCTCGCGTCTGCTGCAGACGGTACTTTGTCTATGGCAAATGTCTCTGCCTCACTTCCCATCTTCCGATCTGCAGCTCTGCCAACGAGATCCGGCAGGAAGAACCCAACCCCCAGTGCAGCCGAAGCCAAAAACAGCACTGCGGCAGCCATTCCCCTTCTATTTTTCATAAAGTTCTCCTCTCAGTTCGGCAATCACCCTTGTTCCTCCGCCTCTGCGCTTTTTAAAAACAAGAGTCCCGCCATGCAGTTTTACGATCTCTGCGCACAGAGTCAGCCCCAGTCCGGCTCCCCCCTGCTTTCTCGATCTCGATTTATCAACCCGGTAAAATGCTTCGGTCAGATGTTCTCTTGCATCTTCCGGGATTCCCGGTCCGTCATCGTCTACACAGAGTACGCAGCCCTCATCGGTCATTCTGACTGACACCCATATATGCCCGCCCTCCCCGGCGGCCTTGGACGCGTTGTCTATCAGATTGACAGTCAGAGAGCGGAACAGATCCGGCTCAAGCAGGCATTTTCCTTTTTCATAGTTTCCTTTCAGAGTGATCTTTTTCTTTTCAAAGACCGGCCTTAAATGATCTGCCATGTTTTCTGCGATACGGCCCGGGCTGTGGATGGACAGCCGGACGTCTGTTTTCTCTGCCACATAGATATCCAGAAGTTTCATAGACAGGCGTTCCAGCCGTCTGCCTTCAGAGAAAATGTAATCAGCCGCATCTCTCCTCTCCTCTTCTGTAAGTTCCTGGCTGCGGAGAAGATCCGCATATCCGATTACTGCTGTCATAGGTGTTTTCATCTCATGGGTAAAGCTCCCCACAAATCTCTCCTGCCGTTCTACAGCCTGTTCAAGTTTGCGGACATTGGTCTCTATCTGCTCCGCCATCCGGTCAAAATCCTCTGACAGACTCCCGATTTCATCACCGTAACGGATATTTGTCCGGAATGAAAGATTGCCTCCCGAGATTTCTCTGGCTCCCGTTGCCAGCACAGAGAGCGGACGGGTCAGTAAATATGCTGTTCCATATGAAAACAGCGCGCATATAATCATGGCTGCCACAAAAATAATCCTGTACATTTTCTGCTGGTATTCTCTCTTTTCATATAGAGATGAAATATCGTGCCCGGCCTCCAGGTACATCGTCTGATCTCCGGATAAAAATCCGCCTGAAACCCTGATGTATGTATCCCCGTCATCTGTCCGGAAAGAAGTGACCACACACACATCTTCATCGCCTCTTTCTTCTGTCCGGGTCAGATATTCCGCCGCTTTCCCCTGACTGTACAGCACTCCGTCATCTCCGGAAAGGGCAATCAAATCCCAGTAACTTCCTCTCTGTCCGGCTATCTGCCGGAGCGTATCCTGCATGTCCTCCTCAGAATATGTCTCTGTTTCTCCTGACATCTGCAGAGTGTATATCAGCAGCCTGTATGAATTCTCCGCAGTATCCCTTTCCTGTTCCAGACCATTTTGAAATGAAATAAGAATCAGGGCACTGCTCCCCACTCCAAACAAAACACTTACAAGGCACAGCATACAGACCATAATCTTGATCCTGAACTTCATCTGTCCACCTCCAGCCTGTATCCGACCTTATTCACCGCTTTCAGTTCTCTGCTCCATTCCACCTTCTTCCGCAACCGCTGGACCAGCAGATCCACCGCTTTGCTTCCATACTCAAATTCTCCGCCCCACACTCTTTCATATATAGTTTCTCTGTAAAGAGCAGTATTGGGATTTCTCGCAAACAAAAGAAGAAGGTCATATTCTTTTTTCGTCAGAGGTATATCTCTCCCGTTTCTCGTCACCTGCATGGATTTCAAGTCAATGTGGAGTCCGCATATATCCATCACCTCATCCGTAAGCCTGAAACGCCGCAGCACCACATCCACCCGTGCCAGAAGTTCTATGATCTCAAAGGGCTTTATGATGTAATCCTCAGCTCCCATACGCAGCCCTTTTACCCGGTCATTTACAGAATCCTTTGCCGTAATAAAAATCACCGGTATCTCCATCGGCCGGATATACTCCATTAATTCGAATCCGTCTATTTTCGGAAGCATCACATCAAGCAGGATCAGATCATATATATTTCTGCCGATTTTCTCCACAGCTTCTGCGCCGTCATATGCACAGTCGCATTGATACCCCGATCTTTTCAGACTTATCTCTATCATTTTCGATATAGAAATCTCGTCTTCAACGATCAATATTTTTATCATGCCTTTTCCCTCTCGCATAAAATAATC
>ERZ1643247.1029-NODE-1029-length-28476-cov-27.975581_pt1 | contig 28476 bp, 22 predicted proteins | sample MGYA00579264_ERZ1643247 | MGnify/ENA primary metagenome ERZ1643247 (study PRJEB29033, sample SAMEA4952262) | chicken gut metagenome | biome: Broiler Chicken; feature: Gastrointestinal Tract; material: Caecum | place: Ireland | collected 2018 | study: Broiler... | reverse complement strand
GAGAGATTCCTCTTTACGCCGGATATGCAGTATGCACCCATCGGAAAGCTTTCGGGCGGGGAAAAACGCAGGCTGTATCTGCTGGGCGTCCTCGCAGAGAATGCCAATGTACTCCTGCTTGACGAGGCCGGCAACAATCTGGATATTCCGACACTGACGCTCCTTGAGGACTATCTGAACTCCTTTAACGGTATTGTGATCACAGTCTCCCACGACAGATATTTTCTGGATAATGTTGTGGACCGGATCTTCGAACTGGATGGAAACGGCCATGCAAGACAGTATGAGGGCGGATATACAGATTATCTTGAGGCGAAACAGCGGGAACAGAATAGCGGAAGAGGAGCAGCTGCACAAAAGACAAAAAAGACGGCCGGGGGTGCCGGAAGTGATACGGGAACAGAGGATCAAAAGGGAAAAAACAGCTCAAAGGACTGGAAGCAGCATTCCCAGAAGCTTAAATTTACATACAAGGAGCAGCGGGAATATGAGACAATCGACGATGATATCGCCGCTCTGGAGGAGAAGCTGTCCTCCATTGAACACCAGATAGAAGCCAACGCAACAAACTCCGTGAAACTGAGGGAGTTGCTGGAGGAGCAGGAGAAGACACAGGCTGCTCTTGATGAGAAGACGGAACGGTGGGTATACCTGAATGAACTTGCCGAGAAAATCGCCGAACAGGGTTGACAAAGCAGGATACACTTGGTAATATAATTAAAGACAAAAACAGAGTGCAATCTGTTTTTTTGAAACGGGAAGGAGAGAAATTGATGAGGAAACAGGTATTTTCATTACTTGTAGACAATAATCCCGGAGTTTTGAGCCGGATCGCAGGACTGTTCAGCCGCCGCGGATACAGCATCGACAGTATTACGGCAGGGATGACGGCGGATCCGAGATTCACCCGCATTACAGTTGTATCATCGGGAGATGAACTGATCCTTTCTCAGATAGAGAAACAGGTCAGAAAGCTGGAAGATGTGGTTGCGATCAAAGTGCTCAAAGACGAAGAATCTGTATGCCGTGAACTGATCATGGTCAAGCTCCGCGCCGATGCGTCACAGAGAGGAGAGATCATCTCGGTGGCTGATATTTTCAGGGCGAAGATCGTTGACGTGGAAGAGGATTCCCTGATCGTTGAGCTCACGGGAACACAGAGTAAACTGGAAGCATTCCTGAATCTTCTGAAAGGATACGAGATACTGGAACTTGCAAGAACCGGCATCACCGGACTTTCCAGGGGAAGCAAGGATGTAGCATATTTATAATTTTATCATTTTAGGAGGAATGCAAAATGGCAGCAAAAATTTATTATCAGGAAGATTGTAATCTTTCACTTCTGGAAGGAAAAACAATCGCCATCATCGGTTACGGCAGTCAGGGACACGCACATGCGCTGAACTTAAGGGAGTCCGGATGCAATGTCATCATCGGTCTGTATGAGGGAAGCAAGTCATGGGCAAAAGCCGAGGCACAGGGATTTGAAGTTTATACATCCGCTGAGGCGGCTAAGAAAGCCGATATCATCATGATCCTGATCAACGATGAGAAACAGGCTGCATTATATAAAAATGATATCGCGCCGAATCTGGAAGAGGGCAACATGCTTATGTTTGCACACGGCTTTAACATTCACTTCGGACAGATCGTACCGCCGGCAAATGTTGACGTTACAATGATCGCACCGAAAGCTCCGGGACACACAGTAAGAAGCGAGTATCAGGCTGGAAAAGGTACACCGTGTCTGGTAGCTGTTGAGCAGGATTATACAGGAAAAGCGCTTGACATGGCTCTGGCATACGGACTTGCGATCGGCGGAGCAAGAGCAGGTATCCTTGAGACAACATTCCGTACAGAGACAGAGACAGACCTCTTCGGAGAGCAGGCAGTTCTCTGCGGCGGTGTATGCGCTCTGATGCAGGCAGGATTCGAGACTCTGGTTGAGGCCGGATATGATCCGAGAAATGCATACTTTGAGTGTATCCATGAGATGAAACTGATCGTTGACCTGATCTACCAGTCAGGATTCGCAGGAATGAGATACTCTATCTCTAACACAGCGGAGTACGGCGACTACATAACAGGACCGAAGATCATCACAGAGGATACAAAGAAAGCGATGAAGAAAATCCTTTCCGATATTCAGGATGGTACATTCGCAAAAGACTTCCTGCTTGATATGTCTGAGGCAGGCGGACAGGCTCACTTCCGTGCTATGAGAAAACGTGCTGCTGAGCATCCGTCAGAGAAAGTCGGCGAAGAAATCAGAAAACTCTACAGCTGGAGTGACGAGGATAAACTTATCAATAACTAATACTTGATCATACAATAGGTAAGCGGCGAAACGTCCGGCAGTGATCTGCCGGGCGTTTTGTCATATAATGAATGAAAACAGAAGAGAGGAGAGAAGCAGTTGAAGGGGGAAGAGAATACGTCCCGGCCCGATCAGCCGGAAGCGGATAATAAAATCTCGAACGATAATGATTTCAGTAAAGGCAGTATTGTGAGGCATATACTCAGTCTCGCCGTTCCCATGACACTGGCACAGCTGATCAACGTGCTTTACAGTGTAGTGGACCGGATTTACATCGGACATCTGCCTCATGCATCCGCGGAAGCGCTGACCGGGATCGGGCTCTGCCTTCCGATCATTACGATCATATCAGCTTTTGCCAACCTGTTCGGAATGGGCGGCGCGCCTCTTTGCTCCATTGCACGGGGCGGCCATGAGGAGAAGAGGGCACAGAAAGTAATGGGAAATTCATTTACCATGCTCATCCTTACCGGCGCGGTGCTCATGGTTCTCTGTCTGGCGCTGAAAAGACCGATCCTGTATCTGTTCGGAGCAAGCGATGCGACATACGGATATGCGAACGATTATATTACAATTTATCTTCTGGGAACGATCTTTGTTATGACCAGCCTCGGTATGAATAATTTTATCAATGCGCAGGGATTCGGGAAAATGGGAATGCTGACTGTACTTCTGGGCGCCGTCATGAATATTATTCTGGATCCAATCCTGATCTTCGGGTTTGATATGGGCGTGCAGGGCGCGGCGATCGCCACTGTTATATCGCAGGGCGCTTCCGCACTGTGGGTCTTTACTTTTCTGACAGGCAGAAAGGCGCTTTTTAAGCTTACCCGTGAATCCATGAAACTGAAAGCATCGCTGGTGAAAGATATTTCTTTTCTTGGAACATCGGGATTCGTTATGTCCGTCACAAACGGTACTGTCCAGATTGTGTGCAATGCTGTGCTTGCGCGTTACGGCGGGGATCTCTATGTGGGAATCATGACAGTGATCAATTCTGTGCGTGAGATTGCAACTCTGCCTCTGAACGGACTTACATCCGGAGCGCAGCCGGTCATGGGGTACAATTATGGAGCAGGATGCTATAAAAGAGTGAAGTCTTCGATCAGATTCATTACAGTAGTGGGAATTGTATTCTCGCTGATCCTGTGGGCGGTCGTATTTCTGGAACCGAGATTCTTCCTGCATCTGTTCACAAGCGAGCAGGAACTGATTGAAAAAGGAATCCCGGCACTGCAGATCTACTTCTGTGGAATCTTTATGATGGCGCTCCAGTTTGTGGGCCAGTCTACGAATGTGGCGCTGAACCGGCCGAAACAGGCGGTGTTTTTCTCCCTGTTCCGGAAGGTGATCATTGTGGTGCCGCTGACGATCCTGCTGCCGATGATCGGCGGTCTCGGAACGGACGGAGTGTTCTGGGCGGAACCGGTGTCGAATGTGATCGGAGGTACTGCCTGCTTTGCGGCAATGCTCGTCACAGTATGGCCGACGCTGAAAGAATAAAAAAGAAGGCATCCGCCTGACGGTGCGGATGCCTTTTAATAATCTCTCTATGTTAATTAAGCAATGCTGTTTACAGCTTTTGACAGACGGGAGATCTTTCTGGAAACAGTCTTTTTGTGATAAACACCTTTGCTTCCTGCTTTGGAAATCTCCACGATCGCTGCGTGCAGAGCAGTCTTAGCAGCCTCTGTGTCTTTAGCAGCAACTGCAGCGTCAACTTTCTTGACAGCAGTCTTAACTTTAGACTTGATTGCTTTATTTCTTGCAGCCTTTGTCTCGTTTACTAAAATTCTTTTCTTAGCAGACTTAATGTTAGCCAATCTGTACACCTCCATATACAACATGAAATTTCAAATGTAAATCATGTGCCCCAGCAGATTCGGACACGGACGTTCCGCTGAAACATACTCATTTATTTTATGCTAACCGGAATTGCTTGTCAATACATATTTTAAGAAATATTGCAAAATATAGTAACAGTTCAGCAGTATCATAAGAGAATCAAAAAGTGAGGAAAGGCTATGTTGAGAAATTACAGCGTAAGGACAGACCTTGCATTGGAGGAAAAAGAGCGTTTTGAGTCAGATGATGTGGAAGTGCAGGGAGTAGTGCTTGAGGAGGATTATGATGAGGAACAGGAACTCCGCGTAACCCGGGTGGAGATCCGGACAGAGAACGGGGCAAAAGCCATGGGAAAACCTGTGGGAACATATCTTACACTGGAGACTCCGAATCTGGCGATCCCCGACGATGAGAGCCATATGAATATTGCGGCCAGATTATGCGGACATATCCGGGAGCTTGTCAGAAAGAATGCCGGAAATAAAGAAGGGGATCTCTCCGTACTGGTCGTAGGACTCGGAAACCGTGAGGTGACTCCTGATGCACTGGGGCCTTATGTGGCGGATCATCTCTCCGTGACGAGACATATTGTGAAAGAATACGGGAAATATGCCATGGGGCTTGAACATGCCAGCCTGATCAGCGCTATTGTGCCGGGAGTTATGGGACAGACGGGTATGGAAAGCACTGAGATTGTCAGAGGGATCGTAAAAGAGACGCATCCGGATATGGTGATCGCAGTAGATGCACTGGCGGCGCGCAACAGTAAGAGACTGAACCGGACGGTGCAGATCGCGGACACCGGGATCCATCCTGGATCCGGTATAGGCAATAACCGGTCCGGACTGACTGAGGAATCTCTGGGAGTTCCGGTCATAGGTATCGGAGTTCCTACAGTGGTGGATGCTGCGACGATCGTAAATGATACGATGGAAAATTTCATCGCTGCACTGGAGTCATCGGATTCGTTAAAAGGAGTGGGTGAAGTTCTTCGATCCTATAACGCCGGTGAAAAATATGAGTTCGTAAAAGAGCTGATCGCACCCCACCTGAACGGAATGTTTGTGACGCCCAAAGACGTGGACGAGATGATCCATCAGATCAGCCATACAATTTCAGAAGCGCTGAACATGCTGTTTTCAGATTATGCATAACCATTGTACGGGACGCATACAATTTCAGGAGAAAACATAAGGAGGATGCTGCTGTATAATGAAGAGATCGGCCAGGAGAAATTTAAGACAGGCAGGAACGGCAGCATCTGCCGTTCTTTTCACTGTATTTCTTATATATACCGGTATAGCAGGACATGGAAGAGACTGGAAATATTATGTTCAGAAACAGATCATGGATAATGCGCAGAAAATGTATCTGCCGGCATTGAGCTGGGTAAACCGTACCCCGGAAAAAGGTATCAGGGAATGGATCAGAGAAAAATCGCTTGCGTGGATTCCTCTTATAAGCTATGCGGATGATCATATATCTTATGATTCTTCTATAGAGGATGAGGAGACGCTGGCAAAGATTCTTGAAGCCCAGGCTAACGATGAGAATGCTGTAGACGAAAACGGAAAACTGATCGGGGAACCGGACGAATCTGAGGAGGATGCCGCTGCGGTCACTCCGTCAGTAGATACTTCTATAGAAAAACTGAGGGATTTTGAATACCTGCTGAGCAATTTTTATACGGTAGACAGTTCTACTATGATTGATTCTGACCAGCTGAACGCAGATGATCTGCTCGGGCGCAGTATGAAGATCGACACAGGTACAGGCGGCCCGAAAGTACTCATCTATCATACTCATTCTCAGGAAGAATTCGCTGATTCTACGCCCGGTGATACATCTACCAGTATAGTGGGCGTGGGAGAGTACCTGACACAGCTGCTGAATGATAAAGGAATCGAGACGATCCACGACACGGGAGTATATGACATTATCAACGGTAAGCTGGACCGGAGCAATGCGTATGAATACGCGGGGAAAGCAGTAGAAAAGATTCTGGAAGAGAATCCGACTGTAGAAGTCCTGATCGACCTGCACCGCGACGGAGTTGCGGAAGGTACGCATCTTGTTACGCAGATTAACGGAAAACCGACGGCGAAGATCATGTTTTTCAACGGTCTGAGCCGTTCGCGTACGAATGGTGTTATCGACTATCTGCCGAATCCGTACATACAGGATAATCTTGCGTTTTCTCTGCAGATGCAGATTGATGCCGAGAACAGATTTCCCGGTTTCGTGCGTCATATCTATCTGAGGGCTTATCGGTATAATCTCCATCTTATGCCGAAATCACTGCTTATCGAGGCGGGCGCGCAGACCAATACAGTGGAAGAAATGATGAACGCTATGGAGGTGCTGTCGGAAATGCTGGACGATGTGCTTGTCGGGGGATGATTCCTGCGGACTGTACATTGTAACAGCTTCCGCCGCTGTTTTTCGTGCTTGAAAACCACAAGGTCTGGTGCTATATTATGTAATGGACTGTCCTGCGCATATGCAGGATATAGAGAAGAACGAAGCTTTTACACATCGGAAATTATCTGATGATACGAGGGTGTGCAACAGGAAAAAGGAGAATGTAAATGGCAGGGAAGAATACATACGATGCGGGCAGTATATCTGTACTGGAAGGACTTGAAGCTGTCCGCAAACGTCCGGGAATGTATATCGGAAGTGTCTCCACAAAGGGACTGAACCATTTGATCTACGAGATCGTGGACAATGCGGTGGATGAGCATCTGGCAGGATTCTGTACAGAAATCCACGTCACACTTGAAAAAGACGGATCAGCGACAGTGGAGGACAACGGACGTGGCGTTCCGGTGGACATGCATGAGAAAGGTGTTTCGGCGGCACGGCTTGTATACACGACGCTTCATGCCGGCGGTAAATTTGATGATTCTGCGTATAAGACAAGCGGTGGTCTGCACGGTGTGGGTTCTTCTGTCGTGAATGCTCTTTCTGCGTATATGGATGTAAAGATCAGCAAGGACGGATATATCCATCATGACCGGTATGAGAGAGGTGTACCTGTAATCGAGCTGGAAGACGGGCTGCTGCCGAAGATCGGAAAGACAAAGAAGACAGGAACAACAGTGAATTTTCTGCCGGATGACACGATCTTTGAGAAGACAAGGTTCCGGGCAGAGGAAGTCAAGAGCAGGCTCCATGAGACTGCTTATCTGAATCCTGAGCTTAAGATTATTTTTGACGACAAGCGTCTGGAAGTGCCGGAGCATATCGAATATCATGAGCCGGAAGGAATCATCGGATTTATCAGGGATCTTAATAAAAAGAAAGAGGTGCTCCATGATCCGGTTTATTTCAAAGGTACCGCGGATGGTATAGAAGTTGAAGTGGCACTTCAGTATGTAAATGAATTTCATGAAAATGTACTCGGATTCTGTAACAATATTTATAATTCGGAAGGCGGTACGCATCTGACCGGGTTTAAGACGACATTTACTACAGTTATGAACCAGTATGCAAGAGAGCTGGGAATCCTTAAAGAGAAAGACGCCAATTTTACCGGCGCTGATATCAGAAACGGCATGACGGCTATCGTGTCTATCAAGCATCCGGATCCGAGATTCGAGGGACAGACAAAGACAAAACTGGACAACCCGGACGCAGCGAAGGCAGTGAGCAAAGTGACAGGAGAAGAGATCGTCCGCTATTTTGACAGGAATCTGGATACGCTTAAATCTGTGCTTTCCAGTGCAGAGAAAGCGGCAAAGATCAGGAAGACAGAAGAAAAGGCGAAGACGAACCTTCTCACAAAACAGAAATATTCTTTTGACAGTAACGGCAAGCTGGCAAACTGTGAAAGCCGCGACCCTAAGAAATGCGAGATTTTTATTGTAGAGGGAGATTCCGCCGGCGGTTCGGCTAAAACAGCAAGAGACCGAAACTTTCAGGCAATACTTCCGATCAGGGGGAAAATCCTGAATGTAGAGAAAGCAAGCATTGATAAAATCCTTGCAAACGCGGAGATCAAGACAATGATCAATGCGTTCGGATGTGGATTTTCAGAAGGATACGGCAATGACTTTGATATCTCAAAACTCCGTTATGCCAAGATCATCATTATGGCGGATGCGGATGTGGATGGTGCCCATATCTCTACGCTGCTACTTACGCTGTTCTACCGGTTCATGCCGGAGCTGATCTATGAGGGGCATGTGTATATTGCTATGCCGCCGCTGTATAAAGCAATGCCGAAGAACGGTGAAGAAGAATATCTCTACGATGATAAGGCACTTGAAAAGTACAGGAAAACGCATAACGGACCATTTACACTGCAGCGGTATAAAGGTCTGGGTGAGATGGACGCAGAACAGCTCTGGGAGACAACACTGGATCCGGAGAGAAGGCTGCTTAAACTTGTGGAGATTGAAGATGCCAGGATGGCCTCCAGCGTGACGGAGATGCTTATGGGAACGGAAGTGCCGCCGCGGCGCGCGTTTATCTATGAGAATGCAACAGAGGCGGAACTTGATATCTGATAAAAGTGTAAGGAGAGAGAACATGAACAGTGAATCACAGATCATAAGGACGGAATATTCCGATCTTATGAAAAAGTCATATATAGATTATGCCATGAGCGTTATCATTGCCCGCGCGCTGCCGGATGTGCGGGACGGGCTCAAGCCGGTGCAGCGGCGTACTCTCTATGATATGTATGAGCTGGGAATACGTTATGACAAGCCTTACAGGAAATGCGCACGTATTGTAGGAGACACAATGGGTAAGTATCATCCGCACGGCGACAGTTCTATCTATGAGGCTCTGGTCGTTATGGCACAGGACTTCAAGAAAGGACAGATCCTTGTGGACGGGCACGGAAACTTCGGTTCCATCGAGGGGGACGGCGCAGCTGCCATGCGTTATACCGAGGCAAGGCTGACAAAATTCACACAGGAAGTCTGTCTTGCAGATCTGGATAAAAATGTCATTGATTTCGGCCCGAACTTTGACGAGACAGAAAAAGAACCTCTTGTGCTGCCAATGCGGGTGCCGAATCTTCTTGTAAACGGCGCTGAAGGTATTGCGGTCGGTATGGCGACCAGCATCCCGACACATAATCTCGGAGAAGTTATCGATGCTGTCAAGGCGTACATGAAAAACGACGCCATCAGTACAAAACAGCTTATGAAATATATTAAAGGACCTGATTTCCCTACGGGCGGTATCGTAGTAAATAAGGATGACCTGCTGAACATCTATGAGACCGGGCAGGGGAAGATCAAGATCCGCGGAAAAGTGGAAGTCGAGGATTTAAAAGGCGGGAAAAAACAGCTGGTGATCAGTGAGATCCCCTATACAATGATCGGAAGCGGAATCAGCAAATTTTTAAATGACGTGGCAAATCTGGTGGAAACCAAGAAGACAACTGATATTGTAGACATTTCGAACCAGTCTTCAAAAGAGGGAATCCGTATTGTCCTTGAGCTGAAAAAAGGCGCGGATGTGGAAAATCTGAAGAACATGCTCTACAAAAAGACCCGTCTTGAGGATACGTTCGGTGTTAATATGCTTGCCGTGGCAGACGGACGTCCGGAGACCCTGGGCCTTAAGAAGATCATTGAGCATCATGTAGACTTTCAGTTTGAACTTACAACGCGTAAATACCAGACGCTCCTTACAAAAGAAAAGGAGAAGAGCGAGGTGCAGGAAGGCCTGATCAAAGCATGTGATGTGATCGACCTGATCATTGAGATCCTGCGGGGAAGTAAATCAGTAAAGGACGCAAGAGCTTGTCTTGTCAACGGTGTTACGGATAACATTAAATTTAAATCAAGCATCTCGAAGAAGATGGCGGCTCTGCTGCGTTTTACCGAGCGGCAGGCAACGGCGATCCTGGAGATGCGCCTTTACCGCCTGATCGGACTGGAGATTGAAGCTTTAAGGGCCGAGCATGAACAGACATTAAAAAATATCGCCCGTTTTGAGGATATCCTGAATAATTATGATTCGATGGCGGGGGTAATCATGGAAGAGCTGGACGGCTTTAAGAAAGAATATGCCCGTAAACGCCGTACAGTTATCGAGAATGCGGAAGAGGCGGTGTATGAGGAGAAGAAGATAGAAGAACAGGAAGTTGTCTTCCTGATGGACCGGTTCGGATACGCCAAGACAGTTGATACATCTGTATATGAGAGAAACAAAGAGGCCGCCGACAGCGAGAACAAATATATAGTACACTGTATGAACACGGGGAAGCTCTGCATTTTTACCGATACAGGAAGAATGCATCAGGTCAAAGTGCTGGATGTTCCATATGGAAGATTCCGCGACAAGGGGACTCCGATCGATAATGTCAGCAATTATTCGACCAGTGATGAACAGATAGTTATGGTGTGCGACGCGGAGCAGATGAGATATGCTTATTTACTGTTTGCAACGGCACAGGGAATGATCAAAAAAGTCGAGGGAACGGAATTCCAGGTGACCAAGCGCACGATCGCGGCTACGAAGCTGCAGGAGGGGGATTCCCTTATTACAGTAAAGGTGGTAAATGACAGCCAGCAGGTCGTGCTTCAGACGAGAAACGGTTATTTCTTAAGATTCTCTGCTGCTGATATCCCGGTGAAAAAGAAAGCTGCCGTAGGCGTGCGCGGAATCCGGCTGCAGAAGAAGGATGAACTGGAAAATGTATATCTTTTTGAAGAGGGGACAGAGACGAAGATACATTATAATGAAAAAGAAGTGACACTGAACCGGCTGAAGCAGGCAAAACGCGACGGAGCCGGAACCAAATACAGGGGATAAAAAGTTTTTGATTTCAGCCCTTGCAATCTGCGGAAAGTGGTGGTATACTTACCAATAGTTACATAAGGAACCCGGCAGAAGAGTGAACGAAAGTTCACTCTTCTTTGTTGATAAGGAGGAATTATAGCGTGTCGAGAAGAGAAGAATACGAACAGAAGACAGAAGAACTTCTGGAACCGATCGTTTCGGAGCTTGGGTTTGAACTGGTAGATGTGGAATATGTCAAAGAAGGAGGTACCTGGTACCTGCGCGCATATATTGACAAACCCGGCGGGATCACCGTGGATGACTGCGAGGCGGTCAGCAGAAGATTTTCAGATATCCTGGATGAAAAGGACTATATCGAGGATTCCTATGTGTTTGAGGTGAGTTCACCCGGACTGGGCCGGCCTTTGAAAAAGGAAAAGGATTTTGCGAGAAGCGTCGGTGAGGAAGTCGAGATCAGGACATACCGGTTTATCGACCGTCAGAAAGAATTTACCGGGATTCTTAAGAAATATGATGAGGACACAGTTACGATCGCATATGAGGATGATACAGAACAGACATTTGAGAGGGCTGACATTGCCCTGATCCGTCTGGCTTTGGATTTTTAATTATTTTAGGAGGAAACGTAAAAATGAACACAGAGTTAATGGAAGCATTGACAATCCTTGAGAAAGAGAAGAACATCAGCAAAGACGTCATGATGGATGCAATCGAGAATTCTCTGATAAGCGCATGCAAGAATCATTTCGGAACAGCAGAGAATATTAAAGTGATCATGGATCGTGAAACATGTGACTATGCGGTATACGCAGAAAAGAAAGTGGTAGAAGAAGTGACTAATCCGGCGCTGGAGATCAGCCTGGAGGAAGCGGAAAAGATCGATTCCGCGCTTCAGATCGGAGATGTGGCACAGATTCCGGTACAGTCCAAGGAATTCGGACGTATCGCAACGCAGAACGCAAAGAACCTGATCCTGCAGAAGATCAGGGAAGAAGAGAGAAAAGTAGTATTTGACCAGTATTTTGAGAAAGAGAAGGATATCGTCACCGGTATTGTCCAGCGGTATGTAGGAAAGAATATCAGCATCAACCTTGGAAGAGCTGATGCCATGCTGACAGAAAATGAGCAGGTCAAAGGCGAGGTGTTCAAACCGACGGAACGTATCAAACTTTATGTGGTCGAAGTCAAGAATACTCCAAGAGGACCGAAGATTCTTGTCTCCCGTACGCATCCGGAGCTTGTGAAACGTCTCTTTGAGGCTGAGGTGGCTGAGGTCAGAGACGGGACAGTCGAAATCAAGAGCATTGCGCGTGAGGCCGGATCACGTACAAAGATGGCGGTATGGTCCAATGACCCGAATGTGGATCCGGTAGGAGCCTGCGTAGGTATGAACGGAGCGAGAGTTAATGCTGTGGTTCAGGAACTCCGCGGAGAAAAGATCGATATCATCAACTGGGATGAGAACCCTGCCCTTCTGATCGAGAATGCATTGAGTCCGGCAAAGGTTATCTCTGTTATGGCCGATCCTGAGGAAAAAGTGGCAAACGTGATAGTGCCCGACTACCAGCTTTCTCTGGCAATTGGAAAAGAAGGACAGAATGCGCGTCTTGCCGCAAGGCTGACAGGGTACAAGATCGATATCAAGAGTGAGACTCAGGCGATCGAGGCCGGCGACCTTCCGGAAAACTATATGGAACAGATGGGGCTTATGGATGAAGAAGGTTATACCGGAGATTACGATGAAAATTATGACGACGGCGGCTATGATGACTACAGTGAAGATGATTACAGTGAAGCCGGCAGCTATGAAGATAATTACGATGATTACAGTGAGGAAGAGCCGGAGGAAATTGAATTCGTCGAGACGGATAAATAGCATGAAATAGTCTGAAGGAGTGATTATTTGGCAGTAAAGAAGAAAATCCCAATGAGAAAATGTGTGGGATGCGGTGAGATGAAACCGAAAAAAGAACTTATGCGTATACTGAAGACAGAGACCGGCGAGTTTGTCGTCGATGCTGCCGGCAAGAAAAACGGCAGAGGGGCATATATCTGCAGGTCGGTGGAATGTTTTAAACAGGCGGTAAAGTCGAGGGGACTGGAGCGTTCATTTAAACAGGAGATTCCGCAGGAAGTATATGACAGGCTGGAAAAGGAGATGGGCGAGATTGATAAAGAGGGATAAAGTCCTGTCTCTGATCGGGCTTGCGATGAAAGCAGGAAGATGCGCCAGCGGCGAAATGATGACCGAGAGTGAGACGAAGTCAGGTCGCGCCAGACTTGTGATCATCGCGTCGGATGCATCGGAGAATACAAAGAAGAAATTTCGGGATATGTGTAAATTTTACAAAGTTCCAATTTATATTTACGGAGATAAAGATACCTTAGGGCATGCAATGGGAAAAGAATTCCGTGCATCTCTGGCGATATTGGACGAAGGATTTGCAGACGGGATTCAGAGAGAGCTTAAAGACCGAGAGGATATTGCATAAAGGAGGTAGTTAATATGACTAAAATGAGGGTACATGAACTGGCCAAAGAGCTGGGCATGGATAATAAAGAACTCGTAGACATTCTTCAGAAGAAAAACGTGGAGATCAAGAATCATATGAGCACGATCGAGGACGATGTGGCTGAAGAGATCCGAAGAGAAGCTTCTGCAAAAGGTGCGAAGAGCGCTCCGGACGGAGAAAAAGCTGACGCTAAAGAAGCCGCGGCGCCAAAGAAGAAAAATCTGGCGTTTGTGATCCGTCCGCAGAACTCCAGGAACAGCAGCAGAATTCAGGGAAACCGTCCGGCACAGCGTCAGGCACGTCAGGGCCAGCCGGGAAACCGTTCCGCACAGGCCGGAAACCGTCCGGCGCATGGCGCCCGCCCTTCAGGAGAAAGAACAGGCCGTCCGGAGCGTCCGGCACATGGCGGAAGCGCGCGTCCGGCTTCTGAAAACAGACCGGTTCAGGAGGCAAGAACAACAGCGGAGCGTCCGGTTCAGGCAGGACGTCAGGCTCAGCCTGCGCGTACTGCGGCAGACGCAAGAACGACAGCAGAAAGGCCGGCTCATACAGAAAGACCGGCACGTACGGAGCGTCAGGGTCAGCCGGGACGTTCGGAATCGGAGAACAGACCTTCAGGAGAGAGAACTGGCCGTCAGGATCATGCGGCTCACGGAAACCGTCCGGGCGAAGGAAGAGACAGCAGAAATGTCTCTGATCGTCCGTCAAGAGGCGACAGACAGGGCGGCGATCGTTCCGCAAGAGGCGAGAGAGGGCAGAACGGACGCTCCTTTAGCGGAGGAAACGGCCGCCCGGGCCGTCAGGAGAGAGGCGGACGCGATCAGCGCAGCGGCGCTCAGGGATTACGGACTGACAGAAGAGATTCCCGCAGAGATGAGATGAGCACTCCTGTAATGGAGCAGCAGAAGAATCAGAGAAATAAGGCGAAAGATAAAGAACGCGATAACAAGAAGAAAGAATACAGGGACGAAGCTTTCGAAGGAAAGGGAAGAAAAGGAAGAAAGCAGAAACAGGTGGCAGAGGCGAAGAAGCCGCAGCCGAAAGAGGAAAAGAAGGAAGAGAAGATCAAACAGATCGTAATTCCGGAAGTCCTTACGATCAAAGAACTTGCCGATAAGATGAAAGTAGTTCCGTCTGTGATTGTCAAGAAATTGTTCTTGCAGGGAAAAGTGGTTACAGTAAATCAGGAGATTGATTATGAGACTGCTGAGGAAATCGCACTTGACTTTGATATACTCTGCGAGAAAGAGGAGGTTGTCGATGTGATCGAGGAACTCCTCAAAGAAGATGAAGAAGATGAAAGCCAGATGGTAAAACGTCCTCCGGTCGTCTGTGTTATGGGTCATGTCGATCATGGTAAAACTTCGCTTCTTGATGCCATCCGTCACACTAATGTGACAGATCGCGAGGCGGGAGGAATTACCCAGCACATCGGAGCTTATGTGGTAGAGGTCAACGGAGAGAAGATCACATTCCTTGATACACCGGGGCACGAGGCATTTACTGCCATGCGTATGAGAGGAGCAAGCTCAACGGATATTGCGATTCTTGTAGTAGCTGCGGACGATGGTGTTATGCCTCAGACCGTAGAGGCGATCAATCACGCGAAGGCAGCCGGAGTTGAGATTATCGTTGCAATCAACAAGATAGATAAACCGGGCGCAAATATCGAGCGCGTAAAACAGGAACTTACAGAATACGAACTTATTCCGGAGGACTGGGGCGGAAGCACAATATTTGTACCGGTATCCGCCCATACTAAAGAAGGAATTCCGGAACTGCTCGAGATGATTCTGCTCACCGCAGAAGTAATGGAACTGAAAGCAAATCCGAATCGTGCGGCAAGAGGTCTGGTCATCGAGGCAGAGCTTGACAAAGGAAAAGGTTCTGTGGCAACGGTTCTTGTCCAGAAAGGAACTCTCCATGTGGGAGACGCCATTGCGGCGGGAAGCGCGCACGGACGTGTACGTGCCATGATGGACGACAAGGGAAGACGTGTCAAGGAAGCAGGACCGTCCCAGCCGGTAGAAATCCTTGGTCTGAATGAAGTCCCGAACGCCGGAGAAGTGTTTGTCGGCTGTGAATCCGAGAAAGAGGCGAGAAACTTTGCCGAAACGTTTATCGCGCAGAATAAGGTCAAACTTCTTGAAGAAACGAAATCAAGAATGTCCCTTGATGATCTGTTCAACCAGATTCAGGAAGGCAATCTGAAAGAGCTTGACATTGTTGTGAAAGCGGATGTACAGGGATCTGTGGAGGCGCTGAAACAGAGCCTTCTGAAACTTTCCAATGATGAAGTTGTGATCAAGGTGATCCATGGAGGAGTAGGCGCTATCAATGAATCGGATGTGATCCTTGCTTCGGCATCTAATGCGATCATTATCGGATTTAATGTGCGCCCGGATGCGACGGCAAAAGATATCGCCGAGCGGGAAGGCGTGGACATCAGATTGTACAGAGTCATCTACAATGCGATCGAGGATGTGGAAGCTGCAATGAAAGGTATGCTTGATCCGGTATTTGAAGAAAAGATCCTCGGCCATGCAGAAGTGCGTCAGACATTTAAGGCGTCAGGTGTCGGTACGATCGCGGGAGCCTATGTACAGGATGGTATCTTTGAGAGAAACTGTTCTGTCCGTCTGATCCGTGACGGCATCGTAGTCTTTGACGGCCCGCTTGCGTCTCTCAAGAGATTCAAGGACGATGTCAAGGAAGTAAGGGCAGGCTATGAGTGTGGTTTTGTATTTGAAAACTACAATGACATCAAAGAGGGAGACAGCGTAGAAGCATACAAAATGGTAGAGACAGAAAGAAAATAAACAGGTTTTCACAAAAGGAGCGGCAATGAGAAAAAACAGTATTAAAAACACACGTGTAAACGCTGAGGTCCAGCGGGAACTGAGCAACATCATTCGCAGCGGGATCAAGGATCCGAGAGTTGCGCCGATGACTTCCGTGGTAGCTGTGGAAGTTGCTCCGGACTTAAAGACATGTAAGGCATATATCAGTGTCCTCGGGGATAAGAAAGCCCAGGAGGACACAATCCGAGGACTGCAGAGCGCGGAGGGGTATATCCGCCGGGAGCTGGCACATACGATTAATATGCGAAATACCCCGGAGATCCGGTTTATCGTGGATCAGTCTATTGAGTATGGAGTGAATATCAGCAGGAAGATAGACGAAGTAACCAGAGATTTGGATAATGGAGTTGAATAATAGCATGAAGATTGTATTAAATGATATTCTGAAAGGAAAGAAGAGAGTTGCTCTGGGCGGTCATGTCCGCCCGGACGGCGACTGTGTGGGATCTTGCATGGGACTGTATCATTATCTCAAAGAACAGTATCCTGAGATCGGAACAGATGTATATCTCGAGGAAGTTCCGGAAGCATACCGCATGATAAAAGACACGGATGAAGTGAAAACACAGATCACAGACGGCGATGTATATGATCTGTTCATCTGTCTGGACTGCGGCGACATGCAGAGGCTCGGATTTTCAATGCCTCTGTTTGAAAATGCAAAGGAGACTTTATGCGTTGATCATCATATAAGCAACGATGCATTTGCAGACAATAATTATGTGGTGCCTGAAGCCAGTTCTACATCAGAGCTTATATATACACTGCTTGACGCAGAGAAGATAAGCTGTGCGTCTGCGGAAGCTCTCTATATGGGGATTGTGCATGATACAGGTGTGTTCCAGTATTCCTGCACTTCTCCGGAGACGATGGAGATTGCGGCGGATCTTATGCGCAAAGGAATTAACGGCAGTGAAATCATCGACAAGACATATTTTGAAAAGACATACATACAGAACCAGATCCTTGGACGCGCGCTGCTTGAGAGTATGCTTATCATGGATAAAAAATGTATTGTGTCCGTGATCCGGCAGAAATCGATGAAATTCTTTCAGGCAAAGCCGTCTGATCTTGAAGGAATCGTAAGTCAGCTGCGTCAGACAAAAGGTGTGGAAGTCGCAATATTCCTCCATGAGATAAGCCCGCAGAAGTTCAAAGTAAGCCTGCGATCAAAAGGAAAAGTGGATGTGAGCGAGATCGCGAAGTATTTCGGCGGCGGCGGACACGTCCGGGCAGCCGGAGTGACGATGGAGGGATCCAGTCATGATGTGATCAATAATATAACAGCCCGGATCGTACTTCAGCTTAAACATGAAGAACAGGATGAAGAAAAATGATCAATGGAATCCTGAATATATACAAGGAAAAAGGTTATACTTCCCATGATGTCGTTGCCCGTCTGCGGGGAATTGTGGGACAGAAGAAAATCGGACATACGGGCACCCTTGATCCGGAGGCGGAGGGGGTGCTCCCTGTCTGTCTGGGGCGTGCCACCAAAGTCTGTGATATGCTTACCGATAAGAATAAGACGTATGAGGCGGTATTGCTGCTCGGAAAAGTGACGGATACCCAGGATATTACCGGAAAAGTGCTTGCGTCACATTCTCCGGATGATCCCGAACTTCCGGGAGGGGCAGTTACAGCGCAGAAGGCAGAAGAATGTATCCGCGGATTTATCGGCGGGTATGATCAGATCCCTCCGATGTATTCGGCGCTGAAAGTCGGAGGGAAGAAACTTTATGAGCTGGCGAGAGAAGGCAGGACAGTAGAGCGGAAAAGCCGGAGAATTATGATCTATGATATTAGGATCAGAGAGATAAGTCTCCCGCGCATCTGTATGGAAGTGGACTGTTCTAAAGGAACCTATATACGTACCCTCTGTCACGATATCGGGGAAAAGCTCGGGTGCGGCGGCTGTATGGAGAAGCTGCTCCGTACTCGTGTGGGACAGTTCTCCCTGGAGCAGAGCTTGAAGCTTGACGATGTGGAGAGGCTTGTACAGGAGGGCAGATTGGACGAGGTCCTCATTCCGGTGGACCGCCTGTTCAGTGATCTGGACGAGCTGTGCCTGAGAGAGCGGTTCAATCCGTCCGGGTATAACGGAAATCCGCTTGAATGCCGATGCTTTACATCAAAAATCACCCCGGCATTGTCCGGACAGACGCAGCAGAAGCGGTTCCGTATATATGACAGCCGGAGAAATTTTATCGGAATTTACTATTACGACAGAAAGAAGGAAAGGCTCTGCCCTGAGAAGATGTTTCTTGATCCGGAACAGATCCGGCAGGATCAGAAGAAAAAATGAGCGGGAGCGGTATGAAGGCAGACCCGATGATAAAAAGAGAAGAGGACTGATATGAGGTATATTACAGGAATCGAATCCTATAACGGCTGTAAAAAAACAGCGGTCACGCTCGGAAAATTTGACGGGCTCCACTTAGGGCACCAGAAGCTGATCGATAAGATCAGAGCCTATGCATCTGATGAATGTGAAACCGTGGTCTGTGCCTTTGATATGCACAGAGAATCTCTTATGACAGGAAGAGAGCGGAGAGAACATCTTGAAAACAGAGTAGACTGGCTGATCGAGCAGCCGTTTACAAAAGAAGTCCGGGAGATGGAGGCTGAAAAGTTTATAGAGGATGTCTTATGTAAAACCCTGAAGGCAGCCCACATTGTCGTAGGCACGGATTTTAACTTCGGCTATGGAAAATGCGGAGATGCGAAAATGCTTCTTGAATATGCCGGAAAATACGGATATACAGTAGATGTGCTTGAAAAAGAACGCTATCTTGGAACAGTCATCAGCAGCACCTATATAAAGGATGCCCTTGCTCAGGGAGATGTAAAGCTGGCAGAGCGCCTGCTCGGATATCCTTACGGGCTGACAGGAATCGTGCGGCACGGGAAACAGCTTGGACGCACGCTCGGATTCCCGACTATGAATATCGAGCCGGAGGAAAATAAGATTCTTCCCCGTTTCGGTGTGTATGCCTGCAGGGTAAAGATTGACGGTAAGTGGTATAATGCTGTCGGAAATGCCGGTATTAAGCCGACTGTGACGGATGAGCACCGCCGGCTTCTGGAAGTGTTTGTCTACGGATATGACGGAGACGCCTATGGTAAAGAGATCACAGCGCAGTTCTGTGATTTTGAGAGACCGGAAACAAAGTTCGGTTCTTTAGAGGAGCTGAAAGACAACGTGATGCGGGATATGCGTTACGGGGAGAGGTATTTCGCTGACTGAAAAACATCTTTACAATCTCCGGAACGTATGCTATACTATGCGAGGTTAAAGCCGGTGTTCGGTAATCGGATCACTCCGACCATTACTTAATGCCAGGCGTTTTATCAAAGTATTTTAAGGAGGATATGAAAATGATCGCAAAAGAGAAGAAACAGGCAATCATCAAAGAGTATGGAAGAACAGAGGGTGACACAGGTTCACCGGAGGTACAGGTAGCTATCCTGACAGCAAGAATCAACGAGCTGACAGAGCATTTCAAAGCTAACCCGAAAGATCACCACTCAAGAAGAGGACTTCTTAAGATGGTAGGTCAGAGAAGAGGACTTCTTGCATACTTAAAGAAAGTGGACATCGAGAGATACCGTTCACTGATTGAGAGACTCGGACTCAGAAAATAATCCGGGACTGATATTGACACCGGCGGGGCAGAGAAATCTGCCCCGTTTGTTTTATGACTGAAAATATTTGCCTTGATAGTTTTATTATGCTATAATATTTAAGATTGCGGACAGTTTTACGTAACCGAGACCACTGAAAAGCACATTAAGCTCTTCTCAGTGTGTTTTTCAGTAGTTTCGGAGACACCTGTCCGCAGGAAAAATTGATTGATAAAAAGGAGAATAAGATGTACAAAAAGTATGAAATGGAACTTGCAGGCAGAACACTGCGTGTTGATGTCGACAGAGTTGCCAAACAGGCAAACGGTGCAGTCCTTATGCACTACGGCGACACTACTGTACTTTGTACTGCAACAGCTTCCGACAAACCGAGAGAAGGTATTGATTTCTTCCCGCTGAGTGTAGAGTACAATGAGAGAATGTATTCTGTAGGAAAGATTCCGGGGGGATTTAATAAAAGAGAAGGAAAGGCGTCTGAGAATGCGATCCTGACAGACCGTGTCATCGACCGTCCGATGCGTCCGCTCTTCCCGAAAGATTACAGAAATGACGTGACACTGGAGAACCTTGTTATGTCTGTAGAGCAGGACTGCAGTCCGGAACTGACAGCTATGCTCGGAGCGTCTATTGCGACAAGCATTTCGGATATCCCGTTTGACGGCCCGATCTCCACGACACAGGTAGGTCTGGTTGACGGAGAGTTTGTATTTAATCCGACAGCTGCACAGAGAGAAGTTTCTGATCTTGCTCTTACAGTTGCGTCTACAAAGGAAAAGGTCATCATGATTGAGGCGGGTGCGAATGAAGTGCCTGAGGATAAGATGATCGAGGCTATCTTTTCCGCACATGAGCTGAACCAGAAAGTTATCGCTTTTTTTGATACGATCGTGGCAGAGTGCGGTAAGCCGAAACACGAGTATCAGAGCTTTGCTGTACCCCAGGAGCTTTTCGACGCGATTCAGAAGATCGTCACTCCGGAAGAGATGGAAGAGGCAGTATTCACGGATGACAAGCAGACAAGAGAAGAAAATATCCGTGTGATCACAGACAGGCTTGCAGAAGAATTCGCAGATAATGAGGAATGGCTTGACAAGCTTGGAGAGGCTGTATACCAGTACCAGAAGAAGACAGTAAGAAAGATGATCCTCAAAGACCACAAACGTCCGGACGGACGTGCGATCGATCAGATCAGACCGCTTGCGGCCGAGGTAGACCTGATTCCGAGAGTGCACGGTTCAGCTATGTTTACAAGAGGACAGACACAGATCTGTACAGTGACTACACTGGCTCCGCTTTCCGAAGCCCAGAGACTGGACGGACTTGATGAGGCTGAGACGTCCAAGAGATATATGCATCACTACAATTTCCCGTCTTACTCCGTAGGTGAGACAAAGCCGTCCAGAGGACCGGGACGCCGCGAGATCGGTCACGGAGCACTTGCAGAGAGAGCACTTCTGCCGGTACTTCCGAGTGAGGCGGAGTTCCCGTATGCGATCCGTACAGTGTCCGAGACATTCGAGTCCAACGGATCGACTTCTCAGGCAAGTGTGTGCGCGTCAAGCATGTCTCTTATGACGGCAGGTGTGCCGATCAAGGCTCCGGTAGCAGGAATTTCCTGCGGACTTGTGACAGGCGAGACAGATGACGATTATCTTGTACTGACAGATATTCAGGGGCTGGAAGACTTCTTCGGAGATATGGACTTTAAAGTTGCCGGTACACATAAAGGTATCACGGCGATCCAGATGGACATTAAGATCCACGGACTGACAAGACCGATCATCGAAGAAGCTATTGCGGCAACGAGAAAAGCAAGGCTTTATATCATTGACGAAGTGATGAATAAGGCAATTGCAGAGCCGAGGCCGGAAGTGGGACCGTATGCACCGAAGATCATCCAGATGCAGATCGATCCTCAGAAGATCGGTGATGTAGTCGGACAGAGAGGAAAGACGATCAATGCGATCATCGAGCAGACCGGTGTTAAGATTGATATCGACGACGACGGCTCAGTATCCATCTGCGGTACAGAAAAAGAGGGAATGGATAAGGCGGCCAAACTTATTCATACAATCGTAACGGATTTTGAGGCCGGACAGGTGTTCGAAGGAAAAGTTGTCAGCATCAAAGACTTCGGAGCATTCCTTGAGTTCGCGCCGGGCAAAGAAGGGCTTGTACACATTTCCAAGATTGCAAAGCACAGAGTCAATAAAGTAGAGGATGTGCTTGCGCTCGGTGATGTTGTAAAAGCTGTATGTCTCGGAAAAGACAAGATGGGAAGATTCAGCTTCAGCATCAGAGATGTAGACGAATAAGACGCAGAGACAGGAAACAGGATATAAGACGTGTGGCAGGACTGTGGCAGTATTATAGTCCCGCCATGCGTCTATTTTGTACTTTGAGGGAAACAGGCCTGGCTGTACTCAGCCAGCTATGTGTATATGTAAGGTGAGCAAATGATATGGAACAGATGTCATTATTTGGAAATAACAGAGCGATGACTCCGCTTGCCAGCAGACTGCGTCCTGATTCACTGGATGATTTTGTGGGACAGGAGCACCTGGTAGGAAAAGGGAGGATCCTGCGTCAGCTGATCGAGAGAGACCAGATCTCATCTATGATCTTCTGGGGACCTCCGGGTGTGGGGAAGACGACTCTTGCAAGTATCATAGCCGGAAAGACAAAGTCTGAATTCATTAACTTCAGTGCGGTTACAAGCGGAATTAAGGAAATCAAAGAGGTAATGAACCGGGCGGAGATGAGCAGAAGAGTGGGAATGCGCACTGTTCTTTTTGTGGACGAGATTCACCGCTTTAACAAGGCCCAGCAGGATGCTTTTCTTCCATATGTAGAGCGTGGAAGTATCATACTGATCGGCGCGACTACGGAGAACCCGTCCTTTGAGATCAATGCGGCTCTACTGTCCAGATGCCGCGTTTTTGTACTGAAAGCACTTGGGGAGGATGATCTTGTAAAACTGTTGGAAAACGCCCTGAAAAATCCTGCCGGGTTCGGAAATCAGAATGTACAAATCTCTCCGGAAAATCTTCGCGCGATTGCAGCATTTGCGAACGGCGACGCAAGGACGGCGCTTAACACACTCGAGATGGCTGTCCTAAACGGTGAAATCAGCTCAAAGGGCGTTACGGTTACCACTGAAGGGCTTTCTCAGTGCATCAGCCGGAAGTCGCTTTTATATGATAAGACCGGTGAGGAGCATTATAACCTGATATCCGCCCTCCATAAGTCAATGAGAAACAGTGATCCGGATGCAGCCCTCTACTGGATGATGCGTATGCTGGAAGGAGGAGAGAACCCGCTTTATATTGCGCGGCGCCTGATCAGGTTCGCAAGTGAAGACGTGGGTATGGCAGACAGCCAGGCGCTTCAGGTGGCGGTAGCAGCCTATCAGGCATGTCATTTTCTCGGAATGCCCGAGTGCGATGTTCATCTTACCCATGCGGTTGTCTATCTTTCCATGGCGCCCAAATCAAATGCTCTTTATACTGCATGCGAGGCGGCAAAAAAAGATGTGAGAACACTGAGAGCGGAGCCGGTGCCCATGCAGATCCGAAATGCGGTCACGGGTCTTATGAAAGAACAGGGATATGGAAAAGGTTATGAATATGCACATGACACAGAAGAAAAACTGACCCGTATGCAGTGCATGCCGGACAGCCTGAAAGACCGGACATATTATCATCCGACTCAGGAAGGAGAAGAAAAAAAGACTGCCGAACGCCTGGAGAAAATCAGAAAATTCAGGGAAGAATAATTTCGGATCTGTAAAAGGAGTCAGTCATTTCCACTTATAAATTGCCCGAAAAAGGCTCAGACTATTCATAAGTGTTTACTGCGAAGAGCAGGCGGCAGGAAATATTGAATACAAAACAGAGAGGGTACTTACTGTGAAACGACTGAGCGAATATTTATTCTTGTGGGCGCTGGGAGGAACTCTTTATTATTCTTTTGAAATGATATTCAGAGGCTTTTCACACTGGTCTATGTTTCTTCTGGGCGGAATCTGTCTGGTGTTCTTCGCCCAGCAGGGTATCTGGACCGGGTGGAGCGCGCCTTTGTGGAAACAGGTGCTTTGGAGCGTGGTCTTTGTGACTTCCTGTGAATTTATAACGGGGATTTTTGTGAATAAGATCATGCACTGGAATGTATGGGATTATACGGATCAGCCTTTTCAGGTGATGGGTCAGATATGCCTTCCGTTCACTGTTATATTTTCCGGACTATGTGTTGTGGGAATCCTTTTGAGCGGATATCTGCTCCATTTTCTATATGGAGAGAAAATGCCGGAGTTCCATGTGCTTTGAATGTACAGGGCAGTGAACAACGGACATTGAAATCAAAGTTGAAGTGAATTCTCAAAAATGATATAATACATCCGCGGAAAATTTGTCGATTTTTATTGAATAAGAAAAACAGGTTACAGATATAGTAAAGGAGTATAAATGTGGCTGAATTAACACCAATGATGAAACAGTATATGGAGACAAAATCCCAGTATCAGGACTGCATTCTGTTCTATAGATTAGGTGATTTTTATGAGATGTTCTTTGATGATGCGCTTACCGCGTCCCGGGAACTGGAGATTACGCTGACCGGAAAGAACTGCGGACAGGAGGAGAGGGCACCCATGTGCGGTGTCCCTTATCATGCTGTGGAGAGCTATCTCAATAAGCTCGTCTCCAAAGGCTACAAAGTAGCAATCTGCGAGCAGGTGGAAGATCCGAAGACTGCCAAAGGAATTGTAAAACGTGAGGTTGTCCGTATTGTCACGCCGGGCACGAACCTGGATACTCAGGCGCTGGATGAGTCAAAGAACAATTACATCATGTGTATTGTCTATATTGCGGACCGTTACGGAGTCTCTGTGGCTGATATCACGACAGGGGATTACTTTGTGACCGAGATTGAGGACGGCGCGAAGCTGATGGATGAGATCTACCGGTTCTCTCCGTCTGAGATCATCTGCAATGAAGCGTTCTATATGAGCGGTATGGATCTGGAAGGAATGAAAGACCGGCTGGGAATCACGATATACTCGCTGGATGCATGGTATTTTGATGATGCAGTATGCAGACAGAAGCTTCTGGATCATTTTAAAGTATCTTCTTTTGCCGGTCTCGGCCTTGCAGACTACGACTGCGGAGTCATCAGTGCCGGTGCGCTTCTGCAGTACCTTCTCGAGACACAGAAGAATAATCTTTCCAATCTGACTCATATTACACCCTACACTTCCGGGAAGTATATGATGCTTGACAGCTCCACCAGACGAAATCTGGAATTGTGTGAGACATTAAGGGAAAAGCAGAAAAGAGGTTCCCTGCTGTGGGTTCTTGACAAGACAAAGACAGCTATGGGAGCGCGGATGCTGCGCAAATTTGTGGAACAGCCTCTGATAGACAAAAAAGAGATCGAAAGACGTCTGGATGCGGTGCAGGAGTTAAAAGAACAGGCAATTTCGCGGGAAGAGCTGAGAGAGTACCTGTCACCGGTCTATGATCTTGAACGTCTGATCACGAAGATCACATACGGTACGGCGAACCCGCGTGACCTGACGGCTTTCCGTACCTCTCTGGAAATGCTTCCGCCTATCCGGTATATTCTTCAGGATATGCAGTGTGATCTTCTGAAATCAATCATGGATGAACTGGATCCTCTTGAGGATCTGTGTTCGCTGATCACAAACGCAATACGCGAAGAGCCGCCCATTGCCATGAAAGAAGGGAACATTATCCGGGACGGCTTTAACGAAGAGGTGGATAAACTGCGCCGTGCGAAGTCTGACGGCAAGGACTGGCTGGCAAAACTTGAGAATGATGAGAGGGAAAAGACCGGAATCAAGAACTTAAGGATCAAGTATAATAAAGTATTCGGCTATTATCTTGAAGTTACCAACTCATATAAAGATCTTGTACCGGAATATTATACGCGCAAGCAGACACTGGCTAATGCGGAACGCTATATTACGCCCGAATTAAAAGAACTTGAAGATATGATCCTGGGGGCGGAGGATAAGCTTTATGCCCTGGAGTATGAGATCTATACGGATGTCAGAAACAAGACCGCGGCGGAGGTAGAACGGATCCAGCAGACGGCGAAAGCAGTGGCTGCCCTGGATGTTTTTGCTTCCCTTGCCCTGGTGGCGGAACGGAATAATTATGTGCGGCCGAAGATCAATGAAAAAGGTGTGATCGACATCAAAGAAGGAAGGCATCCGGTAGTGGAGCGGATGATCCCGAATGACATGTTTATAGCCAACGATACATACCTGGATGATAAAAAACACAGGATCTCCATTATTACAGGTCCGAATATGGCGGGAAAGTCTACTTACATGCGGCAGACCGCGCTGATCGCCCTGATGGCCCAGGTAGGCTCATTTGTGCCTGCAAAGAGCGCCAACATCGGGATCTCGGACAGGATATTTACGAGAGTAGGCGCTTCGGACGATCTCGCCTCTGGGCAGAGTACTTTCATGGTGGAGATGACGGAAGTGGCGAATATCCTGAGAAACGCCACGTCAAAGAGCCTGTTGATCCTTGACGAGATAGGAAGAGGAACAAGCACTTTCGACGGGCTCTCTATTGCCTGGGCTGTAGTGGAATATATCAGCGACAGCCGCCTGCTCGGAGCAAAGACCCTGTTCGCCACCCACTATCATGAACTGACCGAGTTGGAGGGAAAGATCGATAATGTAAACAATTACTGCATTGCCGTCAAAGAAAAGGGAGACGATATCGTTTTCCTGAGAAAGATCGTTAAAGGAGGCGCTGACAAGAGTTATGGTATCCAGGTGGCAAAGCTGGCAGGAGTGCCCGACCTTGTGATCAACCGTGCAAAAGAGATCGTGGAAGAACTCAGCGAGGAGGACATTACTACGCGGGTCAGTGAGATCGCAACAAAAGATAAAGTATCTAAGAAGAAGCCGAAAGCGAAGAAATATGACGAGGTGGACATTGCCCAGATGTCGCTGTTTGATACGGTGAAAGATGACGACGTCCTTGAAGAGCTTAAAAATCTGGACGTAGGTAATATGACGCCGATTGACGCGCTGAACACAATTTACCGTCTGCAGAATAAGCTGAAAAACAGATGGTAAGGCAGAAAGGAGACAGATATGCCCCACATACATGTACTGGATCAGGTGACGATCGACAAGATCGCCGCCGGTGAGGTGATCGAGCGTCCTGCTTCAATTGTGAAAGAACTAGTGGAAAACGCGATTGATGCAGGTGCCACGTCCGTGACTGTAGAGATCAAAGAGGGCGGTATTTCACTGATACGAATTATGGATAATGGATGCGGAATCGCACATGAGGAAGTAAGAAGTGCTTTTCTGCGCCATTCTACAAGTAAGATAAACAGTGTGGAGGATCTTTCCCATATCAGTTCTCTCGGATTCAGAGGAGAAGCTCTCTCCAGTATCGCTGCCGTGACACAGACAGAGCTGATCACAAAAACCGCGGAGGAGGAGCTGGGCACCCGGTATGTCATTGAGGGAGGAAAAGAGATATCCATTGAAGAAACAGGAGCGCCCAATGGCACAACATTTCTTGTGCGCCAGCTTTTTTACAATGTTCCTGCAAGAAGAAAATTTTTAAAGACTCCTATGACGGAGGCGGGACATGTCCAGGACCTTCTTATGCATCTGGCGCTTTCGCATCCGGAAGTGGCATTTATCTTTCTGAATAACGGACAGGAGAAACTTCGCACTTCGGGAAGCGGAAAGCTCAAAGATGTAATTTATAACGTATACGGACGGGATGTAGCCGCCAATCTTCTGGATATCGATTATGAAAAAGGTGGACTGAGGATTACCGGATATCTCGGAAAGCCCGTGATCACCAGAGGAAACCGCAACTTTGAGAACTTTTTTGTAAACGGGCGTTATGTAAAAAGTCCTATGATATCCAAGTCCCTGGAAGATGCATACCGGGACTTTACGATGCAGCATAAATTTCCGTTTGCCGTGCTTCATTTCCATGTGGACGGAGAGCAGATCGACGTCAACGTCCATCCGACGAAGATGGAGCTCAGATTTCAGAGACAACAGGACGTCTATAACACAGTATTTGAGGGTGTCCACAGAAGACTGCTGGAGCCGGAACTGATCCAGCAGGCGGATGTACCGGATCCGGTGGCATCCGGCACAGAAAAAGAAGCAGAGAACAGGAAACCGAAAGCAAGTCCGTTCCTTTTAAAGCCCAGAGCATCCGGAAATGTTCCGGAGAAAGTCCGTCCCGCGGACAGCCCGGATATTCCGGAGAAAAAAGAAGTCCGTGATGAGGATTACTTTATCCGTAAGATGCGCGAACGTGTTATGGCATATCATAACAGGGCATCCTCCGCAGAAGTATCAGATAAAAGCGGCATCTACCGACAGGAAGAGCAGGCAGACCGTATCAGGGAAGCGGCAGTGTACAATGCGCAGACGGCAGAGAACCGGACAGGTGATACAGAGCCGTCCCGCACAGCGGAAACGGCATCCCGCGCAGCAGAAACGGCATCCCGC